>Ga0209575_10000572_pt1 | contig 21221 bp, 16 predicted proteins | sample Medcelwee11metaG_FD_187172 | JGI IMG/M metagenome (GOLD analysis project Ga0209575, IMG submission 187172) | Freshwater pond sediment microbial communities from the University of Edinburgh, under environmental carbon perturbations - Medium... | ecosystem: Environmental > Aquatic > Freshwater >...
TGGTCCAGGACGAGGCCGGCGCCGGTAGCGAGCCACTTGGACTGCCCCGCGTCCCAATCGCTCGCGACTTCCGCACGCAGGCCACCGCCGAATGGGAGGTGTCCACCGAGGGACAGGGAGGTGCCCTCACGCGACAGGTCGCCGGGTGTCCAGACAAGAGCTGAGGGGGAAAACGCGCGCGCGTCCACCGGATCCACGCGGGTACGGGAAGCCACCTCGACCCGCGCCGCGACGGTGCGGGAGGACCCGACGGAAGCACGAGCCATCGCGACGGCTCCGCGATCGCGCTCGTGGGCCACGGCAGCCCCCTCCCCTTGCAGGTCCAGCAGCCCCACGTGAATCCCCAGGCGCGTGAGCAACGCCGAGCGGAGCGGGTCCCCTTCGAAGCTGCCGAGCCGTCCACCCGAGAGCTCCCAGCGCACGCCTCGGTCCCCGCCGGGTGGGCCCAAAGCCGTGCGCGCCCCCGCCGACACGAGCCAGCGCGCACCGTGTTCGACGGCAGGCGGACGAAAGGCGACCGGTCCCTCGTCGCTTCGCGCCGCACCCAGGGCATGCGTGCGGACGAACGGCTCGATCAGGTGGGTGGTGGACGTGTAGTGCCGGATCATCGGAAGAGCTGCCTCGGTGGTGGACCAGGCCGCCGCGTCCTTCGCGTCGGTCCCTCCCGCGGTCGTGGCGTGAAGGACTCCCTGTCCGTCTACGGATAGTCTCACCGGTCCCCACCACCCGCCTCCGAGCAAGCGTGCGCCCGTGGTGGTGACCTGCGCGGCCCCGGGCCCGTCGTCCTCGAGCGCGCGAAGGGCCCCCGACGCTTGCCACGACACCCCTGTTCCGAGGGCGCCTCCCGCGTCGGCGAGCAGGGACGGGCCCCAACGCATTCGGTCGTGCCCCCGCGGGCCGGTCGCCGCCACGCCAGCATGCACGAAGGCCGAGGACCACGGGCGAACCTCGAGAAATGCAGCTGCGTCGTCGAAAGGCCGGGCCGCCTCTCGCAGGTCGACGAGCCCCGTCGTCCCACGAGATCCCCCGACCGCATCCACACGCCAGGCCAGCCCGCCCGGCCTCGAGCCCCGTGTCACCCCCTCGGACGCGACGCGCACGAGGTCACCGTCCATGCGATCGAAGCGCACCGTGGTGCGGGAGGACGCCGTGACGAGCGACGGCTCGAGCTCGAACCCGCCCCGAGTATATCCAGATACGTATAGATCCATCCAGGCAAGGGACCCGTCGGACTGACGCCAGGGCAGGTGGAAGCCTGGCCCCAGCAGCAAGCCCCCGTCGCCTCGCCAGGCAATTCGAGGCAGAAGGAGCCCCGTCTGGTCCGGGGCCCGGAGCCAGAGCCACGGGAGCCAGAGCACGGGCGTCTCCCCGACACGCAGCGTGGGGTCGGTCAGCCGGACGTCGCCCGAAGGACACACCGTCGCCCGCTCGAACCCGAGGCTGATGGGAGCGCGGTCACAGGGACACAACGACAGCCATGCAGGTCCCTGCACGTCCACGTCGCCTCGGTCCGCGCGAACCTTCAACGCCTCCGCGTGCAGCTCGTAGGCGCCACAGCGAGCTTGGACGTTCCCGTCGAGCGCGATGGCCTCCTTGTCCGGGTCCAGCACGACCCGGTCCGCGCGAAACTCGAGACACGGCTCTTGTGCTCCTACGGACCAACCGGCGAGCACCAGACACGTAGCAAGCGAAATGGCGAGCCCGTCGCGCAGGCGCCCGGACCGCCGGGCCGCAGGAAAGAGAGCCATCGGGTGCGAGAGGGTCCGTGAGCTCAGGGCGCGGGAGGGCCTAGCACGCCCGAGCCCGAGGAACCGCGGTTGCCCCGCGACCGTCTGCCACGGTCGGCCTTGCCCCTGCCCCGCTCGGGGTCACCCGGAAGCCCCTCGTAGTAGTGGCCCGGCGGGAACGTCACCTCCAGCACCACCACCTTGCCGGGCACCAACTCCACCAACCGCGCCGTCGGCACCACGTTCGCTCGCAGGTCCACGTGGAAGTGAACGTCGTTGCGGAATTGCCGAAGGCGGGCGTCGGCCACGGGCGTGTTGAAGTAGTGGGTCATCAACGCGTGCCGGTTGTTGTTGACCGGTACGCGGCAGTCCGAGAGCACGAAGGTCACCCCGCTTCGGGTCGTCACCTGCTTGACGGTCGGCACCCCGTGCACCTGCACGAACACCTTCGACGAGCCGTCACGCAGCATGCGAAATGCGGGGGCATTGACCACCGCACGGCTCGTCGCCTCCACCCCGCGCGCACGCGGTGGGGGCTTTTCCACAGGGGGCGGGGTCGCGGCGAAGGCCGATGCACCCTGGGGTTGCTCCAGCGTGACTTCCTTCACGCCGGGACACGTGGGTGGCGCCTCGCCCTTCTTCGGAACGTAGGTCGGATCGCATGGATCCTTCGGCTGGTTCCTGGCCGTCTGTGCGTCCGCGAGGGACACGGTCAACAACAGCGGGGCCATGCACAGGGCGACGGCGGCACGGACCCGGGCGTAACGAGAGGATCGAGGACCCATTCTGCCCATTGGACCACGTTCTGACCGACGTCGCCAAACTCCCGTGCGAGCTGAACGGATGTTGCGGCCGAGGAGCCGATTCCCCACTCCCTCTTTCGCGTGCCTCATGCTACGTCCGCCTGCGTGAGCACCACCACCCTGCCCGCTTCGGAGATCACCGCCCTGCTCGGCCGGGGGACGCGGTTCGAAGGCAAGCTGCTGTTCGACGGGCGCGTCCGCATCGACGGGGCCTTTCAGGGCGAGATTCGCTCGGAGGACACGCTCGTCATCGGCGAAGGGGCGGAGGTGGATGCCGAGATCGACGTCGCGAGCGTGATCATCCGAGGCGGCGTGGTTCGCGGGGCAATCCGCGCGCGCACCTCGATCGAGCTGTACGTGCCGGCGCGCGTCATGGCATCGCTGCATTCGCCGTCGGTGTTCATCGACAAGGGCGTGCACTTCGAGGGGACGTGCAAGATGGCGGAGATCGAAGAGGAGCTGAGCTCGGAGAGCTAGGGAGTGCTTGCGTACTCTCTGCTCGTGCTCGTGCTCGGTGGGTTGGGGATTTGGGCGGGGTGCGAGACATCCTTGGTTAAGCTAGGCCGCGCCCAAGGCTGGTCTGTGGCGAAGGGATGTTGGCAGGTGGGTCGGCGTTGCCGTGCGCAAAGCTGGGCGCGACGATGTCGCGCCGCCACGGTCTCGGATGTGTACCGTCACAAGTCCGCCTCCGTGGCGACTCGGCAACGCCGAGTCCAGCCCGGCACGGCAACGCCGTGCCCCAAGGCCTTTCCCAGTCAAGCAAGGAGCTTCGCAAGATCCTCCTTGGTCAAACCCCTTCTGTGCCTTCTGCGTCCTCGGTGGTTTTCTCGACTCGGGCTCGACCTGGCCCAAACCCGTGCTCAAAGCTCCTCGGTGTCGCACTTTCGCCACAGGTCTTGCGCACGGTAGTGAACGGCCGGCGACTCCATCCAGCCCCACTGGATCGAGAGATTCCGCCCGGTTGTGAACATATCGGGCCGCCCGTGCGTCCATTGCCAGGATGTCCCCACGTGCACGCCGCAAGATCTCTGGTACAACCGAACGGGCACGCGCCGTGCACCATGAGCTCGTCGAACGTTCGGAGGCAACCGGCCCCACCGGTCGCCCCCCGAGCCCAACCCCAACCCGTCGTAGACGAGGATGAGCACCATGCACCGTTGGATTCGAAGAGCCGCCATCGCCCTCACGGCCCTCGCGCTGATCGGCTCCCCGGACGTTGCCGCCGCGGAAACCCAGGACGACATCGTCCAGCGTCTCCGCACCTCGCGAGACTCCGAGCGGTACGAGGTCCCCATCGACGGCCAGTCGATCAAGGCTGGTGGGGCGCGCATCCTCATCAATGCCCCGCTTCCCTTGGTCCGCACGATCATCCAGGACTACGCGCGCTACCAGGACTTCATGCCGCGCTTCAAGCGCAGCCGCGTCGTCGGACAGAGCGAAAAGGCGACCCAGGTCTACCTGCAGGTCCCGATCCTCCACGGCGCCGCCAACGTGTGGAGCGTCGTACAGTTCAACCAGCCCATCAAGAAGCCCGACGGGTCTGAAGTCATCCGGGGCAAGATGATCCCGGGCCAAGGCAACGTGCGGGAGTTCCGTGCGAGCTGGTTCCTGGTTCCCATCGACGCGAACACGACGCTGCTTCGTTCCGAGATCCTCATCGTCCCCACGCTGCCCGTGCCCGGGTCGGTCGTGACGGGGGAGCTCGGATATGCCTCCGACATGGCGGTCACGTCGACGCGCAACCGAGCCGAGGTCCAAGTCAAGGACGCGGCGAAGAAGTAGCCTTCCGTCAGCGCACCAGAGCCCAGGCGAGCAACCCCAGGGCTGCCGCGCACAGCGCACCGGCCACCCACAAGATCCACCGGGGGGCCGGGTGCGGCGACGACTTGCTGCCTTCCATCTCCTGCATCGCCAACAAGGCCGCCGCTTTGATCTTCGCCTGAGCGATCTCCTGGCGCTCCGGGTCCTGGAGCGCGGCGCGGTACTTCCCCGCCGCACGCCCCAATTCCCCGCGCTCCCACGCCATCTGCAAGAACCCATCGTGCGCCTTGGGGTTGTCCCAGTCCCCGAGCACGTTGCGCCACAAGACGTCGAGCACGTCGTCGTCGCTGCTGTCCATGCTCAGAACGCTTTCCGCGAATCGACGAGGATGGTCACCGGGCCGTCGTTGTCCACGAGCACGCGCATCATGGCGCGAAAGCGCCCGGTCTCCACGGGAACCCCGAGCGCCCGGACCTGCTGCACGAATCGCTCGAACAGCCGCTCGGCCTCGACCGGCTCCATGGCGTCGTCGAAGCTCGGCCTTCGCCCGCGGCGCACGTCCCCGAAGACCGTGAACTGGCTGACCGCGAGCACCGCCCCTCCCACGTCCCCGACCGAGCGCGACATCTTGCCGCTGTCGTCTTCGAAGACCCGCAAGCCCGCGACCTTGGAGGCCACGGTGTCGACATCCTTGTCGGTGTCGCCGCGCCCGGCCCCCACGAAGGCGACCAGACCGGGGCCGATCTCACCGACCACCTGATCGTCCACGTCGACCCGCGCATGCACGACGCGTTGCACCACGGCACGCATGGGTCACGCCTTGGTCAGGCCGAGCTCACGCGAGATGCGCTGGGTGATCTCGTAGTAGGACTTGCGGTCGTGGGGCTCGTTGAGGATGTGATAGTCCTTGTGGGACAGGCCTACGCAGCCGAAGCAGTAGCTGCAGGAAGTCATACCGACGCAGCGGATGAGGTAGGCGCTTTGCACGCAGCGCTCGCAGCCGATGCAATGATGGCAGGCGAGGCATCCCGAGCACTTGCGTCCGTGGGAGCAATCGGAGCAGTCCTCGCAGTCGACGCAGTAGTGGGATCGCACGAGGCCCGTGGAGCTGCGGCAGAAGGTGCAGGAGGAGCAGCGCTCGCAGCCGAGGCAATCGATGCATCCCTGGTTGTCGCGCAGGGAAGCATAAGAGCGCGCGAGGTCCCGGAAGCGGGTTTCGAATTCGGCCTTGTTCATCCCACGCTCGTCGAAGGTACGGAGCCGGTGCCACGACCGTGCAGCATCCGACGAAGGGCCGCTGCGGCCTGACGGGTGTCGGGGTCGTCGGCCTGGTCCTCGATGCGGCGCAGGCGCTGCTCGATGATAGGGCGCCGCTTCGGAAGCTCGCCAGCAAAGATGGACGCGAGCTTGGCGATGGATTCGCGCACGCGCCCCTCGTCGGCGTGCTCGAGCATCTGGACGTGGGTCTCCTGGTCCTCTGGGAAGTCGAAGCCCGCGGCCAGGAACGCGTTCGCAGCCTTGGAGATCGACGCGGACCCCGTGGCGGTCAAAAACTTCCCGAGCAAGCGTCGCCGCTCGGCGTGCTTGGGGTCCGCATCGGGAGCCGGGGGCAAGACGATGCGTGCCGCCGTCTTGGGCAACACGGGCTTCTCCTCCTCCACGACCTTGGGGGAGAAGAGCGCCTCGAGCGCGCTACGGTGCTGCTTGGCCGTCGCATTCGCGCTCGCAGTGGCCTCCCGCTCGTGGTCTCGATCGCGGTTGTTACGACGCTGAACCGACCCGTCGCGCATCTGGTCGATCTCCCGCCACGACTTCTTCTTTCGCTCACCTTGCATCACTTCGTCCTCACTACGCCACGATGGCTCGTGGAAAGGCTCCCTTCGCGTGCGGACACGCTGGGCGCGATCGACGCTCGATCTCGTGGATGACGTTCAATTGAATCGGTTGCACGATCGCGTTACTGCCGTGACCCATGCTGCCGAAGGGCAGCGAAGCGGGGATTCAGGCCGGGCTGTGCCGCGGGTTGGCCCACGACCCATCTCGTGGGGCGTGGGCCGGAAGCGAGAAAATCCAAGCACGGACCTCGATGGGGCGCAAGCCGTCAACGTCGAGTTTCGGTAGGCGGCGGACCGATCTAACGTTCCTGGTCCGGTCCTGTGTCGGCGGAACAGACCATCTCGTACTTGCGGTTGGTCTGCGCGTCCCATACGGCCATGGGGATCGTCCTCGCGGCGTTTCCGGCAAGCCATGCCTGGTGACGCCCGAATCGGATCTCGTCCTCCCGGGCCCGCCCCGACATCGCCTCGACGCACGACCGTTCGCCATCGACCCGAACGCGCATCCGGATGCTCCCGCCGAAGCCCGCACCCTCGGGCAAGACGAGCCGCGGGGCCACCGGAGGCTGCAGGTCCAGCAGCCACCCATCCTGGTCCGGGGCACAGCGTGGAGGCACCCGCCCCCCAAGGTCCGTGGGCCCCCCGTCCTGAACCGCCATCAACTCCCCTGTCGAAGTGTCGATCGGAAGGGCGAATCCGCGCGGACCGCCGTCGGCCCCCGGGGCGACTCCCCACAGCGCGATCCCGGGCCCCCGAGCCCGCCGCACCAACTGGAGCCGATCATACTGGTGCGCCCGCGCCCGCGGGTAGTTGCCCAGCAGCCTCACACGCCCCGTCGCATCTACCGCGTGGACCGTGGCCAACGCCGTCCCCTGTCCGCTCAGCAGGTACCATCCCTCCTGGCTCCGCACCGCGGACATGATGATGGGAAGCATCTGCGCCCCGGAGAAGAGCAGCTCCATCGGGGCCTCCCCATCCGTGAGCGAATACACCTGGCACTGGTTGTGGCCCGGGCACCACCCGATCACCGCCGAGCGCCCCCCAGGGTCCGCCACGGCCGAACGAACCGCGTTGAGAAGCATCGACGCGACCGTAGGGTCCGACCACGGCGACGCGGCAGGAGACGTGGTGACGGGAAGCCCCACGGCGTCATACGGGTCGTCGAACGCCACCATCCACCTGCCTGCGCGCGACCAGTCCGCGTTCTTCGGCCCCCAGGCGAACGCCTTGAACCGCATCTCGCCGTAGTCACGGCCTCCCGCGACCCCGACCTGATCGGGCCCGAGGGTCGGAGGGGCCAGAGGACCGAACGGAGCCCAGCCGCGAAAGTCCGCCACCCCGAAGACCCCAACGGGGATGGCAACCGATGGGGGCCGCCGGTACCCTGGCGCGCTCGGCGAAGGAGGCGCTGACGTCGGGATGGGAGGCGACGCACGTCCGGTCGGCGCGCACGTGAGCCGCAGGGACAGGGGTCGGTTGTAGGGGGGATACGACAGCACCGTCTCGGTGGCCTCTTCGAGCTCTCCCGCATCCGCCGGCTTTCCCCAGCCGACACGCAGCCACCCCTCCACCGCGCACCCCACGGCCGAGCAGCCTCTCGTGGTGCTGGCCTTGCCCGGCCGTGCGACCGGCAACGAGAATTCCCGCCAGGTCAGCCCCCCGTCGGTGGTCTCGAGCCCTTCCCCGCCGTAACGCCACACCAGGCCGACACGACCGGACACAAGAATGATCCCAGGGGTCGTCTGCAGCGGACCGGCCTCGACCTTGCCGTCCAGCCCCACGTGCAGGCCAATGACCGGCCCACCGCCCTCCACCCAGACCCCCAGCACGCCCGGCTTGACCTCGATCGCGCCCTGCAACCACAGGCCACGCCGCACCAGCGCGCGTTGCCGCTGCGACAGCTTGTCGAAAGAGAGGCTGCGCGTCACCGCCTGGCTGCCGTCGAGCACCACGAGACGCGCCTCCGCGCCCGGTCGGGGAGCAATGAGGATCGCCACCCGCCCGTCCGCGAGCGCCACCACGCGCTCGGCCCCGAGATCCCCTTGGAAGCGGATCTCCCGGTGGCTTCCTCGTACATCCCGTACGCAGTACTGGGACTGGTCCACGATGGGCTCGCCCCCGGGACACGGCGCTCGCACGACCAGAGCGCCATTCCCACTGGAGAACACCGCCTTGGGCTCCGGGTACGTGAGCACCGCGCGAAGCGTGCGAGGGGCCTCGTACGCATAGACCACCGTTGCGCCCTGCCGCGCCCCGCACACGAAGCCCACGCCCGTCCCAAGCGCCATGCCCTGGCACTCGGAAAACGACTCGGGATAGGCATCGCGAACCGTGCGCACGATCGACCCATCCTCCATCGACACTTCGAGCAAGTCGCCCCCGTCGGCGACGAGAGCGCGCGACGGAGAGATCGGGCAACCGCGCTCGATGGCGAGGCGGAGCGGCCGTCCGCGCGACGGTCTTGGCTCCTCGCTGGGCTTCGCCTTGGCGGAAGGTGGGACGTAAGGGGCGAGGCTCCCATCGGCGTCGAGGGCGTAGGTGCGTCCCTGCACCTGGGTCTTGATCAGGATGGCGTCGTTCTCGACCGACAGCGACTCGACCGCCTCGGAGATTCCGAGCGGCACCCACGTAGCGCCTGCGTCGAACGTGGCGAGAGGGCCGCGAAAGTCGGGCACGGAGACGGCTCTCCAGGCATCGGCGAAGACCATGGGGCCTTGCCCTGTGGGCATGGGCAAGGGGCCGAGGGGCCGGAACTCTCCGGAGGCGGGATCGATCGCCACGGTGCTGGTGTTGGCGCGACGGCTCGCCAAGTAGAGGCGGTCGAAGCCAGCGATGACGTCGTCGTAGCGGCCGCTGAGGCGAACGAGGGACTCGAGCGGCGAGAGCCAGTCCTCGGCTCGCCACAGCTGAGTGGAGCTGGTGGTGGCGCTGACGAAGAGGTATCCGCCGCCGAGACGGGAGGGCAAGGACAACGCGAGGAGGTCGGAGCGGCCTGCGGGCAGCAAGCCGGGGGCTTTTCGGATCGAGCCGTCCGGACGCTCCGTGATGCGCATTTGCAGCGCGAGAAAGCGCTTGGTGCCGTCGGGCTCGACACCGTGGGGTGGTTCGGCGTCGAGGTCTGGGATCAGACGCGAGGGCTCGATGCGGAGAGAGGGAGGAGTGAGGACCCTTGGGGTGGAGGGGCTCCTGGGCTGGACTTCTGGCGAGGCACACGCTGCGGTGAGCAGGGCGAGGGCCAGTAGAGCCGGGCAGCGGGGGAGCATGGGTCGCATGGTAGCGCGGTCTTCAATCCTTCGCCCACAACACGAAGCCATGGTCGGTCAGAGCGCGGTCATTGCGCCGGCGTCACCTCGATCACGACCCGCACCGCCGCGGGCTCGCCGTCGTCGAGCCGCGTTCCCGGAGGAATCGACAGCTCGCGCGTCAACACCGACGCCCCCTTGACCGCGCCGAGGTCCACCGGTTCCGTCTCCACCCGCACGAACGTGCCCACGTCGCTCTTGCGAACGACGAGCTTGACTTGTTCGGGCTCGGACCTGAGGTGGACTTGCTTCCACGTCGCAGGCAGCTTCCCTTCCGTCAAGACCCGGACGGGGAAGGACTTGGTGATCGTCTCGTGCGCGACGATCGTGATGGTGTCCGGGGCGATGCGGTGCAGGGTGATGCCGCGGGGAAGCTCGAGGTCCTGCTGCCCGAGGCGAACCTGCTGCGAGCCGGGCCGAATATCCGCGGCGTTTACCGTCACGGTGAGGGATGCCGGGTCCAGGCGTCGGAAGCCGCGCTCGGTGGCGGCGAGCGTGACGAGCACGTCGGAGGGCCGGGGCTGGTCCAGCATGAACGACGCAGGAGCGTGCAGGAGCACGACGGGGACGCGGTGGGTTCTTCCCACGCTCTCGCCCTGGGGCCCCACGGCGAGCACCCAGATGACGGCGGCGACCACCACGGACAGGACCCTGGCCGGGAGGCGGCGAACCCATCGCAAGGCTGCGGAGGACGTGTGCGCGGGGGTGATGTGGTCGAGGAAGCTCGACAACCGCGTGCGAAGCTCGGACGCGGCCGCGATCTTCTCGAGGCGCCCATCCTTTGCGAGGCTGACCTCGCCGCGCTCCTCCGACACCACGAGCACGAGCGCGTCGCACCGCTCCGACAGTCCGAGGGCCGCCGTGTGTCGCGTACCGAAGGGCTCGTCCCCCGCGATGCGCGTGGACAGCGGCAGGTGCACACCGAACCGACGAACCCACCCTGCGTCCACGATCAACGCGCCATCGTGCCCCGGCGAGCTCGTGTCGAAGATGCTCATGAGCAGAGGCAAGCTGACCTTGCCGTCGAGCTGCGTTCCCCCTTGCAAGTGGCGGTCGAGCGGGTCGCACCCGGGAAACACCATGAGCGCACCGGTCTTGCTGCGCGCCAAGCGCATCGCGCTCGTCACCACGTCGTCCACCCACAGCGTCGAGGGTTTGTCCGCGCGGGTCGTGCGCAGGGCGTGCGGGCTACCAAGCCGCTCGAAGGCGCGACGAATCTCCTCCTGGAAGATGATCACGAGGGCGAGGAGCGCGACCGTGAGGCCTGCCTGGAACAGAACGAGGGTGAGGGCGAGGTCGAGCCATCGCGCGACGGCGTAGACGGCGACGAGGGCGACGACGCCGAGCATGACGAAGCGGGATCGGGATTGGCGGAGCCAGGACAGGAGGGCGTAGACGAAGGCAGCGACGAGGAGCACGTCAAGGGCGTCGACGGGGCGCAGGCTGCTCCAGAGGTCGTTTGCGAAGGTGCCCAGGCTGGTCAGCATGGTTGGGGAGGCAGCATGCTCCCGGGCGGGGCGCGGTGCAATCGGGGGCTCCATCACAGTGGGCTTCCCTACGCCGGACGAGGCGACGCGGGTTGTTCCTCCAAGCCGCGGCATCGAGCCGGTGACGAACTGCTCACTCCCGGTGACGGGCCACCAAAAGGTTGAAGTATCGTCGAGCCACTCCGGAATTCTCCGCGGCTTTCGGGATGTTCCCGCCGGACCGGTCCAACGCCCGCGCCAGGTAGAGCGGCTCGAACCGGCGCGCCAGCTCCAGCTTCGCATGCGACAGGGGCAGGTCCCGTTCGAGGATTTCTTGCACAAAGTCCGGTGCGGCCCCCGAGGATGGCGCCCCCGCTCCGCTCTCGAGAGGCATCGGCTCCGCCAGATCCCCTAGCGCTCGAATCCTGGCGACCGTGTTCTGAAGCTCCCGCACATTGCCCGGCCAGGAGTACCGCTCGAATTGCGCCACCAAGTGCGGCGGGAACGGGACCGTCGGATCCCCTTGCCGCCAGAAGTGGAATGCCAACAGAGGCACGTCGCCATGCCGACTGCGCAAGGGCGGCAACTCCACACGCCCCACGGCCAAGCGAAAGAACAGGTCGTCGCGGAAGCTGCCGTCCTGGACCGCCCGGTCGAGATCCCGGCGAGTCGCCACGATCACCCTCGCATCCACCTTCATCCAACGCTCGCTCCCAACCCGTGAGACCTCGCCCCGCTCGATGGCGCGGAGCAGCCTGGCTTGCAGACTCACGTCGAGGTCACCGATTTCGTCGATGAAGATCGTCCCGCCATGGGCGAGCTCGAAGACACCCTTGCGCGTGTTGGCAGCCCCCGTGAAGGCGCCTCGTTCGTGCCCGAACAGCTTCGCTTCGAGGAGGCTGGGCGAGATCGTGGAGCAATCGAAGACCACGAAGGGCCCTTGGGATCGCGCACTCTGCTCGTGGAGAGATTCCGCGAGGAGTTCCTTTCCCGTCCCCGTTTCTCCCTCGATGAGAATCGGCACGGAGCTGCGGGCGAGCCGCTCGCACACGGGATAGAGTCGGCGCATCGCTTCGCTCGCCCCCATCACGCGTCCGAACCCCAAGGCCGCTGAGGTTTGAGGGGCGAGCACCGTCTCGGAAGGAGCGAGGGTCAACTCCGAATCCCCCATCACGATATGCTCTCCCCCGCCGAGCAACGCGGTCACGATGCGCACGCCGTTGACGAAGACCCCGTTCGTACTCTTCAGATCCGTGAGTTGCAGGTGGTCCCCCAGAGGCTCGAATGCGGCATGCCGTCGGGAAACGCGCTTGTCCGTAAGGCGGAAGGAGCATGCGGGGCTCGTACCGACCAGCTGCCGGGATGGATCGCTTCGATCCACGTGGATCTTGGCACCTGCGTCGATGCCCTTGGCGACGCGGACCTCGAACGACGTGGGTGCTTGGAAGGCGGGCCCCCTCGTGTAGCTCTCCGTCTTCGCGTCGTCGGCAGACGTCATGGCACCGGAGGTTAGCATGTGCCTTGGCCATGGGCAGGGCCAACCGCGGCGTCTCCCGATCGGGCTTCGCTGGCCTACGTCACGCTCATGGACGAACCGGCTCTGAGAAGGCGCTGGTGGAACCAAGTGCGTCGGTCCACGTCGCGGTCACGTTCCTGCCGGCAGGAATTGGGACATCGATCTGCCACGTCCCATCGCACGGGCCGGAGCCCAGGAAGATCTCCCCTTGATCTTCGAGATCCGAGAAGAGCTCGACGACGCCCGGTCCCTCGCACATGCCACCGGCCTGGGTCTCGCTCACGGAAACAACGGTGGGCGGAAGAACCGGCGCCGGTTGTTCGTGCACGATGCCGCTAGCATTGCCAAAGATGCTGTTGCCCGTGATCGTCGCAAGAGCACCGGCGCTCACGAAGACGCCGGTCGTACCTCGAAGTATGTTCCCCGGTCCGATGATCCACCGCCCCTCACGGGCACCAATCCCCAGCATCCCGTCGAGCAACTCACCGCGATGGTCGACACCAAGGTAGTTGTTCTCCAGGACGAAAGTGACGTCGTCGGTCGGACCCGAGGGGAGTCCTTGGATGTCGCCATCGAGGGCGAGAACCGTGCGACGGATCGTGACGTGGGTGGGACCGGTGGGGTCCGGCTTGATCAGGTTCATGAGAAGCGGCACGCGTCGCCGGGTGATCGGGTCGTACCCCACGAAGCTGTCTTGAATGAGTACCGTGCCCGAGGCATCCAGACCGTAGTGCCCGGCCAAGACGATTCCTGGCCCCAGGGTCGAGGTGCCCCGCGTCTCGAAGTTCCAGAAGGAACCGTGCTCGAAAACCTCCACGCCATCCGTGTTGAAGCGACAACCCGCGACCTGGGCGTCGACGACGAAAAGCGAGAACGGTGTATGCAGAAGGGTCAATCCGACCTGCAGTGACCCTTCGCCGAGTCGCCAAATCTCCCCGGGGCGCGAGCCGAGGGCGTCGACAGGATCCCACCGAAGCACGACCCCACGGCCACGTCCGTCCAAGCACAGGTTCTGCATGGGAGTCGTCGTCGGAAACCGCACGCCCATCGGCAGCTGAATCGTCTTTGGCGCCCGCTTCGGAAACACTTGCGAGTCGAACAGGATCGCGTGAGCGCGTGGGGCGTTGTTGTACGCGATCCACATCGCTTCGACGAACGACAGGGTCGGCCCTGCTTCCGCGGGGTCGGCGAGCTCTTCCCCGCCCTCGAGGTCGTAGGACGCATCGTTGACCACGAGCAGAAAGGAATCCGACGGACAGCTCGGAACGTCGAGTGTCTCGGCGTATTCGCCCCAGGACAACTGCGGAGGCCAGAGATCCCCTGGCGGCAGGCAGTCCTGGGAACCGGGCTCACCACATCCCTCGGGGTCGATGTCCGCAGGGACGCACTCGCCCAAGGCATTGCACGTGCGGTCTTCGTCACAGGGAACCCCTTCGCACACGGCATGAAGTGCGATGGGCAATTCCAAGCTGCGATGCTCGAGGAACTGGAGCTTGCGACGGGTGAAGATGCAACCGTCGGGATCGTCGAGGGTGCACTCCGTGGGATCGCGGGCAACGCCAAGCACGACGCCGATGGCAATGTCGGCTTTGGGGTCCTCGTCCGGCAAGACCACAAGGGTGCCGATGTCGCCATCGGCGGCCCACGGTTTCTCCGCGACGATGTCGGGGCTCTTCTCTCGTGAGAGTGGGGGCGGGCACGCGGTCACTGCGAGCAAGCGGCTGGAATCGTGCGGCACATCGGTGCGGATATGCAGGCGGATCTGGGTGGGGTCTTGGCAGGCGAGAAAGCCAAGCGCGCCGATGAGCACAGGGCGGGAAAGCAGGCTTGCACTGTGGAAGGAGGGTACGGTTCGCATGCTACGCGGGGGGCGGCTTTGCCGGGGGTAATCGGCGACGTGCCGCCGTCCCGGTGCAACCGTCGTGCCGCCTCGGTTTGAGCGGAAGCGCTTCAATTGCTTCGTCCCACGACCTGAGGCAGACTGCAACCGTGTCCTCGCTGCGACCTGGCGACGTGATTCGCGGAAAGTTTCTCATCGAGTCGGAGATCGGCTCGGGCGGCATGGGCACCGTATACCAAGCCATCCACGTGCGGATGAAGGCGCGGGTGGCGATCAAGGTACTGGACAAGGATCGTGCGGCATCGCGGGTCAACGTAAGCCGGTTCGAGCGCGAAGCGTTGGCAGCCGCCCGTTTGCGGGGATCCTATACGGTGCGGGTCTACGACGCGGACGTGTTGGATTCGGGCGTGCCCTTTCTCGTGATGGAGTTGTTACGGGGGCGCGAACTGAGCCAACTCTTGAGGCAGTCCGTACCGTCGACCGACAAGGCGGTGGACTGGACGATCCAGATTTGCTCGGCGATGCACGAAGCTCATCAACTGGGCATCGTCCATCGAGACCTCAAGCCCTCCAACATCTTCGTCTTGGATGGGGACGACCGCATCAAGATCGTAGACTTCGGCATCTCGAAGCTGCGGGATGGCGCAGAGCTCACGGCGGATTCGGAGGTCCTGGGCACACCGAAGTACATGTCACCGGAACAACTTCGAGGAGACAAGGTCGGCCCCCAATCCGATCTCTGGTCCCTCGGACTCATCCTGTACCGTCTTCTCGCGAGCGTGCATCCCTTTCCCACGCCGGAGGGCGGCGCTCCCTTCGTCGCAGCCGTCGCGATGCTTACCCAAGAGCCCGTGCCCATCCGCGCCTACCGTCCGGATCTGCCAGCCCCCCTGCTCGACGCGGTCATGTGCTGCCTCGAGAAGGACCTCGCCAAACGCATTGGATCCGCTCGGGAACTGGCAGCCAAGCTCGCTCCCTACGGGAGTGGATCGGTCGCGTTCGAAGAGATTGCTGCGGACGCCTACGAGCGGGAGCCTATGCCCAGTCTCTCGGCCTTCTCTGTGGATTCACCCGACGGCATCCCGGCTGTCAATGTTTCGTTGCGAGAGCCGTTGGTCTCTCCGACGTCTTCCACGGAGGGCACCGAGCCGACCCTCGACGAGCGTTCACCGACCCCCTTCTCCGCGGCCTCACTTCCCGGAGCAACCGAGACCGCACCGCGGTCGGGGGCGGTGGCGTGGCGCGCGGCAAGCCTCTTGGCGGTGCTGGTCGCACTGGGTGCCGGGCTTGCTGTCTGGGCGTGGCCGGAAAGTTCGACGGGACAGACGGCGGCGTCTGGCAGCGCTTCGCCCATTGTCCCGGAGGCGTCGCGGGAATCGCCCATCCCCGTTCCAACGCCTGAGCTTGACGCCAACGTGGCGTCCGCTCCTGGGAGCAGTCCTACGCCCGCTACGGCCAGCCCAAGGAAGGTGGGCCCCAAGACAACAGCGCCATCGGGGGCTCGAACGGCGACGCCCAAGAAGGACGATCTTCCGCTGTTCCTCGAGTAGGCGTTTGCGAATTGCGGGGGTGTCCGATGGTGGGTCGGAGGGGTCTTGATCTCTGATATCCATCCTTCGGTTCGCCTTGATCAAGGCCGGGGTGGCGCGTGGGGAGCGCCCGGATTTTTGGGGCAGCAAGCACGAGTCCGGGGCTGGCACGGATGATGCTCAGATAACCGACCGGCCCATGAACAACTCTCCAACCCTTCGCGCTCGGGCGGACCTGCCGGGCGATGCGCTACCCGATCAGCTCGGAATGCTGCCGGCAGGGTGTCCGACCAGGTCCCGTGGTACCCTCGTGCAGATGTCGTGTCGCGTCGCGCTGCCCTTGTTCGCGCTCCTTGCGCTGGGTTGCCAGGACCCTACGCAGGTTCGAATCCAAGTTCGAACGGACGTCGCGTACGAAACGGGTCGCATGCTCTCGTTCACGGCCACTTCGCCCCAGGACCTCGAGGGAGCCGAGCCCAACACGGTCGTCGATCACCCTTGGGGGCCTTCCGGGGACGTCGGTACGCTCGTGGTGGTGCCCGAGGACGACCGTGATGCGAAGCTCGCCATTCAGGTGGTCATGGGGGTGACGCGCGACCCGTCCGAGTGCAGTTCGAAGCAACCCGACGGTTGCATCATCGCGCGCCGAAGGCTGCAGTTTCTGGAGCACAAGACCTTGGAGATGCCGGTGGGGTTGCACGCCGTGTGCGAAGGGGAGCCTTGTGACGAAAACTCGACGTGCAATGCGCTCGGACGATGTGTGCCGGCGGACATCGATCCTTCGAAGTGCTCGACTCCCGGATCGCCCGAGTGCATGCCCGAAGGGGACTCGTTGCCTTCGGGCGTGGACTTGGACGGAGGTTCGGATGCGGAGGACGCGGGGCAGCAGACCTTGGTTGCACACTATGGCTGCGACGAAGAGCTTCCCGGCGCGTTGAAGGACTCCTCGCAGGCGATGCTCGACGGGACTTGCGAGGCTGGCCGATGTCCGGGACGTGCGACCGGCATGCACGGAACGGCCTGCGACTTCGATGGCATCGACGACGCCGTCGTCCTGTCCCTCGACATGGTGGCAGTTCCCTTCAGCATCACGTTCTGGGCGCAGGTCGACGACACATCCCGGGGCACGATGATGGCGAAGCCCTTCGGCGCTTCTCTTTTTTCGTGGGCTGCGTGGCTCGACACAGGCGGAGACGACCACTTCTACCGGGCGACGTCGAACGACGGAACCTCCGATACGGGGGGCGGAAAGACCCTTGTTTGCAACCCGTGCCGCACGACACCTACGCTCTGCACGAGCTGCTCCCACACCTCGGAGACGTGGTACTTCGCACATATCAAGTGGGATGGATCCATGATCTACATGACGTTCTCGGACGACCCGACGCGGCCCCATGGGGCGACCGGTTGGGCGGCTCCGGGGGCCCTTTTCGACGACAGCCCCGCATCCCTGGGAGCCATCTTCCGCGATGGCGGCTACAGTTCCTTTTTCGACGGACGGCTCGATGAAATCCGGTTCCACAACAGGGTTCTCACGGACGAGGAGATCGAGCAGATTGTCACGAACGACCTGGGAGCCCGGACAGCCAGTGCGCCCCTCTGACGACGGTGATAACTCGATGCGGTGGTTCACCTACGCAAGGTCTCTCCTTCTCGCGGCCAGCATGAGCATGATTCCCGCGTCGCCTGCCTTCGCCGATGAAGGCGACGACCGGGAGCAGGCAGCTTCCTTGCGGCAGCAAGGAAACGCGGCCATGCAGTCCGGGCGATCGGCGGAAGCCCTCGAGCTGTACACCAAGGCCTACGAAGCCGGTCCGGATCCCGCGCTGCTCTACAACCTCGGACGCGCCCACCAAGCCCTGGCGGACTACCCGAAGGCGCTCGCCTTCCTCGAGCGATTCGACAAGGAAGCAGACCCGCAGCTCAAAGAACGAGTCGCGGGCCTCGACAAGTTGATCTCGGAGATCCGCGGGCGCGTTTCCCTCATCACCGTCCGGGCGAACGTGAACGGCGCCGTGGTTCGGCTGAACGACAAGCGCTTGGGCACGACGCCGTTTCCCGAACTCGTGGCCGTGAATGCGGGTGCGTCCAAGCTCGAGGTGACCGCCGAGGGGCATCTCACCCACAAGCAGGATCTCACCTTGGAGGGGGGCAAAACCCTGGTCGTGAACGTGACCCTCGACTCCAAGCAAACCCACGGCGTGCTGCTCGTCCGCTCTTCGGAGCCTGCCGTCAGGGTGTTCGTAAACGGGCGCTTCCGCGGAATGGTTCCCCTCGACGTCAGGCTTTCGGCAGGACAACACAAGCTCGAATTGCGCAAGGACGGCTTCGAAACCGTCGTGACTTCCGCCGTCATCGAAGCAGGAAAACAGCGTTCCATGACGATCGACATGGAAGCGGAAGCCAAGCTCTACGAGCGCTGGTGGTTCTGGACCGGAGTGGGCTTCGTCGCAGCAGGGGTCGCGACCGCCATTGTCATCCAGGGCAGGGAACGGGACCCCGACGTGGGAACGATTCCTCCCGGCCAAATCTCCGGCGGACTGAGCTTCTGATCTTCGGGTTCCCCAATCCCCCGTCACCTTGATCTTGGATATCCCGGCCCGAGCAAGATCGAGCGAGTCCGGTTTCGAGCACGAGCACCGCTTCGCTGAGCACGACCCCCCAATCCCATTGAAACGCAGCACAACGTGGACTCCGGTTCGGCGGTGAGGGTCGCTTTCCCCCCCTTGATCTTCGAGTTCCATCCCTCGATCCGCGCCCGCCACGGGGCACCTGGCCCGGCGAACCCGCCCCCCCGGAGCCGCAAGAATCCTCGCAATTCGAAGGCAATAGCCATCAGAAGGTAGCAAAGGTAGCTGGCACGGCGAGTGCTTAGAGGATTGTCCAGGAGGACCTTCCGATGAACACCCCGACCACCACCCGCACCACCCATGACCTCGGCCTCGCTTCCCTGCTGGCGACGATCCTCTCGGTCTGGACCTGGCTTATGTCGGCGATGGCAAGGCGCCGCACCGACCTCCGAAGGAGCCTCAGGAAGGCATTGATGACACGCTCCCCGCGCTTCCTCCGCCACCGTCTCATGCGCAGGGCAACCGCACTGACAGCGGCGAACCTGGGCAGGATTGTCATCCGACCCGCCACCAGCCTCGCGGACTTCCACAACGCCGAGAGGCTCGTTCACGACGCCTACGTCGACCGCGGCTGGCTCAAGCCCCAGCCTTCAGGCAGGTACAAGACCTACCGCAGCGATGGCTCCTCGCACACGCTGGTGATGGATGTCGACGGGCAGTTCGCGGGAACGGTCACGATCGTCACCGATGCGGGGGGGCTTCCTCTGGAAAGGACGTTCCCGGGGACACTCGATGCGGTGAGAGAAACGAGGGGGACCAAGCTTGTGGAAGTCTGCTCGCTGGCAGTGGCGCCGCCGTATCGCCGCTCGGGCATCCCGGTTGCCATGACGGTAGCGATGTGGCGCTACGCCGCGAATGTGATGGGCGCAACCCACATGGTCAACGTGGTGAGCTCTCACATCGCGGATCTGTACGCGGCGCTCTTCAACTTCAGGGAGATCACCGAAGTCAGGAACTACGAAGGTGTCCCCCAGGGCGATCGTCCTGCGGAAGAGGATCCCGTCGTTGGCATCATGCAGGACATCGGGACGGCGTTCGACTTCGTGCAGAAGGTGTATGTTCGACGGCCCGCGATGGTGACTCCCCGCGACCTGGCCGAGCAGAGTTTCCCCGCCGGGCACGAGCACTTCGCGCTCCCGGTCGAGAAGAACACTGCTAGGGTGATCGAGCTGCCGACGCGCGAGACAAGCGGCGGCCTGACCAAGCATGCAGCCTGACGGAGTCATGAATGGGTAGCTTGCGCCAACGCGTCCAGTCCGCAGCCATCCACGGCCGCCGACGTGCCATCCACGCCCTGCACCAAGTCATCCGACATCGAACACGATCCATGACGCCGGAGGCGCTCGGGCAACCCGACGAAAAGGCCGTTCTCCGCGCCTTTCGAAACGCTTGCCGGGCGCCAGCCTACGCGCGTCTCCTGGGCCAACGCGGCGTCGACCCCGACCGCGTCCGGGACCTCGACTCCTTCTTTCGCCTGGTTCCCATCGTCGACAAGCACAGCCTCTTCCAAGCCAACGAGATGGGCGACCTGTGCGCCGGCGGATTGGACGACGTGGCCCTCTACTACTCCAGCTCTGGAGCCACGGGCACGTTCTCCTATGGCGCGGAACGGGGGGCCGATGCGAAGAGCCAGGCAGCCGCCACGGAGTTCGCCCTCGACCTGCACTTCGAAGCCCTCGCCCGCCCTACCCTCCTCATCAACTGCCTGCCCATGGGCGTCAAGGTTCACCTCGACCACGTCGCTCTTGCCGAAACGAGCGTTCGAGAAGACGTGATCTGGTCCCTCGTCACCAAGCTCCGCCGCGACTTCGACCAGTTCATCCTCGTGGGCGAGCAGATGTTCCTCAAGAAGACCGTCGAAGGCGGCGCCGAGCGCGGCATTCCTTGGAAAGATCTGCGCGTTCATCTCGTCACAGGCGGAGAGTACGTTGCCGAAAACTACCGAACCTACCTCGCGTCCCTGCTCGGCATCGACTGCGACGACCCCGCGACGGGCAGCATCTTGATCAACTTCGGGATCTCCGAACTGAGCATCAGCCTGCTGACGGAATGCGGAGCCACGGCGAGGATTCGACGACTCGCTCATCGCGATCCCGCTTTCCGTGCAAAGCTCTACGGTCGCGAAACGACCATTTGTCCCACGCTCCTGCAGTACGTCCCGTCGCTCTCGCTTCTGGAGAACAGAACCGACGAACAGGGCCGTCCGAAGCTCGTCGTATCGATGATCGACGCTCGTCGAAAGCTCCCCGTCATGCGCTACGACACGGGAGACATCGTGGAGCTGGCTAGCTACGAAAGGATTCGATCCATCCTGCAAGAGGCGGGACGAACGGATCTGTTGCCCGACCTTTCGCTTCCCTTCGCCATTGCGACGGGCAAGCACAAGGGCCCCCGCACCGCCGACGGGACCCTGCTGTCCGAACAGCAGGTGAAGGAAGCCTTGTACGCGCACCCGGAGATCGCTTCCCGCGTGACGGGCAACTTCCGCCTGCGTGGCGATGCGGGGGCGATCCGATTGCTCGTACAACTGGCGCCCGGGATGGGGACCGGAGACGTCGCGCTGTCGATGCTCGAGCCGCACCTTCGGCAATTTGGTGCGGGTGATGTCGATACGGAGTTCGTTGCCTACGAGAGATTCCCCTACGGCCTTACGCATGATTATGAGCGTAAGTGCAAGTACTGGGAAGGTGTCTGAAGTTCCTGGGGTGGGCTTCTAGACCCTAATCAAGCGAAGACCGAGCGCGAAGCGCAAGGCGGAGTGGGGCCAAGCCAGAAGGGCGCACCCCGGCCGGCCGGTCATTTCCGGCTGCCT
>Ga0209575_10000574_pt1 | contig 21181 bp, 16 predicted proteins | sample Medcelwee11metaG_FD_187172 | JGI IMG/M metagenome (GOLD analysis project Ga0209575, IMG submission 187172) | Freshwater pond sediment microbial communities from the University of Edinburgh, under environmental carbon perturbations - Medium... | ecosystem: Environmental > Aquatic > Freshwater >...
AAACATGGGTAAGAAAAAATTTTGCATTTATTAAAATATTCGATGAAGCCACTCAGATATTCAGAGATTGTTTGTCAGGTGAATACTTTAAATTTGATAAAATTAGAAGTTACGTTACCTTATAAATTATATAATTTAGCTATATCTCGCCCCCAGGAGTAATTATCAGGCTTTTCCCTGCCCGTCGCTTCGCAAAATGTGTCGTATTCCTCGAACGTCACCGGATATTTTCCCACTGCAAAAGGGGACAGGTTAACCGAATGTACGGGATTCTCATCGGATTCACCCCGTTCATCACCCATCTCGAATTCCAGCGCTGTATGTTCTAAAGACACCATTTCCGGCCCAAAACCACCTGCCGCAAGTGAATCACGGAAAGAAGAAAAATCAGGTAAAGGTACTTTCCCTTCCAGTCTATCCGCTAACGCCCAATAGCGTTTATCCAATCGCCGTAGCACCCGCGCCGTAACGGTGGCGAAAACACGGAATTGTTTCAGGGATAATATCCCCTCAAGGTCTGTTATCGCTGCATTATCCGGTTCCACTAGCAAGGCACGAATGTCCATTCGAATCCCATAGTGTTCCTCGATATACTTCGACACCTCATCAAACACCCGCACCGCATCCGTCATCAAGCCCGCATCCAACAATCTATTCCGTAACCCGTCTGACAAAAATTCATACTCAATCTCATCCGGGTCGCTGATTTCCTCGTCGCTATTCACTCGCTTAATCAAGCCGCTCAAAAAAAACTCTGCCAGATGGGTTTGCCCGGATTCCGACACCAGGGCTGCTTGCACCAAGCGCATCACCGGCAGAGTCAAGGGCGAGGCGGCGAGAAAGCAAGCCAGTTTGAATGCGACGGGCGAGGCGGCGGCGCGGAAGGCTTGATAGCGCTTGTCTTCGTCTATCGGGGTCGGTGTGCTGGTATCCGTGAGCGGTATGGGTTTGAGTGCGAAAGCGGGCAGCACGACCGACCCATTACCAGCGATAAATCGCGCCCAGTCGGCAAGAAAATCCGGCTCCAGGGTGGTAAGCGGCAACGGCAGGCCGGTGGGTTGATCGGGTTTCAGCCAAGCCAGGGCGCTGCGCCGGGTTTGCAGGCGGTGATTGGCGCAGGCCGGTTCGGGCGTGGTGACTTTGAGCAGGCGGGCGCTGCGCAAGCGGGTTTGCTGCCACAGGTCTTGGGGCAGTAGTTGTACCAGACTGAGCGGGTGTTCGCGGCCCCAAGCATCCAGCCATTTAATGAGTTCCGCGCCTTGCCAGGCGGGGGAAACGCAGTCGCTTAGCACTAAAATCAAGCGAGCGCGGGCGGGATTGATGAGTTCTTTGTAATGTCTACCCTCACCCCCGGCCCCTCTCCCAGAGGGCGAGGGGAGGAATATGCTGGTTTCCGGGTGCAGGGAGACGCTTTGGTCTTTGCCGCTGGTTTTGAGTTTCCACACCCGCACGTCGCGGAATGTGCCTTGTTGCATGAGCAGGTTGCGTAGTTCTTTGAGGGTGCGGTGCCACAGGCGCATGGAGGGCGAGTCGTCGAATACCAGCGCCAATTCCAGCCAGCGTTCTTGTTTGGCGCGGAATACCGGTAGCCACACGCCGCTGTCGGCAATTTGTCTGACTGTGGCCTCTTCGTCGAGTATTCGTGTCCCCGGCACGGCGATGCGGCGCATCAGCGGGTGCAGGGCGCGGGTGATTTCCAGTGGGTGCGGCAGGGCGCGTCCGCCAGGGGTACGGAACGGCATGCCAGAGGTGGTTTTTGCGTCGCTGTCACTGGACGGCGCGTAAAGTTCGGCGCTGGGTTCTTGTTCCGCTGGGGTTTCCGTTTCGAGTGCGGGAAGCTCGTGCGGTTTTTCCGCTTCGGCTTGAAACGGTTTGTCCGTTTCTTCTCGGGATGATTTGCCTTCCGTCAGCGATGTTTCTTCAATGCGTGGCGAGACGGGCGATGTTTCTTTTTCGGTAGATGCCTGTGGTGGAATGTGCGCCGCCAACCACAGCCAATCGGCAACGTCCTCGGCGTCCGCTTCGGGGTGGACGCGGCGGAGGATGGTGATGAGTTTTTGCAGGCGCGCGGAAGTCATTTGTGTTGCCGCTAGGGTTTTTCTAATGCCAACAGCCCGATAACTTCACGGCGCAATGGTTCCAACTCATGTGCCACGACATTCCACACCTGGTTGTGGTTCACGTCAAAACAGCCGTGAATCAGGATATTGCGCATTCCAACCAGATTCCGCCACGGGATTGCTGGGGCTTAGGCGCGGGTTGCTTCGGACAATTTTGCCGCCGCCTCGCCGATGATTTCCAGATGCCGGATACACCAAACCTGGATAAGCTCGTTGCGGTCAAATTCAGCTTTGCCTTGCGCGGCATAGCGGTTAATCGCCTCAATCGCTTCCAAAATATCGTGCAGCCATTCCTGAGCCAACCTCATAGCGGCACCGCTTCCTTCAAAACCCGTTCGCGGAAACGAGGGCGCATGGCATGTTCATCCACCACATCCACCTTGCAGCCCAGCAAATCCTGTAAATCCATCAACAGACCGCCTTGATCCAGCAAACTGCGGTGCGGCTCGAATTCTACTAAAAAATCCACGTCGCTGCCGGGTCGTGCCTCGCTCCGCGCCAGCGATCCGAACACCCGCACATGATGCGCACCATGCCGCGCCGCCAGTTGCAAGATGCGGGGTTTGTAGCGGTCACGCAGTTGTTGCAGAGCGTTCATGCTGAAATTCCATCGCTTATTTTTTCTCGCTCCCACGCTCCAGCGTGGGAGTGTGTACCGCGCCGCTGGAGCGACGCAGTACGCATTCCCACCAAGATGGTGGGAACGAGGAAAAAACGTTTTTTTGTTTTGCCCACCATGCAATGGCACGAAATAGTGGGCGACTACCTGGCTCACCTTGTGGTTATAAAATGATGCTTAAAATACTCTTGATTGTTTGGACTACAGGTGATGTCATTCCTGCTATTGCTTCAGCAGCTTCTGTTAAACCTTTTGCTGTAAGTTGTAGAGCCATTTTAGGGCGATTGTCTTTCGCATCTTTGAGCAAAAAATGGAGTGCTTGTACAAGTTCAGTACCTTGTTTAGCTTTTTCAGGAGGCAACAAAGATAACTCTTGCTCTAGCTGTTTAAGCAGTTCTTCTAAACTAACTTTAGCTTCTTGCTTAAGGTTAGGTAAAGATTGAATCGTTTGATTTACATCTTTTAAGACGGATTTAACATTCAAGTTAGCTCCTCTGAAGTTTCCTGAGAAAGTATCTCCTACATGAACGTTGCTCATGTTTTCTCCTTGAATAATTGTGGTTGGACGAGATAATTGAAATTTTAAAATATCAGTTAAATTATTAACTTGTCTTTCATAACCGCCAACTCTTTCCTGATATTTAGAAATTTCTTGCTCATTAATTAGCAATTGCTTGTTCTGATTTTCTATTTTTAACAATAAAAACTCATAGTCTTGTTTAAATTTATCATATAGTTGAGCTTTATCTGATTCTTCTGGCACACTTAAACCAATGACAAAAACACCATCTTCTTTTTGTTCAATGGATTTTACTTTTATATTTTTATTGCCAGAGTCAATCTTTAGATTTTCTAACGAGACAAAAAAGGCTTTCCAGTTTATATCGTTTGCAAATAAAATTTCTAAAGTCGAGGTGATTTTTTGGAACATTTTACCGAATTCATCTTCGATAAATGTACCACTGTGCGGACGGCGTTCTTTTTGGTTATTTTGTAAGTAAACAAAATCTGCTTTAGCGGAATGTAGATTAGTTTTTGAGTTAATATTCCAATTTTCAATACATGCCCCTGTTAACTCTGATTCGTTAAAATTTGTCTCTGATAACTGGGCTTTTGTAAAATTTGTATCATTAAGTTTTGCAAAACTAAAATTTACTTGTGTGAGTTCAGCTTTATTAAAGAAAGAATTTGTTAAATTAGCATTACTGAAAGAGGCTTGATATAAATCGCTCTCTGTAAAAATGCAGTTTTCTAAGTTTGCGTAATCAAATTTAGCTTGGTGCGCTTGACTATCAGTTAAATCAGATTTTGTTAAGTCTGCTGAGTCAAATAAGGCATTTTTAAGTTGTGCATTTCTTAAATTTACATTGCTCATCTTGGTATTCTTAAAATTTGCACCACTAGCGTTTACGTTACTTAATATTGCGTTATTTAAACTTGCCCCAGAAAAATTTGTGTTTTCTAAGTTAGAATCTGTTAAATCAATATCATCCAACTGTGCATTAGATAAGTCACAATCTTTTAAATCTATGTCATTGTACTTTTTAGATTGATTTAAATCTTTAGAGGAGTCACCATCTAAATATATGACATTATTTTCTTTAGGTAGTTCTGAATCTTTATCAAAGGATTTTTTCTGAATTAAATCTAAAACTATAGGGTTATAAATTGAATACAATTGGCTTGTTACGAGAACTTTTTCTCCTCCAACTTTAAAGGGAACTTGCTTTGTTCCAATATTAAAATTAATTAGCTCTAAATTTTTTACACGATTAAACTTAACCCCTGAGAGTAAATTTGATTTTTTAAAATAAAAATAAGTTAAATCTGCATAACTAAAGTCTGCTTCTATTAAATTACATAATTCAAATGACACTTTTCCAAGCTCTTGTTTTGTAACTATATTATCATAATCGGCGACTCCATCAAATCTATTGATAGAAAAATATAACGCTTTTATGGTGTTTTTGAATTTTTCTTTATAAGAAAGAAACTGATTAAGCCAATAAATATTAAAAAATATTGAAACTATATAACCATAGAATAAAGGTGATTTTTTTAACCAACCAAATAAATAGTCAGATAAATTTTCTTTTATAGAATCTATTATAATAAAAAAGAATGGCAGAGGAAAATAAACAATAAAAACAAAGGAAAATAAGGGGATACCTATGTATATATAACAAAAAAAGATAGAGACTAGACATGCTAAATCAATATTTTTTATTCGAGACTTTACTCTAAAAAAATTTGCTTTTTGTAATTTACAATTGAAAAAATTAACTTTTAAAAATTTAGCTCTATAAAAATTGATATTTTTCAGATTGCAATCAATAAATTTAGTGTTTATTAAAGAAGAAAAAGAGAAATTAGCATTTCTCATGTTGCAACCACGAAAGCTGATTTTTTTCAAAAAAAAAGATGAAAAGTTAATATTTTGTATATCACAATTATAAAACTTAACTTCCTCTATTAAATTAGTAGTAAATAGTTCTTGATTTATTTTACACCCAATAAAAATAAAATTACTTAAATCAGTAATCTTTATTTGATGTCTAAGCAGGTCTGAATATAAAAAAATCTTTTTTTGTAATTGACTCTCATATTTATCATTACTTTTAAATATGGTATATATGTAAGACTGCAACTTTGTACTAGAGCTAGTATCAAAAAAATTAGCTTCAGGACAAAATTTTGCGTCGAATTTGCAATCGAACATTCCTTTTGTGTGAATAAAACAACTATCGCTGATATTAGCACTAGTAAAATCAGCATCTGTAACATCTGCATAAGAAAAAACTGTAGTTTTTAGAATATTTCCGTTTTCAAGTACACCTCTCCAATCGTTACTATTAATTTCTGAATGAATAAGAAACACTACTCTTCTCAAGAAATAAGAAAAACTTTCTAATGTTATTTTCTCATGCCTTAAAAACAAAATTATATTACCTATAAATACGCCTATAGAAACCAAAATCATTAAGCTAACTACAATAATAAAAAAATAAAGATGTGTATCCAATGATAAAAACGGAAAACTATTGCCGCCAATAAATACATAATCAATTGCTTTATAAAATAAAATAAAAACATATAGATAGATTAAATATATAGAATATACAGCAGGAAATCCTTTAATAAAATATATTAAAAAACTCTCCTTCTCGTTTTTTCCACAAATCGTGCCAGAAAAATCACTTCCTGTTAATTTTGCTTTATAAAAACTTGTTCCTCTCAAGTCTGCATTTTTAAATGATGTTATTTGCTCAGTTCTTTCATCAATACCTGCTATACACTCGCTGAAATTTGCACCAACTAATACAGTATATGAAAGATCAGCTCCTCGAATATCACTTTTTGAAAAATCCTTATTACTTAAATTCAACCCTTTAAAAGACTGATTTCTAAAATCTTTGTTATTATATCCTGTATCTAATATTGATTCAGAATCATTTTTTTCTATTTCTTCATTAATAAAATCTTTTTTATTCGTTCTGCTAGAAAAAAGGCTTAATTTAGATTCAAGTGAAAAGTTATATAATATATCCTTTATTTGATAATCTTTTAATTCGGAAATTTCAACTTGAAAATTAATGTCATTTTTATAAGATAAAAAATCAATAATTATTGAATAAGAAATATTTTGCTGGTTTAAAAAATAAATAGCATTTGATTCTGTTTCATGAAAAATTGCAATAAAAACATCTTTAATATCAATTTCCATTCTTCCTGTATTTTTTACACAAGAAATAGCACGCCACAGCACACGTAAAAAACCTAATGTAAATTGTGGACAGTCATTTTTTTCATTTTTTATACTTGAGTTTCCTTCCAAAGACTTGAGTAACTCAATCTTTAACTTACTTAAATTAGCTCCACAAGTCTCTAAAGTAGAAGCAACAAGCCCATTATCTAGCAAAGCAAACAATAAATGTTCTACAGTAATAAAGTTATCGCCTCTTTGATAAACATCATCAAAAATGATATTGAAGATTTCTTTAAGTTCGTTACTTGGAGTTTTACGCTCATTCCATGACATATTAAAAACCTGAATTCGGAGAGTTTATTAAACGGGTAGGGGTGGGCAAAACATTCTTTCGTTTTGTCCACCATGCAACGGCACAAAAGGTGGGCTTGGCTTGTTGACAGACACGCCTTATCCGCGTTACGAGTTACCGTGCTTATTTCCTGCTGTAATGAAAACGGCACTGGATGACTGTCACTTGAATGCCGTCAAATGCGTAAACAAGTCGGTGTTCTTGGTCAATACGTCGCGACCAATATCCCTGAAATTCATGTTTCAAGGCTTCCAACTTACCCAAGCCTTGCGTCGGATTTTTACCTGAAAACTCCGAAAAAGTCCATAAGTCATTGATTTTAGGTGGAGCGATTTTTTCCTAAGTTATTGATTTTACTATAGGCAGAAAAAGTTTTTCGGAGTTTTCAGTTTTTACATGTATCCAGACAAAGCTGAATGATTTTTTTCAGGGTTTTGGGGTCATGCTGCTGCCAATACTGCAAATCATCCAGCGCAGTTTCAGTTGGGGTAGGGTGCGTTAGCGATAGCGTAACGCACCATTTCAATGTGCCGATTAGCTTGCGGCTTCGTCTTTGCGTCGCCAGGAATTTTCATCACGCACCACCTCGTAATGTGCCCAGCGTGCAAACTCAGCGCGGCTGACCGTGGCACTGTGACGACGGCCTGGGCCTGCCAACACCTTGTAAATCACCAGCGGTTCGCCGTGACGCGGTTCCCCAGCATCGACGACCTGGCGAATTTCCCAACGCGCACCGTATTCGCCATTGCTGTAACAATGACCGACTTCAATATGAGACACAGGCACTTGACTACTCGCAGCATGGGCACGGGCCAGGGCATAGATTTCTTCCAGATCGGTCGCCGACACGTCCAAAAAAGCCCCGAATTGATGCAAGGCGTGGCGAATATCGACCGTCTGTAAATCACTGCCCGCAGGCGGCGTGCGGCGTTGTTGTAAAGCCAGCGGATAACGCCGCCAACTGAAGGGATAATTAAAAATCACCGCTACACTGAACAAAATCAAACCATTAAATAGGACTGGGGTCAGCAGATAAACGTAGCCCAATTGATGCACCGCATCGCTGCCAACCACAATCCCCAACGCTGTCGCACCGCCCGGCGGATGAAGACAGCGCAAGCTGTACATCAATCCGATGGACAAACCCACTGCCAACGCAGCGGAAAATGCGCCAGCCCCCAGCCAGCGATAACAGCTAACCCCCACCAGGGCCGACAACAGATGTCCACCCAACAACGGCCAGGGTTGTGACAAGGGGCCGTGCGGCAAGGTAAACAGCAACAGCGCCGAAGCGCCCATAGAGGCCACGATCAGCGGCGATGCGGGCGGCATCGGCAGCAGCGCAGCGCTGAGCAGGACAGCCCAAATCCCCAGCAGCCCGCCGACTGCCGACAAGCCTTTTTCCAAATAAGGCCGTGGCAGGTTCAGTCCAAGGTGCTTGAACATGCGCTCAGCAACTCAATGCCACATCGCGGATCGAGCCAGCCGTCGTCCCACCGAATGGTTCAAACAAGAATGGTTTAAACAAGCCCGTCATAATGACGCTTTCTCCCCATGAATTAAACAAAACCAGCCAGCCGGTTGAGCGAGCGCCTACTCATAATAGCCAAACTGCGCCGCCACGTCAGCGCACAGCTCGGCTGCCGCATAGTCTGCCGCCTCCAGGCAATGGCGTTTATGGCGCAGTTGCGAAGGCTGGGGGGCGGATTCTGGAAAGTTGAGCGGCAGCGAACAGCCGCTGTGTGCAAATAACTGGCGCAAACTGCCAACTGGATCGGGCACGGTTTGTTCGTAAGGCAGATATAACAAAAAATCGCGGTGTTGCCACAACCACTCCGCCAGATAACGCCATAACAGCGCACGACGACGGGGTAAATCGGCAGTTTTTGCGATCACCGCGAGCTGGGCTTGTTGCCACTCAGACAAATAGGGATCGCCGCAAGCACCCACCGCAAAATGTGCGACATCGGCTTGCTGTAAGTGTGCGAATCCGGCTTTCCAAGAAGCCAAGGTGTCCAGCGGATGGCGCACGCAGGCGACAAACTGGGCTTGGGGCAGTAATTGGCGCAGCGCAGGTAAACGCGCCAGATAGCCCAGGGTGTTTTTGGTGGCTAACAAGAAATCCGGGCGCGTCACCACTGGATGATAGGACACAAAGCCCTCTTGTACCCAAGTGTCTTCAATCACTTGACCCGCCTGCCATTTATTTTCCACCGCCCGCCCCGCCAAAATATCGGCCCGCAAGTCGTGGTATAGCGCCACTATCGGCGTGGGTTGTGGCCCGGCCAAACGTTGAAACAAAGCGCGTGGCTCGTTGATCGCCACACAGTTTTCCACTCGATGCAAAATATTGCACAAATAACTCGTGCCGCTACGCGGTAACCCAGTGATCAGTAAGTCCATTTCACGCTTCTCCTGTACCCGGATTGGCTAAGCGCCGCAACCACGGCAATAAGTCGCTGGCCAGCAAACCGCGTTCGCCGCCCTCAGCCGCTGCCCGGTCGCCCGCTGCCGCGTGCAGGCAAACGCCCAGGCGTGCGGCATCAGCCAAACTAAAGCCTTGTGCCAACAAACTTGCAATCACACCGGTGAGCAGATCGCCCATGCCGCCGCTGCCCATGCCGGGATTGCCAGCACTACACAACCCATAGTGCGCATGTTGATCGAGTATCAAGGTACCGGCCCCTTTCAGTATCCACACTCCGCCATAACGTTGCTGGAGTGCGGTAATCGCCGCGAAACGGTCGGCTTGGATGGCAGCGGTGGTGGTTTGTAACAAACGCGCCGCTTCGCCCGGATGCGGGGTAAACACCGCATGTTCCAGCCGAGGTGCTTGGGCGGGCCAGAGATTCAAAGCATCGGCGTCGATGACCAAGGGTTTGTGCAAGCCCATCACGGCGGCCAGCAGGCTGCGTCCCCAGGCCAATTGGCCTAAACCGGGGCCGATGGCAACCACATCGGCCTGGGCCAATAACGGCAGCAGCGCGGCGGCGCTTTCCACGCCATGACACATCAGTTCCGGGTGATCGAGACTGAGCCAAGGCGCATGAGCGGCGCGGGTTGCCAAGCTGACTTTGCCCGCACCGACTCGTGCTGCCGCAGCACCCGCCAAACGCAATGCGCCGGTATAGCCCTGTTCACCGCCGATCACCAACACCTGACCAAAATCGCCCTTGTGTCCACAGCGCGGGCGCGGCGGCAAGGCGGCGGTCAAGCACTGGGCATCCCAGCGGGTAGCCGCTGGGGTTGGTGAAGTGTCGCTGGCAGCGGGAATTTGTAAATCGTCGAAATAAACGGTTCCGCAATAATCCGGGCCGACTCCCGTGAGCAGACCGGGTTTCAGACCAATAAAGGTGAGGGTCAGCGCCGCTTGCACCGCCACCCCCAGCACTGTGCCGGTATCCGCGTGCAGCCCAGCAGGTAAGTCCAGCGCCAGCACCGGTGCGGGATGGCAATTAATCGCAGTCACCGCAGCGGCCCAGTGGTCGGTGAGTGGACGATCCAAGCCGGTGCCAAACAGTGCCTCTGCCAACACCTCGGCGTCGTCTGGCAAGTCGCCCTGAAAAGGTTGCACCGTGACGCCCACCGCCTGCATCGCTTGCCAGGCTTGTAAAGCGCTGCCTTGCAAACGCTGACTGTCGCCGACTTGCTGTACCTTGACAGCATAACCGGCTAGGTGCGCCAGACGGGCCAGCACATACCCATCACCAGCATTGTTGCCGATTCCGCACACCACGCACAGCCGTTGCCGTGTCGGCCACTGCTGGCGCAATAGCTCAAAAGCCGCCAGTCCCGCCCGTTCCATCAGGGCGAAGCCAGGAATGCCGTGGGTTTCGATGGCCTCACGATCCAATGCCCGCACTTGGGCGGCGCGATACAGGGCAGTGGGTAAAGAGCGCGTCATTTGAAGAGATGCTGTTGGTAATATTTGAGTTCGGCGATAGATTCGTAAATATCGCTCATCGCTTGGTGTTTAGAAGCTTTTTTGAAATCTTCCAATACGCCAGGCCGCCAGCGCCGCGCCAGTTCTTTCAAAGTGCTGACATCCAGATGGCGGTAGAAAAAATAGGCTTCCAAAGTCGGCATATAGCGCCAGAGAAAGCGCCGATCTTGGCAAATGCTGTTACCACACATCGGCGAGGCACCCGCAGGCACCCAGGGCTGCAAAAAGGCCAGGGTTTGTTGCTCGGCTTCGGCAGCCGTGGTGGTGCTGTGCCTAACCCGTTCCACCAAGCCAGAAGCGCCGTGGTGACGGGTGTTCCAGTCATCCATCGCCGCCAACGTGGCCTCGCTTTGATGAATCGCAAAAGTAGGCCCTTCAGCCAGCACGTTCAGGTGCGCGTCGGTGACCAGGGTAGCGATTTCCAGGATCACATCGCTGTCCGGGTTAAGGCCGGTCATTTCCAAATCGATCCAAATCAGATTGTTAGGGTCTTGTGGCATGGGAATAGTCTTGTGGTGGCATCGGTGAGGGCATTATAGCCGGATCAATAAGGTTTGCTGCCCATCCAGTTACCCGGCGGGTCGTACTGACAAACCCACACCGTGCTGCCGTCTTGACAATGCGCTTCCCCACAGCCGACGGCGGTGGTGTTGCGCCAGACGATTTGGGTGTAATGGCCGCAGACCCTGCCTGGTGCGCAACGATTGCTGGCGTAATCATAATCCGCCCGTTCACTCGCCCACCGTTCCACCACCTGAGCGGGCGTTTGCTGATAGCCAGCGGCGAGATTTTCCCCGTGTTCCGTGTTGGAATGGTGCATCCCGCAAAAACGCTGCGTCCCAGTTTGAGTTTCCAGGGTTTTTGCCCAAGCGCTGGCCGTGTCCGCCAAGGTCACCGACCAGCGCAAATCCGCCACGCCGACGGCGCGTCGCCATTGATTATGGGCGTTAACCAGGCCGACAAACGGGGCGGGTTCGCTTTGCGCAGCGGCTGGCACTGGGGTTTGGGTCACGGGGGTGGTGGCTGGCGTGGCTGGCGTGACGTGGGGCGTGGGACTAGCCGGGGGAACTTGGGCCGGATTGGGGGTGGTGGGGGCGGGCGTCTGGCCAAAGGGCGTGTTCACCACCGCTTTAGACGGTGCATAGCGATAGCGCCAACGTTGTGCAGGACTGTTGTTGCAATCGCCCAATTGTAACCAGCCGTCCTTTTTCTGCCCGGCTGGGGCTGGACTGACCGTCAGGCATTTGCCCCCTGCATTGCGCAGCCGTTGTTGCGCATCCAGTTGCCAGATTTCTTCTGGGGTGTTGCGGCAAGCGGTCGAAACCTGAACGTTTGCGCCATTGACTCCCAAACAGGCACCGGTGTCATTGAGTAAATGGCCCAAGGTATCCATCGTCCAGCGCTGCGTGACCGCCCCGCTACAGGGGGCTACTTGCACCGCGCCGATTTGATTGCGTTGTATCGGCTTGGGGATGTCTAAACAGCTGCCGCCGTCATGAACCAGGGCTTGTCCGGCCCAGCTGGGGCTGGCAACCAGCATCAGTGCAAACGCACCCCCTTTAATCGGTAAACTAACCATAGAAACTCCAGTGATGGGGCTGAAAAGCAGAGGACTGGCATTGTCGGAGGACGCCTCCGGCTTTTCAAGCCGTTTTTTCAGAGTCCCGGCTTTAGCCGGTTTTTCCGTTATAAAGACCGCCTAAAGGCGGGACTCTCACCCAAACACTGAACTCTAATCCACCCGCCGCCGTTTCGCACCCCGGCTGGGCGTGGCCAGACGCGGATTATCCGGCCAATCGTGTTTGGGATAACGGCCTTTCAATTCCTTTTTGACCTCGGCATAGGTGTTATTCCAAAAACTGCGCAAATCGCGGGTGACTTGAATCGGGCGGCGTGCCGGTGACAGCAAATGCAAGGTCACGGCAATCTGGCCGTTGGCAATCCGAGGGGTGTCTTCCAGGCCGAATAATTCTTGCAGGCGCACCGCCAGCACCGGCTCAGCACCGGGTTGATAACTCAAGCCGATCCGCGAACCGCTGGGCACCAGCAACGAGGCGGGAGCCAGTTGTTCGAGTTGTTGCGGCAAAGGCCAAGTCAGTAAAGCCTGCAACAGCGTGGGCAGATTGAGTTTGCTCAGATGACTGAGGCGGCTCATACCCGGTAAGGCCGGGGTCAGCCAGTCTTCCAGATGGGCCAACAGCCAGGCATCGCTGACATCTGGCCAGGCTTGCTCAGGAAACCAACTGCGCAAAGACAGCACCCGTGCTTGCCAACTGCGGCTGCTGTCGCACCAAGGCAACACGCCGAGACCGTGGCTGCGAATGCCTTGTGTCAGCGCAGTTTGTTGTTGTGCAGCGGTCAACGTGGTCAGTGGCGTGCTGCGCAGCACCAATTGTCCCAAGCGTTGTTCTTGCACCGCCACCACCGCACCTTCGCGGCTGTCCCAGGCAATCTGCGCCCGTTCTTGTAACAAGGTGCCCAGATAGCGGTCGATAGCGGCGGCACTCAAAGGCGCTGCCAAGAAAATCCGTGCTTCTTGCTGGCCCGCATCCAGCGTGGCGGCGACTAGATATTGCGGGGGTGACAACGGCGCATCGATCAGGCTGGCCCCGCGTCCATTGGCGAGACGATAGCGGTTGCCAGTGGCGGCGCGGCGCACCGCGATGCGGTCGGGATACGCAAACGCCAGCAGCACGCCTGCGCTGTCGGCATGAGTCGGTTGCGGCTCTTCGCGCAGGCCGCGCCGCCACTGGCGCGCCGCTTGTTCCACCAGACCACAGGCTGCGGCGTCCGCGCCCATAGACCGCGCCGCTGGGGCACCGCCGCTGCGATAAGCGGTCAGCGCTTCCAAACGGCGGTGCAGGTCGCTGTGACCCTGAGCGGCTTCGCCACGCATTAAATCCCGCTCAGACAACAGCCCGGCCAAATCACAAGCCAACGCGCCCCAGCCCAAGTTTTGTGCGGCAACTAACATCCGCGCCAAACGCGGATGCAAACCCCAGCGCAGCAACTGGCTGCCAGTCGGCGTCAGGCGATAGTCCGCGTCCAGCGCCTCCAGATTTTGCAACAGCTCGCGGGCTTGTGCTAAGGCTCCTGCGGGCGGCGGGTCTAACCAGGCCAGCGTCGTCGCGTCGCGCACGCCCCATTGCGCCAGTTCTAAAGCCAGCGGCGCAAGGTCAGCGGTGCAGATTTCTGCTGGCGTTTGGGCGACCAGCGCCGCTTGTTGACTGGCCGACCACAAGCGATAACACACGCCCGCTTGCAAACGCCCGGCGCGCCCAGCCCGCTGTTCGGCGCTGGCCTTGGAGATGCGCTGCAAGGTCAAGCGGCTTAAACCGGTGCGCGGGTCAAAACACGGGGTTTTGCGCCAGCCGCTGTCCACCACGGTGGTGATGCCGACGATGGTCAAACTGGTTTCGGCGATGGGGGTCGCCAGCACCAGCTTGCGCCGTCCCGGCAAGGCTGGCTGTAAAGCGGCATCTTGCGCGGCTTGGCTTAAATCGCCAAACAGCGGACACACATCCAGCCAGGCTGGGCAGTCTGCGCACAATAAGGCAAGCGTCTGGCGAATTTCGCCGCTACCCGGTAGAAAAGCCAAAATATCACCGCTGCTGTCGGGCAGGATTTGACGTAGCACTTGTGCCATGTTGTCGGCGATACGCGGCGGCGCGTCCACCGGCACATAATGGACTTGCACCGGATAACTACGGCCTGCGCTGCTGAGTAGCGGGGCATCGCCCAACAAGCGGCTGACTGCGGCACCGTCCAGCGTGGCGGACATCACCAGCAGTTTCAAATCCTCACGCAAAGTTTGGCGGCTTTCGAGACAAAACGCCAAGGCGGTGTCGGCGTGTAAGCTGCGTTCGTGGTATTCGTCGAAAATCACCAGTCCGACCCCTTCTAGCGCGGGGTCTTGTTGCAAGCGGCGGGTTAAAATACCTTCGGTCAGCACCTCGATCCGGGTTTGTGCTGACACTTGGCTGTCAAAGCGGGTACGATAGCCCACCGTGGCCCCGACCGCTTCGCCCAGCGCGGCGGCCATGCGTTGCGCAGCGGCGCGGGCGGCGAGGCGACGCGGTTCCAGCACCAGGATTTGCTGTCCTGCCAGCCACGTTTCGTGCAACAGCGCCAATGGCACGCGGGTGGTTTTGCCCGCACCCGGCGGGGCTTGCAACACCAAGGCGGCGCGGTTTTGTAGCTGCTGACGGATTTCGGGTATTAATGCTTCAATCGGTAACGTCATCAAATACTTCCAGTGGAGTGCCAAACCGTAGTTTGGCACAGACCTGCCAGGTTTTAGAAACCTGACAGGTCTTCTTTGGTTCCCACGCGCCCTGCGGTGTTTTGCGACGCTGTGCAACCCTTCGACTACGCTCAGGGCAAGCCTTCGGTTTGGCACTCCAGACGTGACAGACGGATTTAGATTGCTTCGTGACTTTGTGTTACTTTGTGTCTTCGTGGTGGCAGTTCATTTTTTGGTGGTTGCGGTCTATAAAATGGGCAGGGTTTTACCCAAAATCATCCAAAATCTGAAAATCTGCTGTGCCCAGGATTTTTCCGCTCGCTGACGCTGCATTTAAAGGAATTCAAGCGATGTCCATGCGCTCTCACAGTCCGCAATCCGACGCGGCACACCCACAGGTGTCGCGTTTCTCGTTTACGATCAAAAAACTCTTGTTGGGCGCGGTGTTGATGGGCATTGGCGTGGTGAGCATCTTGGCGACTAACAGCCTAGTCTCCCATCAGCGCCTTGCCGCCAATCAACAATTACTGACCCAGTTGTCCTTGCCTTTAGCCGAGGCGGGTAGCCAGTTTCAGGTCGCACTCAGCGCCCTGCTGGCTGATCAACAGCGTCTCGCCCAAGCACCGACCCTGGCCCAGCTAAACGCGCTGGAGGCGGAATCGTCCAGCGCGGCCCGTTTTGCCGAGGCGCGTCAACCTTTGCAGGCGATGGCCGTGCATCACCCGATGCTCGCGCAAATCTTGCCCGATCTGGATCGGGCCTACCAGCAGTTGTTGGCAAAACACCAGGCTTTTTATCAAGCGCTGCAACTGCGCTTGCAGGGCCAGACCAACAGCCTGGATGCCTTGGCGGACGAACTTGCCACGGCGGTGACTGCGCTCAATCAACAGTTACAACGCCTACACGGTTTGGCCTTGGCACTGAGTAGCCAAGCAATTCAGGAAGCCCAAGCGATTCGTGCCCAGACCGAAACCATCAACTGGAGCGTGGCGCTGGTGGCGGCGTTGCTGATGGCGGGGGCGGGCGCGTTGATTGCCAAGCGTGTGATTACGCCGATTAAGCAGGCTGTGACTTTTGTGGAAGTGCTGGCTTGCGGGGATTTCACCACTGACATCGACTGGCCGCACCAAGACGAACTGGGCGTGTTGATCGCGCATTTACGGCAAATGGCCGCCAGCTTGAACGGTTTATTGGCCCAAGCACAGCGTTCTGGGGTGCAAATTACCTCGTCCGCCACGGAACTGGCCGCCACCGCGAAACACCAAGAACGGGTGATGGACGAACAGTTACAGGCCACCCAGAAAGTCAGCAAAGCCGTCAACACGATTTCCAGAGTCACTGAAGAACTGGCAGGTACCATGCGCCAAGTGGCGGCCACTTCGCAAGAAACTGCGGGCTTTGCCAGTCACGGTCAAGCTGATTTGGCGCGGATGCAGCACGCGATGCAGCAAATGGAAACTGCTTCGACTTCGATTTCTGGCAAACTGGAAACGATCAACGAAAAAGCCAACAACATCACCCATGTGGTCATTACCATCGCCAGAGTGGCCGATCAAACCAATTTGTTATCGCTCAACGCGGCAATTGAAGCGGAAAAAGCCGGTGAATATGGACGTGGTTTTACTGTGGTTGCCCGCGAAATCCGGCGCTTAGCCGATCAAACGGCGGTGGCTACCCTAGACATCGAAGGGATGGTGAAGGGGATGCAGGGTGCGGTGGCATCTGGCGTGCAGGAAATGGGAAAATTCATTATCGAAGTGCGGCGCAGCGCCGAAGATGTCGAAAAAATCAGCGTCCAATTGGCGCGGATTATTGAACAAGTCCAGCTGCTCAGTCCCAATTTTGAACAAGTGCATTTGGCAGCCGCCGCCCAATCACACAATGCCCATAAAATCGATCAAACCATGCAAGCCTTCAGCGAAGAAATGCGCCAAATCACCCAATCGCTCAGCGAATCTTTTCTGGCGATAGAGCAACTCAACGAAGCAGCGCGTGGCTTACAAGAAGAAATGACCCGTTTCAAGGTGTTTGAAACTGGTATGGCGATGTGATAACTGAGCTGACGCAACACATAAAAATACAACACGAAAAACACGAAAGACACAAACGCTGGTGTCCGTTTGCGTCGTTTGCGTTATTTTTTAATCACCGCGCAACATCGGTTATAAGCAGCGACTGGCTTATTTCACCTGGAGTCTATCCAGTTCTCTGTCTTGTTTGAGATGTGCCGCAACTCGTTTCACCGCCAAATCGCCTTCAATTTCGGCCAGCAAAGTATATTGGCTGTAACCGTTGCGGCGCATGGCTGCGGCGATTTCTGGTCTAAGCTGTGCGTACACCCACTTTTGGCCGACACTGATGTGAATGCCGAACAAAGCAAATGCCGCCAGCCAAATCAAAACATACACATACCAGTTACGCAATGCGGCCAGGGAATAACCGATTAATTCATCCAGCCATGCCAGATGCAAACCCACGCTGCACCCAATCGCGAGTAAGATCAAAAACCAGAAGGCCAAATCGCCGACCTCTTCCAGGCGTTGATTGGCCGCCAGCAATAAGCCATACAGGGGTTTATAGTGTTCTTTGAATTCGGACATGCGATCACTCCTGATAATTTTGAAAAGGTGTCACCACTGACCTTGGCCGTAGCGGCGCAAGTGTGCCGAGGCACCGATGATACGTCACTCAGTTTGCACCGTGAAGGGGCAGAAACTTGCCAGTCCCACTCTTTTGGGGTATGTTGATATTTTCCACCTACGGTTTCTTGCATAGACAATGAGTTACAACAACTTTCCCAAGTATAACTATAAGCCTGTCAAAGGATTGCGGCCTTATAAGCGACCGATGGCGCGGTCATCGGCGGGGATTATCGGCATACTTAAAAGTTTGTTGCCAGGATCGGCAGCACGCCGTCAATCGGGTGCCGTTTCGGTCGTTTATTACGACTATACCCCAAAACATGGCTTGGTTGCGGCAGAAAATCCGCCCTATCGCAGCAAGTTGATCGCCACCAGCGTAGTGCTGATGGGAATTTCTCTGGGCTGGTCTTTGGATCAATCTAGCGCTTTTTACGAACCGCTGGAACAAAGCTCAGCCCGCTTGGGCCAGTCGATTGCCGACAAATGGTCGGTGTTGTCCAATGCGATTTCTTTAAGCGACAGCGTGGATGATGCCGGTTTAAGTGTCGATGACGAGGCCGAACAACCAACCGAAACCACACAAATTTCGCCTATTGATACCACGCAGGATTTTGATTTAGCACTTTTTTCCGCAGAGGCTCCGCACTGGTTGCCGCTCAATCCGCTGGCGACCACCCCGGCGGTGAGTTTTCCGCCGCTCGGTTCGGGCATTTCCTCGACCAGTTTGGGCATGGGGGATTTCGAGTCTCTGTTGCGTCCCGACGCTCCGCAACCGCCCGTAGCAACCGTCACCACTGACCCCGTGCCCGCGCCAAAACCGCACAATGAAAATGATTGGCTGGAAGTCGCGGTGGTGGCTAAAGACAGCTTGTCCTCGATTTTTGAACGCAACAGCCTCAGCCACAAGGAATTGCTGCAAATCCTCGCCTTACGCGAACACCGCAGCAGTCTGCGCAATCTCAGCGTGGGCCAGAAAATTCGGATTCGCCACACCGCAGACGGCAAGATCATCGCCCTCACCCTGAAACCTTCGCCGGAAAAAGAACTGTACGTGTTTCGCTCCGAAGACTCTAAACAGGGATTTTCGGCAAAATTACAAGAATTACCCACAGAAACCCGGGTGGTTCACGCGGGCGGGAAAATCACCAACTCCCTGTATAGCGACGCTCGCAAAGCCGGTTTAAGCGGCCCGCAAGTCTCTGAACTGATGACGATGTTTGGTTGGGACATCGACTTTGCCTTGGATTTGAGCCGAGGCGACAGTTTTGCGGTGGTGTATGAAGAACAATGGCTGGAAGGCAAACGCCTGCGTGCTGGCAACATCTTAGCCGCTGAATTTGTCCTCAATGGTGAGCCACACCGTGCCGTGTATTACCGCGATCCCAAAGGCAAGACTGAATATTACACACCCACTGGCGAAAGCCTGGAAAAAGCCTTCATCCGCACCCCAGTCAAAGTCGGCGTGATCACCTCTGGTTTTAGCGCAGGACGCCTGCATCCCGTGTTAAATACCATCCGCGCCCACAAAGGCGTCGATTATTCCGCCCCCACCGGCACGCCGATTTACGCCACCGGCAACGGTAAAGTGGATTTCAAAGGCCGCAAAGGCGGTTATGGCAACACCATCGTGTTACAGCACGGCGACCGTTACAGCACCTTGTACGGCCATTTATCCGCCTTTGCCGATGGTATCAAAGAAGGCGAACGGGTCAGACAAGGCGATCTGATTGGCTACGTTGGCAGCAGCGGTCTAGCCACCGGCTCGCATTTGCACTACGAATTTCTGGTCGATGGCGAGCACGCCAATCCCCTGACCGTGAAACTGCCCAATAGCCTGCCCTTACCCGCTGACTATAAAAAAGATTTCGAGCGTAAAACCCGGGTAGCTTTGGCCCAATTGGCCCAAGCCTCCGCCTTGGCGCTTAACCAAAAAACAAAAACCACACCCTGAGATTGACTTGAGCCTTTATATCGGTCTGATTTCCGGCACCAGTGCCGACGCCATAGACGCGGTGTTGCTGGATTTTCAGACTTGGCCGCCGCAGTTATTAGCCACCTTGGCTTATCCTTTTCCACCAGCATTGCGAGCGGCAGTGCTGGCGCTGAGCCAATCTTCGGCCCCGGTCGCTCCCGCCGTGTTAGCCCAACTCGATGCCCAAATCGGCGACACCTTCGCCGATGCGGCACAGGCTTTACTCGCCAGCGCCCAAGTTGATGCCAGCCGCGTGCAAGCAATAGGCAGCCACGGTCAAACCCTCTACCACTCCCCCCCGCGTGCAGATTGCCCTGGGCCTTTTTATAGCTGGCAAATCGGCGATCCCAACCGCATCGCTTGGCGCACCGGCATCACCACCGTGGCCGACTTCCGCCGTAAAGACCTCGCCGCTGGCGGACAAGGTGCGCCGCTGGTGCCTGGGTATCACCAAGCCTTGTTTCGTGACCCACAAACCGACCGCGCCGTGCTGAACCTCGGCGGGATTGCTAACCTGACTTGGCTACCGGCTGAGCCATCAGCCCCCGTCATTGGCTTCGACACTGGCCCTGCCAATGCGCTGCTAGACGCTTGGATTTTACGCCACCGAGCGCAGCCCCAAGACCACGCCGGTGCCTGGGCGGCCAGCGGCGCGGTGCTACCCAGCTTGCTGGCCCACTTACTTGCCGACCCTTATTTTCAATTAGCCGCCCCCAAAAGCACCGGTCGCGATTACTTCAACCTGACTTGGCTAGACGCCCAGTTAAGCGCCTGGGGACAGCCCGCCGCCCCGCCAGACGTGCAAGCCACCCTGTTGCAACTCACGGTAGACAGCATCGCCCACAGCTTGCGCAGTTTCCAACCAACACAACTGCTAGTCTGCGGCGGCGGCGTCCATAACCTGGCGTTATTGACCGCCTTACAGCAAGCCATGCCCACCTGTCAGGTTTGTTCCACCGCCGCCCTGGGCATCGATCCCGACTGGGTAGAAGCCTGCTGTTTTGCCTGGTTGGCACAACAATGCTTAGCCCGCCGCCCCGGCAATCTCCCCAGTGTCACCGGCGCAAAAGCCGCGCTGGTGCTGGGGGGAATTTATTATCCCTAAAGCAACTACGCTGAATGACTATTGAATAGGATGAGCAGCAGATGAGCCTGAAAGATAAATTTGCTAAGAAAAAATTGCTGAGTCAGCAGAAAAAAGCGCAGCGGCGGGGGGAATTAACGTCGGCGGAAAGCTTGATGAATCAGGGGGTAGAACACGGAAAATCTGGCCATTATGCCGAGGCGTTAGATTGTTTCAATCAAGCTATTCAATTGAATCCAAAATTGGCTGAGGCTTATGCTAATCGTGGAATTGTTTATTTTAAACAAAAAAACCACTCCCAAGCCTTAGCTGATTATGACAAAGCTATTCAATTGAATCCTCAATGTGCTGAAGCTTATTACAGTCGTGGAACTATAGCCATATTATACCATACATATGTTATAATAAAAAACCTGATTCTCAACAAAGCAACCCAACAGGAGTAATGTATGACAGCGCAAGATAATTTGCTATTTCTTATAGAAACAGGAAAGCCACTA
>Ga0209575_10000576_pt1 | contig 21090 bp, 17 predicted proteins | sample Medcelwee11metaG_FD_187172 | JGI IMG/M metagenome (GOLD analysis project Ga0209575, IMG submission 187172) | Freshwater pond sediment microbial communities from the University of Edinburgh, under environmental carbon perturbations - Medium... | ecosystem: Environmental > Aquatic > Freshwater >...
CAAAGCGCCTCGTCAAGGGCAAAACATGGATTTGCAAAGAGGTATCGGCCTGAATTGCATGGAACTGCCGTTTTTTGAGCAATCGAGCGCTCGGCCAGGAAATGACGGGGGCTAATTCAGACTTTCCCTAATTCTCGCTACATCCTGCAGTTTCCGGATACAGATAGCGAATGGTATTGAGCTCCCCCATGGAGTCCTCATATGTCATCTGTGCCGGAATTACTCCGCAAAAATGCGGCTCAGGGGGGAAATACTCCATAGCCACCACCTCAGCGATATCCAGGCGCATCCCATAAGCATAATCCTGAACCTCAGGCATCTGAGAATAAACGACCGTACTTTCCAGTACTATTGGAGCAGGAGCAGTGGGAGCAGCGGCGGGACTGCCGCCACTTTCAGCCATGGACAGGGAAGCTGGCAAAAGCACTACCATTGCAAAAAGCAGCTTCACGGGTTTCACACTGAAGACCGTCATAGGACACCCTCTCACACGAGAAGAAACACGAGAATCTTGCGACGGAGAGTGCCGGCTCGGCAGCTCTCTCAGGCAGCGGTAAAAGACGGAACAGGCCAACGAAGAGGACCGGCTCGGCTACCCTTTCCGGATGATGAAGAGCATAGCTATAGCTAAAGACGCGCCCCAAATCCCTGACGAAACAGGGCAACCACCGTTACTCATCCCTGATCAGCACCTGTATCCCGACACGAATGAACGGACTACAGCCTCATCGTTTGAGTGAAAGCACATGACTGCCCTCCTCCTCGATGAAAACGAATGCCCTGCCGCATTCGCCCAGCCATGCACTGATCGACACTCCCGGGAGCCCTGCCCTTCCCAGCCCCCAGGAAAGCCTGCGATAAAACGCGACTACTACAAGGAAAGATCCTGACGACCTCAAGGTCAAGCCAGCACTTATTAGATAGCGTTATTTCCAAACAGATCGAAAGAATTAAATCTCCAGCGCCCACAAAACCCGAGTGTAACCCCCGGACTTTCCGATCACGTCGCGACGTCTTATTCCCTCTTCAAGGCCTTTCCTTAATTATTAGCAATCAGCCCCAGCCATCCCGAATCACCCGCAGGGGGTGTGGCGTGCAACGCGCGATCGCCACGAGGAGTCGCGCAGGCAGCGTGCACAGTTCGAATCGGCGGTTGAAGCAGTAGGCGAATGCGCCTAGGTGCCGGGCCACCTACTTGCGGAAGCTGAAGGCAGGATAACGCCCGGCCAAGCGGGTCTCGAGACTGCCCAGGACCGTGTTGACCCACTGGAACTCGGGCAAGTCCCTGGGCTTGTGTCCAGCGATCACGGTTCGTTGATGTGGACATCCAGCCGCGGTTATCGCAGTGAAGCAAGCCAGTCCGCCGCAGGGCACGGTGTAGCCTGGGACCCCGACAGGACCTGGCCCACTGTTCGATGGCCTTGAAACTGAAGTCCGACACGAGCATAAGCTGGGTGCGCAGGGGACGGCCATCATTGCTGAGCAAGACGGCAGCGACGAAAGGAACCTTGCTTTCCGCCCCCGGCCGGCCGTACCCCCGCTGAACTCGCCGCCGAGATAGGTATCGTCGACCTGAACCTGGCTTCGAGGGCATGACACGCCTCACACCTGCCGGGCCTCTGGCTGAGCATCATTGCCAACCAGGTTTCCCCTTTACCCTCCTCGGCTGCCGGAGCACACAGGAAGCCTTCGGGCGTCGCTCGCACTCATCGATTGAACACGGACCCGTCACAGCGATGCGGAAAACAGATTGAAACCGACCAGTGCAGCAAGACATGTCCACATGCGACGAACTGCCGCCGTGAACACGGCAACCTACCGGTAAATCTCATTCATCAACCGCCACGGAAGCTGGCGGCAGCAGAACACCAAAGCATCACGAACCAGCACAAAAACCCATTATTTTCAGCGAAAATCACTGCAAAATATCGACAAAAAATCTCCCTACAAAAACCTTCCTCGCCAGGGCTTGGCTTTTTCCGCGGACTTGGCGTACAGTATCTAAACTGTGTTTGCGTGGGTCGCTGTTGAATCTTGACTTGGTGGCAGTAGGTCCTACAGGTCCGCTACATCCCGCTCGACTTCTCTTACTCTCTGCAACCAGTTCCAGCTCTCTGTTGTCACAGAGACTGCCATCAACTCCAGTTTCAAGGAAATAAGACATGTCGAATCGTCAAACCGGCACCGTCAAGTGGTTCAACGACGAGAAAGGCTTTGGTTTCATCACTCCCGAAAGCGGCCCGGACCTGTTCGTCCACTTCCGCGCAATCGAAGGTACCGGCTTCAAGAGCCTGAAAGAAGGCCAGAAAGTCACCTTCGAAGCGGTACAAGGCCAGAAAGGCATGCAGGCTGACAAAGTTCAGATCCTGGGCTGATCCTCGGTTTGTAAGAAAGCCCCTGATGGCGACATCAGGGGCTTTTTTGTGCCCGGCATTTCGTAGAATGATGGCCTTTGCCTTACCGCGAGTCCATCCATGCCCAAACCCGTCCTGAAACCCCAAGGCGACTTTCCTGCCGCAGGGCTGCCCCGCCGCTTGGCAGCGGTGTTCTACGACTTTCTACTCTGCGTCGCCCTGCTGATCGTCGTTACCTTCATCTACAAGCTGATCCAGATGGGTATCATCGGGAGCGACCGACTCAGACAGCTGTCCGATGCCGGTGCGCTGGATGGCGACCCGCTGCTTTCCACCCTGCTGTTCTTCTGCCTGTTTGGCTTCTTCGCGAAATTCTGGACGCACAACGGCCAGACGCTCGGCATGCAGGTCTGGGGATTGCGCATCCAGAACGCCGACGGCACCGCCATCGACCTGTGGCAGGCCTTGCTGCGCTTCCTGATCGCCATCGCCTCGGGGCTATGCCTCGGCCTAGGCTACCTCTGGATGCTCTGGGATAAACAAGGGCGCACCTGGCAGGACATGTACTCCAGCAGCCAAGTAGTCCGACTGCCGAAGAGCCTCCACAAGAAGTAGCCGCCGACAGCCCCCGTTCATTCAGCCGCGGGCGGCGGGGTACATCTCCGCTACCCGGCCCGACGCAGCAGGTGGAGCCCCAGCAGCGCACAGAGCCCGGCCGGCAGAGCCACCGCCAGCAGGGGCGAGAAGCCGAACACCTGACTCGAAGGGCCGAGCAGATCCTGGATGATGCGGAAAACGAAGCCGACCAGCACCCCGGTAAAGAGCCGCTGGCCAAGGGTAACCGAGCGCAACGGGCCGAAGATGAAGGAAATCGCCATCAGCACCAGAGCTGCAGTCACCAGGGGCTGCAGCACCTTGGCCCAGAAGGCCAGCCAGTAGCGCGCATTGTTCAGCCCCTGCTCGGCCAGATAATGGATATAGCGCCATAGCCCGGTCATCGACAGGGCCTCCGGATCCATCACCACGGTCCCCAGCAACTGCGGACTCAGCGCAACATCCCACTGCTCGCTGGCAACCTTGACGACCTCCGTGCTGCGCTCGAGGAAGCGGGTACTCGTCACCTCCTCCAACTGCCAGCGTCCGTCCTGGTACCGCGCCTTCCTGGCGAAGCTGGAGGACAGCATATGGCGCTGCTCGTCGAAACGATAGCGCGTCACCCCATAGAGCACACCACCGGGCTGCACCGCGTTGATGTGCACGAACTCATCGCCTTGACGATGCCAGAGGCCGTGCCTGCCGGTCTGCGCCTCGCCGCCGCCCTGGGCCAGGGAGCGGTAGGCCTCGGCCTTGTTTTCCGCCCAGGGCGCCAGGTACTCGCCGAGCAGCCCGCCAAGCAGCATCAGCACCAGCATGGGCTTCATCACCGCCCAGACAATGCGCCCGAGCGATACCCCGGCGGCACGCATGACCGTCAGCTCGCTGCTGCTGGCCAGATTGCCGAGACCGATCAGGCAGCCGATCAGCGCGGCCATCGGCAGCATTTCATAGATCCGCTGCGGCACGGTCAGAAAGACGTACCAGGCGGCCGCAGCCAGATCGTAGTTGCCCCGGACATCGCCCAGCTCGTCGATGAAAGCGAACAGCAGGGCCAGCCCGACGATCACCCCGAGCACCGCCAGGATGGCGAGAAACACGCTGACGCCGATGTATCTGTCCAGCTTACCCATGACTCGGCCCCCGCGCGGCACGCCGGCTTGCCAGTCGCAGACTCAAGGGCTCCCAGAACAGCAGCCCCAGGCCGATCAGCAGGAAGATCCCGTGAACCCACCAGAGGCCGATCAGCATCGGAATCCGACCCTTCTCCAGCGCACCGCGAACGGAGATCAGCGTGGCCAGATAGGCCATGTAGAGAAGGATCGCCGGCAGCAGCTTGAGAAAACGGCCCTGGCGGGGGTTGACCCTTGCCAGCGGCACCGCCAGCACGGTGACCACGAACACCAGCAACGGCAGGGAAAGGCGCCATTGCAGTTCGGCCTGGTGGCGCGGCAGCTCGCTGCCGATCAGCTCGCCGGTGGGGATCGCTTCGCGCTCGTTGATCTCGCTGCTCACCGCCGGTTTGGCCAGCAGCACGCCATAGGTGTCGTAGCGAATCACCCGGTAGTCGGCCTGCCCGGGGTTGCCATCATAGCGATAGCCGTTTTGCAGAATCAGGTAGCGACTGCCGTCCTCCCGCACCTCCTGGCGACCGCCCTCCGCCACCAGCACGGTGATACCGCGCTCCTTATCGCCATCGCGGGACATCCGCTTCTCGCTGATGAACACGCTGGAAAGCTCGGTGCGGTCGTCGGTCAGATCCTCGACATAAGTCACCCGCGAGCCGTCCTTCATGGTCTGGAAACGCCCCGGCACCAGGGTATCGAACTCGGTCAGGGCCTCCTGCTCGTTGAGCAGCTGCTCCATCATCCGTATCCCCTGGGGCGCCAGCCCCAGGCTCATCCAGGCGACCAGCGCGGCGACCGGAATGACCGGCACCAGTGTGTAGGCGGCCAGGCGCTGCGGACTCATCCCGGCCGCCGCCAGCACGGTCATCTCGCTGTCGAGGTAGAGCCGGCCGTAGGCCAGCAGGATACCGAGGAACAGCCCCAGCGGCAGAATCAACTCCAGGAAGCTGGGTATCCGGTAGAACATGATCTGCAGCAACACACCCGGATCAAGCTGCCCCTGGGCCGCCTGCGCCAGGTACTTGATGAAGCGGCCGCTCATGATGATCACCAGCAGCACGGCGCTGACCGCGCTCAGCGTCATGAGCAGCTCACGGGAAAGATAACGAGGGATGATCAAACCAGACACTCCAGGGTTGTCAGGCTCAAGCCGCTGCGCTCACACTAGCTGCCTGAGCCGACCCGCTGCCTCCCAGGCCGTCGCACAGGCGGCAAGCGAAGGCCGGACCGGGCAAGACCGGGCAGCGAAGCGCCGTTTCCCCGACATGGAAGGACTCCGAACCCGACGCCAACGCCGGTAGCCGAACGCAGCAGTTTCAACAGCCTGCGACACACCACGAAAAAGACCGGCATTATCCTGCAAACCAGACCCTTTGTCTTGGGGACATCACGCCATGCAACTCGTTGTCAAAAGTGCCAGCCCGGAAACCCTGAAAACCGCCACGCTGGTGATCGCCGTCGGCGAAGGCCGCAAGCTCGGCGCCACTGCCAAAGTCATCGATCAGGCCTGCGACGGCGCCCTGACCGCCGCCCTCAAGCGCGGCGATCTGGCCGGCAAGGCCGGACAGACCCTGCTGCTGCACAACCTGCCGAACCTCAAGGCCGAGCGCGTGCTGCTGGTCGGCGCGGGCAAGGAGAGCGAACTGAGCGACCGCCAGTTCCGCAAGGTCGTCGCCGCCGCCCAGGGTGTACTCAAAGGCCTGGGTGGCAGCGATGCCACGCTGACCCTGGGCGAGCTCCACGTCAAGGGGCGCGATGCCTACGGCAAGGCCCGCCTGCTGGCCGAGACGCTGCTCGACGCCACCTACGTGTTCGACCGCTTCAAGAGCGAGAAGGCCACCGCCCCGGCCCTGAAGAAGATCGTCCTGGTCTGCGACAAGGCCAGCCAGGCCGAGGTGACCCGCGCCGCCAGCCACGCCCAGGCGATCGCCAGCGGCATGGCCCTGACCCGCGACCTCGGCAACCTGCCGCCGAACCTCTGCCACCCGAGCTACCTGGCCGACGAGGCCAAGTCGCTGGCCAAGACGAATGACACGCTGAAGGTCGAGATCCTCGACGAGAAGAAGCTCAAGGAACTCGGCATGGGCGCCTTCCTCGCCGTCGCCCAGGGCAGCGACCAGCCGCCGCGGCTGATCGTACTCAACTACCAGGGCGGCAAGAAGGACGAGCAGCCCTTCGTGCTGGTCGGCAAGGGCATCACCTTCGATACCGGCGGCATCAGCCTCAAGCCCGGCCTCGGCATGGACGAGATGAAGTACGACATGTGCGGCGCCGCCAGCGTGCTCGGCACCTTCCGCGCATTGCTCGAACTGGCGTTGCCGATCAACGTGGTGGGCCTCCTGGCCTGCGCCGAGAACATGCCCAGCGGCGGCGCCACGCGCCCCGGCGACATCGTCACCAGCATGAGCGGGCAGACCGTGGAGATCCTCAACACCGACGCCGAAGGCCGCCTGGTGCTGTGCGATGCCCTCACCTACGCCGAACGCTTCAAGCCGCAGGCGGTGATCGACGTCGCCACCCTCACCGGTGCCTGCATCACCGCCCTTGGCAGCCAGACCTCGGGCCTGATGGGCAACCACGACGGCCTGATCCGCCAGCTTCTCAAGGCCGGCGAGCATGCCGCCGACCGCGCCTGGCAGCTGCCGCTGTTCGACGACTACCAGGAACAACTCGACAGCCCCTTCGCCGACATCGCCAACATCGGCGGCCCCAAGGCCGGCACCATCACCGCCGCCTGCTTCCTGTCGCGCTTCGCCAAGAACTACCACTGGGCGCACTTGGACATCGCCGGTACCGCCTGGATCAGCGGCGGCAAGGAGAAGGGCGCCACCGGCCGTCCGGTCCCGCTGCTCACCCAGTTCCTGCTGGATCGCAGTGCCCCGTGAGGGACGCGGGAGCGGCCTGCCCGCTCCCACAACCGAGGACCCCATGCCCCAGGTCGACTTCTACATCCTGCCCTCCGCAGACCCGGCGACGCGCCTCGCCTTCGCCTGCAAGCTGACGGAAAAGGCCTGGCGCCTGGGGCACCGCATCTATCTGCACTGCCAGGACGCGGCCCAGCGCAATGCGCTGGACGAGCGGCTGTGGAGCTTCAAGGACGAAGCCTTCCTGCCCCACGGCGTGACCGAGGAGGATGCCGACGCGCCAATCGCCCTCGGCCTGGGCGACGATCCCGGCAGCCACCACGACCTGTTGATCAACCTGGCCCTCGTCGTGCCGCCCTTCTGCGAGCGCTTCGAGCGGATCGCCGAGCTGGTGGTGAACGAGCCGGCCATCCGTCAGGCCTCGCGCACCAACTACCGCGTCTACCGCGAGCGCGGCTATCCTTTGCAGGATCACCGCCTGCCGCGCATCTGACGACCTATGGACAGCCTGAAACCCAAGCCGGACACCGCCCACCTGCTGGACGACCTGCAATCGATCCGCGACCTGCTGGACGAAGACCTGTTGCCGCCGCTGCTCACCGAAACCCTCGGTGCCGACGACATCCCGCTGCTTTCGGAGATCGTCACCCTCGAGGAGGATGAGCAAGAGCCCCGCCCCGCCCCGTCTCCGCCCAGCCTGGAGCAGAGCCTGCGCACCGAGAGCCAGTTGGTCCTGCAGGAAGTCATCGACGATTTCCTGCCGCAGATCGAGGCCGAACTGAAGCGCCGCCTCGAGGTTCGCCTGGAGCGCCTGCTCGCCTCACGCCACGCCTAGAATGTCGCCGCCGACGGCGAAACCCGACCATCGGGATCGCTCGCCTGGACGCGCAGGGATACAGCCCACAGGCACGGGTTTGCCTTTATACTCCCCGGTTTCCCCAGATCAGCCGTCTTATAAGGGTTTCCTCCGCATGGACAAGACCTACCAGCCGCACGCCATTGAATCCCGTTGGTACACCGAATGGGAGTCGAAGAACTACTTCGCCCCGCAGGGCAGCGGCGAGCCCTACACCATCATGATCCCGCCGCCGAACGTCACCGGCAGCCTGCACATGGGCCATGGCTTCAACAACGCGATCATGGACGCGCTGATCCGCTTCCGCCGCATGCAGGGCCGCAACACCCTGTGGCAGCCGGGCACCGACCACGCCGGCATCGCCACCCAGATGGTGGTGGAGCGCCAGCTGGCCGCCCAGGGCGTCAGCCGCCACGACCTCGGCCGCGAGAAGTTCCTCGACAAGGTCTGGGAGTGGAAGGAGGAGTCCGGCGGCACCATCACCCGGCAGATCCGCCGTCTCGGCAGCTCGGTGGACTGGTCGCGGGAACGCTTCACCATGGACGAGGGCCTCTCCGAAGCGGTCAAGGAAGCCTTCGTGCGCCTCCATGAGGATGGCCTGATCTACCGCGGCAAGCGCCTGGTCAACTGGGACACCAAGCTGCACACCGCGATCTCCGACCTGGAAGTGGAAAACCACGACGAGAAGGGCCACCTCTGGCAGCTGCGCTACCCGCTGGCCGACGGCGCCCGCACCGCCGAGGGCAAGACCTACCTGGTGGTCGCCACCACCCGTCCGGAAACCATGCTGGGCGACGCCGCCGTCGCCGTGCACCCGGAGGACGAGCGCTACCAGGACCTGATCGGCCGCCATGTGCTGCTGCCTTTGGTCAACCGCCTGATCCCGATCGTCGCCGACGACTACGTCGACCGCGAGTTCGGCACCGGCTGCGTGAAGATCACCCCGGCCCACGACTTCAACGACTACGAGGTCGGCAAGCGCCACCACCTGCCGCTGATCAACATCTTCGACCAGAACGCCACGGTCCTGGCCCAGGCCCAGGTGTTCGACATCGAGGGCACGCCGAACACCCGCATCGATCCGACCCTGCCGGACAGCTACGCCGGCATGGACCGCTTCGACGCGCGCAAGGCCATCGTCGCCGACTTCGATGGCATGGGCCTTCTGGAGAAGATCGACGACCATGCGCTGAAGGTGCCGCGCGGCGACCGATCGGGCACCATCATCGAGCCCTGGCTGACCGACCAGTGGTACGTCTCCACCAAGCCGCTGGCCGAGAAGGCCATCGCCGCCGTCGAGGACGGCGCCATCCAGTTCGTGCCCAAGCAGTACGAGAACATGTACTTCTCCTGGATGCGCGACATCCAGGACTGGTGCATCAGCCGCCAGCTCTGGTGGGGCCACCGCATCCCGGCCTGGTACGACGAGGCCGGCAACGCCTATGTCGGCCGCGACGAGGCGGAGGTGCGCAGCAAGTACGCGATCCGCAACGACGAACCGCTGCGCCAGGACGAGGACGTGCTGGACACCTGGTTCAGCTCCGGCCTGTGGACCTTCTCCACCCTCGGCTGGCCAGAGCAGACCGACTTCCTCAAGACCTTCCACCCCACCGACGTGCTGGTCACCGGCTTCGACATCATCTTCTTCTGGGTCGCCCGGATGATCATGATGTCCCTGCACCTGACCGGGCAGATCCCCTTCAAGACCGTCTACGTCCACGGCCTAGTGCGCGATGCCCAAGGCCAGAAGATGTCCAAGTCCAAGGGCAACGTCCTCGACCCGCTGGACATCGTCGACGGCATCAGCCTCGACACCCTGCTGACCAAGCGCACCAGCGGCATGATGCAGCCCAAGCTCGCCGAGAAGATCGCCAAGCAGACCCGCGTCGAATTCCCCGAAGGCATCGCCAGCTACGGCACCGACGCGCTGCGCTTCACCTTCTGCTCGCTGGCCTCCACCGGCCGCGACATCAAGTTCGACATGGGCCGGGTCGAGGGCTACCGCAACTTCTGCAACAAGCTGTGGAACGCCGCCAACTTCGTCTTCGAGAACACCGAGGGCAAGGACTGCGGCGCCGCCGGCGAGCCGGTCGAGCTGTCCCCGGTCGACCGCTGGATCGTCTCCCGGCTGCAGCGCACCGAGCAGGAAGTGACCCGCCAGCTCGACGCTTTCCGCTTCGACCTCGCCGCCCAGGCGCTCTACGAGTTCGTCTGGGACCAGTACTGCGCCTGGTATCTGGAACTGGTCAAGCCGGTGCTCTGGGACGAGAACGCCCCCGCCTCCCGCCAGCGCGGTACCCGCCGCACCCTGGTGCGGGTACTGGAAACCGCGCTGCGCCTGGCGCATCCGTTCATGCCCTTCATCACCGAGGAGATCTGGCAGCGCCTGGCGCCGCTGGCCGGCAAGTCCGGCCCGACCCTGATGCTGCAGCCCTGGCCGGTGGCCGACGAGGCGCGCCTCGACGAGGCCGCCGAGGACGACATCGAGTGGGTCAAGGCGCTGATGCTCGGCGTGCGGCAGATCCGCGGCGAGATGAACATCTCGATGGCCAAGCGCATCGACGTGGTGCTCAACAATGCCTCGGCCGGCGACCGTCGCCGCCTCGCCGAGAACGAGCCGCTGCTGGCCAAGCTGGCCAAGCTGGAGTCGATCCGCGTGCTGGCCGAGGGCGAGGAAGCGCCGCTGGCCGCCACCGCCCTGGTCGGCGAAATGCAGGTGCTGGTGCCGATGGCCGGGCTGATCGACAAGGATGCCGAGCTGGCCCGCCTGGACAAGGAAATCCAGCGCCTGGACGGCGAGGTCAAGCGCGTCGGCGGCAAGCTGGGCAACGCCAGCTTCGTCGACAAGGCCCCCGCCGAGGTGATCGCCAAGGAGCGCGCCAAGCTGAGCGAGGCCGAGCAGGCCCTGGCCAAACTGGGTGAGCAGCGCGCCCGCATCGCCACGCTCTGATAGCGGCCGGCCAGCGGCGCCTGCCGCTGGCCTTCCTCGGCTACCCCCGGCGCCCACCGAATAGCGGTGCCGGGCGGCGCAGCGGCCCGAGTTGTGGGACAATCCGCCACCCAGCCCACCGCCAGCCTCCCGCAATGCCCAGCCAGCCCCGTCCCCCGTCGCCCCCCGCGCAGCAGCTGGAACGCCCGAGTTCGCTGCACCCGCGCAACCGTCACCAAGGCCGCTACGACTTCCCCGCACTGATCCGCCGCCACCCGGCGCTCGCCGCCTTCGTCATCCTCAACCCCTACGGCAAGCAGAGTATCGACTTCGCCAATCCGGACGCGGTCAAGACCCTCAACCGCGCCCTGCTCGCCGACCACTACGGCATCCGCCACTGGGACATCCCGCCCGGCTACCTGTGCCCGCCGATTCCCGGCCGCGCCGACTACCTGCACGGCCTCGCCGACCTGCTGGCCACCGACCACGAAGGCGCGATCCCCCGCGGCGCGGCACTGCAGGTGCTGGACATCGGCGTCGGCGCCAACTGCATCTACCCGCTGATCGGCCATCGCGAGTACGGCTGGCGCTTTCTCGGCACCGACATCGACCCGACCGCCCTCGCCTCGGCAGAGGTCATCGTCCGCGCCAACGCGCTGGAAGGGGCCATCCGGCTGCGCCGCCAGGCCGATCCCGCGCACCTATTCCAAGGCCTGCTGCAGGCCGACGAACGCTTCGACCTGAGCCTCTGCAACCCGCCCTTCCACGCCACGGCGGAGGAGGCCACCCGCGGCAGCCGGCGCAAATGGCGCAACCTCGGCAAGCTCGATCCGAAGCGCAAACTACCGCTGCTGAACTTCGGCGGCCAGGGCGCCGAACTGCACTGTCCCGGCGGCGAGGCCGCCTTCGTCGGGCGGATGATCGCGGAAAGCGCGCAGTTCGCCGGGCAGGTCTACTGGTTCAGCAGCCTGGTCTCCAAGGCCGCCAACCTGCCCGCCGCCCAGGCCGCGCTGCACAAGGCCGGGGCTACCGAGGTGCGCGTCGTGCCCATGGCCCAGGGGCAGAAGCAGAGCCGCTTCATCGCCTGGACCTTCCTCGACCTTGAGGCCCGGAGCCGCTGGCGGGAAGAACGCTGGCAGGCCTGCCGCTAAGAAACGGTTACGCTTGCGCGCTTAGCGACGCCGCATCGATGCCGTAGGATGCGCGTTCCTCCCTATTGATCGGTCGCACATGGACAACGCCTGTCGTCAGCCGCCTCGCCCTCCCGCGGGGCGGCGCTCCTCCCCGGGTCGGCCCGGTCTTTCCCCCACGAACGAATGCGTTCGCCCGCTGGCCTCCCGCCCCCGCCGGAAGGCCGCAGGCACCCTCTTCCCCCCTCTCGCAAGCAAGGTAACCGCCCATGGAATGGCTGGCTGACCCCACGGCCTGGCTAGGCCTGCTGACCCTGATCGTGCTGGAGATCGTGCTCGGCATCGACAACCTGGTGTTCATCGCCATCCTCGCCGACAAGCTGCCGCCCGAGCGGCGCGACCGCGCGCGGATCATCGGCCTGTCCCTGGCGCTGGTCATGCGCCTGGGCCTGCTGGCCAGCATCTCCTGGCTGGTGACCCTGACCGAGCCGCTGCTCTCGATCCTGGGCAAGAGCTTCTCCGGGCGCGACCTGATCATGCTGCTGGGCGGCGTGTTCCTGCTCTTCAAGGCCACCATGGAGTTGCACGAACGCCTCGAGGGCCACACCCACGCGCAGTCCGGCAGCCGGGCCTACGCCCGCTTCTGGCCGGTGGTGGCGCAGATCGTCGTGCTCGATGCGGTGTTCTCCCTGGACGCGGTGATCACCGCCGTCGGCATGGTCGAGCAGCTCGAGATCATGATGCTCGCCGTGGTGATCTCCATCGGCCTGATGATCGCCGCCAGCAAGCCGCTGACCGCCTTCGTCAACGCCCACCCGACGGTGATCATGCTGTGCCTGGGCTTTCTGATGATGATCGGCTTCAGCCTCACCGCGGAGGGCTTCGGCTTCCACATTCCCAAGGGCTACCTGTACGCGGCGATCGGCTTCTCGATCCTCATCGAAGTGTTCAACCAGCTGGCCCGCTGGCGCCGCAAGAAACAGCTGCAGGGCCGGCACACGCGGCGCGAGCGCACCGCCCACGCGGTGCTGCGCCTGCTCGGCGGGCACCAGCTGGAAGCCGAAGAGGTCGGCGAGGAGATCGCCGACCTGCTCAAGGGCAACGAAGCCGACCGCGCGCCGTTCGGCCGCCGCGAACGGGTGATGATCAGCGGCGTGCTGCACCTGGCCGAACGGCCCATCGCCACCGCGATGACCGACCGCATGCAGGTCGACCACATCGCCCTCGACGCCGACGAGGCGCAGATCCGCCAGCAACTGCTCGACTCGCCCCATTCGCGGCTGGTGGTGGCGCGCACCGCGGCCATCGACGAGCCCCTCGGCTACGTGCACAAGAAGGAGCTGCTGCGCGCCCTGCTGCAGGGCGCGCATCCGGACATCGAGCAACTGGTGCGCCAGCCGCTCAACCTGCCGGACGGCTGCTCGGTGCTCAATGCCCTCGAACAGATGCGCCAGGCCTCCACCCACGTGGCCTTCGTGGTCAACGAGTTCGGCCACTTCGAGGGCCTGCTGACCCTCACCGACATTCTCGAGGCGATCGCCGGCGAACTGCCGGATGCCAGCGAGATGGAAGGGCCGGACGTGATCGAGCGCGACGGCGTCTACGAGGTCAGCGGCGCCATCGGCCTGGCGCTGCTCGGCCGGCGCCTGGGCTTCCAGGCCCAGGCCACCGACGACTACCAGACCCTGGCAGGGCTGGCCATGAGCCTGCTCGACCGCCTGCCGGCGACCGGCGACGCGCTGAGCTACCGTGGCTGGCGGCTGAAGGTCAGCGAAGTGAAGGAGCGGCGGATCACCCGCATGCTGCTGGAGCCGCCGCGCCCGGTCTAGTGGCCTGTGCGGTTGGTTGATTAACTCAGGGGACGACCGGGGTTTCGAGACAAGGCGCCGCGACGAGTCATAGCCGAGCTATGGCGAGGAGCGGCAACGCAGTATCGAGGTCTCGGGCGCCGACATTGACCAATCGAACCGACCAAACAGGCCACCAAGCTCAGCGGTGGCCGCCGCGCCGCCGGCGCTCGGGCCAGCTGTCGGCGGCGAGGAGCCATAGCCGGCGATCCTTCAGATCGGCGGTGCGGATATAGCGCGGCGCACCGCCGACCTCCTCCAGCTCGGTCATTCCCGCCAATTCGTCGACCACGCGATAGCGCTTGCCGCCTCGCTGGTCCTCGAGAGGATAGAGTTGGGCGATCTGTTGGGCGAGTTCGGTCAGGGTAGACATACCACGGGCTCCGCATTGCGATGGCAGCTGTTTACAGAAGATTGGTTACGGTTGCGCGACAGGGCGACCGTTGCCCGCTGCTGGTGCGGCGAACCGGCCGGCCCTGCGAATTCGCCGTGCCAACCAGCCTCAGGCAAATTTCACGCCATCCTTGCAGACCCTGACTCAGGGCACGGCGAAGCGCCGCTCCAGGCTGCTGTAGCCCAGACCCACGCCCTTGCTCACCCGAAGCTGCACCGGGATGCGCTCCTTGAGCGCCTCGACATGGCTGATCACCCCGATGGTCTTGCCGCTGGCGTTGAGGCTGCCCAGAGCATCCAGAGCAACCTCCAGGGTTTCCCCGTCGAGGGTGCCGAAGCCCTCGTCGAGAAACAGCGAGTCGATGCTGGTCGTGTGGCTGACCAGGTCGGACAGCGCCAAAGCCAGCGCCAGGCTGACCAGGAAGCTCTCGCCGCCGGACAGGGTGCGGGTGTCGCGGGCGACATCGGCCTGCCAGGTATCGACCACCTCCAGCTCCAGCTCGCCATCGGCCTTGCGCGCCAACTGGTAGCGACCGTGCAGTCTGGCCAACTGGCGGTTGGCCAGCCAGACCAGGTGGTCGAGGGTCAGGCCCTGGGCGAACTTGCGGTACTTGGTGCCGTCGGCCGAGCCGATCAGCCCGTTGAGACGTTGCCAGAGGTCGTATTCGCCCTGGCGCGCAGCGATCGCGGCGAACAGCGCCTGCCGGCCCAGACGGCGCTCGTCGTCGGCGGCCAGCGTGGCGCGGAGCTCGCCCTGGCGCTGGGCCAGGGCCTTGAGCTGCTCGGCCAGCCCCTGCAACTGGGCCTCCAGCTCGCTGGCAGAGACCTCGGTAGCCGGCTCGCCGCGCAACTCGGCCACGGCCTGCTCGGCAGCAGCGCGCAACGCCAGGGCCTCGGTCTGCCCCCGCTCCAGGCGCGTCCTGAATGCCTGTAGTGCACCGCGCTCGGCCTCCTCGAGCCGTGCGGCGAGAAAGGCCGCCTCGTCGACGAAGGGGCTCTGCGCCAGCTGCGCCCGCCAATCGTCGGAGCAGGCCTCGAACTGCCGATGCTGTCCCTGCAGCGCCTCGTCCAGCGACTGCAGCCGGCCGCCGAGTTCGTCGGCCAGCCGCTGGGCGACCTGCAGAGCGGCTTCTGCCCGGTCCAGCGCCGCCTGCGGGTCGTCGAGCGCCAGCACCGGCTGCCCCGCCTCTCCCAACGCCTGCCAGCGCCGCTGCCAGAGCACGGCCTGGTCCCCGGCGGTCTCGACCGCGCGGCACTGGAGCGACAGCTCGCGCTCCAGCTGCCGCAGCCGCTCCTGATCCCCCTGCCAGGCCTGCCACTCGGCCTCGCGCGCAGCGAGCCAGGCGTCCTCGTTGGCCGGCAGCGCATGCCCGAAGGGCACCAGCGCCTCGGCCAGCACTGCCTCGTCCTGCTGCAGCTGCGCCTCGCACCGGCACAGCCGTTCGACCAGGCTCTGCAACCCGGTTTCTCCGCCCTGCCGGCGCTCCTCCAGCCGGGCCAGCTCGCGCTCCCCGTCGGCACACTGCCGCTCCAACGCCAAGCGCTGGTTGCGGGCGTCTTCCAGTGCGCTTTTCAGGCCGTCCAGTTGCTCCAGACGCTGCTCGCTGGCGGCCAGGTGCTCGGCCACTTGCCGCTTCCGCTCAGCCAGCGCCGGCGGACCGGCCAGGGGGGCATCCAGTTCGCCGGCCAAGCGGTGCCAACGCTGCAGCAGTTGCTCGCGCTCGGCCTGGCTCTGCTCCAGGCGCTGCCGGGCCTGCTTCAGGTCGGCGTCGAAGGCGGCGAGTTCGGCGCTCAGGCGCTCGCTTGCCGCACGCACGGCGTCCTGTTCGGCCTGCCTCTCCTGCAGCGCCTGCTGCGTGGCGGAAACATCCAGCGACTGGTAGGCGGCGATCGCCGGATGCTCGCGGGAGCCGCACAGCGGGCAAGCCTCGTCGGGTTGCAGCCGGGCACGATAGGCCTCCAACGCCTGGATGCGCGTCTCCTGCTCGAGCAGTTTCCGCTTGTCGTCGATCTGCTGCTCGAGCTCGAGAAAACGCTGGCGCAGCCCGTCGCGCTGCGCCGCCTTTTCGGTCTGCTGCACCAGTTGCTCGGCGCGCTCCCGGTCGGAGGCGGCCAACTGGGCGTCGAGCCTGTCGAGGTCCAGAGCGATCCGCTCCAACTGCTCCAGCAGGTTGCGCTGCCCTATCAGTTGCTGCCAGTGCTGGCGCAGCGCCCCTTCGCCCTGGCCGTCGAGCAGGACATCCAGCCGCTGACGGCAGTCGCCCTCAGCGCTGCGGGCAACCGCCAGTTGGCCGCCCCTCACGTTGAGTTGGCGAGCCTGGCTGTCCAGCCGGCCGGCCAGCTCGACCAGCGCCGCCTGCTCGACCTGCCGCCGGCCAGCGAGTTCGGCGATCTCCATGCACCGCTGGCGCCGATTGGCGAACTGCCCGCGCCAGGCGCCGAGACAGCCGCCCAGTTCGGCATGTCGCGACTGCACGGCCAGCCGTTCCTGCAGCTCGCGCGCTTGCCGTCGCAGCATCGATTCCTTGACCCGGGCGGCCTCGGCGATCTGCCCGGCAGCCTGGCTGGCCTGCCACAGCCGCAGGCTGACTTCCGCCAAAGCCTGCCGGCGCTCGCCGAGGATCTGCTCGCGGCTGCGCTCGCCCTGCTGCAGCTGCTGGCGGGCCTGCAGCCAGGCCTGATAAGCCGGTTGCAGGCGCAGTGCCGGCTCGCCGGCGGCCAGCCGTGCCAGCTGTGGCGCTGCCTCCCCCAGGGCCTGCTCAGCTGCCCGGCAGTTTTCGCCGGCCTGCGCCTGATGGGCTTCGGCCTGGGCCAGGCGATCCAGCCACTGGCGTTGCCTCTGCAGCTCGCCCTGGTGCGTCCGCAGCGGCTCCTCCTGTGCGGCCAGGCCAGCAGCCTCGGCGGCTAGCGCGCCACGCTGCGCCTCGTCGAGCAGCTCGACGCCGCCGGCCCGCGCCTTGAGCAGCTCGAGCGCCTCGCCGGCCTGCTTGGCGTGGCCGTAGACCCGCTGGGAGATCTGCCCATAGATCTCGGTGCCGGTGAGCTGTTCGAGTAACTCGGCACGGCTTTTCGCGTCGGCTTCGAGAAAGGCGGCGAAACCGCCCTGGGCGAGCAGCATGGAGCGGGTGAAGCGCGCGAAGTCGAGACCGGTGAGCGCCTCGACCTGGGCGAGCTTGTCGCCGACCTTGTCGGCAAGGAGGGTCCCATCCGCCGCGGCCAGCTCGACCTTGGGCATCTGCAGCGCACCGTCGACCTTGTCGCGGGCACGGCGCTGGCTCCAGAACGCCCGGTAGCCCTGCCCCTTGACCTCGAACTCCACCTCGGCCAGGCACTCGGCGGTGTGCCGGGTCATCAGCTGGTTGGACTCCTTGGACAGGCGGTCCATGCGCGGCGTGCGGTGGTAGAGGGCCAAGCAGATGGCGTCGAGCAGGGTGGTCTTGCCGGCGCCGGTCGGCCCGCTGATGGCGAACAGGCCGTTGTCCTTGAACGGCGCCTCGCGGAAATCGATCTTCCACTCGCCCTTCAGCGAGTTGAGGTTCTTCAGGCGCAGGCTGAGGATCTTCATGCCTCGCCCTCCCGCAGCTCGTCGCGCACCTGCCGATAGAGTTCCTGCAGCGGTTCGCGCAGCGCCTCGTCCAGTGCCTCGCCGGCCAGACGCCGGGCGAACACCTCCTCCGGGCTCAGCTCGTCGAGGGTTTCCCGGGCCGCGCGCTGCAACCCGGCGGCGGTACCGGCGCGTTCGCGGCGGATACGCAACACCTCCACCGGCAGTCCCGAGCAGAGCGCGGCGATGCGCGCCGGCAGGTCGGGCAGGTGCTCGCCGGCGGCGACCTGCACCTCCAGCCATACCGGCCGCTCGGCGCTACCCTGTCCGGCCGCCTCGGCGATGGCGCCGGCCAGCTCGGCGAGGGCGCCGCGCAGCGTGACCAGAGGCTGGAAACAGGGCACCGGCAGCGGCGTCACCGCCTCGAGGCCGTCCGCGTGCAGGTCGACCAGCAGCACCTCCTTCTGCTGGCGCGCCTCGTCGAAGGACAGCGGGATCGGCGAGCCGCTGTAGCGGATGTGCTCCCGGCCGCCGACCTTCTGCGGGCGGTGGATGTGGCCGAGGGCGATGTAGGCCGCCGGCGGGAAGGCGTCGGTGGGCAAGGCCTCGAGGCTGCCGACGTAGATCTCCCGCACCGACTCGCTGGCACTGGCGCCGACGGTGGTGAGGTGCCCGCTGGCGACGATCGGCAGGGCGCCGCCCAGCTCCGCACGGCGCGCCTCGGCGAGCTCGAACAGCGCCCGGTAGTGTTCGCGGATCGCCGCCTGCAGCGCCTGCTGCTTGTCCTCGGCGCTCTGCCCGGCCTCGCTCTTCAGCACGTCGCGCGGGCGGACGAAGGGGATGGCGCAGAGCAGCGCCCCCGGCGTGCCGTCGCGCTGGGGCAGCACCAGGAGCTGCTCGGCCGGGTCCGCCGCCACGCCGGGAATCACCCAGGTGTCCAGGCAGGCCAGCAGGTCGCGCGACTCGCCGAGCATGGCCACCGAGTCGTGGTTGCCGCCGAGCACCACCAGGCGGGCGCCGGTCTCGCGCAGCGCGACGATGAAGCGGTTGTACTGCTCGCGGGCGTAGCTGGGCGGCGCGCCGCTGTCGAACACGTCGCCGGCGACGATCAGCGCGTCGACCGCGTGCTCGCGCACCTGCTCGATCAGCCAGGCGCAGAAGGCCTGGTGCTCGGCCTGGCGGGTCTTGCCCATGAAGTGCTGGCCGAGATGCCAGTCGGAGGTATGCAGCAGGCGCATGGCGATCCGTCGTCCGGGAAAAGGCGGGGAACCTTGGCACTTCCCCGCCCCGGCTGGCAAGCCCGAGTGCGCCTGCCCGATCTCAATCGGCCCTGTGCCTCTGAGCCTCGCCGTCGTCCCAGACGAAGTCCAGCGTTTCGTCGCCGGCCATGCGCTGCAGGTGCTCGGCGACCACCTGCTGGAGACGCTGGATCTGCTCGGCGTCGCTCGCCTGCAGATGGACCTGCAACTGCCCCTCGCCCGCCCGCAGCAGGCAACGCCCCAGGGGCAGCTGGATCTCGCCCTGCCGCTCGTCGAAGTTGACGGGAAACTTGTGCGCCCAGTGCTTGCACAGGCGCCGGATCAGGCGGGGCGGGTCCTGGGTGGCGATGCGGGCGAATGAAGCGGACATGGCGGTACTCCTCGACAGGCTGGCCGGACGCGCCGACCAGCGATGAATGTCAGGCGATGCTCTCGACGATCCCGCCCTCCACCCGCAGCGCCGCGCCAGTGGTGGCGCTGGCCTGCGGCGAGGCGGCGTAGACGCAGAGGTGGGCGACTTCCTCGGGCTCGGCGAAGCGCCGCAGCAGGCTCGATGGACGATGGCGCTGGATGAACAGCCGCTCCATTTCCTCCGGGGTGACGCCCTCCTGGCGGGCCATCTCGGCGATGAAGGCGATCACCCCCTCGGTGCGGGTCGGCCCCGGCAGGATGCTGTTGACGGTCAACCCGCTGCCGGCCAGCACCTTGGCCAGGCCGCGCGAGACGCCCTGCAGCGCCGTCTTGCTGACCCCGTAGTGGACCATTTCGCTGGGGATGTTCAGCGCCGACTCGCTGGAGATGAACTGGATCCGCCCCCAGCCGCGGGCCTGCATGCCCCTGGCGTAATGCCGCGACAGGCGGATGCCGCTCATCACGTTGACCTGGAAGATCTCCTCCCACTCCTCGTCGCCGATCTCGAAGAACTCCTTGGCGCCGTAGATGCCGAGGTTGTTGACCAGGATGTCGGCTTCCGGCTCGGCGGTGATCAGCGCCTGGCAACCGGCGGCCGTACCCAGGTCGCAGGCCACGCCGCGGGCAGAGGCACCGCCCTTGGTGTCGCGCAGCTGCGCCAGCGCCGCGTCGACGCGGGCCTGTTCGCGGCCGTTGACGACGACGGTGGCGCCGGCCTCGGCCAGCCCCCGGGCGATGGCCAGGCCGATGCCGCCGGTGGAGCCGGTGACGAGGGCGGTCTTGCCGGACAGATCGATGATCATGCGAATCTCCTTGTTGTTGGTGCGATTAGTCGAAACGGAAGGCGGACAGGGTGGTTTCCAGCACCCGGTCGGAGAACACCCGCCGGCCGCTTCCGTCGGCCGCCGCGCCGGCGACCACCATCAGCGGCAGCAGGTGCTCCTCAGCGCGCGGCGGATGACAGAGCCGTGCCGCCGGCGCTGCCTCCCAGTGCGCCAGCAGCGCCGCGCGCTGTGCTGGCGCGGCCTCCACCGTGGCGGTCAGCCAGCGGTCGAACTGGTCGGACAGCGGGCCGAAACGCGGGTCGCCATAGCCACGCATGTTGTGGAAGCTCATGCCGCTGCCGACGATCAGCACGCCCGCCTCGCGCAGCGGCGCCAGCGCACGGCCGGCGTCGAGGTGCGCCTGCGGGTCGAGGTCGTGGCGCAGCGACAGCTGCACCACCGGGATGTCGGCGGCGGGGAACATCAGCTTCAGCGGGATGAACATGCCGTGGTCGAAGCCGCGCCCCGCATCCACCCGGCTGGGCAGGCCGGCCGCGCCGAGCAGTCCGGCGACCTCGTCCGCCAGCGCCGGATCGCCGGGCGCGGGATAGCGCAGCTCGTAGGTGTGCGGCGGAAAGCCGTAGTAGTCGTAGATCAGCCCCGGCTGGCGGCCGCCGCCGACGGCGAACTCCGCCTCCAGCCAGTGCGCCGAGACCATCAGGATCGCCCGCGGCGGCTGCGGCAGCGTACCGGCGAGACCCTTGAGGAAGGCGGCCATGGCATCCCAGGCCTCCGGCGGATTCCAGTCCATGAAGAAGCAGGGACCGGCGCCGTGGGGCACGAACAGGGTCGGCTGGATGGCTTCGCGGGCGGACATGGACAGGCTCCTAATCTTACTGTGTCATGAAAAACCGAGGAGAATACGGCCGTTTCAACAGCTGACTGGATTCACGAGAGAACGGATAACGGATGGAACAGCGCTTCGAAGCTTACCTCGATCATCTGTGCGACTCTCTGG
>Ga0209575_10000577_pt1 | contig 21055 bp, 8 predicted proteins | sample Medcelwee11metaG_FD_187172 | JGI IMG/M metagenome (GOLD analysis project Ga0209575, IMG submission 187172) | Freshwater pond sediment microbial communities from the University of Edinburgh, under environmental carbon perturbations - Medium... | ecosystem: Environmental > Aquatic > Freshwater >...
TAAATGCGAAGAGACCGGGCGCATTGACAACTTCGCGATAGCCGGCGGGCTGATGAAAGGCAAACACACAGGGGAACGGTACAATGACTCTGATGTATTCAAGATAATAGAGGGTGCCTGTTATTCACTCATTGAAACACCCGATCCTAAACTGCGTAGTTACGTTGACAGCCTTGTTACATTGATTGCAGCGGCACAGGAGGATGATGGTTACCTTTATACAACCCGAACCATAGATTCTCTGAACATGGCACCGGGTGCGGGAAGAGAACGATGGATCGATGAACGTGTCAGCCATGAGCTCTACAATGTGGGACATATGTACGAGGCTGCGGTTGCTCATTACCAGGCGACCGGATCGAATGTTTTCCTGGATGTTGCACTTAAGAATGCAGAGCTTGTGGCGAAAGAGTTCGGCTGGGGTTTGAGGGAGATTGCTCCCGGGCATCAGGAAATCGAGATAGGACTTATAAAACTCTATGATCTGACTGCCAACAGGCAGTGGCTTGAGCTGGCTCAGTTCTTTATCGATGTACGCGGCAGGCAGGGAGACTATGTAAGGCATCCTGAGAAGTCGCGGTTTGATGTCTACAATGACTCGGTATACCTTCAGATGCATAAGCCTGTTCTTGAACAGTCGGAAGCAGTTGGGCATGCTGTCAGGGGTGCCTACATGTACACGGCTATGGCCGATCTTTCAAGGGCAACAGGTGAAAACAAATACCTTGAAGCATCTCAGCGGATATGGGATGACGTAACAGGAGGCAAGATCTACATTACTGGCGGCATCGGATCAAAGGAACTGGGTGAGGCCTTCGGCGAAGCCTATGAGCTGAACAACCTGAATGCCTATACAGAAACCTGTGCATCAGTGGCAAATGTCTTCTGGAATCACAGACTCTATACTGCAACGGGAGATGCAAGGTACCTTGATGTTCTTGAAAGGACCCTCTATAACGGACTTATATCCGGAATCGGGACTGACGGATGCAGCTTTTATTATACGAATCCCCTGGAGTCCGATGGCCGTTTTGAACGCGCCGGATGGTTCGACTGTTCATGTTGCCCCGGCAACGTGGCACGCTTCATGCCCGCTATGAAACAGTATATATGGTCAGTTACCGATCAGGGTGTGAATGTTAACCTCTTCATCGGATCTGAGGCAAAACTGAAGACAGGTGCAGGCGATGTTGAACTGAAACAGACTACCGGGCTTCCCTGGAAGGGAGATGTGACAATAAATGTTGATCCGGCAGTTAACAACACCGTGTTCCGCCTCAGCATACGTATTCCTTCATGGACAGGTGATGCCCCGATGGCGGGAGGTCTGTACAGATATGTCACACCGGCTAAGGAAAAGCCTGAGCTGAAGGTTAACGGAAAAAAGATCACAATTACCGAAGAGAAAGGATTTGCAGTCATTGACAGGTCGTGGAAAAGGGGAGATGTTGTCACCCTGTCTCTCCCCATGGAACCGCGTTTTATAATTGCCAGGGATGAGGTCAAAGCTGACAGCGGACGGGTTGCCATTGGCGCAGGCCCCCTTGTTTATTGTGTCGAGGAGGCTGATAACGGAAAGATAAGTGATCTGAACGTCAATCCGGCAACCGGAGTTGTAAGCAGTTTTGACACGGCAATATTGGACGGTGTCGGAAAACTAACCTTTACAGCTGAGAAAGCTGACGGCTCTCAGAAGGAGGTGATGGCAGTGCCTTACTATTCCTGGGCCAACAGGGGTAAGGGAGAGATGCAGGTTTGGATAAAAACAAAATAATAAACTGATAATGAAGATATTTAAAGTAATTCTTTCTGTCGCCGCGGCGATTACGGTCATGGCTTCATCCTGTTCCATGGAAAACAAGGATGAGAACTACCCGATCAGGCCTGTGCCTTTCACATCAGTAAAGATGACTGATAATTTCTGGGCACCGCGCATTCAGAAAAACCACGAAGTCACAATACCGATTGCCTTCGGTTTCTGCGAATCGACGGGCAGGGTTAAGAACTTCGAGATTGCAGGCGGACTCGATACAGGAGCCTTTCAGACAATATATCCGTTTGACGATTCCGACGTCACAAAAATCATGGAGGGAGCCAGTTACTCGCTTCAGACTTTTCCAGACCCGGAACTCGAAGCCTATCTCGATACACTTATATATAAGATAGGACTGGCGCAGGAGGATGACGGTTACATTTATACAAACCGCACAATAGCTGAAATGGGTTACGGCAAGCTTCACGACTGGGCGGAAGGAGCGAGATGGGAGAAAACAAATATCCTGAGTCATGAGCTATATAATCTGGGGCATATGTATGAAGCTGCTGTGGCACATTATCAGGCTACCGGTAAAAGAACATTCCTTGATATAGCCATCAAATCTGCAGACCTTGTCGATAAGGATTTTGGCTGGGATGCCTTTGCAAGCTATCCTGGTCACCAGGTCATTGAGATGGGTCTTGTCAAACTCTACAGGGTAACAGGCGAAAAGAGATACCTGGACCTGGCAAAATATTTCCTTGACGCACGCGGAACACGCGATGACGGGGAAGAGTACTCGCAGTCACACAAGAAGGTAATAGATCAGACTGAGGCTGTAGGTCATTCAGTAAGAGCTACATATATGTATTCAGGGATGGCTGACGTTGCAGCAATCATGAAGGATGAGGCTTATCTGAATGCAATAACGAAAATCTGGGAAGACCTGGTTTACAAGAAGATGTACATTACCGGGGGTATTGGAGCCAGTGGCGGAAACGAAGGGTTTGCCGAACCGTACAGTCTGCCCAATATGTCAGCTTACTGCGAGACCTGTGCCTCTATCGGTGATATATTTTTCAATCACCGGCTTTTCTCACTGCACGGTGAGGGCAAATATTTTGATGTACTCGAGAAGACACTCTATAACGGAGCACTGTCAGGTGTCAACCTTGCCGGCGACAGATTCTTTTATCCGAATCCTCTTGAATCCAACGGCCAGCATCAGCGGTCAGCGTGGTTCGGTTGTGCCTGCTGTCCTTCGAATGTTGCAAGGTTTATTCCGGCTATTCCCGGGTATATTTACAGTGTCACAGATAAGGATCTGTATGTCAACTTGTTCGCTTCAAATAATGCAGATATAGCCGTTGGCAGGAATACGGTGGGGGTGACCCAGGAAACAAATTACCCCTGGGAGGGTGATGTGAAGATCACCGTTAACCCTGAAAAATCAGGAAAGTTTACCCTTCATGTTCGCATTCCGGGCTGGGCGCGCAATGAGGCCATACCCGGAGGGCTTTATGCTTTTGCAGACCAGAATGACGAAAAATATTCATTAAAGGTGAACGGCGAAGAGTTTGCTGCAGAGGTAACAGACGGTTATGCGGTCGTTTCCCGTAATTGGAAATCGGGTGACATTGTTGAACTGTCGCTGCCAATGCCGGTTCGGCCTGTTGTTGCTGATGAGAAGGTAAAAGAGGATGTTGACAAATATGCAATTCAGCGCGGACCGCTGATGTTCTGTGCGGAATGGCCTGATAATTCTGAGGGTCAGGTTCTCAACCTTGTAATTGATGAGAAGCCGGAATTCAAAACAGAATTCAGAGGAGATCTTCTTAACGGAACAGAGGTTATAAGTACAAGGGCCCGGCAGTCTGAACGGGGTCTTGACGGTTCAGTATCGCTTGGAGAATATGAGGAGGTGACACTGATACCTTACTTTTTGTGGAATAATCGCGGTGGAGGTGAAATGAGAGTATGGTTCCCCTACAGGGAGACCAGTGCCAGACCAACGCCCGCGCCAACTATTGCATATACAAGCAAGATTACCGGCAGCATTCAGAACAGGTCATTGCTTTCAGTGGCAGACCAGTTTGAGCCTGCAAACTCTAATGACCACACCTGGCCCTATTACCACTGGTGGCCCAACAAAGACAAATGGGAATGGATACAGCTTGACTTTAAAGAGAGGCAGAAGATTTCGAAGGTCAGGGTTTACTGGTTTGATGACGGTCCGTTCGGTGGTTGCAGGATTCCTGATGAATTTGAGATTCTGTACAGTGCCGGCGGAGCCATGAAGAAAGTCGAACCCATTGCACCTGTGACGGTGGTCAAAGATGCGTGGAATATCGTGGAATTCAAACCGGTTTCTGCAACCGGAATGCAACTAAGGGTGAAACTAAACAAGGATTTTGCTTCCGGAATTCATGAACTAGTGGTCGAGTGAGAAGGCTACATCCCCTTATTTCAAACGTGTGCAAAAAAATGTTGAAAAACACTATTGCTGTTAAAAAAATATCATAACTTGCGTTTGAAGGGAAAAGTGTAAAAATTACATTAATTAGGGTAGGAATAAGGTAATGGTTGACCAATAATGTAATTAATAAAGTGTACAAAAAACACGTAATAATTATACAAAACTTATTATAAACAGTGAAAAGCATGAAACAATGAACGTTCAATTTCAGGATAACCCAAACAATCAAAATAAACTCCAGTAACATGAAACCTGACTTATTTATTAAGATGCGTTTACTGATCTGTTTGTTTCTCTTTACCCTGGTGCCGCTATCGGTATTCGGGCAGGGCAGAATAATAACAGGAACAGTTGTTGATGAGAACGGTGAAACTCTTCCGGGCGTGACTATCGCCATTGCCGGAACCACAAGAGGAGTAACTACGGACATCAATGGTAATTTCAGCATTAACGCTTTACCGGAAGATGTTCTTTTAATTTCCTATGTGGGAATGACAACGGAACGGGTACCGGTAGGGACACAAGCCTCTGTCAAAGTAACCTTGAAATCGACTGTTTCACAGATAGGTGAAATAGTGGTTGTGGGTTACGGGGTACAGAAAAAAGAGACTGTTGTCGGTGCCGTTTCCCAGGTCAAGGGCGATGAGGTCCGTAACATGAAAATGGGTGGTAGTATTGAAAACTCGCTTCAGGGTAACCTCCCGGGTATGGTAATCCTCATGCAGGACGCCACCCCTGGTGAAGAAGCAGGCTCAATCACGATGCAGATCAGGGGTGGTGCCTCAATGGGCAACAACTCGCCGCTGATCCTCGTCGACGGCGTTGAGCGTTCGTTCTCAAATATTGACCCCAATGAAATTGAATCGATCTCCGTTCTTAAAGATGCCTCCGCAACTGCTGTTTACGGTGTCAAAGGTGCTAACGGTGTACTGATTGTAACAACCAAACGCGGACGTCAGGGAGCCCTTGAACTCGACTTCTCAGCTGAGACAATGCTCAAAACAGCAACCAGGCTTCCCGAGTATATGAACTCGTATGAAACAATGATGCTCAGGAATGAAGCCCGCAGAAATGACGGCAAATGGTCAAGTCTCATTCCTGATTCTGACCTTGAACATTACCGGACCGGTGACTCACCTTATCTCTATCCTGATTTCGACTGGATGGATTTTTACTTTAAACCGGCAATCGACCAGAATTATAACCTGAACGCCCGTGGTGGTAATGATTTCGTACAGTATTTCGTTTCACTGGGGTTCCTTCAGGAGGGTGATATTTTCGATGTAGGCGACCTGTTCCCCTACAAATATGAAAAGCAGAATGCTCATTACTGGCACAAGAGATACAATTTCAGGAACAACCTCGATTTTAACCTGACAAAAAGCACAAAACTTTCTATAAACCTTGCAGGTAATATAAAGGTATGGAACAAACCTGTCGACGATTACACACAGGAGATGTGGTTTGAATCTGTTTCTACACTTCCCTATTATCCTGAGGAGGTCATAAAGCTTTTCCCTGATGACAAGATTCCCTATGACCAGACCGGAATCAGATACTACGAGAATCCGCAGCAGGGTGAGGTAAGGCTTCACTGGCTGGGAGCACGCGGTTTCCAGCGCAATAAGAGCAACGGGATATCATCTGATATAAACCTTTCGCAGAAACTTGACTTTATAACAAAGGGTCTTACCGCATCGGCTTATTATTCATTTAATACAGATATGCGATACAGGCAGTCGTTTAACCTCGACTATCTCTTTGCTTATTACCTGAATCCGGCTGACTCTACCTGGTACCGTTACAACAATAACCAGGTTCTCAACTATGACACACCTCAGCCGAAACTGAATGTTACTCAGGATGATGCCCTACAGTCAGCCTCACGAAGCCATTATTACAAGGCACAGCTTGATTATAACCGCAGCTTTGGTGTTCACAACGTCTCTGCAATCGGAGTATTCAGCCGCAGGCAGTCGCGCGGTATTGCAACATTCCCCTCCTTTGAAGAGAGCTGGGTAGGTCGCGGTACTTACAACTATGATGAGAGATACCTGTTTGAAGCGAGTGTTGCCTATACTGGTTCGGAGAAATTTGCTCCCGGACTGAGATTCGGAACCTTCCCCTCCTTCGGTATCGGATGGGTCATGTCGAATGAAGATTTCTTCAAGAACGCACTCCCCTGGGTTAACTACGCCAAGACACGTTTCTCATGGGGTAAGGTCGGTAGTGATGCCGGCGTTCCGAGATGGCTTTATATCTCTGAATACACAACCTCTACCAGCTCATCGAGCTTCGGTTTCCCCCTTCGTAACTATACCTATATAAATGAGGGTAACATACCGGTACCATATAATACATGGGAAGAAGCAATAAAGAAGAATCTCGCCTTCGAGTTCGGTTTCTTTAAAAACCAGATCACGTTGAACGTGGATCTGTATGACGAAAGAAGGGAGAATATGCTCCAGGCCAGAAGAACAGTCCCGGCATGGGTCGGTGTTTCTTCGATACAGGGTAACATCGGTAAAACGAAATCACACGGTATGGAAGTTCAGCTTGGTCTCAGCAAGACGCTGCCTAACAAGCTCACTCTCCAGTCAAGATTCAGCATCGCAGCAAACGAAAGCCGCGTGATATCATATGATGAGCCGGTAACTAAACCCGAAAACCTTTCAGTTGAAGGAAAACCGGTTGGTGTGGCCCAGAGAATGTATTGCTCGGGCATAATTGACGGCGGATTTTATCAGGATTTTGATGAACTCTTCATATGGCCGCGTATACTTGGCGGTTTCTCACCTATTGTAGGTGACTTTAAATATGTGGATTATAACGGTGACGGACAGATAAATGATCAGGATAAGATCGTTGCCAAGAACCCTTATACTCCTGCAATCTCATGGTCAGCCAACCTGGGTGCCATTTACAAAAACTGGAATGTCAGGGTTGACTTCTACGGCATCAGTTCTACCTCATATCCGATGAGACAGGGTGGTATGTTCTATCTCTATCCCTTCTCACAGAACAAGGATAATGCGTATACGATTCATGCAGACCATTGGACACCGGAGAACACAAGTCCTATCTGGCCCGCAGTTCATGAACAGGCTACAAACCAGTATAACTACCAGGCAAACTCATTTGCAATCGTTGACGGCAGGTATACAAGGTTAAAGAACGTCGCCATAGGCTATAAACTTGATACCCGTGACATGAAGTTTGCAGGCATCAAGCAGGTGGAATTTACACTTACCGGCACCAACCTTGCAACATGGACTCCGATGAAACTCGGAGGAGACCCGGAAGGGTTCAACATGGGGGTTGACTTCGGAGCCTACCCGATGATGAAGCGTTATTCATTCGAGATAAGGATGATGTTCTAACAGGCTAAAGACTAAGAAGATGAAAAAAATACTGTTTTTATTTATAGCACTCGCGTTCCTGTTCCAGGGATGTGAAGAATATCTCGACAAGGTTCAGGAGTCGACAGGTATGGCTGATGAGCAGGTCTTTACGGATTACAATAATTTCCGGAAGTTCGAAGACCGCATGTATAAGGATATGCATGACTACCTGGCTGATTATGACTATTCGTTCATTGCTGCTTTATGCGATGAAGGATATACCGAATCAGACTGGGAAACCATGCCGATTGTTCAGACCGGCAACTGGCTGAAAGCATACAGCACGGCACAGGCACTGCAGTTCAGCGCACCGTGGGCAGCATGGCAGAGTATCCGTATTGCCAATATAGTACTTCAAAAACTGCCAATGCTCGAGGGTAATGCGACCCAGGACCAGATGGACCAGATTGAAGGACAGGCATTGTTTATGCGTGCGTGGTATTATTATGAGTTCCTGAAACGTCAGGGCGGAATGCCCTACCTTGAGGTACCGCTTCAGGGAACAGATGACTTTGCACTTCCCAGACTCTCATATGATGAGACAGCACAGAAGATTGCAGCTGACTGCGAAAAGGCAGCAGACCTGCTCCCCGAAGCATGGGACATTGCGAACCTTGGCAGACCTACGAAGGGTGCCGCTATGGCTCTGAAGGCCTCGACACTGCTCTTCAACGCCAGCCCGACAAATAATACCACCAATGATCAGGCTAAATGGACCCAGGCAGCTCAGGCAGCATGGGATCTGATAGCCTTCAGTGAATCAACAGGTACATATAAACTCATTCCGTCAAAAGGAACCGACCAGGTTACTTATTTATCACCTGCCGGTACCCAGACAATTACTTACCCGAGCGGTTTTGACAGCATATTCATGTACACTCCCTACAATGACGAAATTATATGGGAGTTTTATGGCAGGGTTAATGCATCGAAATACAGCACTTTCACAGTAGCCAGTCTTTCGCCCGGAGGTATCATTCAGGGTTTCAGCCCGTCACAGAACATAGTTGACATGTTCGAAACGGATAACGGCCTCAGGATAACTGACGATTCTTCTTATGATCCCCAAAATCCTTATGTAAACAGGGACCCGCGTTTCTATCAGACCATCCTTTTCAATCGTGAAAGGTGGACAAGCGGAACCGGAATTCATATGGAGTTCTTTAACGGCGGAAGAGACCGTGCGAGTGGTGCCTTTAAGCACTATTCATATACCGGTTATCTCTCACGCAAGTTCTGGGCCAAAAACGTTGACAGATGGTCAAACGCAACACCCCCTCCGACTCACTCTATCTACTTCCGCTATGCCGAAATACTTCTGATGTATGCTGAGGCAGCCAATGAGATCGGCGGGCCGGGTTATACACTTCCCGGAGCAACAATGACGTCTGTTCAGGCACTCAATAAGGTGAGGGAACGTTCACAGATGCCTCCTGTTGCTGCAGCTTATCTGGGTTCAAAAGAGGCTTTCAGAGAAAGAATCAAGAATGAAAGAGCGATAGAACTCTACCTCGAGGGAAAAAGGTTCTTTGACCTCTCCCGCTGGGGTGATGCATCCAAACTGGTTCATAAGGAAATTTACGGAGCCGACTTCGTTGCAGATGCAAGCCAGCCGACAGGTTATACAATTTCAAAAACTGTCCAGCCGGTCTATACTCTCGTGTTTGAGCCAAGACAGTACAGGTGGCCTATACCGCTGGCTGATGCGATGATGTTTAAGGAGTTTAAACAAAACCCGGGATGGTAATCTTGATGCATAACATCAGTTAATAGAAAAAACTATGAAGAATAAATTATATAGAAGATTGTTGATCTTATGTGCTTTGATAACTGTGTTCGGCATCGGTACAATGCAGGCTCAGAGAGCAAAGATTTCAACAGTAACAGTAACGGGTCAGGTCGTTGATGAGAATGGACAACCTATGCCGGGAATTGTTGTGAAATCATGGGTTACCCAGGCAAAGGCCATTACCGACCTTCAGGGAAACTTCTCCGTTGATGTAGCCCGGGAACTGGCTGATAAGGTTGCCGTGGATGCTAAAGGTTATAATACTGCAGTGGTTGGTGTTACACCGGGCAAATCCGCAATGGATCCGGTGGTAATGGTGAAAACCAAGACCTTTGACAGCAAAAACCTTGTCGAATTACCCTACAGAACATTTACAAATGACAGGGTCACATCATCAGTATACACTGTCACAGGTGAAGAACTGACATCATTCCCGTCATCAATTTTGCTTGAGGCTCTTGCCGGCAGAATACCGGGACTTGTAATAAACGTCAATTCAACAACCCCGGGCCAGGAGACTGCAACAGCTTATTTGAGAGGAGCAGCTGTAAACACCTATATTGACGGTATCATGAGAGATATAACCGGCCTGTCAACTGCTGAAGTTGAAAAGGTACAGGTTATCAGGGATTATTCAGGCAGAGGTGCTCTGGGTCTTTCAGGCTCAGGTCCGGTTCTCTGGATAACGACGAAAAAAGGAACTCCATACAATAAGACAGTATCTGTTACAGCAGAGATGGGAATGCGTACCCCCACCTCACTTCCGAAGTATGTGGATTCTTATGACTATGCCGACCTGCTCAATGAGGCGCTTGTAAATGACGGTCTTGAAGCCCGTTACAGTGAAGCTGACCTCGCTAAATACCAGTCGCATTCTGACCTCATAAAGTTTCCTGACATCGACTATTACGGTTCATATCTGACCAAATCTTCACCGTTCCGCAAGGCAAACCTGAATTTTTCAGGAGGTGATGACAGGGTTTCCTACTACTCAATGTTTGATTATGTCGGAAATCAGGGTCTGGAATCAGTTGGCGATCAGATTAAAAATGACCAGTACAAACTGAGAGGAAACGTTGACATCAGGCTAAATGATTACATGAGGCTCGGCGTCAATATAGCCGGATCATACCAGAAGCAGAAATTCCCGAATTCAGGTAGCGGTGCAGGTGTATATAATGTGTTTGATATTCTTTCAACATATCCTTCAAATGCACATCCGACATATTTCCAGGATAAACTGATCCGCAGTGATGACTATCCGATCAACCTTGATAATGAACTTCTTTATTCAGGTTTCGGAGAAAGTACTGTTATCAACGCACAGAATAATGCGAAGCTGATGGTTGACCTTAACAGTGTTGTAAAGGGACTAACAATGACTGCAAATGCTTCATTCGACGTATATAATAATATTATAACAAGCAAGGGCGGTACTGCTGCTCTCTACAGGTTACAGACAGGAGCTCTGGGTACAGACACAGCAGTAAGGGTGGTCGAGGCATTGAACGTTGCGGCTATGTCTCTGGGTAATTTTAATGTCCTCAGAAGAAATGCAGCATATCTTTCTGCAAACTATGACCGTGAGTTCGGAAAGAGCCTGCTGTCAGTAGACCTTGGCTATTACATGGCCCTTGAAGAAATGAAGGTGGTTGCTGATGATTATCAGCCTGCGAAAATGCAGGATCTTGCTCTGAGAGCTAATTACGCATTTGACGGCAAATATATTGCCCAGCTCGATCTTTCATACAGCGGAAGCGGCAGGATGCCACAGGGCGAACGCTTCTCACTTTATCCCACATTGGGACTGGCCTGGATTGCCAGCAATGAAGGATTCTTAAAGGACAACAGCGCGGTTGATTACCTGAAGGTATTTGCTTCAGCAGGCATCATGGGGATTAATGACTACGGACTTTCCGGTTACAATCCCTTCTACCTGACAGAAACACTCTGGAGACTCAACGGTACCTGGAGACCAGGTATCTCAGGTAACAACGGAACTACTGTAAACAACTACAATATCGTTCAAGCTGGAACCACAGGATTTGTTCTTCCCAAGAAAAGAATCATAAACATCGGAACGCAGGGTGAGCTTTTTGGCAGAAGCATCTCATTTGAGGTTAATTACTTCAACGAGAAGAATTATGACAAAATCTCAAACTTGGCTGCTTCAACACCTACGATTATCGGGTCAACCCAGTTCCTCCCGGCAGTAAATTTCGGTGAAGACGTTCGTTGGGGAATCGACGGAATGGTTCAGTACAGCAAGAGCGTGGGAGACTTCAATTTCAGTCTTGGCGCAAATGCAATGTATATGAGGGCCAAGTACCTTGTGGTTGATGAGCCTGATGCACTCGAAGATTATAAAAAACTTGCCGGTAAGGATATGGACCTGTTCTGGATGTACCAGGCAGACGGCCTTTATCAGGATGCAGGTGAAATTACATCTTCAGGCATTACCCAGAGCTGGGGAGCAGTACAGCCGGGCGATGTCCGTTATGTAGATTACAACGGCGACGATGTCATCGATGAGTATGATATTCATTCAACCGGAGCACATGCACCAAGATTTTTTTACGGCGTTAACCTTTCGGCAGGGTACAAGGGATTCAATCTTACAGTACTTGGCCAGGGTGTTGCCAATGGTGATGTAATGCTGAGCTCTTCAAGATATTTCTGGGTCAATGGTACGAAACAGAATTATTCGGAACTGATGCTCGACCGTTTCCCGGTGACCAACAATTATCCCAGGCTGACGACTCTTTCGCTCAACAACTATCAGAACTCGACTTTCTGGCTGGGAAATGCAGCTTACTTCAGGCTGAGGAATGTGGAACTCAGTTACACACTTCCGGCAGCTGTCTCAAGCAGAATGGCAATGACAAACTTCAGGGTATTTGCCCGGGGAACAAATCTTTTTGTTCTCTCGGAGCTTAAAAAGTACAGTGTTGATCCTGAAAGAATTAATGCCGGCATTACGGGATATCCGATATTCAAGACAGTAACCCTCGGAGTATCATGCAAGTTTTAATGACAAAAAACAATAATATGAAACGACTATTATTATTTATCATAACGTCAGCTCTGCTGGTCTCCTGCGAATACCTTGATCCAAGGCCGATACAGGATCTTACCACCGACGAGCTTCTGAGCAATGCGCAATACGGGGAGGGGCTACTCACGGCAGCCTACAGGAATCTGAGCACATCTTATGATGTCAACTCAGACCTGTATACTGACAACGCTGTCCCTGCAACCCCGGGAGGCAACCGCCTGGCCCTCGGCAACTGGACAGTCCAGAATAATCCGATAGGTGCCTGGGATACCTGGTATGCAAGTATCAGATACCTGAATACTTACCTTAGAGATTGCAAGAACCTTCTGTTCAGCGTTGCTGACCCGGTACTGAATGAAACACTTCAGAAAAACAGGAGAGGTGAGGCATTCTACCTCAGGGCATGGTACCAGTGGCAGTTGCTCCAGACTTACGGAGGTTATCCGGAAGGAGCAACAGAAGCAATGGGTTATCCGATAGTTACAAGGGTTCTTGAAACTGATGACAACCTTGACCTTCCGCGCAATACATATACAGAGTGTGTTGATCAGATCACTGCAGACCTCGATTCTGCAATAGCACTGCTCCCGCTGAAGTACAACGGTACTCTCTCATGGAACAACCTTACCAACAGGGGCAGGGCAGAAGGCCTTGCAGCTATGGCACTGAAAGCAAGAGTATACCTCTTTGCCGCCAGCCCGGCTTACGGTCCTTCAACACCCGAACTCTGGCAGCGTGCTGCAAAAGCAGCCTACGATGCAATTGTAGCTACTGGCGGTAACTTATCTCTTGTGGCTTACGGCAACTTCAATACCGGATCAAACTTCGATTATATCTGGATACAGCCGAACACTACATCTAATGCACGTGAGTACGCTTATTACCCGCCGTCAAAATACGGCAGGGGCGAAGTTAACCCGTCTCAGAACCTGGTGGATGAGTTTCCTCTTAAGGACGGCTATCCGCCGGCTTTAAGTCCGCTTTATAATGCTGCTACTCCGTATGCAAACCTTGACGGCAGATTCACCCGGTTCCTGTTCTTCAACGGCGATGTTTATAACGGGACGACAATAGAAACATTTACCGGAGGTAAGGATGCACCCGAAGGACTCAGCCTGCAGGGTACCCGTACAGGATATTATCTGAAGAAGCTTACAAGCGCCAACGTCAGACTTACTCCCGGTGACATAACAACGGATAACAACTTCACAGTCTATCTCGGGAAAACCGAACTCTATCTCAATTTCATAGAGGCAGCAAATGAAGCTTACGGTCCCTCGGATGCAGTACTTGGTTTTTCGGCTTATACAATTATGACGAGAATAAGGAGGAGAGCCGGGATCGACTCGAACACTGCTACATCCGGATATCAGGACGCATATCTTGACAGTCAGGTGGCTCTGGGTAAAGATGCATTCAGAACTCTTGTCCATAATCAGAGGCGCCTCGAACTTAGCTTTGAAGGATTCAGATTCTGGGATATAAGGAGGCTGAATCTGCCTCTCGACCATTCGGTGAAAGGAGTCAGAATTACGAACAATGAAGGCGTATTCAGCTATGAGTATACTGATGTTGAAAATCATACCTTTGCGGACTATATGAGGTACATCCCTGTTCCTTACAATCAGACGCTGGTCATGAGAAATTTGAAACAAAATGCTGGATGGTAAAAACTTATTCCCATTATCCGGGAATTATAAAAACGGAACTATGAAAAAGATACTTATATTCCTGATTGTAACAGGCTTTCTGACAGGGTGCTACCCTGAGTTCAGAAATGACTTTCCTTACACGACTGTTGCCTTTACAAATGCTACAGGCGGACTCACCACGGCAGGGCAACTGGGCAGAACCGTGGTTAAGGATGAAGGACTTCAGCTGGACTTCGGAATTTACCTTGGCGGTGTCATTGAGAACCAGGAAGAGAGATGGGCGAAGTTTACTGTTGACCCAACACTTCTGGCCTCGACATCATATGTACTTATGCCGGCCGATTATTACACATTGAGTAATACAAACACGATTACAATTCCATCCGGTGACTTTGTCGGGAAAATTACTATCAAGATTGACTCGGTAAAGTTTCTCTCAGACCCGAATGCCTCTCATTATCATTATGCAATACCTCTCAGACTGACAGAAACTTCGGCTGATTCAATCAATGCTACCCTCAGTACAAAGTTGCTTGTAATTAAGTACATCAACCATTATGAGGGGTATTATGATAATAACGGCACTTTCACAACATTTGACGCGGCCGGAACACCACTGAACAGCGGGACCGTGAAAAATGTTGTTCAGGGAACAACTCTTGCACTGGATTCAATAATCACTGACGGTATCGGTAATATGACCGGGATCGATTATCGGATGAAAACCCTTGTGAAAAGTGACAAGAGTGTCTGGTATGAAAAAATCCCCAACATGCCACGCGATATGACTCCCAAGAATATCGCAATATTACCTACAACTCTTGTTTCAACTTCCTTTGTCTCATCGTGGGAGAAACTCGAGGCCATCAGGGACAACTACAGTCCTACAAGTTCTACTGACAAAACCGGCGGTGCTTACGGAAACTGGAACAGTGCCAACATTGAAAGATACGTTCAGTACGATTTTCCGCAGTCTTATAAACTGTCAAAATCTGAGGTTTACTGGTGGTATGATGGTGGAGGAATTCTCTATCCGGACTACTGCCGTCTCGAGTACATGGATCCGGCTACTCAGACCTGGTTGCTTGTTCCGAATCCTGTTGGCCTCGGAGTTGCAGGCAATGCCTGGAACGTTACAACTTTCGATGAAATAGTCACGAATAAAATAAGAATGTCATTTAAGAATTCAACACAGTCAGTAGGTATTCTTGAGTGGAGAATCTGGGGTGTCGCAGTTCCCGTATCTCTGGAACAGGCACCGATTGAAGATGTAATTGCTCAGGGAGTCAATACTTTTGATCCGGCCACAAGTAAATACACGTTGAATTACAAAGTGACTTACGAAGAACTTGATTATTACACGATCGTCTCTTCAAGCATGGTTTGGAGAAACAGGGTAAGAGATGGTGTAAATGAATGGAGAAGGTAGTTTTTACAGTTAGGTTTGTTTTGTAGATTATTGTGGAAGGCCGTATTAAAACACGGCCTTTTACTTTTTCATATAAAGTCTTTTTTTTAAACACTATTTAACATCTTCAGGTTAAAATAAAATTGCTTTATATCCTGTTAAGACCTATATTTATTAAAATTGAATAAGTGTAAATTAAACACATAATATTAAACCGGGAATATCATGAGAATCGTTTATTTTCTGTTATTTATGGGAGCCATTCTCTCTTCGTGCGGGAGGAACAAAAGTGCAAAGGAAGTGGCGTCTGTACCCAATGGTTCATTTGAAGATGCAACACTTACAGTGGTCAACGGGTGGACCTCCGAGGCACGATCCAGAGAGGTCATAGCCTTTTATGACTTTGTAAGCCATGAAGGTGGCAGAAGTGTTACTCTTTTTGCCGACAGACCTGCAGGTGGACGGTGGCTGACAAAGGTTCAACTTATGCCCTGGTCAAAGTACAGGTTTACCGGATGGGTGAAAACCGAAAACCTTACAGCAGCAAAAGGGAATGGCGCGGGCTTCAGGTTTGACGCATTCAGAATTGACTACCCCGGACTCACGGGGACCAACGACTGGACGAAAATCGAATTCGAATTCGAGACAGGCAATGATGATTCATCAGTTCTTTCATGCCTGATGAATGTTGACGGTAATGCCTCGGGAAGGGTATGGTTTGACGACCTAAGCCTTGAACTTATTTCTTCAGAGTCGATAAAGACATCGGTTAATGTAGATATTGCTCAGGTAAAGGAACCGATGTCCGAATACATTTACGGTCAGTTCATTGAACACCTCGGGAAATGCATTTACGGAGGCATCTGGGCTGAGATGGTTGAAGACCGCAAATTCTGGTACGCACCAGGCGAGAGGGATTCTCCATGGAGGATCACCGGCAAAAGAGAACTCTTTTCTGTCGACAAAACCGCACCGTTTGTCGGAACACAAACTCCGGTACTATCAGCAGTCGCAAATGATGTTGTTTCATTGCAGCAGTCGGGCCTTGGCCTGAAGCCTGATCTTGATTACACCGGCCGGATAATCCTGAAGTCAACACCTGGCATTGAAAAGGTTGACATCATACTGAGTTGGGCTGACAGGTCTGAGACAGTAACTGTGACCGGGTTGACAGGCAATTACGCCAGCTATCCCCTGGCTTTTCATTCAGGAGAGCTGACTCACAACGCCTTGCTTGAGATAAAACCTTACGGAAACGGCAAGGTTTGGGTAGGCACTGTAAGCCTTATGCCTTCCGATAATATTGAAGGTTTCCGGCCTGACGTCCTGGACCTGCTTCGTCAGCTTGATGCTCCTGTTTACAGGTGGCCGGGAGGTAACTTCGTGAGCGGATATGACTGGAGAGACGGCATCGGTGACCGTGACAAAAGACCACCGAGGAAAAATCCGGCATGGCAGGGAGTGGAACATAATGATGTCGGAATCCACGAGTTCATGACATTCTGTAAACTGCTTGGCACTGAGCCCTATATAGCGGTCAACGCAGGTCTCGGCGACTCAAAGCAGGCACAGGAAGAGGTTGAATACTGTAACGGTAGTGCAGGGTCACCAATGGGGAAACTCAGGACCTCCAACGGTCAGGCTGACCCATGGAGTGTAAAATGGTGGTCGATAGGTAACGAGATGTACGGCGACTGGCAACTGGGTCACATGACAACAGAAGATTTTGTGAAAAAGCATAATGCCTTTGCCGAGGCTATGAGAAGCGTGGACCCATCGATTAAACTCATTGCCGTAGGTGATCTAGGTGACTGGGATCGTATGGTACTCGCAAACTGCTCTGAAAGCATGGACCTGATAAGTGAACATTTCTACCGTCAGGACTGGCATGGCGGAGGTCTGATGAGTCATGTGAAACAGATCCCTGACGCAATAAGGGAGAAGGCTGATGCGCACCGCCAGTACCGGAAAGAGATACCTGCACTTGAAGGTAAAGATATCCGTATCTGCATGGATGAATGGAACTACTGGTACGGTCCGCATATTTACGGCGAACTGGGAACCCGTTACTTCATGCGTGACGCTCTCGGAATTGCAGCCGGCCTTAACGAGTATTCACGGCAAAGCGATATAATATTCATGGCAAATTATGCCCAGACAGTAAATGTAATCGGGTGTATAAAAACCAATACCACAAGTTCTGTTTTTGATCCTACAGGGCAGGTCCTGAAAATGTACAGGAGACATTTCGGAACAATACCGGTAGCCATTACCGGAGAAACAAGGCCCCTGGACATAGCTGCAACACTGAACAACACAAAGGACACCCTGACAATCTCTGTTGTGAATCCTACTATGACTGCAGTTGAATTCCCGCTTGAACTTCTCAACGGCACATTGAACACCGGTGGAGAACTCTGGCAGGTGGTTGCCGAAGATGACATGGCCTATAACGAGCCCGGTCAGCCGGAGAAAGTAAGAATTGAAGGTCCGGTGGCCGTGACTTCTGGAAAATCTATTTCGGTAAATCCGGCAAGTATCAGCATTTACCGTTTCGGTATAAAGCAATAATTTAAGAATTCAAATACAACCAAATATCCAAAAACCAGGTAACATGAAAACGTCACGAATTCTCTTTTTGTTTTTAATTGCCTTTCTGGGGCTGGCAGTGACACTGCCGGGCACCGGAAAGAAGAAGACTCAGGCAGATAAGGCGAATGTAGCCGTTCTGGCCAATTTAAGCTCATCGGCACGCGGCGGAGGCCAGCTGACGGGACTGAATGACGGACTGACACCCAACACTGTCACTGACCAGATGAGGCAGTATATGACAAGACCTCAGACGGGCAACAACCGCAGACCGTCACGACTCACCGCACAGTGGTACCAGTACGACTGGGCTTCTCCTGTGACAGTTGACGAAGTGGCTGTCTACTGGTACAATTTCGATAACCTGGCAAAATTTCCGCAGGTCTACAGGCTTAAATACTGGGACGGAAAAGATTTCGTTCCGGTAAGTAATCCGGTCGGTCTCGGAATGGTAAATGACAAGTATAACAATACAACGTTTAACGAGGTGACTACAACAAGGCTCAGGCTTGAAGTCGATTCGGTCGACCGTTTCTCAAACACTATCCTCGAATGGAAGGTACTTAAGACTCTGAATTCACCCGAGGTGGCTCCTGTTATTACAGCGGGCGGTGACCGTGATGTGGTTGTGGGGGGTAAAACATATCTTTCTGCTTCGATTAAGTCTGTAGATCCTTTGAAGAATACGGCATGGACAGCAAAAGGTCCCGGAAAAGTAGTGTTTGCTGATCCTGCAGCGCTTGTAACAACGGCAACATTCAGCACTCCCGGTGATTATGTACTGACTCTTGGTTCACAGGCCGGCACGATGAAATCATCGGCATCACTGAATGTCAAAGCGGTCTTCCCGCCAAAAGAAAAGAGGCTTGACGTAGTCTATACAAAGAGGTACAAGATTGATAATCCTTTGTGGAATGAAAGGGCAAAGACGCTCATAACAAGTTGGATACCATATTGCGTCGATCAGATTGAAAGGACTGACCTTACTGAAGGACAGGGCGGACTTGACAACTTCGTCGAGGCAGCGAAAGCACTTCGCGGGGAAGCCCACGGAAAGCATCTGGGTTACGTATTTTCGAATGCATGGGTACACCAGACTGTAGAGTCGATATGCATTGCACTCATGGTTGATCCGCAGGGAGACCCTGAAATAATTGCTGCCCAGAAAAAGATGAAGGTTACCCTCGAGAAATGGATTCCTATCATTCTTGCTGCACAGGAGCCTGACGGCTATCTGCAGACGGCATTTACGCTTCGTGACACAGCACGCTGGCACAACAGATGGGCTCCGCAGACACGCGGAAACCATGAAGGTTATGTGGCAGGTTATTTTATTGAGTCAGCCATAAACCATTATACCCTCACTGAGGGCAAAGACAGGAGACTTTATGATGCGGCCAAGAAACTCTCTGATTGCTGGGTTGCCAACATCGGTCCCGGTAAGATTATCTGGTTCGACGGTCATCAGGAGATGGAGCAGGCGCTTGTACGTTTCGGTAGATTTGTAAATGATATGGAAGGTAACGGGCGCGGTGACAGTTATGTTGCCCTCGCCAAATTCCTCCTTGACAGTCGTGCCGGCGGAAGTGAATATGACCAGAGTCATGTTCCTGTCCAGCAGCAGTATGAGGCTGTGGGACATGCCGTGCGTGCGGTTTACAACTATTCCGCAATGGCTGATGTAGCAGCAGAGACAGGCGATGTAGATTACCAGAGCGCAGTAATGTCACTGTGGGAAAACATGGTCAATAAGAAGTACTATGTCACCGGTGGTGTTGGAAGCGGTGAAACGTCAGAAGGCTTCGGTCCCAATTATTCACTTCGCAACAATGCTTACTGCGAATCATGTTCGAGTTGCGGTCTTATATTCTTCCAGCATAAAATGAATATCGCTTACCATGATGCAAAGTATGCTGACCTGTATGAGGAAACAATTTACAATGCACTCCTCGGGTCAGTCGATTTCGCAGGGAAGAATTTTTACTATACCAACCCCCTGGCCTCTTCGGCAGGCCGCACTGCATGGCATGTATGCCCGTGCTGCGTTGGCAATATTCCGCGTACGCTGCTGATGATCCCTACCTGGACATATGTAAAAAGCGATGACGGCATCTACGTAAACCTTTATATCGGCAGTACAATCAATGTCGAGAAAGCCGCCGGCACTGACATCGAGATGGTTCAGAAAACTGATTATCCGTGGAAGGGCGACGTTTCGATAACTGTAAACCCGAAACAGAGTAAGAAATTCACGGTATTTGTGCGCGTGCCTGACCGCAAGACAAGCGAGCTTTACACTTCGGTTCCGGCACTCAATACCCTGAAGTCACTGGCAGTGAATGGCAAGCCTGTTCCGATGAAAATCGACAAGGGTTATATTGCAATTACGCGCGAATGGAAAAAGGGTGACAAAATTGATCTTGTAATCCCCATGGAGGTACAGCAGATTACCGCTGATGAAAAGATTGAAGCCAACAGGGGTCGTATTGCATTCCGTTACGGTCCGCTGATTTATAACGTGGAGAAGGCTGACCAGCCTGACATCAACCAGTCAGTTGGAGCAGGCACTTTCAAGGCACTATGGAATCCTGATATGTTCAACGGCATCATGACAATTAATGGTACCTGGGCTGACGGAACACCGCTTCTGTCCATTCCGAATTATCTGAGAGCCAACCGTCTTCCGGCAGAACGACCAGCAGACAGAGCTCCTGCCTTTATGGTCTGGATGACTAAGTAGACTTAAATAATTAATAACGGGGCGATCGGCCGGCAGGCAGATCGCCCCTCTTTTTCCTAATAATTGAAATCATGGCTTCGGAAAACACTTTTAAAACAATTATCCTTTCAGCATTTGGTGCCGGTTTACTGCTGGTGACATCTGCAGTGCAGGGACAGAATGCTAGGCAGCAACAACGGCCGCCTGAAG
>Ga0209575_10000581_pt1 | contig 21017 bp, 19 predicted proteins | sample Medcelwee11metaG_FD_187172 | JGI IMG/M metagenome (GOLD analysis project Ga0209575, IMG submission 187172) | Freshwater pond sediment microbial communities from the University of Edinburgh, under environmental carbon perturbations - Medium... | ecosystem: Environmental > Aquatic > Freshwater >...
GTGGCGGGCGTCGTGGCGGGCAGCGTGGCGGGCAGCGTGGCGGGCGTCGTGGCGGGCAGCGTGGCGGGCGTCGTGGTGGCCTTCGTGGTGGCCTTCGTGGTGCGTGGCGTGGAAGAGAGCGTAAAACAAAGCCTCAAAACCGGCACCCCTTCCCTTATCGCCCGCGCCGCCTTCATCGCCCTGCTGCTGTCTCACGCTTTTATCTGGTTCTACTGCTTGGGCGGTGCTTGGCTGCTACGCTAGGTGTGCGTTCTGCGCCCGTGTTGGCACTCTGCACAGCACGTCGGTGTCTCGCCTTAAACGAAAACCGAGTTTTCTCGTGCTAACCCACCCAGGGTAAGCACGCACGCTGAGAAGTTGTTGGTCAAATCATCACTAGAGTGCCAAGCCGTAGCTTGGCCGGTGTCAAGCCACGGCTTGACACTCCGCAATTCAATTGACCAACAGCTGCTTAAACCAAACCGGCGGCACGGCCTGCGGCAATTGTTCTAACCATTGCTGATCATCCAGCGGTTGCTGGGCGGTGAACTCATAATAGGAATACACCGCGCCTTTGACCAATTGCCGCCGCCCGAAATAGGGCACGGTTTGCGTCCACATCAACGGCCTGCCCACGCCGCTCAGCAGCAAGCCGTTGTTTAAATCGCCCGCCACATCGGCGATTTTGGGCATGGGGTCGGGCGTGACTATCGCGTATTCGCCCACGGGATTGGCCAGCGCCTTGTACACCAGAAAATGGTGTTCGGCCACTCGCGCCAAATAGAGAATCTGCCCGTATTCCAACGGAGTCAGCGCTTCGCCGCGCAATTGCTTCTCGGCCATCTCGGCGAATTGCCGCGCTTTGGCGGCGGATTCTGCCAAGCGGGTTTGTACGCCTTTCAAGAGCGCCGGGTCGTTTAACACCTGCGCCGCCACCGCTGTCGTGGCCTCGAACAACCCGGCAATGGCGCGAAAAGTCGCCGGATCGGGTTCCACATAACCGCGTGGTGGACGCATCACGATTTCCTCAAAGCCGCCTTCCCCGGCTTCGGCCCCAGCCCGTTCGTTGACCAGCAACGTGGCGTGGCGCAGCGTGGCCCAAGACGCCAGCCCGGTTTGCAAACGCTTGGCCTGCCACAAGTCGGCATTGAATTGTGGCGCGTTCACCCCGTCCGCCCATTGCACCGCCAGCGCCGCTAACCAGCGTTGATACAAATCCGAGTTGCCGGATTTGGCCGCCTGGGCACGGCTGCGCAAGGACGCCAGCGCTGAGTGCAGTTTAGGATACTGGGCCAGTTCGCCTTGCAAAGCCTGCATCGCGGTCGCACTGCCCAGCGCCGCAGCGACTTCCAGCCCCGAGGGCAACCAGCGCGGCTGGCCGCTGCTGTCGGTGATTTGTTCAGCGGCGGGCCAGTCGGGATGAAACACCGTGGAGTTCAGCACTTCGTTATCAAAGCCCCAGGCCAGCGGAAACAATTGTAGCGTGTCGCGCAGCGGGCGCGATTGGGCGTAAGGCGGCAGGGCAAAGCCGCTGCTGTCTTGCCAAACCAGCGGACGGCGCGGCGGGGCGATAAAGGCGAGATAGCCGTCAATCCAGGTTTGTGCCTGGGTTTTCAGGGCAGCGGGCAGCGCTTGTAATTCCGCGACCGGCGCGTCGGCTTGCGGCGCGATCTGCGTCAGGTATTTGAACGCCTTGAAATATTCCGTCAGTGCTGGAGACAGGCTATAGTGTCCGCGTGGGGTGAGTTCGCGATAATCCACTTCGCGCTCGAACAGCTTGGAATACTCAACGCCCGCTTCAAGTATATTGGCCACTTCCACACTCCGGGTTTGCGGCGCGGTGTGCAGCGTGTGCAAAGTGGCGAACACTTTTGCCCACAGCGAGGTCGGTGGTTTGGACTGTCCAGCGGGCCAATAATAGGCGTTAGCGGCCTTGATAAAATCCCAAAACGCGGGCATGGCGCGTTGCTTTTCCTGCAACACGAACAGTCCTTCGTAAGCCGCCGCGAAAATTTCCCAGAACACATCGGTGGTGGCCAGATACGGACGGCTGGGGGTGGTGGCGTCATAACTGCCTTCACGGTATAGCTCGGTTTCATACAAGCTATACATCTGCTCACCCTCGGTGGCCTGAAACACCCCGCCGCGCTCAGCCAGACGCGCTGCGGCCTGGGCGTTATCCACAAACAACGGCGCGTTAATCACATCGGCCAGCGGTACCTGAATCGGCGTGTACACCAACGCTTGCCCGCTCGGCGTGGCGATCAAGCCCACCAAGCCTTTGCCGTCGGGCACAGAAGACGGCGTACCGAGAAAAGTCAGGTGCGGCACTTGGGGCGTGGTTTCTCGTCCCTCGTACAGATACAGAGTCACACCCGGCGTGTTGGCCTGCCAGTGAATCAAGCCCAGCCCGTTGGGGGTGGCGGTCAACGAGCCGTTGCACAGCGGATGCGCAACGGGCACGGCAGACGGCTCGTTCAGGCTCCAACTGCTGCCCGCATACTCCAGGCTATGAAAACAGCCCTGCTGATCCTGCCACAGCAGCCGATTACCGGCAGGCATAAAGCTCGCTGGCAAGGCATGAGGCACTTGCACCAACGGCGTCGGCTCACGGTCAGCCCCCGGCGCAAGATAACCGCTGCGGTCGCCGATCACCTGATAAGCCGCCTCGCCCTGTTCGCTGACCGTTTGCACCCCATAGCTGTTATCTGGATTGAGATGACCGAAAAACAGCCGGTATTGCGGCAACGGCGGCGCGCCCTCGCCATACACCGCCGTGTACAGCGTAAACGGACGCGGCCCGATCACCAGCCGCCGCAGTTTTTGCGCACTGCGATAAATCGGCTTGGCCTGCCAACCGGTCGGGGTGCTATCCAGGCGCAGAATCATGCTCTCCTGTCCTTGACTGCCGCCGATAAATAAGACCTGACCACGCGGGTGCATCACCAGCGATTTCGCCTCCAGGCCCGTGGGCAATGGCCAATCGGCGGGACTCGGCCCGCCGTCTATCGACCAGCGCCGCAAACCCATCTGGCCCGTGGCCTTGCGTACCAAGGCGTACACTTCCGGCCCCAACGGTGACACATCAAAATCCAGCACCCGTTCCCCCGGCTCCAGCGCCAAGCGCCGTTCTTCCGCCGGTGCCGGTCGCACCACCAGTTCGGTTTCGGCAAACACCTGGGCGTAATACGCCGCCATCTCCTCGTCTTCAGTGCTGGCCGCAACGCCACCCAACAGCCCCAAGGCCACATACATCACGATCACAGTACGCATTGGTTTCACTCCAGTGGTTTTTCCCCTTGTTCCCACGTTCTACGCACATCCTTATACATATCCTTGTGCCACACTTTATAGCAGTCTCAGGGAAAGCGCGATGGGGGTAGGTTATGTGTTGGATAGATGATGAGGCGAGAATGTACCGGCAAACCAAACGGCGTTGCCCGCCCTGAGTCAAAATATCATCAACCCTTTGATTTTTAGATATTATGAAACCCTGATTTCTCGTTTATCCCACCCATCTCTGATCCCGAACTGTACTTCACTCAATCCCAACTTGCATAAATATTAGAATTTGATTATGTTCTGCCTTGGCAACGCTGGGAGGGGGCAGTCGCGTTTTCCGCTGAGCTTGTGTCATTGCGGTTCCCTTCGGCTCCCCTTCGACTACGCTCAGGGAACGGGAAGTGCCGCTCGCGGTCGCGTTTTCCGCTGAGCTTGTGTCATTGCCGCAGTGCCTACATATCTCCCCCAGCGCTTCCCGCTACACACCGTGCCGGGCGGGGAGAATCTACCAGTCAACGAGAAAAAATCTGCCATGTTGCATCTCAGTGAATTGTTGTTGCAGCACCATGAACTGACTTCCTTTGAAGAGCTGTTGGTGCTTTTGGAAGAAGCGAAAAAAACCGAGCGCTTTTTTCGTATGGATGTACGTCCCCCGTTTCCAGATACCCCGGAAAACTGGGAAGATCGCTTGGAATCTGCGTTTTACTGAGTTTTTGCGCAGACTGTGCAGGGCACTGGTACGCAGGTATCGGTGTCAAACTGTGAAAATTCCCCCCCAAGGGGAGGTTTCAGACCAGCAAGGAATAAGATGAAATATCTGAAAGACGCACAGCCTGCGATCAGTGCGGCGCAAGCCGATAGCCGGGCTTCTAATGCCGCGACGCAATTGCAGTTGTTGGAATTGACTCAGCAGTTGGCGGCGTTACCGGCGCAGACACCGCCGTTGCAGCGGGCTGATTTGTTGTTGCAAAGCGCCCACGCTGCGCTGACACTAGAGCAGAACAGCGAAGCTTGGCGCTTTGCTGAGCAAGCATTTGCGCTGTGTTTGTCGCAGGAAGCTTGGGAAGAGGCGGTGCAAGCTTGCGATATTTTGTTCGGTGCAGACCAGCCGGGTTCGTTGCCCGCCTTGGGACAGGGGATTTGGCTGGCCGTCACTTTTCCTATCGATCCTGAACTCACTGCGGTGATGTTGGAGCATTTGGTGGAGGAAACCCCGGATGACGCGGATGGCGGAGCGGTGGCGGCGGCAACGGCTTGTTATGTGATTGATTTGCGTGCCACCGAGCAACAGCGTGATAATTTGATGTTTTTCGCGAATCAGTTGTTGGGTAAGGTGGCGCGTCGTCACGGTCAAGTACAAACGCAGGCGGAATTTACGGCTTGGATTAGCCGCTTGGGACTGGATCACCCTGAACACTTTTTGGGGCGTCTCAGTCTGGTGATCGATGTGCTGGTGCAGGATGACTGGTGGTTTGATCGGGATGAGCTGCGGGCTAAACTGCCGATTGCGTGAGGAGTGGCTGCGATGTGGATAGAAGAAGAGGAGAACGTCACGCCGACGCTTACCGATGAGATTGTCGATCTGGCGTTTACCCTCGATTGCCGGGCGCTGCCTTTGGATCACTGTGCGGCGTTGTCGCAGGCGATAGAGGCGGCTTTGCCTTGGTTTGCCACGACCAGCGAGGTGGGTTTGCATTTGATTCATGGGGCAGAATCTGGCAATGGCTGGCAACGTCCAGATGCGCACGACAGCCTGTTGTATTTGTCAAAACGCGCCAAACTGACTTTGCGGCTGCCGCGTGCCCTGGTGCCAGCAGCCGAGGCGTTGACCGGGCGCACGCTGGATGTGGGCGGCTATCCATTGACGGTGGGCGCGGCGCGTAGCAAGCCGCTGAGCCGCACGCCAATTTTGTTTGCGCGTCATGTACTCTGCCAAGCCGAGCAGAGCGAGAGTGATTTTTTAGAACACGCAGTGGCGCAACTGCGTGCCCTGGGCATTCAGTGTCGCAAAGTCATGCCGGGGCGTAGCCACTGTTTTCATACCCCGACTGGCGACCTGTTTACCCGCAGCTTGTTGGTGGCTGATCTCGCCTTGGAGGATGCCTTGACGTTGCAATGTCGCGGTATAGGCGAGGGACGCCGCTTGGGTTGCGGTTTGTTTATTGCGCACAAAGACATTAAAACGGTGCGCCAGGGTCAAGAAGAAAGTGCTTGACTGCACTGGCCGCTATTTTTGATAGTCACCACAATGACCTGAAAGGAGCTATAGACCATGAGTTATAACGTTGAAGGCCGGACGATTGCCGCAGATGCTAACGGTTATCTCAGCAATCCAGACGACTGGAATGAAGCAGTGGCCGCCGCGATTGCGGCGGCTGAAGAGATCACGTTGACCGCGCAGCATTGGGATATTCTCAATTATCTGCGTAGCGAATTTTTCGACAACCACGGCAATCAGCCCAATATGCGCACCATCACCAAGGCGATGCAAACGCAGTGGAACGATAAGTCAGTGGATTCTAAGCAGTTGTATACCCTGTTTCCTAAAGACCCTTCCAAACAGGGCGGCAAAATTGCTGGTCTGCCGGAAAGCCGTCGTAAAGGCGGCTACTGAGTCAAAACCCCCAGTGGTGCGACAGCGCCCAGTGGATTGTCCGCAAAGGGACACGCAGATAAAACGCAAACTTTATCGGTGTCCCTTTGCAGTTTAGCGCGGTTCAACCGAGAGAACCCGGTATAGCCGAGTGCCGCTTAGTGTTACACTGACAGCTTATCGCTGGGGGTGCGCTGCCACACGGGGTTGGTGTGGTGTTGGGCTGAGACAAACCCTTTGAACCTGATTCGGATCATGCCGACGTAGGGAAGCGGGCAGCCACTCTTGGTATTGCTGTCACTTGCTTGCTGTCTCTGGCTGCCAATGAGGCCCTCCAGTGGATACTACCCGCTTGTATTCCACACCTGAGAGGCTTCTGATGAGTGCAATTCCCCACGATGTCGTGAATCAAACCCAACTGCTGAGCAGCGACGCCCTGACGCCGTTTCCCAATTCCCGCAAAATTTACATCACCGGCAGTCGTCCCGATATACGGGTGCCGATGCGCGAAGTCACGCTGTCTGACACCGTGACCGAACGAGGCAGCAGTCCCAATCCGCCAGTGGCCATTTATGATCCTTCCGGCCCGTTTAGCGATCCCAGTATCCCATTGGATTTGCATCAAGGCTTAGACCCAATTCGCGCTGCTTGGATTGAAGAGCGGGCAGATACCGAATGTCTTAACGAATTAAGCTCCGATTACGGTCGTCACCGCTTTGCTGATGCGCGGCTTAGCAGCCTGCGCTTTCCGCATGTGGCCCCACCGCGCCGGGCTTTGAGTGGTCGCAATGTGACGCAAATGCACTATGCTCGGCAAGGCGTCATTACCCCAGAAATGGAATTTGTGGCGATTCGGGAAAACCAGCGTTTAGATGCGCTGTACGATGAGCAGTTGTTGATGCAGCACCCTGGCGAAAATTTTGGGGCCAACACCCCGGAGAAAATCACCCCCGAATTCGTGCGCGCTGAAATTGCGGCTGGACGGGCGATCATTCCCGCCAATATCAATCACCCCGAACTCGAACCGATGATTATCGGGCGCAATTTTTTGGTAAAAGTGAACGCCAATATCGGCAATTCTGCGCTGGGTTCGTCGATTGCTGAAGAAGTTGAAAAAATGATTTGGTCGATCCGCTGGGGCGGCGACACCGTGATGGACTTATCCACCGGCAAAAACATCCACGAAACCCGCGAATGGATTATTCGCAACAGCCCGGTGCCCATCGGCACCGTGCCGATTTATCAAGCCTTGGAAAAAGTCGACGGCAAGGCCGAAGCGCTCACCTGGGAAATCTTCCGCGACACCCTCATCGAACAAGCCGAGCAAGGTGTGGACTATTTCACCATCCATGCTGGGGTGCGGCTGGCCTACATCCCGCTCACCGCCAAGCGCGTCACCGGCATCGTCTCACGCGGCGGCTCGATCATGGCGAAATGGTGTCTTACCCACCATCAAGAAAGCTTTCTCTACACCCATTTCGCCGAGATTTGCGAAATCATGAAAGCTTATGATGTCGCGTTTAGCTTAGGCGATGGCCTGCGCCCTGGTTCGATTGCCGACGCCAACGACGCCGCTCAGTTTGCTGAATTGACCACCCTGGGCGAATTGACCCAAATCGCCTGGGAACATGACGTGCAGGTGATGATCGAAGGGCCAGGCCATGTGCCGATGCAACGCATCAAAGAAAACATGGAAAAAGAGCTGCAAGACTGTTACGAAGCGCCGTTCTACACCCTCGGCCCGCTGACCACCGACATCGCGCCCGGTTACGACCACATCACCTCGGCGATAGGAGCCGCTCAAATCGGCTGGTACGGTTGTGCCATGTTGTGCTACGTCACGCCCAAAGAACATTTGGGCTTGCCCGACAAACACGACGTGCGCACCGGCATCGTCACTTATAAAATCGCCGCCCACGCCGCCGACTTAGCCAAAGGCCATCCCGGCACGCAAATCCGCGACAACGCGCTGTCCAAAGCCCGTTTTGAGTTCCGTTGGGAAGATCAATTCAATTTAAGCCTCGATCCACTGCGCGCCCGCGAGTTTCACGACGCAACCTTGCCCAAGGATTCCGCCAAAATCGCCCATTTCTGCTCGATGTGCGGGCCGCATTTCTGCTCGATGAAAATCACCCAAGATGTGCGAGATTACGCGGCACAAAAGGGCATTGCCGACGTGACCCAGGCCGTGGAAACCGGGATGCAGGAAAAAGCCGAGGAATTTAAACAGGCTGGCGGTAAGTTGTACCGCTGAGACACTGATTGGTCAGAAAACGAAACCTGACAGGTCATACTCACCCCGCTTGTGCTGCTCGTGCTGCTTGTGCTGAGCGTAGCCGAAGCAAGCGCAGTCGAAGGGAAGACCTGTCAGGTTGGTGCGGGCGGTTTATTCTTCGGTGGTGAGGGCGTGATGCTCACAACGGCACGGCCTCTCGCATAATCCGTGCTTTGAAACGGGGACGTAATGCCCGTTCGCTGAGAATATCCACTGGACAACCCAGCAAATCCTGTAAGTCCGCCAGTAAGCCGCCTTGATCCAGTAAACTGCGGCGTGGTTCAAATGCCATCAAAAAATCCACGTCGCTGCCATCTCCCGCCTCGCCACGCGCTACCGAGCCGAATACCCGCACATTGTAAGCACCGCGCTGTTTGGCTAGGGCTAGAATTTGCTGACGGTGGCGTTGCAATTGAACCAGCGTATACCTAGTTATATTCAAACCCTCTGCATAACGCCAAGTTCAAGCACGCAACGCTTTGGCGTGTTGCGCGAGGTGATCTCCAATGAAGGTTGCGATGAAGTGATAGCTGTGGTCGTAGCCAGCTTGCATCCGCAGCCTGAGCGGGATGTTGCGGGCCTGGCAAGCCGCAGCAAAATCTGCTGGAAACAGTTCTGCTGCCAGGAATTCATCGTCGGTGCCTTGATCGATCAACAGCGGCGGGGCGGTTGCTCCCGCTTTCACTAATTCAGTGGCATCATAGGCAAGCCACGCTTGCGGGTCTGCACCCAGATAGGCGGAAAAACAGGTGCGTCCCCAATCGGTCACGCTGGGATGGCAAATCGGTGCAAAGGCCGACACGAAACGGTAAGCGCCCGTTTCTTTTAAGCCACAAATCAACGCACCATGTCCGCCCATCGAATGGCCCATGATCGACTTGATTCCAGGCAGCACCGGCCATTCCGCTTCGATCAGCGCGGGTAATTCCTGGGTAATGTAGTCGTACATCTGATAATGCGCCGACCAGGGGGCTTGGGTGGCGTTGACATAAAATCCCGCGCCTTGACCGAGATCGTAACGTGCCGGTTCATCGGCCACCGCTGGGCCACGGGGACTGGTGTCGGGGATGATCAGCGCTAAACCCAGTTCAGCCGCATAACGCTGCGCCCCGGCTTTGGTGCGCATATTGTCATCGCTACAGGTTAGTCCCGACAGCCAGTACACCGCCGGGACTGGGCCGTGAGCGGCTTGTGGCGGCAAGTACACCGAAAAGGTCATCGTACACTGGCAAACCGTGGATTGATGGGTATAGCGGTTGAGCCAACCACCAAATTCTTTAATCTGTTCTATCGGCTGCATGGTCAATACTCAGAAGAGAATCACAGAACGGATGCTTTCGCCGCTGTGCATCAGGTCAAAAGCGCGGTTGATGTCTTCCAGTGGCATGGTGTGCGTCACCATCGAATCCAGTTCGATTTCCCCTTGCATATAGCGGTCTACATAGCCGGGCAATTCCGTGCGGCCTTTGACCCCGCCAAACGCCGTGCCTTTCCAGGTGCGACCGGTGACGAGTTGGAAAGGCCGAGTGCTGATTTCCTGACCAGACCCTGCCACGCCGATGATGGTCGAAACCCCCCAGCCCATGTGACAACATTCCAGCGCTTCGCGCATCACATGGACGTTGCCAATACATTCAAAAGAATAATCAACCCCACCTTGCGTCATTTCGACAATCGCTTCGGTGACGGTACCGGTCAATTGTTTGGGGTTAATGAAATCGGTGGCACCCAGCGCTTTAGCAAACGCCCATTTCGCCGGATTGATGTCAACGGCGATAATGCGGCGCGCTTTAGCCATCACCGCGCCCTGAATGCAGGACAAACCAATGCCACCCAGACCAAACACCGCCACGGTAGAGCCGGGTTCAACTTTGGCGGTGTTGAGTACTGCACCAATCCCGGTGGTGACGCCACAACCAAGCAGACACACCTTGTCCAAAGGGGCTGCCTGATTGATTTTAGCCAAAGCAATTTCTGGCACCACGGTGTATTCAGAAAAGGTAGAACAGCCCATGTAATGATAAATCGGCTGGCCATTCATCGAAAACCGGCGGGTGCGATCTGGCATATACCCCGTCCACACCGTCGAGGCGATAGACTGGCACAGATTGGTTTTAGGAGAACGGCAATACTCACATTCGCCGCATTCCGGGATATACAGCGGGATCACATGATCCCCCGGTTGTAAATTTTTCACCCCCGGCCCGCATTCCACCACCACACAACCGCCTTCGTGACCTAACACGCACGGAAAAGCGCCTTCTGGATCATCACCAGACAAGGTAAAGGCATCGGTGTGACAAACCCCGGACGCCACGACTTTCAACAAGACTTCGCCCGTCTTGGGGCCTTCAACATCAATCAATTCAATCGACAGGGGTTGTTTCGCTTCCCAAGCGACAGCGGCTCTTGCTTTCATGGGCTAGGTTCCTTTTAAGAGTGAGGGAGAGAAGGCCGTATTTTAACGTGAAACGGTTAGGTAGCACGTTTTTTTGCTTTGGTGAACCGCTCGTGCGGTGTCACCAGTACAAATCAGCGGGCGCAGTGAATCCATCTGCACCCTATCTGGCTGGTGTCCTGCCGTTTTTATGGCTTCACGAAAGCTTAAGCAAAATCCGGCGTGTGCTGGGCGCTTGACTTAGCCCCAGTGCAGAGTGATGATGTTCGGCCCTATCGGGTCGCCCGTGCCCGTTGTAGCGGTCAATGCCAGCTCGACAGCATGCATTTTTTGCCGATTCTTTTGATTTTGTGATTTTGCCAGCGATACCCCCGTCTTATGCAAGCTTATCTCGATTTTTTGCGTCATATCAGTACCCAAGGCACCGACAAAGCCGACCGCACTGGCACCGGCACGCGCAGCCTGTTTGGTTTACAAATGCGTTTTGATTTGTCGGCGGGTTTCCCCTTGCTCACCACTAAAAAGCTGCATTTACCGAGCATCGTGTATGAATTGCTGTGGTTTTTGCGCGGCGACACCAATATCGCGTATTTGAAGCAGCACGGGGTGCGGATTTGGGACGAATGGGCCGACCAGAACGGCGATCTTGGCCCAATTTACGGCGCGCAGTGGCGTAGCTGGCCGACTGCCGACGGACGCCACATCGATCAAATCAGTCAATTGATTGAAGCATTGAAACAAAATCCCGATTCGCGCCGCCATCTTGTCAGCGCTTGGAACGTGGGCGAATTAGAGAAAATGGCCTTGCCGCCTTGTCACTTGCTGTTTCAGTTTTATGTGGCAAATCAGCGTTTGTCTTGCCAGTTGTATCAGCGTTCGGCGGATGCTTTTCTAGGGGTGCCGTTTAATATCGCGTCCTATGCGCTGCTTACACATTTATTAGCACAGCAATGTGATTTAGAAGTGGGGGAATTTATTTGGACGGGCGGCGATTGCCATATTTATCACACCCATCAAGCACAAGTCGCTTTACAGCTCAGCCGCGAACCTTATGCTTTACCCAGTTTGCAGCTGGTGCGCAAAGCCCCCAGTTTATTTGACTACACCTTTGAAGACATAGCGATACTCAATTATCAGGCACATCCGCCCATTAAAGCACAGGTGGCCGTGTGAGCTTTAACCGAGTCGATGGTTTTTATAATTCATCACCGCGACGAGATGTTTAATCGCCAGTTTCAACTCATCAAAGCTACTGACAAACACGATGTTTTGGCAATCAGCCAGCATAATTTGTAATTCCATGCGCATTTGTCGCCCGGCATTCACATAAGCTAACAAATGGTGATAAGCCATATTGCCAATTTTTTGTTGCAAAAACAAATTATGGCTTAATGTCGCCATGTCTCCTAAACCTATCGGGGAAAAAACATGCCCATTATTAAACCAGGCAATGCTGGTTTTACCCAACCGGGCATCATCCATGATTTCAAGCATCGTCATCGCGGCAATGGTGGTCGCGGTGATTTCATAGACACGTAATTTGGATTTGGCGCGGGCTAACTTTTCTTGTGGGCCGTCTATACCCCAAATATATTCGCGTCCATGCGTGCTGGGGTGAATCTGCGGATCAAAATAGCTAAAGCCTATCTCATTGAGCCAAGCCGCCAGTGGATCGCGCCCTGGATTACGCACAGGCCCGTTAAGGTCTTGAATATTGCAGGCTCCGCCCGTGAATAGCAACGGGGTGACGCCCTCTTGCATCATCTCAGAAGTGACAAGCATCGGTGCAGGTTTTCGATCATCCATAACGAGACTCTCGGTGACTCAGGAAACGAGGGGCACAGTCTAAACGAGCCGTTGCACGCCAGCAACCACCGCAAATCTCGGTGGTAATGCACTACCCCCGCTGCTTGAAATTGTGCAAAAATGCGTCATCCGTCTTAAGCAGTTACTTTTACTTTTCTTGGAGAAATGCTGATGTCTCGCTTAAAATTGTCTGTATTTGCCCTGCTGACCCTGCTATTTATCAGCGCCTGCGTCACGATTAACGTGTATTTTCCGGCTGCCGCTGCCGAACAGGCCGCCGACCGAATTATTCAAGAAGTTTGGAAAGAGAAGCAAGAACAATCCGCCCCAGCACCCGCTCCAAAGGACAAAGCCAGTGGCGATAACCCCGCGCCCAGCAGCGCCTTACCCGCACATTCTTGGTTAGCGCAAACCCTGAATCTGGTCATCTCACCCGCCTACGCCGAAGCCGATTTTAATGTCAGCAGCCCAGCGATTAATGCGCTGAAAACACGCATGACCAGCCGTTTTACCGAATTGAATGAATTTTATCGCAGCGGTGCGATTGGTTTGACTAAGGACGCGCTGGTGACGGTACGCGATCTGAATGCAGCGAGTTTGCGTGCCCGCAATAAGCTGCAAAGCACAGTGGCAGCGGAAAACCAAGACCGATTAGCCTTGTATCAGGAAATTGCTGACGCCAACGGCCACCCGGAATGGGTTAACCAAATTCGCCAAACTTTCGCAGAACGTTGGGTAAGCAATGCGCAACGCGGGTGGTGGTATCAAAATGCCGCCGGACAGTGGCTGCAAAAAAATTAGCACAGTCCCGAAAATGAGTAGAATCCCGCTTTCAGGCGGTTTTACTCGCAAAGAAATCGGCTGAAGCCGGGACTCTGTACCTGGGTCACATGCCGCTGAGGCTGGCTGTGCTTTCTGGTGACACCGTTCTGCGGTGTTATCAGAGGAAGCCGCTGGATATTTGATATCCCAACAGTTTTTTGTCACTACAGTGTCCGAAATAATTGGCTATGACTGCCAATTCTAACCAATTTAATGACATCTGCTTCAATTTGATAAATTAGCAACACATCTCCGCTTATATGGCATTCTCTAAAATCTGCCCACTCCCCTTTTAAAGCGTGGTCTTTAGCTTCTGGCGGTAATGCTTGTCTTTGTGAGAGCAAATAGAGATATTCGATCAATCGGGTAAAATGCTTGTCACTCAGCTTAAACCTGCCGCTATCACGGACAAAGCTTTTGGTTTGTACCAATATCATTGTGTCAGTTGTGTTTTTAATTGCTCAGCACTGACTCTTTGCAAATCAATATTACTGCGTGCGTCAGTCATGGCATCAAGTGTTTCTTCATTGGGAATTTTCAATTCAAAGGGAATTCCTCGTTTTAGTTTGATTTGTTCAAAAAACATGGTGATTGCCTGAGTTGTAGTAATTCCTAATTGTGCAAGGATTTTATCCACGTCTCGTTTTAATTCGGGTTTAACCCGTGCATTGATAATTGCAGTTTTCATGGTACCACCCAATGTGTTTCAGATGAAACACATTCTAAGCGTCTTAGGCAAAATGAGCAAGCAGCGCTCTGCGCCGCAAAGTGGCAATATTTGGCAGACTCCCGCCTTCAGGCGGCTTTACTCGCAAAGAAATCGGCTGAAGATGGGACTCTGGGCGTGGGGAACGGTCACTGAGGCCGCACTTTACTCCTCGTCGTGCCCGCTGTCTTCCATGCCTAATTCTTTGATTTTACGGGTGACGGTGTTGCGTCCCCAGCCGAGTAGGCGGGCGGCTTCTTGGCGGCGTCCGCCAGTGAATTGTAAGGCAGTTTCGATCATGACGCGCTCAAAGCGCGGCGCGGCTTCGTTGAGTAGGTCTTTGCAGCCGGCGTGCAGGCGTTGCTCGGCCCAACGGTGGAGGTTTTGTTCCCAGTCGTGGGTGATTTCACCGGCACGGGGTTGGCTGCGCAATTCGGGTGGTAAATCTTCTAGTAGGATGTTTTGACCAGAGGCCATCACGGTGAGCCAGCGGCAGGTGTTTTGCAGTTGGCGCACGTTGCCTGGCCAATCAAGTTGGCTGAGGTAGCGTTCGGTGTCGGGGTGCAGGCTTTTGGTTTCGGTGTCGAGTTCTTTAGCGGCACTGCGCAGGAAATGCCGGGTGAGCAGTGGCACGTCTTCGCTGCGTTTGCGCAAGGGCGGGAGGTGAATGCGGATCACGTTGAGGCGGTGATAGAGGTCTTCGCGGAACTTGCCTTCCTGTACCCGTTGTTCCAGGTCTTGGTGGGTGGCGGCGACGATGCGTACATCGACTTTGAGCGGGGTGTGTCCGCCGACACGAAAAAAAGTGCCATCGGCGAGTACGCGCAGCAGGCGGGTTTGTAGTTCGGCGGGCATGTCGCCGATTTCATCAAGAAACAGGGTGCCGCCGTCGGCTTGTTCAAAGCGGCCTCGGCGTTGTTGTAGCGCACCGGTGAATGCGCCGCGTTCGTGGCCAAACAGTTCGGATTCTAGCAGTTCGCGGGGAATCGCGGCGGTGTTGAGGGCGATGAAGGGTTGTTGTGCGCGGGGACTGTGGCGGTGTAGGGCGTGGGCGACCAGTTCTTTGCCGGTACCGGATTCGCCAGTGATGAGTACCGTGATATTGGAGCGGGATAAGCGCCCAATCGCACGGAAAACCTCTTGCATCGCAGGGGCGGAGCCGATGATTTCGCTGGCTTGTAAGAAGGGTTCTAGGGTCTTTTTGCCGCGCTGTTGTTCACGCAGATTCAGGGCGCGTTGGACGAGATCGACAGCTTCGTCTACATCAAAAGGCTTGGGGAGATACTCAAAGGCACCACCTTGATACGAGGAAACCGCGCTGTCGAGATCGGAATAGGCGGTCATCACGATCACGGGGATGTCGGGGTGTTGGCTGTTGAGGTGTTCTAACAGCGCCAAGCCGTCCATGCCCGGCATCCGTATGTCGGTGACTACCACATCGGGCTGTTGACGGCTCAGGGTTTTCAGTGCGGCATCGGCACGTTCAAAGGCGGTGACTTCAAAACCGGCTTGGCTGAGGGCTTTTTCGAGTACCCAACGGATGGCGCGGTCGTCATCAATGACCCAAATTTGTGAGGTTTTAGACATAGGCCCTAATCCCCCTGGGGAGTGGATTGACATTATCGTGGTGTGGGGCGAGTTGCAGGCGTGGCAACCGGCGACTTGGGTTCGCTGGTGATGGGCAGCCAAACGCTGAACACGGTTTTGCCAGGGCGACTGTCGCAGAGGATGGTTCCCCCGTTTTGGTGTACTAAATTCTGTGCGATAGGCAGGCCAAGCCCAGTGCCTTCGGCCCGTCCCGTGACCATCGGGTAAAAAATATGTTCCAGCATGTCTTCTGGCACGCCTGGGCCGTTGTCTTGAATGTCGATGCGCATCGCCAGCTTGTGTTGGCGTGCGCCCAAGGTAATCCGGTGTTCAATGCGGGTGCGCAGCACCAAAATGCCGTGACCATTCATCGCCTGGGCCGCATTGCGCATGATGTTGAGAAAGGCTTGATGCAGCTGATCGGGATCGGCGTACATGTCGGGAATACTGGGGTCGTAATCTTCAAACACCTGAATCCCGCCGCCGACTTCGGTCATGATCAGTTGGCGGCCTCGACACAGCACATGGTGGATATTGACGGCTTCTTTGCGCGGCAAGGTGCGCGGGCCGAGCATCCGATCCAGCAGAATTTGCAAACGGTCGGCTTCGCCGATGATGATGTCGGTGTATTCGCGCTGGGCTTGTGGGAGTTCGCGGGCCAGCAATTGCGCCGCGCCGCGCAAGCCACCCAAGGGATTTTTAATTTCGTGGGCTAAACCGCGCAACATGCTGTGAATGGCTTGGCGTTGTCCGATCAGATTTTCTTCACGCGATAAACGCAGTTGTTGATCAATATCGACCAATTCGACAATAAAAGCTTCAGCCGGCACGGTGCCTGGCACGTAGTGAGTGCGATGAGGGCGATCATCACGCACTGGCGTCATGCTGCAATCCACAATGAGTTGTAGGCCGGTCAAGGTGTTGAGACGCAAGCCATGTTCAGTAATGGGGCGTTGCTCAATTATGAGGCGTTCAAAACAGCGGCAATCTGGAAACAGCACGTCGGCAGCTTGACCACGCACTTGGTTTTCGCTGATGGCCAGCAGCGATTCAGCCGCCGGGTTAAGAAATTCCAAGCGCAGATCGCGGTCGAACCACAGCACTGCCGTGGCGAGATTATCAAGAATACGCTGGAGCAGTAGAGGTTCTGTCATGGCTGGATACAAAGGTTCGGTACAGGTTGGCCCAGGCCAACGCAAATTTTGCACCAGCCCGAAAACATCCAATTTATCTCATTAAAACAGTGGCCTGTGTCGCCGATGTCGCAAGCGCCAGGCACCAGTGCGCACCATAATAACGCAACTGCACTTTTATAGTGCAATTATTTGGCTGGAGTATTGGGGTAACTTAATTCACAGGATTAACGAATTTAGTGGGTAAGTGGTTGCCTTGCCGACCGCTCTTATGAAACACTTAACTCTGTTTAATCAGCGCAAGAAAGCCCAGAACTATATAAGCAATCACTGCTTTTCCCCTAGCATTTCAGGGAATTGTCTGTGCTAAAAACACTATTTTCTGTGGGTTTTCTGCGCGTTTTTAAAATAAAATACCCTACTCTCGATCAAAGCCCCTGAGAAACCGTGCTGGTATATTGCTCAATATCAGTGCAATGGGTCATTTAAATCAATAACATAAGAAAAGAGGAGTCTTTGGATGTCTGACGAAAAAGTCTATGATGTACCCGCCGCTGTTGCAGCGCACGCGCACATTGATAACGCGAAGTACTTGGAAATGTATGATCGCTCCATTAATGACTCGGATAATTTCTGGGCAGAACAAGCAGATACCTTTCTAACCTGGTTCAAAAAATGGGACAGAGTACAAGACTGGGATTATCACAAAGGCCATATCCGCTGGTTTGAAGGGGGCACGCTCAACGTTTCCTACAACTGTCTCGACCGCCACTTGGCGACCCGAGGCGATCAGGTTGCGATCATCTGGGAAGGCGACTCGCCGACCGATGACAAAAAAATCACTTACAAACAGTTACACGAAGAAGTCTGCCGTTTTGCCAACGTACTCAAAGATCGGGGTGTGCAAAAAGGGGATCGGGTGTGCATTTACCTGCCGATGATTCCCGAAGCCACCGTCTCCATGCTGGCTTGCGCCCGTTTAGGAGCCGTGCATTCCATCGTGTTTGGCGGCTTTTCACCAGAAGCCTTGAAAGATCGGATTCAAGACTCCGATTGTAAAGTGGTCATCACTGCCGATGAAGGCTTACGTGGCAGCCGCAAAGTGGCACTGAAAACCAACGTCGATAAAGCGCTGGAACAATGTCCTGGCGTGCATACCGTGATCGTGGTGGCGCGTACCGGCGGCAAAGTACCGATGGTTGCAGAACGCGATCTGGACTACACCACTTTGGTGAACGCCGCCAGTCCGGTGTGCGAAGCCACCGAAGTCAGCGCAGAAGACCCGCTGTTCATCCTGTACACCTCCGGCTCTACCGGCAAACCCAAAGGCGTGCTGCACAGCACCGGCGGCTATTTGTTGTATGCCGCGATGACCCATAAATACGTGTTTGATTATCACGATGGCGACATCTATTGGTGTACCGCCGACGTGGGCTGGGTCACGGGCCACAGCTACATCGTCTACGGGCCGTTGACCAACGGTGCCACCACCTTGATGTTTGAAGGCGTGCCCACTTACCCCGATGCCGGTCGTTTCTGGGAAGTCTGCGCCAAACACAAAGTCAATATTTTCTACACCGCCCCCACCGCGATTCGTTCCTTAATGGGTCAGGGCGAAGACTTTGTAAACAAACACGATCTCAGCAGCTTACGTTTGCTGGGCAGCGTCGGCGAACCGATTAACCCAGAAGCCTGGGAGTGGTATCACCGCGTGGTGGGCAAAGGCAAATGCCCCATCGTCGATACTTGGTGGCAAACTGAAACTGGCGGTATTTTGATTACCCCACTGCCCGGTGCCACGCCGCTTAAACCCGGCTCAGCCACCCGCCCCTTCTTCGGCGTCGTGCCCTCCTTGGTGGACAACGAAGGCAATGTGATCGAAGGCAACCCCGCCGAAGGCAACTTGGTAATCGGGCGTCCCTGGCCGTCACAAATGCGCACCCTGTACGGCGATCATGACCGTTTTGTGCAAACCTATTTCAGCAGCTATCCAGGCTATTATTTCACCGGTGACGGGGCGCGTCGCGATGAAGATGGTTACTACTGGATCACCGGACGGGTTGACGACGTGATCAACGTCTCTGGACACCGTATGGGCACGGCTGAAGTAGAAAGCGCGCTGGTGCTGCATGAAGCCGTGGCTGAAGCCGCCGTGGTCGGTTATCCGCACGACATCAAAGGCCAAGGCATCTATGCCTATGTCACCCTAATGAACGGGATTGAACCCACCGACGCGCTGAAAAAAGACCTGATTGCCCTGGTACGCAAGGAAATCGGGCCGATAGCCAGCCCCGACGTGATTCAATGGGCACCCGGTTTGCCGAAAACCCGTTCCGGCAAAATCATGCGCCGGATTCTGCGCAAAATTGCCGCCAACGAAGTCAGCAACATGGGCGACACCTCCACGCTGGCCGATCCCGGTGTGGTCAACAACCTAATCAACGACCGCGCTAATAAGTAAGCGGGGGCGTGGCGGAGTCGAAGCGCGTTTCTTCTCTTCGGCTCCTTCTTCCCTCCCTACCGCTCCCTGAGCGGAGCCGAAGGGAAGGGAGCGGTAGGGCAAGGAACAAGTCAAAAAAAGCCTCACAGACAGATGTCTGCGAGGCTTTTTTTGTGGAGTCTGTCAGGGTGGACAAAACGTCTTTTTGTTTTGCCCACTCTATTTGGCTTGGCTCTCGTTCAGTTGAGAAGATAAAGCGACAATTACGCTTCAACAAATGCCAGAATATCGCTTGCGGAGATGATCAACAGTTCTTCATTGTCAACCTCCTTTACTTTCATATTGTCACTCTCGTTGACAATCACGATATCGCCAACATTCACATCCAGAGGTTGGATGTAACCGCTTTCCAAAACACGCCCTTTACCGACGGCAACTACTTCAAATTGATCAGATTTAGCCGCTGCCGAGCCAGTCAGAAAGATGCCACCGCTGCCAGTAGGCTCAATTTCTATGCGTTTGACGATAACGCGGTCATTCGATGGACGGATATTCATTAAATTTTCTCCTTTTAGCTGATGTTACGTACTCTACATAAAAAACCAATCACTTACAAAATATTGGCTTTTATTAATTCGTTATCAAGCTCTGTTTGGCGAGTTCAACCATGCAGCTTGCAAAACCGGGTGAATGTAGTAGATACCCCTCTCTGCTGTCAAGTCTGCTAGGGTTTGGTCAGCAAAACGTCTTTTTGCGCTGCCAATCCAGCTCCCGCCGCTCCCTGAGCGGAGCCGAAGGGAGCGGGCAAGTAAGGAACAAGCAAGCAAGGAACAAATTAGGAAAAGCCTCGCAGGCATCTGTCTGCGAGGCTTTTTTGTAGGGTCTGGTCGCGTTACTGCCATTAAGTTAAGTGATTTGGTTGGAGTGCCAAATCGTAGTTTGGCAAGTCGAAGGGGGCACCGTGCTCAGCACAAGCGCACAAGCCAGACGCGCCTTAATCCGCCCTTGTATCTTACCCCCTATGATAATTAGCTATAGCTTAAATATATAGCCGTATTATATCGTTTAATTATACTAAAACGCCTGTCCATGCGGGTTTTGACGTTTGCAACCATACGAAAGGTATAATCTAGCTATATAATTTATAAAGTAACATAACTTCTAATTTTGTCAAAGCTAAAGTATTCTCCTGATAAACAATTTCTGAATATTTGAATGGCCTCATCAAATATCTGAATAGATGCAAAATTTTTTCTTACCCATGTTTTTCCACGCAGCCAAATATCCTCTACAGGGTTTTGTTGTGGCGCATTAGGTGCAAATCTAATGCATTTAACTTTCCATTCAGACTCAGGCAAATCTTGATTAATTTGATTAAGGTATTTTTTAAACTCTTTTGATCTATGGCAGGGCGCGCCATCCCAAATTAAAACATGTTGAGAATTAGGATGTTTTTGTATTATTTTTTTCACGAAATCAATCGTATTTTTAGTATTGCCTGCATCGTACTCATCAAGAAAAAATTGCCCGGTATAACAATTAAGTGCGCCATACCAAGTTTGGCATTCACGAAAATTAGTCATTGGAACATTCAAACGTTCGCCGATTTTCCCCCAGACATAGCTGCATGTGTCCCCCCATAACTGATAACATTCATCCTGCATCAATATGATTAAGCTGCCATTTTTTATATTTTCTGAATTTTCTTTAACTAGGCTTTGAATTTATTCTTTTTTTAGCCTCAATTTGTTCTTCATCGCCTTTTTGATTCACTTTCTCAGTTTTTTTGTAGCTGTATTTTGCTTCATGTAAAAAATCTGTATACGATTTTGGAGAATTATAAAAAACGCCATATAGCTAAATTATATAATTTATAAGGTAACGTAACTTCTAATTTTATCAAATTTAAAGTATTCACCTGACAAACAATCTCTGAATATCTGAGTGGCTTCATCGAATATTTTAATAAATGCAAAATTTTTTCTTACCCATGTTT
>Ga0209575_10000582_pt1 | contig 20978 bp, 15 predicted proteins | sample Medcelwee11metaG_FD_187172 | JGI IMG/M metagenome (GOLD analysis project Ga0209575, IMG submission 187172) | Freshwater pond sediment microbial communities from the University of Edinburgh, under environmental carbon perturbations - Medium... | ecosystem: Environmental > Aquatic > Freshwater >...
CTTATCTACATTTCAGACTCAAGGTCTAAGGGTGGGCACAGCCTCTCTGATTTCCGTATGATGATAGCTAATCATCATGGGGGTAAGATACAAGGGTGGACTTAGCGTCTTTTTGCGAAGCCCAACATTCCAATACTTGGACACACCCATTCCAACACCAAAAACATCTGCCAAAACACAGCACAATGCCGCTTCATAAATGTTGTGGCTCTCGTACCTCAGCCCAACCTACCTTTTTACTGCTCTTTCGCCACCATCTAATTCCGGCATATTTTCACTACTTCCCCAATCTGGCGACAACCATCCCATGCGCACAAATTTGTGGAAAGAGGAATAAGGCCAATCCGCAACCTGTGTTACCCAACCGTGTTTGACCGGATTGAAATGGATGTCATCCACATGTCGTTGCCAATCCATTTCGTCCCGGATGACAGGTTCCCAATACCGGCGCTGCCAGATGCAGCGTTCCCGTTTTCGCGCACGGCTGGCGCGGATGCGTTCTTCTTTCGGCAAGCGGCGGGAGAATCCGGTTTTTATCAACATCCAGCGGGTGGGGTAATCGTTGTCGCCTTCCGGCAATCTCCACACAGCATGAATATGTTCCGGCAAGACGACCATCGCCTCAATCTCGAATGGAGGTGTCTGCTTAATTTCTCGCATCGTTTCACGCAACAAGTTTATCTGTTCTATCATCAAAGATGAATTGCGGTTTGCCAAATTGACCGTGAAAAAATACGATGCACCTGCAACTGTTGCACGCCGATAATTCATGAGGCAATCCACATGTTGGGCTGAGCGTTTTTTGCGAGAGCCACAACAATGATGGCTACATGGCTTCTTGTCGTTAGCCTAACTGCCACGCTCGAATGCTGCCACAGATGTTGTGCTTTGGGAAGTGTACAAATAATCCATGCCCACGATGCCCGCGCCGTGTACCAAACACAAGGTACTGGTTTTCAAGCCATCTTGCTACAACTCACCCACGTCCCGTAAAAACTGCCGGTAAACCGCTTCTCTGTACCAACGGCCTTTACACACCCTATCGTCCAACAACGGCTTGATGGCTTGGATGATCCCTGCATTTTTCGCCATCAGCAAAATCGTCAGCGTACCAATCACCGTGATACCTTGAGATTTTCTGGCGCATCCCCACCAGGGGATGCACCCAGTCAGGACGCACCAGCGTCCCGTCTGGAAAATGCCGCGTGACCCTGGTGGGCCACGACCGCGTGCGCCCCTGGTGGGGCGGGGTCTCGCGGTTGCAAACCGCTCCCACAAGGGGTTTCGCGCCACCCCTCCTACCCCGCGATTCGCTGATAATAACGTGCCCGATACAACAGGCGTTGCTGGGGGGTGGTTTCGCCGTTGCTAAAGGCGCTGCGATCATGCAATACGTTATTGCAAATCAAGCCTTGTCCGGCTTGGAGGGTGGTGCGTAACACATAGGGTAAATCGGGGGTGTCGAACAGGGCTTCTAGGGCTGTCACTGCTGCCTGTGTGATCGCGTCATCGCGCCACGAGATCGAGCGTTTGCGTCGGGTATAGCGCATGTGCAAGTGGCCGCTGGGGGTGACGCTGAACACCGGGCCACTGCACGCCGGGCGTGGCCCGCCTTGTTCGTTGTCGTCGGCGGGAATGGTCATCGCGTCTGGGGCCATCAGCGCTTGGATATACTCGGGGTTGGCGTCGCGCAGTAAAATATAAGCGATTTCATGATCTAACAGCGCATTGCTGCCGCCGTCGGGCGCTGGGCGCACGCAGTGTAGGATCACGGCCTGCACCTGTTGTTCAGGGCGGTTGTAATAGCCGTCGGTGTGCCATTGAATGGCGCGGGTGGTGTAGGGGATATAACGTTGTTTGCCGCCGGCGTCTGCGGCGGCTATCGCCGAAATCGCGTCTTCGTCGGCATAACGGTTGGCATCCAGTTGCGATAAACCCAATTGCATACCCAAGGCACGCACCAATTCTTTGTCGGCGCTCAGGTTTGTGCTTTGGTAAATCGCCATGTTAGCGGCGCGACAACGGCTTAACAGCGCCGCGTGTTCGGCGCGGTTCAGTTGCTGGGGATCGCGCACTTCCACCAGCAAATCAGTCAAGGCGGCTTGATACAAGTCGAGCTTGCGGCTGCGCCAGGCTTGGTAAGCCCGTTCCTGAGCCAGATCAAAAGGGTTGCTTTGCGTGTATGGGCGGACTTGTTCGGCAGTCGCCGAGGCTTTATGAATTTCTGCGGGCACAGCACCAGACTCCAATGTGTTCGACGCCAGCTTGGCGCAAGACGCTGGCCAATGCGTGCGCGGTGGCACCCGTGGTCAGCACGTCATCGACAATCACCACCCGTCGCCAGTGTGGCGGCAATTCGTACACGGCAAAAACACCGTGCAGATTGCGTTGTCGTTCTAATTTGTTGAGGCTGGCTTGTGGGCGTTTGGGACGCACACAACGGCAAACCTGTTCGGCATCGACGGGAATACCTCGCGCTCGCCCCAGCCGTTTAGCCAGCTCCAGTGCCTGATTATAGCCGCGTTTGCGTAAATCAGTGGGATACATGGGCACTGGAATCAACACATCGGGGGGTGTTGCGGTCACTGGCAATGCCGCGTGCATCAATTGCCCCAGCAAGTCCAACACCGCCAGTTGTTCCCGATACTTAGCCGCCGCGATCAAGTGATTGACCGGATAACGGTAAGCAAACGCGGGCTGTACCGCATCAAAGGCGGGCGGGCTGCGCAAACAATCCGCACACAGCAGGCCCGTGACCGGCAAGGCGGTCGCGCAGCAAAGACAGACGTGACCGGGACGCGGCAGGCTCGCCACACAAGCCGGGCAGACCGCTTGCGGCGTTTCCGCCGCACACAAATAACAAGGCTGCACCAAACTGCCCAGCCAGCGTTGCCAGCCTTGTTGCAGACTTGCCAGCCAAGGTTGCATGGCGTGTCCTTATTCCACCCGCAGGGCTTGGCGGGTACCGCTGCTGTCTACGAAAATCCAGCCGTCGTGGTATTCCAAGGCGGGTAGTTCAGGGTATGCGCCAGGCGTGACGGCGGCTTCTGCCCAGATGTTCAATAACTGACCGCTGCTGAAGAGTATCCAGGCGCTGCCGTTCTGACGGTTTAACTGCGCATCGCCGACGACTTCACTGAAACTCGTCACATAAGCCAGAAACTCCGCCGGTGCAAACAGGGTTGGCCACAACTGCTGCCCCTCGCCCGTTGGATAACCGAGCTGTAAATTGGCGCTGTCTGCGCTGGGTAAACTCAAGCCCAGCGGCACGCCGCTGTGGATTTCTGGAGACGGCAAGATGGCCCATTGCTGGCCAGACACGGTGAGCTGCACCGCGCCTTCAGCGCTCACCGTGACTGTGGCGTCGGGATACAGGGTGCGCAAGGCGGTCGGGTCAGCCAGCGCAGGATTCAGCGCAAAGCGATAATAGCCATCGCTTAAGATATATTGCCCGGCTGGATTCACTGAAACACCGGGCAAAGTGCCCGGATTGGCCAAGCCTAAACCGGCCAAATCGGGTAAAAAAGCCCAGCGCAGCCCGGCTCCTTGCAACAGCAACACCCCCAAACCGTCTTGGCTGAAACGATATTGACCGCTGCTACCCAACAGCAGATCGAGGGTGCGATTCAAATGCGCCAGGACACTGGTGCTGGCTTGGGCATCGCTGCCGCCAAAGGCAAAGTCCTGACTCAAATCAGGGATCAAAGGCAGCGTCAGTCCCACAGTGGCGGGGATCGACAACGGCGGCACCGCCAAAGTGGTACCGGCTGGCGCAGAAAGGCTGCCGTCCTCGGCAGCCAGCGTCCAATCGCTTGGCAATAACGGGCTGATTTCTTCGATTAAGAACAGCTCGCGTGGCAGATTCACCAACCAAGTGGCGAGTGCGAACACCGGTAGTTCTCGAAAAGTGGTGCTGGCCAAGGCAAAAAATTGGTCACGACTCAATGCCTGAATCGCCAGCGGTGAAAAATGCGCCAGTGCTGCGCTACTGAGGGCCGCCAATTGTGCGGTGCTTAAATCGACCACGGTTGCTGCGGCCAAACTAGCCCAGGCTTCCGGCGGCAAAGCCGCAAGCTGGCTGGGCGTCAACTGTTTGAAAACAGTGGCGTCTATTTGACCGAGCGCGGAGGCCGGGAGACTCGCCAACGCCTCGCTACTCAGCGCTTGCGCCTGAGCCGGAGTGAGTCCCGCCCAAGCGGCGGCGGGCATCTCAGCCAATTGCGCCGCCGTCGCCACCGCCAAGCTGGCGGCAGGGAGATTGACCAAGGCGCTGGCATCAATACCCAACAGCGCAACGGGCGCTAAACTGGCAAAACCAGCGGCACTCAAACCCGCCCAACTGGACGGCGGCACCGCCCGCACCGCTGCTGCCGTCCAGTCACTTAATTGCGATAACACCGCCAAATGCTCAGCACCGAGTACCGCCAACACCGCTGGACTCAAAGCGGCGCTTTGTGCCGCATTCAAAGCCGCAAATGCACTGGCGGGCAGCGCTTGCGCCTGTTCCGAAGTCAAACCAGCCAAAGCGTCAGGGCTGAATTGCGCCAGTTTCAGCGCATTGAACGAAACCAGACTGGCGGGCAACAAGGCGGCCACTTGTTCGGCGTGCCAACTGGTCAGCGCGGCGTTGGGCACGCTGGCCAGTTGTGCGGCGCTCAAAGTCGCCAACAGCGCAGTGGGCCACGCCGCGAGAGTTTCCACCGGGATGAGTGCCACCAGCGCGGCGGGTAATTGCGCCAATTGCGCGGTGCTGAGTGCGCCCCAAGTCTGCGCCGACAACGCGGCAAGCTGCGCCGTCGTCAAGCTGGACAAGGCCGCTGGCGCTAATGCCGCCAGTTGCGCCGCCGTCAAACCAGCCAAGGTGCTGGCGCTGAGCGCCGCCCACTGCGCTGGACTGAGCGCGGCCAACAGCGCTGGGGGCAAGGCCGCCCATTGCGCCGCCGTCATGCCAGCCAGCGCATTCACCGGCACCGCCGCTACTTGTGCGCTGCTAAAACGCGCCAGTTTGCCAGGCGACAAGGCGTTCAGTTGGGCGCTACTCAACTGACTTAGCGCCGCTGCCGGAAGCGCCGCCACTTGTGCATCGCTGAGGTCATTTAAGCGCGTCGGCGGTAAAGCCGCCAATTGCGCGGCACTGAGTGCGCTCAAGCTGGCCGGATTCAGGGCGGCTACTTGTGCCGTCGTCAAACCCGCGAGCGCCGCCGGGGTTAATCCCATCAACTGCGTCGCGGTGAGTCCCGCCAAACTGGTCGCTGGCACAGCGGCTAACTGGCTGGCTGACATCGCCGCCAGCGTGGCGGGAGCCAGGGCTTGCAGTTGCGCTGCGCTAAATTGGCTGAAAGCAGCGGCGGGCAAAGCCGCCAGTTGCGTCGCCGACAAGGCGCTCAGAGCGGTGGTTGACAGCGCCGCCAGTTGGCTGGCGTTGAACACGGCCAGGGCGACCGTGGGCAAGGCCGCCAGTTGCGTGCTGCTGAATGCGCCCAAGGTGGTGTTGGACAAAGCCGCCGCCGCTTCGGCAGACAAGCCCGCCAGCGCCGATGCCGCCAGCGTTGCGGCCTGGGTTGGGCTGAGTGCGGCTAAGGCCGAGGCGGGTAAGCTGGCCAGTTGCGCAGCGCTGAGTACCGCCAGCGCGTCGGCGGGCAATTGTGCCAAGGCTTCGGCGCTCAGTTGCGCCAATTGCGCGGGGTCTAGGTAAGTGTCCAGCGGGGCGGGTTGGGCCGCTGCCAATGCGGGACTGTCTGCCAATTGCGCGGCGGTAAAAGCCAAGCGGACTTCGGGCCGCAACTGGGCCACTTGTGCGGGACTGAAGGCGGCTATTGCCTCATTGCTAAGCTGCGGCACTTGCGCCACCACAAAACCAGGCATGACCGCCAGCGGTAGCGCCTGGATTTGTGCCGCACTGATGCCTGCCACTGCTGCTGCCGTCAGCTTTGCCAGTTGCGGCGGGCGTAAAGCGGCCCAGGTGTCTGGGAGTATTTGCGCCACTTGCGCGGCGGTGAGTGCCGCAAAATGAGGCACCGCGCTGACCTGCAACTGTGCGGGGGTTAAACCAGCCCAACTGGCAGCGGGTATCTGCTCCCATTGGGCGGCGATGCTGCCTGACCAGGCGTCAGCGGGTAAAGCCGCCAATTGCGCGGCACTGAGACTGGCGAAGGCGGCGGGGTTGATATGTGCCAGTTGCAAGGCTTGGCAATGACTCAAGGTTGCCGGTGGTAGCGCGGCCAGTTGTGCGGCTGCAAAGCCGTCAAAACTGGCAGGCGGCAACTTGGCAAGCTGTGCCGCACTCAGTCCGGCCAGCGCGGCGGCGGGCAGTGCCGCCAGTTGGGCCGCGCTGAGTTGTTCAGATAAAGGCAGCGGCAGTGCAGCGAGTTGGGCCGCACTGAGTTCAGTCAAACTGGTGGGCGGCAAGCTGGCCCATTGTACCGGTGTTAAGCCCGCCCAGGCCGCGACGGGCAAAGCGGCCAGTGATGCGGCGCTGACCGCCGCCAGCGCCGCAGGATAGAACGCGCCCAGTTGGGCCGCGCTCAGCTTGGCCCAAGCTTCGGCAGGGATGAGCGGGAGTTGCTGGGCGGTCAAGCCCGCCAGTGCTTGCGGCGTTAAAGCCGCCAATTGGGCCGCTGTCATCGCCGTCAGCGTGCCCGCCGCCAGTGCTTGCAGTTGCGCTGCCTCAAACGCGGCTAGCGTGGCGGATGTCAACGACGGCCATTGCACTGCGGTCAAACCCGAGACCGTCAGCGGCGGCAGTCTGGCAAGCTGAACCGCACTCAAGCCCGTGATCGCGTCGGCACTGAGTTGGGCAAACTGGGCGGGCTGTAACGCCGCCACCGCCTTGGGGTTTAACGCAGTCAGTTGTGCAGCGGTCAAGCCGCCCAGGGCCGTCGGCGTGAGCGCAGCCAGTTGTGCTGGGCGTATCGCCGTCACCGCATCCACGCTGAGCGAGGGCAGTTGTGTCAGGCTGAATCCCGCCATCGCCGCTGGTCTTAACCGGGGGATTTGTGACGGGGTGAACAGCGCCACTTCCTCAGGCGACAAAGCCGCGATGTCAGCGGCGGTGAGACGGGGAATTAACGCATCGCCCAGAGTACTGGGACTGCCGCCGATGGCTTCCGCATCAAGCTGAGCCAGTTGCGCCGGACTCAACATCGCCCGCACTTCGGGTTTCAAAGCGGCCACTTGTTCTTTGGTCAACCCGGCCACGGCATTCGGCGTGAGCTTGACGGCTTGTTCGGCAGTCAACAAAGCCACGGTTTCCACATGCAGATTGCTGAGTTGATCGGCGCTGAAACAGGCGGCGGTGTCGGGGGAAATTTCTGCCAATTGCGCCGGTTGCAGCCCTTTGCTGAGTGTAACTTTACGGCGTTGCGCTGCTGGAGCCGGGGTGTCCGCAGGCTGACCGTCGTCGGGGCTGTTGAGTGAAAAGGGATTGATTAATTTGAGTTGCTTGCAAGTGAGTCCGCTCATCGCTGCGGTTTTAATCAGCGGGATTTCTTCTTGCAAAAAGCCGGAAAAAAAGCGCGGGTCTAAAGCGGCCAATTGTTCGGCGGTCAGCATTTGTAAACCCCCTGGCGGTTTAGGCGGTTCTTGAGTGCTGTCAAACGGTGGCGGTGGCACAGTCGGATCGCTGGCCGTTACTGCATAGGGGGTTTCTTCGAGAAAAATTTTAATGCCTTGGGCTTTTAAGCTGCGCAAATACTCTGCCGTGGCGGTGTCCATTTTACAGCGAATAAACTTGGTGTTACTAAAAGTTGCCAGCTTAAAATTAGCACCGCGCAAATCAACCCCTTCAAATTTCACTCCTTCTAAAAAAGCCCGTCGGAATGAGACACTGCGCAAGTTCAAAAAAGTCTCAATAGTTCCAAAAGTAATGCCACGACCAGGGCCGGTGAATTGGGCATCTTTTAAGTCAGATTTATAGAAATTAACCCGTTCCAAGCGAGCGCCTTCAAAGTTTACCCCTTGCAGGCTGGAATAAGAAAAATTACTCTGTGACATGTCAGTGAAGCTGAAGTTACTATACGATAAATTGGTCGCCATAAAAAAGGCGGAGCGTAAGTTTGAGCCTTTCGCATTGACGGTTTGAAAATCTTTCCAAATCATGAAAATGCCTGCCAAATTCTCACAACTCACGCAGGCTTTTAATTTGTGTAGGCGATACCAATCAATCGCTAAAAAGAAATCCGGGATAAAAGCATGACTGGGCAGCGGCATCCCTAAAGCGACAATAATCCCGAGTGCGGCGCAACGTTTTTTCATGGATAGGCTCCTTGGCGGGTAGTGTTCTTTAAAAACCGGGGTGTTACAGCTAACCACCGCAGTCGTGACTTGAGCCAGTATAGATCAATCCCCGCAATGTCGGGCAGGTGCCCCGCCTTGCGTTGGAATCAACGTGACCGGCGCATAAAAAAAGCGGGCGTTTTCACGCCCGCTTAATGCTACCCATCGTGTAGCCAGGAGAACCTAAATACTCAGATGATATAACCCCGTTCGTCGTGCAGGGCCATGTCCAGACCTTCGCTTTCTTGCTCTTCAGTGACACGCAGACCAATCACCAAGTCCAGCACTTTCAGAATAATAAAGCTCAGCACGGCGGTGTAGAGAATCGTCACACCGACGCTCTTCGCCTGCACCATGACCTGGGCAACAATAGAGTCGTTGCCGCTGCCAAAGCCCATGCCGCCTAAGTCGGGTGCGGCAAAGACGCCCACCAACAAGGCACCGACGATCCCACCCACGGCGTGTACGCCAAACACATCCAGCGAGTCGTCATAACCAAAGATGCGTTTCAGTTTAACCGCCGAGATAAAGCAGATGAGACCTGCTGCCGCGCCGATCACCAAGGCACCTATCGGGCCGACAGAACCGCAAGCGGGCGTAATCGCCACCAAGCCTGCCACTGCACCAGAAACAATGCCTAACACGCTGGGTTTGCCATGCATCGCCCATTCTGCAAACATCCAAGTCAACGCCGCCATCGCGGTGGCAATCTGGGTCACGGCCATCGCCAGACCAGCGGTGCCGTTGGCAGCCACGGCGCTACCGGCGTTAAAGCCAAACCAGCCTACCCACAACATTGCTGCACCGATCACGGTCAAAGTCAGGTTGTGCGGCGGCATCGCCGTACCCGGATAACCTCTGCGTTTACCCAACACCAGCGCGGCCACTAAGCCCGCAACCCCGGCATTGATATGCACCACCGTACCGCCCGCAAAATCCAGCACGCCATCAGCGAACAACCAACCGCCACCCCAGACCCAATGACAAATCGGGGCATACACCAGCGTGACCCAGAAGGTCATGAACAGCAGCATGGCGGAAAATTTCATGCGCTCAGCGAACGCACCGACAATCAAGGCGGGCGTGATAATCGCGAAAGTCATCTGGAAGGTCATGAACACATATTCTGGAATCGTGCCCGTCAGACTCGCCGGCGTGACCCCGACCAACAACGATTTACTGAAGCCGCCAATCCAAGCTTGCAAGTCGCCACCATCGGTGAAGGCAATGCTGTATCCATACAGCATCCATAAAATAGTCATCAATGAAGTGATGGCAAAACATTGCATCAGCACCGATAACACGTTTTTACTGCGCACCATGCCCGCGTAAAACAGCGAAAGACCAGGAATGGTCATGAATAAGACTAAAGCGGTGGCGGTCAACATCCAGGCGGTGTCGCCGGAATTCAAAGTCGGCGCTTCGTCGGCCCAGGCGAGCGCTGGCACCGCAGTGATTAAAGCCGCCGCAAGACGCAGCGGCCAAGTCAGTTGTTGTTTCATTGCAATGTCTCCTGTGCGGCGTTTTAGAGTGCGTCTTCGCCACTTTCGCCAGTACGGATGCGCACAACCTGTTGCAAGTCATGCACGAAAATCTTGCCATCACCGATTTTATTGGTGTTTGCAGCCTTGCTAATCGCGTCAATCACCTGTTCCACTAAGCTGGCTGGAATTGCGACTTCGATTTTAACTTTAGGCAGAAAATCCACCACGTACTCAGCACCTCTATACAATTCGGTGTGGCCTTTTTGACGACCAAAGCCTTTCACTTCAGTTACCGTCACGCCTTGTACACCGATTTCTGACAGGGCTTCACGCACATCATCGAGCTTAAACGGCTTAATAATCGCAGTCACCATTTTCATGGATACTCTCCTTAACAACACAGGTTTATAATCAAGGGAAACCACACAGCCGTACCGATTGATCCAGCCCACCCGAATACGGCTGCGTACACTTTAGAAGCTCTTAGAAACGCTGAACACGGCGCGGGCATCGGCCAGTTTGCTGCCACTCACATTGGTGTCGGTGTAAGCCAGTTTGAGATCGACGCCGCCCACATTTTTAGCCAAAGACAAACTCCAATCGGTGTAATCCGCGTCGGTTAAGTCAGAATAATTCTGGCGACCGACTGAGCCTCCTAACGTCACGTCGTAAGGCAAACTATAAGAGGCACCCAGATTGAAATAATGGGTGTTGCCCACTTTACCAAAAAATTCAGGGGAATAGAAATAAGCAGCAGTCAAGAACTGATAACTGCCTTTGAGATAAAACTCACCCATTTCATAGTGCAGATTGCTATCAGAACCTGGGTAGAAATAACGGGAATAACCAATGTCTAAGCCCAAGTCCTCATTGACTTTGTATTTATAACCACCATACAAATCCAGTTCTAAACTGGCACCGTCATCAGGCGCACCATTTTCGGTGAATTTGACATTAGAACCCCAGGTGCCTAAATACAAACCACTTTCATGGCTCAGATCAAATCCGCCCTGGAGCGCTGGGTCTTCTAAAGTCTGTGTATAACCACGAAACACATAATCGGAAGTCAAGCTGACATTGGCACTGATTTGTACGGGTGCGTCTGCTTCAGCCGCCCACACGGTGTGAGACAACGCACTGCATACGGCGGTTGCAACTAATGCTTTAGAAACATTTTTCATCGTGACACCTTATTGGTCTGAAATCTCCCCTGAGCGGGGAATATAAATAGATAACCGTAGCTATCTTCCTTATCGTCATGGCTAATCAGCAGCCAAAGACGATAACTGTGCCTATGCTCTATTTCAGGGGTTGCGCAAGACACAGGCAGCGGCTTGTTTATCCTCTAATCAAAACCTATGCCACAGTAATTTTCTGTTATAAATTAATAACTCACGGAACGAGCGTTGCTTATTTACAACAGAGTTCTGCCCTGGTCTCGCCCTAAAACAAAGCGCTTGCATCATAACAGTGCAGAATCAGCTTGACACGCTTTAGTGATTGAAGGGATTGCCATAAAAGTACCCACTCGCCTGCTTACATGGGTATCTTATTGAGTTTTTTGTGATTTATTTCTATGTCTGGCTGTTGCCATCGTTGGATTTTGGCGCAACGTGGTTAACTGATGTTACACAAATGAACAGCAAACCGCTCCCACCACCCTTTAGCTATATTCAGGGCATCGTGGAGACATGGATGGCACTGAAAGCCTATGTCTTTCAGATTTTGCGTAACGTCAGCGGGTAATCAGCAGAATGTTCACTGTCCCGATAAGTTAGAAGTAGCGGGTCGTTAAACACCCTATCTGGCTAAAACCCACAGCCACTCAGCAAGCCGCGTAGTTCATCTTGCTGGGCGGCGGGCACGCTGCTGCTGGTGTGTTTTAAGGCTGCAACCCGTGCCATTGCTGGCGGGTGGTCTTTGCAAGCGTGGACGTAGGCGTATAGCGCGGCGGCGGGCTGGTTGAGGTGCTTTTCCTGAATCTCGCCCAAATTAAACCAAGCAATCGAGAAATTCTCCCCGCTGTGGGCGGCTTGTTGGTAATACTCAGCCGCTTTAGCGTAGTCGCCCAAATTTTCATACGCCACGCCCAAGTTATTATTCGCTTCCGGGTGTTCTGGGCAGAGTTCCAGCACCTTGCGCAAGCCGTCCAGCGTACAGGTTGTTGCGCCGTCGGCGCAGGCTTGGCGAAACAGTGCGTCAGCTTGCTCAAGTCGTTGCGGTGAACAGTCCGCCAGAATCGGTGTACCGGGGCCGGTGGGCAGCGGGTCTATTGCTGGAAATAGCTGCTCCCGGAACATGCCGACGACCACCAGCGTGATCACGGTATCAATGGCGATAAACCACCACAGCCAAGGCTTTTTAAGCACAGCTTTGCCGGGGTTGCGCTGGCTGACTTCGGCAATCAGGACTTGCAGCCTGTCTAATTCCTGCCGCGCTTCGGCATAGCGAATCACGGCGATGCTTTTCACCGTGCGCGGGCCGTCCGGTAAATGCGCGATGGGCATTCCATAGCGCAGCAGCACTTCTTCAAATTCGCCGTCGGAGAGATTTTTAAGGTTTTCGAGGATTTGAGTCGTCATTGCCATATCGTTTTACAAGTGAAGGGATTGATAACCTGAATCCCCTTATATTTCCATCCATCTTGGAAATCTTCGCTGAGCAAAAATTTCACACCATGCCGTTGTGCGGTACTGAGCAATAACGCATCCCAAAATGATAGGCTGTGCTGTCGCGCCAGCAACATGGCTTGGTTTAAATCACTCGCATCAGCCGAAATGAGCGGAAACAGAATTTCCCAATCCGCCGCCTGTTGTTCAGCTTCCATAAGGGACAATTTATTTTTGCGGGTGGTCGCAAAATAAAATTCTGCTAAGGCTTGAACTGTCAGCACCACAGCCTGATCAACTGCTTCATCTAGCAGTTTTATTGCCTGGATACGCTTGTCCTGATGTTCTGCTTTGTTATCTACGGCATAAATCAGCAGATTAGTGTCCAGTGTATAGCGGTATTTACTCATACAAGCTATCTCGCTTAAATGTATCCGCAATCCCCAGCGCATAACCCTGTTTCATGCGTTGTTGGGTACGTTCACGCGCAGCTTGCCGCGCCGCAGTTTTTTCCGCCTTTTCATACCGTTGCCGCAAAAATAAATAAAAATCATACAACTCTTCCTGTGCATGGTCTGGCAATGCTGACAAATCAAATTGCTCTATGCTGTGCATACGATTTTCCTTTTTACTTCATCTGCGTAAACAAAAAGTCTTCCACCGCGCCCAAATAGGTTTGCGGGTTTTGGCTGTCTTGTGTTAATTCGCGGACTTTGCCGCTCAAATAGGCGTTGAGTTCAAACATCCAGATTTCTTGTTTGGGCGCAAACTTATCCGCTTCGCCGCCAATACCTTGCAGGAGGGCGTAGGTAAACGCGCCGTGTTTGAAGTCGCTCAATTCTTGGGCGATGCCATTGCTGCCGGTGGCGCTGAAGGCGAGGATATTGCTGTCGGCGGCATCTTTGATTAAGCGCGGATTAAAGGCATTGGCGGCGCGGCAGGTATCCACCAGCAAAATCCGCCGCCCGTTGGCTTTTTGTAATGCGCCGTGCAAATCGCTCCACGACAACACCCGCGATTTGCGCAGCAAATTATTTTGCATCTCGGCATCGCTGGGCAGGAAATAGTAATCTTGCCCTTCGAGGATGCCGTGTCCGGCCAGGAATAACACGGCGGTATCCTCCGGCTTGGCGGCGGCGAAGAAATCCAGCGCGTCTTGGATGTTGTCCGCCGTCGGTTCTTTATCGCCGCCGGGCGCGAGTAGCAGGGTTTTGACTGCGTTATAAACCCCGCCGTGACGGTGTAACAGCGCATCGCGCAGCGCAAAGGCATCGTCGCCGGCATAGTCCAGTTTGGCAAGATCGGGCAAATGAGCATATTCATTTACGCCAATCGCCAGCAAATACAAGGTGCCTTTTTTAGCGCTGCTGGTTGCAGTATTTTCAATCACCACCTCGCGCAGGGTTGTGCCAATGTCATTGCCCCCGCGCATTTCTACCTTGCTATTGCCCGCCGCTACCGGCACTTCAATGAGGCGGATAAAGCCGTCGCGTTTGTCCGGCAGCTTGACGGGTGTGCCGCGTCCGCTGATTTTGCTCCCGTTGACGTACAATTCCAGGTCTTTAAGCTCGCTGCCGGGGGCAATGCGCAGCGGGATTTTTGCCACGCCGTCTTTGACTTCAATCGCGTTTTTATCAATTTCAAATTTCGGCGGCAAGGCAGTGTTTAAGCGGGCTAAATCAAACGGTTTTTCGCCCGCCGCCGCAATGGCTTTTTCGGCGCTGCCCAATAACACCGCTTGGGCGACAAGCGCCGGGCGGTAAAAGGTATCGCGCAGTTGTTGGGCATACACATAGTCTGCCGCCTTGTCCGCCCCCTGGTTAATATGCCAGCCCACCAGCTTATCCCCGCCGGGCGAGGCGGCGTAATAGCCTTGGGGGGTCCAGATTACCCATTCGCCCTCACCCTGCCCTCTCCCAGAGGGAGAGGGTGTCCTGCTCCCCTCTCCCTCTGGGAGAGGGGCCGGGGGTGAGGGCGCATAAAACAGCGTCAGCAGGTTTTCCTGCGTCGCCACGTTCCACAGTTTCACGGTTTGGTCATCACTGCCCGACACCAGCAGCTTGCCGTCGGGCGAGACGGCGACTGCCCACACATCGCCGGTATGTCCGATAAACTTCCCTTTTAGCGAGCCGTCGCGGTGGTAGGCGGTGAGAACGCCAGCACCGCCGCCACTGATGAGGGTTTGCCCGTCGGGGGTGAAGGTGTAGGCGCGGTGTCCATAGCCATCGGTGGTGCCGCGCTCAATGCTGGCTTTCAGCGTGTCGCCCTGGCGAATCTCCAGAATTGCGTCACGGCCATAATTGCCGCCCTGTCGATGTTGCAATGACCAGTCTTGCCAGGTGGTTGCTGCGCGTACAGATGCCATCTCTTCAAGAGATGGCATCTGTTGCAGTGTTTGCGGCTCGCCGATAAACGCCTGCTGTGCGTTGGGTAAGCGCAGGTGGTATTCCAGTTTATTTTTTGCCTGTGGACTGGGTGTAGAGCCTTCCGTCCAAGTATTCCCCCACAACAGCGCCGCGCCGTCGCTGCTAAAGCCCACCGCCCACACCGGCGCACCGCTGCCCGCCAAGCGTTGGTGCGCGGTGGGTGAGCCTGTCGAAGCATTGGTTGCTGAGCCTGCACCGCCCTGAGCCTGCCGAAGGGTCGAAGTAGACCAGAGATGAATTTCCTGATTAGCCCCGCCGCCGGTCGCTGCCCAGCGCCCGTCGGGGCTGAAGGCGGTGGCAATCACCACATTGTCGTGACCGGTATAGCGCTGTAATACCTTGCCGTCGGGGTAGGACCAGAGGTGGCAATGTGTCGGCGCAGCACTGCCCACGCCCGACAACAGCTGCGTCCCCGCCGCATTGACGCTGAGGCTGCCGACTACTGTGCCTTGATTGGCGAACACGCGCAAAAATTCGCCGCTTTGCCCGTCCCACAGGCGAATCTCGCCGCTCCAGTCGCCAGAGAGAATCTTGCCGTCGGGCGCGACGGCGACGGCATACACTTTATCGCCATGCCCGGACCGGGTATGGAGGAGTTTGCCGCTCTCGGCGTCCCACAGACGCAAGTCGTGGTCATTACTGCCGGTGACCACGCGGCGGCTGTCGGCGGTGAAGGCGACGGCGTAGATTTCGGCGCTGTGACCGCGCAACACCGTAGGGCGGATTAAGGCGCGTGTGTTTGCGCCGTATCCGCCATCGGCGGCATCGGTGTTGGCGTTGGCGGATACGCTGCGCTTAATCCGCCCTACATCGCGCCCTACCTCCCACACGCGGGCGGTGTTATCTTGACTGCCCGACACCAGCCGCCGCCCGTCTGGGCTGAACGCCAGCGCCAACACCACATTCTCATGCCCTTTGAGCAGGGTGAGCAGTTCGCCGCTGGCGAAGTCGTAGAGGCGGATGTGATGACCTTCTTCTCCTGGTATTTTCATCCACCCCCCCGCCGCCAACAGCGAACCATCCGGCGACAGCGCCATCGCATAGATTTTGCCCTCATCCCCCGCGCCGATTTGCCCGCGCAGGCTGCGGACGATGCGTTGGTTTGCAATATCCCAGACATGAATCTGTTTGTCGTTACTGGCGGAAACCAAAAACCGCCCGTCGGGGGTGAAGGCGATGTCTGTTATCAGCGCCATGTGCCCGCCGGGGTTGAGTTGCAACAGCGGTTCATCCGCCCCGGCAGCGGCAGACAGCAACACCAAACAACATAGCAGTACGCGCATGACCAGACCTCCAAACAGGTAAGCATGGGGCAAATTGTAGAGGGTTCGGGCGGGGATTGCCCAGTTTTTGGGCGAGTGGCAACACGCCGCCCAGCACCGTGGCGGCGTGTTATTGCCCCAAAGCCCTGGTCTTTGTTGTAATCAGACCTGACAGGTTTTGAAAACCTGTCAGGTCTAACGGCCTGCAAATCCGCATTGCTGGCGGGTGCGGATAGGCTTTTCTATTGTCCGCATCACTGCCATAATCACCCGTTCTTATCGTCCGGTGTCATCTTACCCAGTCCTGGAGTCCGCACATGTTAAAACCACCCGATTTTGAAGCCTTTTTCAAGCAGTTTCGCAGCGCACTGCCCGCTGATGTGTTGGGAATACAAGAAGATTTGGAAAAAAACCTGCGTGCTGCTCTGAATGCGACTTTCAGCCATATGCACTTGGTGACACGGGAAGAATTTGAAATCCAGGCGGCGGTGTTGGCGCGTACCCGCAGCAAATTGGAAGCCTTGGAAGCGCGAGTGACCCAGCTCGAACAGGGCAATCCCAGCGTGATTGATGAGTCGCCTATCGCCTTTGGTTAGGCTGTGCCGGGCGGGCAGTCTCCGCCCTTCTCTCCCGTTACGAGGCCGCTTGCGATGTCCCTGGCTATTGTTCACAGTCGCGCCCAAGCTGGGGTTGAAGCGCTGCCGGTCACTATCGAAGTTCACTTGACGCCCGGCACGCCTGCGCTGTCTATCGTCGGCTTGCCCGAAACGGCGGTCAAAGAAAGCAAAGACCGGGTGCGCAGTGCCTTGCTGAACGCCCAGTTTCAATTCCCAATCAAACGCTGCACGATTAACTTGGCTCCTGCCGATTTGCCCAAAGAAGGCGGGCGTTTCGATTTGGCGATTGCGTTGGGGATTTTGGCGGCGTCTGAACAAATTCCCAGCACTGCCTTAGCGGATTATGAGTTTATCGGCGAACTGGCGCTGAGCGGCGAACTGCGCCCGGTGCGCGGCGTGTTGCCGGTGGCGCTACAAGCCCGCAACGCCGGGCGCGGCCTGTTTGTGCCAGCGGCCAATGCCGACGAAGCGGCAATGGTCAGCGCGGTGCAGATTTTTCCGGCGCGTCATCTGCTGGAAGTCTGCGCCCATCTCAACGGCAGCCAGCCGCTCTCGGCTCACCACATCGACTTGACCAGTCTGCTCAGGGCCGCGCCCCACTATCCCGACCTGGACGAAGTGCGCGGTCAGCACCACGCCAAACGCGCCTTGGAAATCGCCGCTGCGGGCGGACATAACCTGATTTTTATCGGCCCGCCCGGCACCGGTAAAACCATGCTCGCCAGCCGTTTGCCCGGCATCTTGCCGCCGATGAATGAAACCGAAAGCCTGGAAGCCGCCGCCGTCGCGTCGATTGCCAGTCAAGGTTTTGATCCCGGCAGTTGGGGTCATCGCCCGTTTCGTGCGCCGCACCACACCGCGTCCGGGGTTGCCTTGGTGGGCGGCGGCAACCAGCCTCGCCCCGGTGAAGTTTCGCTGGCCCATCACGGCGTGCTGTTTCTCGACGAATTGCCCGAATACAGCCGCCAGGTGCTGGAAGTGCTGCGTGAACCGCTGGAATCAGGTCACATCACGATTTCCCGCGCCGCCCAGCAAGCGTTGTTCCCGGCGGCTTTTCAGTTGATCGCAGCGATGAATCCCTGTCCTTGCGGCTATTTGGGCGATGCCAGCGGGCGCTGTCATTGCAGTTTTGAACAGGTGCAACGCTATCGCGCCCGCGTGTCCGGTCCGTTGCTGGATCGTATCGACTTACATGTTGAAGTGCCCAATTTAACCAAGACCCAACGCCGCGACAATCAGCCCCGCGAAACCAGCGCCAGCGTGCGGGCGCGAGTCATCGCCGCTCGGCAACGGCAGTGGACACGCCACCAAAAACCCAACCGCAGCCTGAGCAACCGCGAAGTGGAACAACATTGCCAACTCAGTTCCGCCGATGAACAACTGTTGGATTTGGCCATCGAACGCCTGAATCTATCAGCACGTGCTTGGCACCGTATACTCAAAGTGGCGCGCACCATCGCTGATTTAGCCGCCAGTGAACAGATTCAAACCGCCCATTTGAGCGAAGCCATCGGCTATCGACGTTTGGAAAAAAACACCGCAGGCGGCTGAACTTACGAAGACCTGCCAGGTTTTGCTTGCCCTGAGCGAAGCCGAAGGGAAAACCTGGCAGGTCTTGGCTCCAGGGATGTTTTGGCCTATTTTTCTCAGGATGACAGTGTGATAAAAAACCTATTTTTTATCAGTGGTTTATTGGGTCTAGTCAGTGGGCCGCTGTCGGCGGCGCAAGTCTATGTCTGGAAAGACCCTAAAGAGGGTATGCAATACACCGAAGCCCAACCCGCTGGCGGAATTGCCTATGAAATCCTGGAGGTGCCAGACAGCGCACCGTCTGTCGAAGAAGTCGCCGAAACCCCGGAAACAGCGCCTATTGAACCCAGCGCCGCACAGCCGAAGGTGATTCCCAGAACCCCGACAGCAGCGGCTGAAACCGCAGTCATTTCACCCGCGCCAGTGCCTGCGCTGTTGCCCACGCCGACCCGCGATAAAAGCTATCTCAATGACTATGCACAACTTTTATTGCCAGAAGACGCCAACGCGCTAGAAACCACGCTGTCGCAATTAGCCAGCCACTCCGGCATTGAATTCAGTGTGCTAACCCTTTATTCAATCAAAGATTATCGCGGCGGCGATGCCGAATTAGCACAGTTTAGCCAACGCTTATTTCAAGACTGGAAACTCGGTGCCCAAGGCAAAGGCGGATTACTGCTACTGGTGGTGTTACTGGATCAACAATTTCGCCTAGAAGCCGATGCCCATTTTGCCGCCGCTGATCTCGCCCAGTTGCGCGAGCGCAGCCGCGACCAGTTAGTGCCTGCGTTCCGCGCCGGACAGTTCAGCGCCGGTATTCGCCAAACCGTGACAGACCTTAGCCAACGACTCACCCTGCCAGCCCCAGTCAGCGCGCCCGTCCCGCCGCCAGCGCCGCTTGCGCCCGTCCCCGCAGTGCCTCAGCGTCATAGCTTGACCGACCCCAATACTTGGCAGGTTTTTGGCGGCTTCACGCTGGGTTTACTGGCCTTGGTCTTGGGCTGGCAATTTTGGCGTCGTCGGCAACACCGCTGCCCCCAATGTGGTCATGCGCTGCTGCCTAAATTAGCCGTCGCCCAAACGCCGCCACTGTCGCCTCGCGACACCGTGCGTTATCGGCTGTGGACTTGCGATATCTGCGGCAGCCAATTATTGCTGGCACATAAACATTGGCTACGTGGCTGGCAGCGCTGTCCAGAGTGTCACAATCCCAGCCTATCGGTGACGCACAGCCAGCTTTGCACGCCTACCGCGACCCAGCCGGGCAAGCTGTTGGTACAACGTGAATGCCGAATTTGTCGTTACACGCGCAGCGAACAAGTGACACTGGCCGATCCGGCGATGTTACCCAGTCAACGCCAGCAAGAGACAGAACCGCTCTTGTGACGGGCTTAGCGCAGGCGCACTTGTAGCGCCTGGTATCCTATGAAAAACTCAGGTTTTATTGAAACCTGAGCCAACACCACAAGAAGGGAGCTTATGTATCACACCATCGCTATTTTAGGCGGCAGCGGTTTTGTCGGCAGACAGTTAGCCGCGCAGTTAGGCCGTGACGGCAAACAATTGCTGATTCCCAGCCGACACCCAGAACGCCACCGCGCCCTGCATTTGTTGCCAGGCGTGCAAGTCCTGCGCGCAGACATCCACAACCCCAGCGATCTCAATGGGGTCTTAGCACGCTGCGACACGGTGATCAATCTGGTCGGCATTCTCAACGAAAGCGGTCACGACGGCAGCGGTTTTCGCCGTGCCCACGTCGAATTAACCCACAAACTCTTACACGCTTGCCGCGCCGAAGGCATCCAGCGCCTGCTACACATGAGCGCACTCAATGCCGATCCGCAAGGCCCCAGCCACTATTTACGCAGCAAAGGCGAGGCAGAACAACTGCTGCGGCAAGCCAGCGACTTGGCGGTGACGGTGTTTCGGCCCTCGGTGATCTTCGGCCCAGACGACTCCTTTTTTAACCGCTTCGCCGCCCTGCTGCGCGCCACACCGTGTTGCTTTCCCTTAGCCTGCCCCAACGCCCGTTTTGCGCCGGTGTGGGTCAATGACGTGGCGACCGCGATGGTGCAAACCCTCCACGATCCCGCCAGCCACGGTCAGGCTTATGACCTGTGCGGCCCGACCGAATACAGCCTGCAACAACTGGTGGCCTACACCGCCCAAGCCTGCGGCCTATCCCGCCGGATTTTACCGCTCAACGACACCTTGTCGCACTGGCAAGCACGGTTGCTGGAGTATGTGCCCGGCAAACCGTTTTCGCTGGATAACTACGCCTCGTTACAAGTCGCCAGCGTTTGCCAAGACAATGGCTTAGCCCGTTTAGGTATCACCCCGCGCAGCCTGGAATCGCTGGTGCCCGGCTATTTAACCCCGCGCCACCAACGCGACCGCTATAATGATTTTCGCGATAGGGCGGGGCGTTGAGCGGATAGACCTGACAGGTTGTACTTGCCCTGAGCGAAGTCGAAGGGAAAACCTGTCAGGTCTTTGTTCCTTCGTGGGAGCGCCTTGCAGGCGCGATGGGGGACAGGCTTAAACTGCCGCTGTTACAAAAGCTGAAAATCGCGGTTGCAAACCGCTCCCACCAAAGACTGGGCAGGATATTTTGACTAAGTGCCGCCGACACCCAAAAAATAGTTTCTTCGATAGTGCCGCTACCTCGTGACAAATTTTTTAGCTTCCCTGCTAAAAAATCACTCGCTCACGCGGCAACTCTTCCTTTTCTCCCCGATTCGTCCGGTGTCTCCCGTCCGCCTTCGCCACTCTGCGG
>Ga0209575_10000584_pt1 | contig 20928 bp, 26 predicted proteins | sample Medcelwee11metaG_FD_187172 | JGI IMG/M metagenome (GOLD analysis project Ga0209575, IMG submission 187172) | Freshwater pond sediment microbial communities from the University of Edinburgh, under environmental carbon perturbations - Medium... | ecosystem: Environmental > Aquatic > Freshwater >...
ATAACGCTTATCAATCAAGTTTTCTAGCGATTTTTGGAGTAATATTTTATCCTTTTATTACGATCCTTATTTATCAAGGGTTACACCCCGATGTTGTACCTTATGACACGAACCGTATTTTTAGGCCATTTCTTGGGCGATCGCACCACTTCTTTTTCAGATTTCTGCAATATCTGATGATACAGCTCAACTATTCGACAAATTTGACATTGACAAGCCATATTTCCTCCTGGAAAATACTAAAAAAACGACTACCATAACCAGGCGGTAGCCATAAAATTACTTAGTATTAGCAATGAATAGACTTCTGTATTAATGGTAGAAATATTTGATTAAAAATTTAATACTAGATTTCTTAGAGGTGATTAAGATCATGATTGAGTTGATTGTGATAGTGTTATCATTTATAAATTAGAATAACGAGTGTTTAGTGTAGTGTGCCAAATAAAATTGTGGCTATGTAGAATACTGCCAGCAAAAAAAGCACTATATTAATAGTATGTATTGCGTTAGTTTTTAACAACTATACATTAAGCTCAATAGCTTCTAGTGAAATATTCTTTTTAAGGAGACAAATTTTATGACGGAAATTAAGGAATCAATCGTTAATACAGCAACTATTCTTCCCGAAATAGTGACAACAGACTCAAAAGAACTGATCATGCCTCCTATATTCTTTAGTGATAATATCAATAACCTTACTAACGTTAACGGCAAACTGTATTTTACATCCTATGATCCTGACACAGGTGCGGAATTATGGAGTAGTAATGGCACTGACACTGATACTAAATTAGTTAAAGATATTATGGCCGGTGCAGATAGTGCATCTGCTAGTAACCTTTTCAGTTTCCAACAAAAACTCTATTTCACTGCTGATAATGGCATAAATGGCAATGAATTATGGACTAGCGACGGAACCAAAGAGGGAACTAGATTAGTTAAAGATTTATGGGATGGTGGCAGTGCTTACCCGGCTAATTTTCTCAGTGTAGGTGATAAATTTTATTTCACCGCCTATGATCAAACTCATGGTTCAGAATTGTGGGTGAGTAATGGTACAAGTGATGGTACGAAGTTAGTCAAAGATATTTTTGCTGGTAGTACGGAAGTGTATGATGGTATGGGTCCTGATAGCACAATTACATTACCTAATAATGCTGGCCCCAGTAATTTAATAAAATTTCAAGATAAAGTATTTTTTGTGGCTGATGATGGTGTACATGGTTGGGAATTGTGGCAAACTGATGGTACAAGTAATAATACCAAATTAGTCAAAGATATTTTTCCCGGTAAAACCACATGGCAAGATGATTTCGGTAATGCTGGTGAATGGGTGAATAGTTCTTCTCCTATGAATTTTTTAGTAGCTGGTAATACTCTTTATTTTACAGCTACTAGTAGTGACACGGGTATGCAGTTGTGGCGAACTGATGGCACTACTACTAATACTAAATTAGTGAAAAATATTAATGCTTACAGTAGCTTGGTAGCAATTGGCGAGCAAGTTTATTTTAGTGCAGAAGACCCTGCCACAGGTGTAGAATTATGGACGACTGACGGTACAGAAACAGGTACAAAATTAGTGAAAGATTTGTTCACTGGTTCAACTACCTATGAATGGGAGGCCGGTAAACCCACTGATTTTGTCAATAGTTCTTATCCTAATGGTTACATTAATATCAATGATCAGATATTCTTTAGTGCCACCGATAAAAACGGTTCAGAATTGTGGGTAAGTGATGGTACAGAGCAGGGTACTAAAATGGTCAAAGATATTTTTCCTGGGGAACAAAATTTTAGTGATCCTGCATTTCCTGCCAGTTCTTATAGTTATCCTAATAATTCTCAACCTTACAACTTTGTCAAATTTAAAGATAAATTATTCTTTACCACAGATGATGGTATTCATGGATATGAACTATGGCAAAGTGACGGTACAGCCACAGGTACAAAGTTAGTAAAAGATATTAATACCACAAAAACTGGTATAGAAGGAGATACTAATAATTTAGGTAGCAATCCTAACTATCTAACTGTAGTTGGTGATCAACTGTATTTCAAGGCATCTAATGAAGAATACGGTGAAGCTCTGTGGAAAACAGATGGTACGACAGCAGGTACAGTCTTGGTGAAAGATGTCGTAGATCACTCCAATTATGGTTATATTGATGATGTATTACCAGTAACACCTATACCAATATCTCTACCAACTATTGATGATAAAGCGTCATCTAATACTGGTACTACTAATCAAGAAGAAATCATAGGGTTAACACCACAAACAGCAGGAGCGACCAAGAAAGCTGATAAAATCATTGGAACACTTGATGACGATGAAATTGATGGTGGTGATGGTAATGATCGGATCAATGGCAAAAAAGGTAATGATTGGTTAAAAGGTGGAAAAGGTAATGATGTTTTAATTGGTGGCACAGATAATGACCAAATAGAAGGCGGTTTGGGTAATGATAAACTGATGGGTGGTTATGGCAAAGACATCTTAAATGGTGGTGATGGTAATGATGTTCTGAAGGGAGAACAAGGTGAAGATATTCTGATAGGTGGAGCAGGAGATGACTTATTAATTGGTGGTCTTGGTAAAGATACCTTTGTTTTAACTAACAATTGGGGAAGCGATCGCATTCGTCAATTTAATGATGGTAAAGACTTGATTCAATTACCAGATGCAGTTGCTTTTACCGATTTAGAAATTACCAAACAAGGTAAAAATACTTTAATTAGTTTCGGTGAAGATCGTTTAACCTTAGTGAATACTAAACTGAGATTAATTACTGAAGCCGATTTTATTAGTTAGTTCAAATAAAATAGAGACCTTTTATCGGGTCTCTATTTTATTTTCTAATGATTGAAATTTAATTATGTTTTTTGATGATTTTTCAACATGATAACTTTTCAACTGCACAAAAGACTGAAACTACTTTCTAGCAATTCTTTTTTCATATTGCCAATCACGAGAAATTGCCCGGAATAATTGATGATTGTCGTCCACATCAGGTAATAATATTTGTTGACCTGAAATTAGAGTAACAATCGTAGGATTACCCCATTTAACCGTTGCTACAGCTTGTAAATTAATCATCATAGATGAACCATCACCCAGCTTCACTGAAATAAACATGAAATTCTCCTATTTATTACAAAAAAACGACTACCACAACCAGGCGGTAGCCGTTTAGCTAAATGATGACTAGAAATACTTTACCAAAGTCTTTGTTGTCCTAAGTCTTCTAGTCTTTTTATCCTATTTCTATACCGAGAAATAGCGTGCTGTTTCGCATCGTATCGGAGATGACACACTGTACATAATGCTTTCAGATTCTCTGGTAAATTATTAGCTGGATTGTGGTCTAAATGAGCTACTGTCAGGACATATTGACCACGTTTTTGACCAATAAATTCTGATAACTTTGCACCACCTAATAGTCGTTGCTCAAAGTCAATTAATGTCTCACCATTGTGTTTACATGGTCGTTTACACTGTTCACATCGCCAATTTACTTGTTGTTTGATTGTTAAAGCGATCGCATCCCAATTCGTGGGATACAATTCTCTTCGCATTGGCATAAACTAAATTTGTTGATGACTTTTCATGATTATTTACTACTATTTTAATAGCTACCGTCTTGTTACGGTAGCATTATTAAACTAAAATTCAGTGAACAAACTATATTGATAATCTGGAGCAATCAAACCGTATTTCGGGTGAAACTGAATAACATCAAGTCCTTTACTTTGAGCTAGTTTTACTGTCATCGCTGTACCACCTTTCACACCACCGTCCCAATAGGCACAACATAAGTGCGATCGCTCTATCATGTAATTATTACGGATGGCATAACACTTGCGGTTATATTCCGGTGAAATATGCACTATTATTTCAGCGTAGGATAACAGATCATCCAACAATGATTTCTCACGAATTGACCACTTAGTGTAATGACCTTCAAATGGAATTATGGCTTGCCACCTAATATTCCATTCAGATAGTATTTTGGCAGCTAATAAATCAGCACCAGGTCCCATGCCTATTAGAAATACATCCGGTTCATGAACACGGGTAACTTCAGTCAATAAAGCCCTAATATGTTCTTCAGCATATTTGGGACTACACTTTCTATGACCAGTAAATACACAATATTTACTAGGTAATGATTCATATTCATTGATAATTTCACCACGGGGAATACCGTGACATTCTGTCCATTGTATGTAAGAATCAATGTAATCAAGGTTCATGTTAATTACCTCAAAAAACTACACTGCACAATGGCGATAGCCTAGCTAATCGTCATTGTGCAAAACTACACCAAATATTGGCGTAGCCTAAATCAACGTTTTATAGAGACCAATCAGAATATTGCTCAATACCATGGAAACGTTCATCACCAAACATCAGACAGTTTAGTTCTGCATAGTCTTCTAATATTTCATTCATTCTTTGGAAGGGATCATTTTCTAACTTAGTCACACCATCATTCAACAAGACAAATATATGAGCATTACACCAACGATGAAACTCTGGTCCGATCCATTGAGCCAATAAAATAGCTATTTCAGGATGACCCCAACTACCTTGAGTTTTGGGGTCGCCACCTTTGACTACTTCGAGAAAATCCGAAACGGGAAAACCCGTTTCGCTTACCATTGTTGAGATGTAGGCTTTTGTTGATTTCAGTCTGAGAAAATCATTTAGTTTCTTTCCTGTGGCATGGCACATTTGAGTTAAGTTGACCCAACCATCTGAATTTCTTGTGGCAATAGTCAAACTATTATATTTAGCGATAATGCTATTCATATAACAAAAATCTAAAAACTACACCAAACATTAGCGATAGCCTAGTCTGGTGTGAATAAATAAAATCAACTTTGCACTTTCGATTTATTAATCAATTGCAATATTCGGTGACGTTGTTCATCATCCATCTCAGTCATCTCAGTAAACGACCAGCCAACTATATACAATTCGGTCTCTGATAATTTCTCCATCAGAGAGATTATTGGTGATAATTTATCCCCACTTAGCGACCTGAAATCACGTACTATTCCTTTGATTAAATATTCATTATTTTTCATAGAGCGATCGCCCACAAAAACTACACTAAATATTGGCGATAGCTATTCAATATTTGGTGGTAAAATAATTGTGTAAATTTATCAAATTAAAAACTATTATGGGAGAAGCAAAACGCAGAAAACAGATTGACCCCAACTACGGTAAAGTCAGGTACGGTAAAGTCAGGAATCAGCCAGAAATATGGTATAAGGAAATGCTGGCTAATTTACCTCAAAATTTCAGGATGGATGAAGGTCATCGTCTGTATCGCACTAATGGTAATGCACTAGTAATTATTATGATCGATGGAATGATCAGGGTAGGAAATGATCGGGAAGGGAAAATGATTCAAGTTAATGGAGAAGGTTCTGTCCTGAGCCTAATTGTTACCAATGAGCAATATGAAAATACAGACTGGACAAAATTGCCAATGTTATTTTGTTTACCCATGCTTGATGAACGCTACCAACCTTATACTGGTGAATGGGTACTACCTTATCAAGTTGTGGATATTCAACAAAATCCTATTTCACCCGGTAAAATACCGACAGTCAAAAATATGTATCAGGAAACAGTCAAAGATACGTATCAGGAAAATGAAACGATTTGGGATAACATCCTTGTAAAGGAAATTATAACGTATTGTAATTATCCATAATACAATCAAATCTTGCCTGGAATATTTGCATAATCAGGAGTTGACCTTATGCCAATGAATAGATCACTTTATCCTAAAGATTGGGAGGCGATCGCCCGTTGAGATTGCTGTGGATTTAGACTATTAGTATTTTTTGATAAGTGATGCTAATATAGCTTTATAATTATCAGAATTGAACATAGGTAACAAATGTCAACTGTTTATCGGTTAAAAGCCAGCGAACTAAATACTGATTTTTTAGAAGAAATCAAAGCAACGTTTGGAGATCAAGAGATTGAAATCATTATCTCAGAACTTGATGAAACTGAATATCTCCTTAAATCAGAAGTTAACAGAAATAAACTTTTACAAGCAGTTGATAATGTCAAAAATCAGCAAAATTTAATTGAATTTAACTTACCAGATTTAGAATGAGCAGAAGAATCGTTTTTGAATCTTCTGCTTTTGAAGATTTTACTGAATGGACAGTTTTAGACAAAAAGATTTATCGAAAAATTGTTGAATTGATTAAAGACATCAACCGTTCACCATTTGAAGGCTTAGGTAAACCTGAACCTCTGAAACATGATTTAAGTGGTTTTTGGTCAAGACGTATTGATCGTGAACATCGTTTAGTTTATCAAGTTACAGATGAAGCAATTGTCATTATTGCCTGTAAATATCACTATTAAGAACAATTAATAATTTTTAGCTTGACTGCGAATACTCAAACGGGTCGCCAGGATTCTCTTCCCACCAATGTTGCCACGGTTCATCAGGCTCTAATATTCCGTCCCAAGTTGGCAAATCATCTGGTCTTGGTTCCGGTTCCGCCGGTGGTCTATTCACTAAATGAGGCGACGGTCCTAACTTGGTGTGAATTTCGTCACCTTCATCCATATACCACGGGCGATCGCCCAATATGTACGGTGCAAACCTATTCATTTCGGTCTTTTCAATTTCCATGGGCTGTTCAGGATTAGTTAAATCTAACGCTAAACAACACTCTGATTTATGATTGACATTGAATCCTAATATTCTGGCATAGGATGGAGAATTACCAAAGTTCATGAAATACTTGGCTTCCTTGGCTAACCACAACCGAAAACTATCTTCAGCATCAGAATATTTTTCACCAGGATCAGGTGAAACTGCTGAAAACTGCATTCCTAATATTTGATTTGTAGGACTTAAACCTATTAAATACATATATCTGCCCATGGTAATAGATTTGCGTCTGAGGGCGATCGCCACCGCCAATGCACACAGAATAATTACGGGTGAATGTGCCATAATCCAGGCGAATACAGCATAATTTGTACCTGTTGGGGCGATAATAGCCTTGATAGAATCTTTCAACATACCACCGGCTAAATAGCGATAACCGTTTGCACCACTAATTCTTAATATTTTCAATACTACGCTGGTTGTCACTGCCGATAAGGCAGGCAGGAAAGTATTACTAAAATCTGAGATAAATTTAGTAAAGAATTGACTGAGTAACCAGCCATTAATATTATTAATCAAGTCACAAATATTTTTAGTATTAGGACTGGCAATCGGTGTAATTTCACCACTGGCAAAATTTAGATTACCGCCGGGAGCCTTGATTGTGGATTCAGTTTGTTGTAAATCAAATGCTTTATTAGCCCGCCACAATTTACTATAAGTTGTATTTCTGAGATTCTTTTCTACAGTTGTCAATAATTCTGTTAACTCACTAATCACTTGACTGAGTAGATTATCATTCCTCTGAGTGAACTCAGTTAAATAACTATTAGGATTAATACCTAAACCGCCGGTAATTGATAAATCAGTTAGACAATAATTATTCCAAAACTTGACTGAGTTTTTATAGGCACGTTGGCCGGTGCTATTCACTGAAGAATTGTTGAGAGAATCATTACCTAACCAGTTAATATCACCCGCCCTGGTATTGGTTGCTCTATTAATACTCCAGGCCGATTGAATAGTGGCGATCGCTAACTCAGGAATTAACATTGAATTTTCTCTGCCCATGGTGAGAAAATTATCAAGAAATTTGATACCGGGGTTTGACAAAATATGTGCGTTGGTCAGCGAAGCTATCGCCGGCTGATTTAAGAACCAATCTGCCGGTGAATTAATAGCACTATTAATTATATCGGGAACGAATAAATATTGTTTACCAATCCAATAATCCATATACTTTTCACCTATAGTTTTGTTATAATTTTATCAGGTATTTCCCAGGTAAAATCATGTGCAAAATTAAAATACCAAACAGATTTATTGTTGATCTTAACAAACTGAGTATCGAACAAAAGAGACAATATTTGATGATCCGTTCATGGAGCAAGAGGCGAGCTAAACGTTATGCTTATCTTGTCACTCATCCTAAATATCGAGGATTGCAAGTTTTAAAATCTCCTAATCAATACTGGTCAAGCATTACAGCCGGAGGGTATTGACAAGAAAAATTGAGAATATTAGTCTAATGCCAATCAACCGCCCAGGAGTTTAAACATCATGACTACTGCCACAAAAACAGCTTCCGCTATTCGGTTTATTCTGAAAGATTACAACTACTGGCCGGGTAGTGAAGGGGATAGCCCACTCACCATCAGAACCAGTGCTACAGAATTAACTAATGAAAAGTTAATAGCTATTGATAAGTCCTTACGCCGTAGGGCTAATGAAGGTGACGCTAGTTATCAACTACCTGATCCTACCAAACTAGTTATTAGCCAAAAGCCATTACCGGATGTTTTTCGATTTCTGATTCAAGATGCTTACACCTATAATCTGACTGATGCAATGAACTCATTTAACAATGATGGAGATATTGCTTTATCGTTTGTTGAATCAAGCGTTGAGGCTATGGAATACTTAGTTCAACTTTATTCTGCTTTCAGTGCTTTACAAAATCCTAAAATATGGCGAATTGTAGCACCGCATAGAGATATTCCTGATGCCCCCGATGCTCAAGTTTCTATGATTATTGAAGGGACTTTTGTTTCTCCTGCTGAAACTAAAGTTATTTACGCTACCACCACCTTATACGAAACCTAATTTCACCTATTACCTATTACCTATCAAGGAGTTTAAACATCATGACAACCGCAACCCAAACAGCTTCTGCTATTCGATTCATTCTGAAAGACTATAATGTCTGGCCGAACGGCACACTGGATAGTCTCTTGAAAATTTATTCAACTAAGTCTGCCTTAGATCAAACCAAAATCTTATCTATTGACAAGTCTTTACGACGAAAATATGTAGAGTTAGTTGATCCAACTTATATCTTGCCTGATTATAAAGCTGAAGTATTACCGCTAACGATTGCACAGCCAGACTTTAATCTGTTCTTCACTCAACATATAGCAATGGCTTATGGGCAATTGTTTATAGCTCAACAGAATTTACAAGCTGATCCAAGCACCTTGCCACAATTTGAATTAGCTGTAGAAAAATTAGAATATTTTACTCAGTTATATTCTAGTCTCGGTGCATTACAAAATCCTCAAGTCTGGACTGTGAATGATGGTAATGACATTATTTCTTTGATTATTGGTGGTGGATTTGGCGACCCTGCTATGCCAGAAGAATACCGCAATATTTACGTTAGTACACAGGTGAATGCCTTATGAACAAACAAGATTTAGTGAATGCGATCGCCCAGGAAATTCCTAGTCTATCGAGAAAAGAGATTATTAATTTTCTCAAGACTTTTACCGCTGTATTAGAAAGAGGTTTCCAAGAGAACGGCACGGTCAGAATTGATGGATTCGGCACTATTAAAAAATTACCTGATGGTTCTCCAGTTTTTCGTTTCCTCCCCAGTTTTGCCAGAGATAGTGAAATATTAGAGGATGACGACGAGGAATACACAGAAGAAGAAATACCCGAACCAGCAAAACCTGCACCAAAACCTGCACCAGAAAATAAAACGGTTCCCATGAGAAAACGGAAATCACTCGTCAAGAAAAAATAAAAACTCTATTAGGGAGTAGGGAATAGGAATACTTGCTACCCCTATTACCTATTCCCTATTACCCATTAACTGACTTACTTATGAACACCAAAGATTTTATATTTACGATTGATGTTTGCCTGCAATTAGTCACATTTAGTGCTGTTATCTGGAAATTATTTTCTCTTACCAATGAATTGCGAACAGGACAAGCCCGTAATCGTGAAAATATCAATAATTTGGCTACTCAACTAGATAATTTAGAAAAAGCCTTAGTTGTTGCTAATACTCAACTTTTGAATAACGTCATAGATAGAAATAATAACAATTAAATGGTAGAACTAGCTTACAATTACAATCCCACCAAAGATTATCAAATATCTAATTGGTGGGCTTCTCCTAAATATGATGGTGTGAGAGGAATATTTGACGTTGCTAATAACGGTTTATTCACTCGCCAGGGTAAAAGAGTTTGGGGTGTAAAAACTATTGAGGATTCTTGCCGGGCTTATGTACAGTCATTTGATGGCACTGACATCAATATTGAAACAGTCGAGGGTGAATTGTGGATACCTGATGCTGATTTTCCTACCATCTCTGGTATTGTCAAAGAATTTCAATGTGATGATAAAGATTTAATTCTCAAGGTATTTGCCGTTAAATCTAATATGACTTCCAATGAAATGATTGGTAATTTACCCGACCCTGAAGAATATCCTTTGATTGAACCTGTTGAATATCAGTCAATCCTGAATAACTCGGCTAGTATTCTTGAATTTGCTACTAATAATACTTATTCAGAGGAGGGGATAGTTCTCAGACATGAAACTATCTCCTACACCGAGGGGCGATCGCATAACCTGCTGAAAGTCAAAAAGATTTACACTTCTGAGTTTACTATTACTAGTATTAATAAAGGTAGTGGCAAATATGCCAGTATTTTAGGCTCTATTAATGTTTCTAACATGATAGACGGTGTAATGGTTACGTCAAAAGTTGGTACTGGTTTTACGGATGAGGAACGCAATACTATTTGGAATAATCAGTCAAAGTATTTAGGGCGGAGTGTGGAAGTATTATATATGGGCGTTACGTCTGGCGGTTCTCTCAGACAACCAGTATTTGTCAAAGTTGTAGATTAATTTAGTTAAGCAATAGAAAAATTTAACGATGCCATCAACAGTCAGTCAAAAAACAATTATTTCTGAAACAGAAGGACGGTTAGTTACTTATACTGCAACAGGTGTATGGGATTGCGTTAATCAAGATTGGTTGCCTGGTCAAGTAGTTGCTATCAGAAATACTTTATTAGGTGCGTTGGCTCCCGATAGAGAATTAGCCACCGGCGAAATACCGAAAGACACGCCAATAGAACAATATCAACTGCTTAATGCTTTCACTCCCAAAGATAGCAAGATTTCATACAAGTTAGATATGGCTTCTGGTTCTCGCACTCACGGACGTTTCCTATTCAATCAAAAACCGATTGGTGGTTTCTACTTTGGAGATGGTAAAGATGAGTGGAAACGAATAATTTACGGTAGTGTTGCGCATACCGGGTGCGATCGCCTTCTTTACCGAGAACTAACTTATTTGGTGGTAGATGATGAACGACGTAATCCCCAAACTGGTGAACCAGAAGACGATGCTATTAATGGTAGGAATTGGAAAACAGGAGATTGCCACGGCAAAATATCTCTAAATGTTCACCGGCTATTAGGCGGTAATACTTCCTTGCAGTTTCGATTAGGCCTATTCAAACAGTGGGTTGCTAAAGGTACTTTATCTTACAGCTCTGAACTTGATGGTACTGAATATGATTTAGTAATTCCATTAAGCTGTTTTAAAGGCAAGAAGCCGGCATTAGGACCCCATCAGGGTAAAGTATTATTTGGTGTAGTATTCGAGGCAGAAGAACGGGTGGCGAAACCGGGCTGGATGTTGTGGCAGTGGATTTCTTGGAATACTCTGGAAGCTGATGGCATTATCTCAAAATTAGAAACTAAATGTCAGAAGTTGGCATCGTGTTGGAATGATGTCAAAATTTTATCAGAATTTCTTAAATCAGAATTAGATCAATTAGAGGCTACCGTCACTGATGCTAATCAACTGGAAGCTGATTTAGCTTATGTGGATACTTGTATTAAAGTTATTTCTGCTGATAAAAACGGTGTAATGCTGATGCACCCGTATATTGTCATGAAATTACGGGAACGATTCAGAGAAATGTGGAAGACTCTAGCGACTTCCGCCGGTGTAAGATTTTTCTCGCTAATGTGTATGCCAGACCAATACTTTGAAAAGTACGACCAGCAAGGAGAAAAGCGATTTTGTGCGGGCAGTTATCCACCGGGGGAATACATAGTATTTTGTAATCCAATGCGTCATTGGGGCGATGTGCAATTGTGGCAGAATGTGCATGAAGGAAATTTTGCTAAGGAATACGGGGCGATCGCCACCACCAGAGAACTATTATTATCGCTGGGACGTGATACTGATGGGGACTTCATGCAGTTAATTACTTCTAAAAAATATCCTAATCTTGCTAATGCAATTCGTGGTTTTCCTCAATCACCGACTGTTGATAAATTACCGAAGGTAGCTTTATCAGGAAATTTACAGCAAATAGCTATTCGTTCAATGAATGATGCTACAGGCATTGTGGCTAGTTTGTTGGGTAAAGCCAGGAGTCTGAATTGTGAATTGCATTATTTATTAATTCCCGCCGGCGGTGAACAAAAAGCAGCGCTGAATATGAGAATTATTGACTTTTTATCCCAGGAATTACAGATTGCAGTAGATTCTCTCAAATCGGCCTATCCTAATAATATCAACGGTCTTAACGCAGTTAGAGATTATGTAAAAAGTTTAGCTGGTGAACCAGCTCCCTGGATAAGTGATTTGAAAAATTCTGATTGTTACCTAACTAGACCATGTGCCGTTAATGCGGTTGCTATGGATACTATTAGCAGAATAGTGAAGTTGGTTAATTCTTACTGGAAAGCTCCTGATTTGAAGTCTGATACTTCACCCCAGGCATATAAATCAGTTCTGTTTAGTGACGTGAATATCACTAAAAATATGGAGTTCTTAGCTAAAAATCAGCGGGAGTGGTATCGGTTAGCAATGCGGAAGGCGATCGCCCAAAAAGAATTAACTAATGATAATGGTCCGGTGCGTTCCGTGGTGATTCAAGCTAGACGGGCTTTTGAGCTATTAGTAGAGAACGAAGGCGGTACAGCTAGAGATTGGGCAACAGCTTATTGGCGTGTTTGTCATGAAGCGGAAACTGGCACGGCAAGTTTAGTTTTTATTTGCTGTATTAATGAGATTGTAGCGGAATTAGAAAATATCAAAACTTCTGAATATATTGAGGTTTATGGTGTGCAGTTTGGGGAATGGGCAAAACCTAGAAGTCATCGCTGGTCTGGTCAGAAAATTAATATTAGGGCTAAGTTAAATAGCGATCGCAAGATGATCATTGAGGCAAGAGCAAATTCTGTAACAGAATATGACACGGTTGGTTTAGTAGCAACCAAATCACAGTCTGCTGTTTATCCTGACTGGTCGGCTGACGGCTGGAGTATTTGGTCGTTACGTTGTGAGAATGATAATAAAGGTAAAGCTGTTCACACGCCTAATGACCAGGTGAAAGCAGTGTTGTTATTCCATCCCGACGTACCAGAGGAAAAGATTAGGGCTATTCTCAAGTCTAAGAATCTCTTTGCTTTTGACTAAATTATGATTACATCAATTTTGTTTTTTGACACTCCCTCCCAGCTACAACAAAATTGCTTGATTGATCATTGGCAATTATTGCTAGAAAATTTAGACATAGGAATCCATCACGATTTCAATTAAATTTTTTGAAATCATGCTATAAGTTAATATTCACAATAGTTTCAGCCTATATTTCTATTAGCTGAGAAAACAAAATTACTCGTTATTCTCTGGTGAGAAAGATTTAGATAAATCTAGCAAGTTAACTTTGACTTCTTCTTGGCTTAATACAAATTTTACGTAGGCTTCACTACCCCGAATATAAGTCACTGTACCGATTTGACCGTTGATAGTAACTTGTTCACCTTCTTTAGGAGCATTACTAATCTTCCAGAGAAAATCTTTTTCTGTTTGTGACAATTGTTGGAATATGGCCCGTTTTACTGGTGTTGTGAAATTACTCATTAAGTCAATTAATGTTTCACTATGATATTGAGGGCCAAACTCTCCTTCCATATATCCTTTCAGTAAAGCTAATCCGTTAGAAACGTCATCTTTGATGGCTGAAAGGTTTACTGGTAATGGCTGTGACGGGTGATCTTCAAAATTTTTCAGGTTTATATTTTCATCATTAGAAAATTTTTCTACTAACTTATCAATTAGTAGAATTGAACCATCACATTTTTCTAATCCATCACTAACAAGAGTTTTAGGAGATAGTGAATCTGGCAAAGCTATCACAGTTTGAGATTGGTCCAAGTTTTGTAAGGACTTAGATAATAAGGTAGTTATTTGTGAATTGTCTCCAGAGAACAAACATTCTTCTTCATTAGCCTCCCTTCTTAGGGCAATTCCCAGAAAAAATGAACCTGTCCTATCCCGCTTATGACTAATATTGTTCAGTTTCAATTGATTTCTCAACAGGTCATCTAATAAAGATGTAAAACGCCGGCCACTCACCGGTTTATTATTAGATGCTTCCATAAATTCACAGTAGGAAGCGTACAACCATTTTTCCGTGTTAATAAATTGTTTGGGAATAGTGCGATCAAGGTTACGTTTAGCTAAACCTACATTTACCTTATTATTAGGGGAAATGATTAACTCCAAATCTGCCCAATCGGCAATTGGATTAATAGAAAGTAGGTTATTAATTTTCTGATCAGCCAGAGTAGGAACTGCTTCAGATGTTGTTTTGATGTAATATTCCACTTGATCTATCGGCATAGCCATTACCCAATTTAATAAACCGGGAATATACTGAGCAAATTCGCCAGAAATACTATCCTCACTAACTGCTATCAGACTACGTTGTTCTGATTCATCAATTTGTTGATTCATATATACAGTGATTTTTCGTCGTAATAATCCGCTAGTGTAATCGCTGGATTGGATCGGCTCATTACTTGCCATCATTACCATTGCCCGTGGTAGAAAACCGCAGGTTGATTGTTTGAATTTTCGTTCATAGTGTAATGATTCACCGGCGGTTAACGCTTTGAAATTAGACAAGCCTCCCCCATAGCGATCGCTATCGGTAATTTGTACTAATAATTTATTTTTGATGGAAGCTGTTTCAAAACGACTGCCTTCTAATTTCTGCAAATGGGTAACATGATTATTTTCTATACCCACTAAGCAAACTGCTAATTTTAGTAAGGTTGATTTACCAGTGCCTCCTGGTCCGATTAGTTCCAGGAATTTTTGTAAATCATTGCGACCCCTGACAATACAAGCAAAAAATGCTCTAATTAGTTCTACTTGATCATCATGTTTGAGAGCAGATTTTAACCAGTCAATAATTGGTTCACAAGTTGCAACGGGTTGGTATTCGTAGGGTAAACACCAAGTTAAATGATATTTTTGTGAATGTGACTCAAATATACCTGTAGCAACATCTAGCACCCCATTAATAAATGGTAATTTACCTTGAGTTTCATTGAATTTATGAACTGATAGTTCATTTTTTACCAAAGAGCAAACTGCTGAAAGACTATGGTTTGTATAGCGAATATTTTTCGCTTTCATGTGAGTCATGAATAGTAGTTTAACAAATTCTTCTGGCTCAATTGACCAAATACCAGGCTTGATCGCTCCGTACCTATACCAAACTTTGAACTTACTATCGTAAGCTAATTGATCTCGATAAATTTCAGCTAATTCGCAAGACATAACATCCTCTGGTACTTTGCGGGGTTCAGTAAATTCCCGCAGAGGTGATTTTTTTTCTAATTTTTTTTGCAAAGCTAACCATTGATCATATTCCAGAGTCTGCAATTTTTCCATATTGGCCTCTGGGTTCATGAGGAAATCATCGATACCTTTACCGAGAGAAATGTCCCAAGTAATTACGTCCACTTCACAATTTCTCTTGATTAAATGTGTCCCAAGTTTTTTCACCTCATTTTTGACACTGGCCTTGGACACAATATCAGCATCAAAAAGAATGGGAAATTTTCGGCCCTCTATCACAAAAATTTCTAAGTTAGGGACCAACCGATCATTTTCCTCTTTTTCATGCCACATGGTCACACCAGGTAAGGCCAAACAAGGTAGGCCTGTTTCCAACATCCAGGCGATCGCTTTTTTCGGTCCTTCAGATATATATATAGGTATGTTTGGATCATTAATGGCCTCTTGCCAATTAATACCAGGAACTTTTAAGCAAATGGCATCATAGCCAGATTTTTGCGAGAGATATTTAGCGGGTTTGTCCCAATCTGGTAATTGAATAGGAATATCTGGTTTAAATTGCCCACAATTACTGAGTTGACCAGTTTTGGGATGATAGGAACGAACAATCCAGCCAGGGCCATTTTGCCAATATTTCCAGCCTAAAAAGTCAGCTATGGTAGCTGCATGGTCACAGCCAGCAAAATTTTCATCTACTATTTCTACTGGAATACCACTATTGGCAAACTCTTCATAATGCTTGTCGCTCAATCCATTACCGTTAACTATTGGTTCTGGTAATTCTGCTTCCCAGGTAGGTAATTGGCCAGATAAGGATAATATTTCTTTAAAAATCCCCTCACATCGATTAGAAAGGCAAGTAATTTTGTCATTGGCTCTACTTATATAGAGTTTGCCATTGCACAGTGGACAGTCATAATGATTTTTTTCCCGTCGGCCTTTCAGTACATTACGGGCTATTTCTGCAATTTCATTAACTGCTAATAATTGGTTTTTAGTATTCATGTTTTTCACCTTTCAGTATTTTGTCAATTGTGATAATTGTTGAAGTTTTGATTAGTCAAATTTGTCAGAGTGTAAAAGTGAATCTTTTAACTCTTTTTGTCAAACTTCAAAATTCACATATATGCAAATGAAATAAATAATAATTTCATGTACGCTATATGTTTAATACTTATTCTCCTTGTAAAAGAATATGAGAAATTCTCAATATTTGAAAGTATGATTAACTCCCCTAACTAGTGTCAGGCGGTTCAATCAGATGCACATAACTAGTAATAGTTTTGTTAATTTTTTTGAAGTGACTCTTTTTTGATCTATTTTCTTTTGTTAAGAATTTCATTTGTTATGCCTACTATTTTTGTTGGATAGAGTGATCAGATTGTTTACTAAACTGCTCAAATCTTGTTTTCAAAATTTTCAATAGTTAACTGCTGTCATTTTTTTTAATTGATAAACTTTTCAAAACTTCACAATAAAAAAGCCGGTAGGAAATACCAGCTTGCAAAATTGATTGACTTTGATTAATAGTTGAGTTCTCAGAATAAAAAATTTCAATGGTGCTTTTGGTCTGAGCAAATTCTTTGATGGAGAATTGACAGACTTTTTTTAGGTAGGTAAAAATCTCTAAGTAGAAATGATTGATTCTTGTAAATAGCTGTTTTCTGTGATTTGTCCAAAGACTGCCGATCAATCTTGCCCTTGACAAATTGAAATTTAATTGGTTAAAATCGAGGTAATTCATCATCAATTGATTAAAAGTGAGTTTTTTCATGATTAATTGGTTGAGAGTGATTTTCTTCATGATTAATTGATTAAAAGTGAGTTGTTTCATAATTAATTGGTTGAGAGTGATTTTCTTCATGATTAATTGAAAATTTGTGATTAATTAATTGAAATTGAGCTAATTGATAATTAATTGACTCAAGATTCGTAATTAATTGATTGAAATTGAAATGATTCATGATTGATTGAAAAATCAAGTAATTGAATAGTTAAATAATTGAACGGTGAACTGATTGAACAGTGAACTGATTCATTTGTTAAAAGTCAAATAAGTCAACAAATAAGTTAAATAAGTCAACAAATAATTCAAGTTAAATCGATTGGATTAGATTGATTGATTGAACTGAACTGATCAAATGATCAAATTTAAGTAATGCTTTGTCCTGTCAGATGGCGCTGAAACTACCTGATGGGACATCAAATTTTTTTTTGTAATTATTTTTTTAATGGAAGTAAATGCAAACGTATGTTTGAAGTTTATTTACTTCTATTTTATTATTTTCATTAATAAGCCACACCGTTTACAGTGTATTAGTGTACAATATCACATAAAGTTTATTTATACAACTATTTTCTTTTGATCTGTTATTATCGTTATTAGTGATTTTATATTAGTCATCCAGAATGAATAGCTGAAAAAATAAGTATGGATAAAAAGAAAAAAAGACATTCAGGTAATCCACATACATTAAAGTCATTCCATGTAGATAAAGAACAATTACCAATACCAGGTGAACCATTGTCCGATAAGATAACCAGTGTAAGATTACAAGTATCAGCTGTTGATGCTTTATCAAAACTTTCATCAACTGAAAAGGGAGAGTTGATGAGAGAAGCAATCACTAATGCACTGCGTGTTCGTGGTTTATTAAAGGTTTAACTAAGATCAATAATTTTATATTTCCATTTAACTTACTTTCATTTAATCAAATTATCACAATATACTTTGACCACAACAGTTTTTCTATATAAAAAACTTATAGGGTATCTTATATTTCAATAAGTTCTACTTATTAGACAATCACAATATATTGAGATAAATTAAGTAAATAATATTTAATAAAAAAGGATTATGGCAAAAAAGAAGGGAGGTAATCCTGCTGGTCATCTAGCAACATTAAAACCATTTAAACCCACTGGTTTACCAATACCAGGAGAAAAATTAGTTAAACGCCCTCGGTCTGTTTATTTACAGGAAAGTGTTGATGCTGTCATAGAATCTTTACCAGTGACAGAGCGATCAAAATTATTGCGCGAAATAATAACGCAAGGTTTCATTGATCGTGGTTTACTGAAAATTTAACTAACATGAATAACTTGATAACCCTTGACTTAATAAAAGTCAGGGTTAATTTTTATCGATTTAATTTTTTCTAATACTCACTGCAACAACTGATATTTTCCCGCCTCAATATTTTTCATAGTTTGGGTTTGTTTAAACGTTTAACTGTTTAATCGATTTTTCTACTTTCTGTTTATCGTTTAAACGTTTAATTATTTAAGTATTTAAACGTTTAAACGCAGATATTCTGATTAGCTAATATTATTTTTAGTTAAGTTAAACATTTAACTATTTAAATGTTTAACTATTTAAATGTTTAACTATTTAAATGTTTAAGCGTTTAAATGTTTAAACGCCTAGATTAATATAGCTTTAGCTGATTTAAAAAAATCTATTAATAACTTTTTGGCTAAATTTTGTTTAAATGTTTAATTATTTAATCGTTTAACTGTTTAATCGTTTAAATGATTACGTATTACAATCAAAGTGTTTAAATATTTAATCGTTTAACCGTTTAAATGATTAGATGTTACAATCAAAGTGTTTAAATATTTAATCGTTTAAATGGTCGAGCCATTAACCTGGAGTAAGTTTTAGTGAGGAGTTTTTTTGGATGATAGTTACAGTTACCTCTTTTAAAGGAGGAGTGGGAAAAACCACAACAGCTATTCACCTAGCCTCATATATTCATGAGACTAAAGGTAATGTTTTATTAGTGGATGGTGATCCAAATCGTAGTTGTTTGACCTGGGCTCAACATGGGTTGTTACCTTTTCAAGTAGTGGATGAAAAGGCAGCGCCTAAACTATTTCGCAAGTTTGAAAATATTGTGATTGATACGGCAGCTCGACCTCAATATGATGAGTTAGAAGCCCTTTCCCAAGGTTGTGATTTGTTAGTATTACCGACTACCCCAGATAGTTTGGCAATTAAAGCCTTATCTCTCACTGTTAATACATTGAAAGCTATTAAGAGTCAACATTATCGAGTTTTATTAACTATCGTGCCACCTAAACCAACTAAGGATGGAGAGGAAGCACGGGAAATGTTGACTGAGGCAGGTTTACCTTTATTTTCTACTAATATTCGTCGGGCGATCGCTTTCCAAAGAGCTGCTTTACAAGGAGTACCTGTTTATCAAGTGAAAGATTCACGTTCGATGGATGGTTGGCAAGACTATAGTACGGTAGGTAAGGAAGTTTTGACTTATGAGTAATAAAAACCCCAATAATAAATTTGGTTGGTTATCTTCTGATTTTCAGGAAGAAGAATTATCGAAAGAATTGCCAGAAGAATTATTACCGGCAATTGTTACGAGTGATCAAGAAAAATCTAAGCCATTATCTGATCAAAAAGTAGCTATTGCTGCAAGTGATCAAAAAAAATCTAAACTATTATCTGATCAAAAACCGGCAGTTGTTGCCAGTGATCAAGAAAAATCTAAACTATTATCTGATCAAAAACCGGCAGTTGCTACAAGTGATCAAAAAAAATCTAAACTATTATCTGATCAAAATCCATCATCTGATCAAACGTCTATTAATACTAATAATCCAACGGAGGACAAAATGCAAAAAAATACTACTAAAAATGTTCCAACTAAAAGTGTTGTTACGAAGAATGTTCCAACTAAAAATATTCCAGCAAAAAATACTCGTTTAGCTAATACTGTGGCTCCAGCAAATGTAGAGGAACCAAAATCTTTTGGTAGAGATGGTAAACGTAGTAATCCAGGTTATAAATTGGTAGGAGTACAATTATCAGTTTCTTTGCATCGTAAAGCGAAAGAAATTTTATTACAACAAGGGGAAGAAAGGAATTTTTCTGACTTAATTAATGAATTGTTGGAGGATTGGATTAGTAATAATCAGTAAGTGAACTATTCTGTTAAATGATTAAACGTTTAAATGTTTAAGCGTTTAATCAAAATAGTTAGTTGGCTCTAATCTTTATTTAATAAGACTTATAGTTTTATTGTCAATGGTCTTTTATTTAGTTTTCCTAATAGACTTCAGTTAAATGATTAAATATTTAATCATTTAAACGTTTAAACGTTTAAAGAAACTTTTATGATCATGATCAATTTTTTGTCGTAGAAATAAATTATAAATGGCCGTTATTTATGTTTTCTTTTAATAGTGATAATTTACAACTTTCTTTGATTATCAATACTTTGATTATTATTAGTTGATAATTTTAATATAAATTAACATTTGGTAAATTGATTTACTGATTATCATAGATGTTAAGAAATATTCTGAAGAATAAAATTTGTGGGAATA
>Ga0209575_10000586_pt1 | contig 20923 bp, 24 predicted proteins | sample Medcelwee11metaG_FD_187172 | JGI IMG/M metagenome (GOLD analysis project Ga0209575, IMG submission 187172) | Freshwater pond sediment microbial communities from the University of Edinburgh, under environmental carbon perturbations - Medium... | ecosystem: Environmental > Aquatic > Freshwater >...
AAAATCCGGTTTTGATTCTGTCAAGGAATGCTTCGGGGACCAGACGAAGCACATCCATGCCCTTGAGACCGGCCTGTCTTCAGACCCTCCTATGAACTGGAGGCTTTCGCAATTGGACAAGTACAACCTTGTCTCTTTCTCTGACCTGCATTCCTTCTGGCCCTGGAGGCTTGGGAGGGAGGCGACCATCTTCGAGCTTGGGAAGCTCGACTATAAGAGCCTCATCGGTGCTCTCAGGACAGGGGACGGGCTTTCGGGGACGATCGAGGTCGATCCGAACTACGGCAAGTACCATTATGATGGCCATAGGGACTGCAATGTGGTCATGAGCCCGGAAGAGTCAGCGAGGCATAAGAATATCTGTCCTGTGTGCAAGAAAGAGCTCACTATCGGGGTCCTTAACCGGGTGAATGAGCTCGCTGACAGGGAAGAGGGGTTCAGGCCGAAAAACGCGAAACCGTTCCATTCCTTAATCTCGCTCTCAGAGATCATCTCGCTTGTGACTGGCAAACCGGTCGCAGGCAAGAAGGTCTGGGAGGATTACAATGGGCTGGTGGAACTTTTCGGGGATGAGTTCACGGTCCTCATGCAGACTCCGTTCGAGGATCTCCTTAGAAAAACCGGTGAGAAGACCGCGCAAGCGATCATCGATTTCAGGGAAGGCAGGGTGTCTTTTGCCCCAGGGTATGATGGGACCTACGGCATCCCTAGATTGGGGGCTGACCAGCCGAAAAAAGAACAGAGATATGCACTGCCAGAACAGAAAGGTCTTGGTGATTTCTTTTAGGCCCTGGTGCGGGCGATAGCCCTTCTCAGATCCTCTATCTGGAATGGCTTGACAATGACGTCCGAAGCGCCAGCTGCAACGACTTCCCTGACCGTCTCATCCCTTGAACCGAGGGAGGAGCAGATGATGACTGGGGTGTGCTTGGAGGTCTGCTTGATCTGCTTGAGGACATCGATGCCGTTCAGGCCTGGCATGAGGAGGTCCAATATGACAATGTCGGGCCGCTGTTCGAAAAAGAACTTGAGGGCGAATGCCCCGTCTTTCGCCTCGATCACCTCGTGCCCGTCATCTTTGAGCATATGTGACAATTGGGTCCTGATGAACTGCGAATCGTCGACGATAAGGATTTTCATTTTATATGAATGAAGAAGGTTTGGGATAGATGGCAGTCCTCTGACGGGCGATGACATCCGGAAGGTTGGTGTCGATGACCACGGTCGGCCCGATTGCCGGAAGGATTGATATCCTCACCGCTTCGCCCTCAAGGACCGGCCTTGGGGAACGGTAGCAGAGGCTCGCGACGTCTCCGAAGGAGAGCCTGTGATCCCTGTAGCTTTCGCCACGGAACTTGAAGGTGATGCCATATCCTCCGCCGACGACGAGTGTCGTCGCGTTGGTGCAATCGACTGACGTATTATATGAATAGGATTCAGAGGCATTGTAGAGCTGGAGGTTGGTCATGAGATTCACGAAACGGAGTGGCTCAGCCCCTGGGGACAATTTGATATCGTGGTAGAAGTAGTCCACCTGGGAGTCGGTCCCGTCTTCAGCGTAGACCTCAAGATTGACGATATAGGAGGCCACTTCGCTCCTTGTCGCGTCCCCGGTCTCAAGGACCTCTCCCTGGAATCCGCCTGTGCTCATGATGATGACGCCTGCTGCTATCGCCGCCACCAGGATGAACGCTATGAACAGGATAACTGTCCCGACCCCGATTTCCCCTCTTTTCATTTTTATCAGTGCTTCCTGCGGTGGATTATATGGTTTTTCCTTCCTTCAGAGCTATATAAATGTTCTTTTTTTTGGTACCTTTTATCCTGAAACTGGTTAATTCCTTCCGGCAGGTTTTGGCGCTTCAATTGCTACATTGAGTGCAATTATTAATTGCCCCCCTTTAAATTGCTCCTATGACTATGTAAATCTCCGGTCTTGGTCCGGTTAGATACTCGCCCTTCGCGCCCTGATCGATTATATCGAACGAACCCTCTGAAGCATCCACTGACCTAGCCATACCTTTGCCCACAATCCTGGAGCAACACTAGTTACACAAGAAGGAAATCTAGTACTTACTGCGGAAAAACCATATTGAGGGAATCGTCCGAATATTATTAATATACGAATCAACAAATATTTCAGATTAGGAGAAGTGATGTGAATGGCAAAACCATGTTTCAATTGCGGAAAAACCACCACAGAAATGATGCAGGGTTATTCAATATGTGACTCATGCAAATCCACATTAAGATTATTCAGTGATGAGACCATAATGAAATACCATTCAAAAAATCCCATAGGGTTTTCCAAGGAGATCGAGAGAAGGCTCGATTGTATTGAGAAAGACTATATAAAAAAGAAAATCAAGCTGCTTTATGTCAAGGAGCAATTACACAAGTTCAATAAGAGGATACAATGAAAAAGAATGATATGAAAAAAATTTTGCTTAGCACTCTTTTTTGGGGTTTTATTCTATGGATTTTTGGATTTGTGTTGGGGATCCTTTTTTTCGCGATTTTACCTAAAGAGATGATTGGATGGGCGATACTCCCGATTGGGATAGTATTTTCCCTTTTTGTGCTTATAAAAAAGATTCAAAGAGAGGAGTTCAGGTGCTTTATAGGGTTGGGGATCATTTGGACCATCATGGCAGTCCTTTTGGACTATGTCTTCCTTGTGAGATTATTTAATGCCACAGATTACTACAGGCTTGATGTTTATATCTACTACATCTCGACATTCACATTGCCGTTAATGGTAGGGTTCTATAGATTCAAGATCAAGCCTTCAGAAAAATGACAAATCAAGTGTTGGAAAAAATCCGAAAAGAACTGAAAGAACATATTGATGAGCATACAAAAATAACCGCTCAGAGATTTTTCAAGGAAAAAGTAAAAGTCTATGGCATAAAAACAGCTATCGTAAACACCATTTCAAAGAAGTATTACAGGGAGATCAGAGATTTCGATAAAAAAGAGATTTTTTCTTTATGTGATGAATTGCTATCCTCAGGATTCATGGAAGAATCGTTTATCGCATGCAACTGGTCTTATTATCTCCATAACAGCTATGAAGAAAATGACTTCTTAGTATTTGAAGAATGGCTTATGAAATATATTGATAATTGGGCAACTTGTGATACATTATGCAATCATACAATCGGATCTTTCATTGTCAGGTATCCAGGTTATGTCAAAGAGTTAAAGAGATGGGCAATCTCTGATAATCGATGGGTTAAAAGAGCATCTTCAGTCACTTTAATCATCCCTGCGAGAAAAGGCATGTTTCTGAAAGATATTTTTTTGATCGCAGATATCTTGATCAACGACCAGGATGATCTTGTCCAGAAAGGATACGGATGGATGCTAAAAGCAGCAAGTGAATCTCACCAAAAAGAAGTATATAATTATGTCATGAAGAATAAGGTCATCATGCCAAGGACTGCATTTAGATATGCACTTGAGAAAATGCCTCAGGAATTAAGGAAAAAGGCAATGGAGAAAAGAGTATGACACATGAAACCCAACAAGAATAAATCCTCTTCCCAGAGTTTTGTTGGGATTAAGATACCATTCTCCAGAAATAACAAACTTTTTTAAAGTCATAAAGGAGGAAATACCCCTGGAAAAGAGGGGGTCAGACCATATGCCAGATCAGATCAATCCGCCTGAGGCGCCTAAAGGATGGGAAAGCAAGAAAAGCATCCTCAGTAAAATCCTTCCTCAATCTTCTGTATCTCCAGATCCCTCCAGTCCTCAACCTACAATCAAGGCCCTTGCGGGAGATGCTGCTTCAGACCCTAAAGAGGAGAAGGCACGGCGTGAATTGGAGCATGTCGATGATCTCAAGCGCAGGATCGACCAGGAGATGAGGGAGCGAAAGTCCCACCTCCAGACCCAGGACATTGAACTCAGGCAGAGGAAGGATGAGCTTGACAGGATAGAAAGCGAGCTTCGGAGGAGGGAGATGCAGGTCGCTGGACCAGGCGCGATGCATCATCTCTCCCAGGATGTGGTAATCAAAGAGAAGATGATGGGAGAGAAAGAGAGCCGACTCAAGGCGCTTGAGGTCGAGCTTGAAGACAGCAGGAGGGTGCTTATAGAGCTTGAGCGCGAACTCCGATCGAAAGAGGAGCTCATAAACGGCAAAGAGAAGATCGCTGAGAAACTGAAAAATGAATCCTTCAGCAGGGAGAGGGAGATCACCCGCAGGGAAGAGATCCTGAAAGGGAAAGAGGGGAAGTTCGAGGATCGGATCAACAAGGTGAGGGAACTTGAGGCTATGTATAAGAGCCTGAACATCAAGGACTTGGTCACCTTCGACAGGCTGCTCCAGGAGAAAGAGGGCATCCTCGACAGGAAGGAGAACGAGATCAGATCAGAGATATCGGATGAGAAGGCGAAGAGGACTTCGCTCATCCAAAAAGAGAAAGAGCTGAATGTGAGGGAAGCAGACCTTGACTCTAAGACCCGCGATGTCGAGGAAGCGAGGCAGGTCTTCAATGCGAGGAATGTCAAGGTGCTCGCATTCAAGGAGAAGCTCGTCGCAGAAAAAGAGGCTCTCCTCGCCAAGAAAGAGCAGGAGCTCATACAGATCGAACGCAGGATGAATGCCCAGGTCCAAAAAGAGAAAGAGCTCATCGCATTGGAAGCGGAGCAGAAGAAGAAAGAATATGAACTTGCGGCAGACAGGAGGGTTCTTGACGAGCAGAACAGGCGCTATCATAAGATCATCAGCGAGCGCGAGAATCTCGAGGCCATCCATGAGAAGCTGAAGAAGAAGGAAGAGATCCTGAGGAAGATGGATCAGGGCGTGCGAAAACGCATGGAGTATTATCAGGGGATGGTGAAGAAAAGCCCTGAGATCGAGAAACGCATCACGTTCATCATGAACAAGGGGAAGATCCTGGAGGCTATGGAGGATGAGCTTCGGGCTCTTGCCCTCCGGCTGAAAGAAGAGGGGAAGGAAAGCGCGATGAGGATCAAGAACGCGCAAAATACCCTTAGGTCAGCTGCACTCATCAGGGAGAAAGAGCATATCCTCCAGCAGAAAGAAGACATCATGGATTCGATGGAGTCAGAGATCAGCGCCTACAATAAGGACAAGGAAGAATTGATTGTCTATATCGAGATGCTCAACAGGGAGAAAGTACTCCTCCAGGAGCAGCATGGCATATTCCTGGGAGAGATGTTGAGGATGAGCGCTGAACGGGATTTCAATCTGGGAGAGGCGCAAAAGACCATCTCCGCGCTTGCCGCTGAAAGGGACAGCCTTGCTCCTATCGCCAGTGAGGCCAAAGAGGATATCAGGATCATCAATGAGAAGGAGAATGAGTTGACCAGGCTCGTCAGGGATCTCGAGAGGAGGCAGGCATTCATCAGTAAAGAGGAAGCCAGGGTCAAAGGGGTCCTATTGCATGTGCAGGAACTCGAAAAACAGGCAAAGGGACGGGAAAAGAATATCCAGAGGATGGAACGATCCATCTCCAAAGAGGAAGAACGGTTTAAAGCAGAAATACGAAAGATCGAGGAAGCGCAGGAACTCAAAAGAGAAGTTCCCAAGCTGAGGAAGATCTATAACAAGCTTCGGACTGACATCCTTAAGATTAACGAAGATGCTCTCGCAAAGAGGATGACGTTGAAGGAATTCGAATCTCAGCTTCTTGAGAGGGAGCATGCCCTGGTCCTCAAGGAGAAGGAGATCATGGCGATAAGGGAGCGTATCAAGATCGATGAGGCTAACTGGAGCAGGCTGGAGCGTGTGGCTGATTCAGAGAAGATCTATAGAGGGATCAGGACGATCGATCGCCTTGGGAAGGCCTATGACCATCCAGCGAAGGGAGATGTGTATGCCATGATCGAGAACGCGAGGACACTCATCGTCTCTAATCAGACCGACCATGCGGCTGAGCTCATCCAGGAGATAGAGAAGGCATGCGACAAGGCTCAGCCGAGCGAGCAGAGGCTCCTCAACTATGAGATCCTGGAGCTGAAAAACGACCTCAAGCTCGCAAGCCTGGCGTAGCCACAATTGTGCCCTCAATTGAAAAGGGCAAGCCAGTCATTTTCTCAATGGTGTAGATGCTTGATTTGACATGGCCGGTGAATGAAGCGATCCGTGCCCTGCCCCCGAAAAGAGCAAGGTAGGGCAGGATAGAGTCTGATGCATGTTCGTCCATCATCCCTCCCATCGATGCAAGGAGGGCTTCACCTGCCGATTCCCCAGTCTTTTCGGCCCTCGCACCTTTCTCTGCGAGCATGTCAGAACCGATCCTGTAGGATCCGGTCAGGTCCTCCCCTCTTGAGTAGATCGCCCAGAGAGTCAACCCTGAACCCTCTGAGAGGGTCTCACCATAGGAACAGGTCATGCAGGCTTCATGGCCTGACCTGCGCAGGATGCTCAATGCCCCTTGCGTCTGCCTTTCCGCAACTCCCACTAAGGTCGATGAGGCATGGGATAGGCCCTTGATCGCGGCTAGGGTCCCGGGGGAAACGAGATCAAGAGGTTTCCGGGTTGCCTTCGGGGTCACGCGAAGGTGCGCCTCTCCCCCTCCTTTCGGATAATAGCCCCTCTTTTTCAAACGGAAATCAATGTCGCCCCATGGGGCGAGCATGGGGAGGAGGACCTGGGAGAAATAGTCCACTGGCATGCTCCATCTGACATCGGTGCCTCCTTTTAGCTCCAGGGTGATGGTCTTGTCCTGGGCGAGGATTGCAGGCAGGACAGCCTGGAGGAGGAGGGTGAGAGACCCGGCGGTACCGATATCGATCTCCGCTTTTCTCGCGCTCAACCTACCTGGGACGAAATGGACCTCCCTCGATCCGACCTGTGCCCCTTCGGTTTTGATGTCCCACAGTGCTCGGGCGGCATCGATAGCCGCCTTATGCTGGGCCCTCAGCCCTGGGACCGGGCGGTTCGCCCTTATGTCCTTTATGACGAAAGCAGTGCCTGTGATAAGGGAAAAAGCAATCGCTACCCTGAGGATCTGCCCCCCTCCTTCAGCGAATGAGCCGTCAATCACGACAGCTGGTTTCGGATTGACTGGGCTTGCTTGTTCGTCTCGCTCTTGAATATCTCCCATCATGGTCCCTGGATCATGCAAAAGATTATTTAATCCTTCTATTTTACCTCTCTCTCTCTTGAAAGCGCCCATCATCGTCGGGATCGACCCAGGAGCGACGCTCGGGTATGCCATGCTCACCATACGGGGAGAAGTCATGAGCGTAGGCTCCCTGAAAGTCCATTCTCTTCCCACCCTCATCAGCACGGTGATCTCCCAGGGCCATGTCATCGCTGTCGGATGCGACAAGAAGCAGGTCCCCTCTTTTGTCGAGACATTCAGGGTGAAGACCGGAGCGAGGATGGTCACCCCTCCGCGTGATCTCCTGGTGGCGGAGAAAAGGGAGCTTGTCACGGGCTATCCCTGCAGCGATTCCCACCAGCTTGATGCGTTGGCCTCAGCGATATTCTGTTTTATCACGCTACGCAGCCTCCTGAGGAAGATCAGGGTGTTCATCGAACACAACAAAAAAGAGGAGCATGCAAACCGGCTCTACGATCTTGTCGTCCGGCAGGGGTTGAGCATCAGGCATGCCATGGATAGCATAGAGCGTCCTCATGACCCGGAGACCTCATTGCTCACTCAATCGATCAAGGAGGAACGTTTCACGAGGGAACGCTTCCTGCGCATCTATGAGCGCATGAGGAGGAACGAGGAAGAAGCGGAGAAGTGGAGGGATGAATGCGCACGGCTGAGAGCTGAGGGACGGGCGGCGAAAAAGGAGCGGAAAGCCCTCCTCCGGGCGCTTTCTGGAACAAGGCAGGCTATGTCCCCTGACCCTGGGCTTCGCCCCACTTCATCCTTAGATTTATCAGCTGAACGGTCGCATCAAGCAGAAGCGAAGGCTGAGTTTTCCATGCTCAGACAGGCTCTCCTGAAAAAAGATGAGGTTGTTGTCTTCCAGGCTGTGGAAGATCTCGGGAAAAGATTCCCGGGTGTCGATTCGCTTGCTCTTGATAAGCTGTTCGTCTCATATCCGCAGACCTTCAGCGAAAGCGTGATCCGGTCACTTGAAGGCAAGGTCTCAGTCCTTGCGAGCTGCAAGGAGTTCCCAAGGACTCTGCGGGGCAGGTCATTCGGGACGATCCTCCTTCCTCCTGGGGGATTCGACCGCGTGGGCGATCTCATCATCATGGATAAGAAGGCATATGGAGATGCTGCGAGACTTTCTGGATCATTCAAGGACATCATAGAAGAATACAGGAGATCGCGTCAGGAGAGGTAGGGGTCGCCGAACTGGACAGTCTTCTTTTTCCCGGTGCGCGGGTCTTTCAGGGTGAGCCTGGTCCCGAATGACACTACTTCCATCTCCTCTCCTTTATACTGGATGATATCTCCTTTCCCGAATCCGCAGGGCCTGAACATGACGGTCACCCTGAAGACCTCTTTGCTCGTCTGCCTGTTCCTCGTGAAGAGCATCCTGCTGTATTTCAGGTCTCCTGGAAATTTCTCCTGGAGTTTCTTCCCCAGTGCCCTGAGATACCTCTGATCGCTTAAAAGGAAATCAAAACCGTTTCGGACCTTGAGCACTTTGGATAGTTTCGGCTCCTTTTCCCGCCCCAGCAAGTCTTCCACGAAATCGATGACTTCCTGGGTAGGGTCGCGGAGCTGGAGCGTCCCCTCGAAATACTGGTCATCCGATACATAGATTTCTTTCCCTTTTTCCGGCATGAAAGCAGATGAACCAAAACATTTTTAAAAACCTTCCGTTCTCGATGGAACATGGGCGACTTCAAAGGAGGGATGAAGAAACTGAAACACTTCATCTTTGACGACGACAGCGTATGGAGCTGGCTCTTCGATATCGTGGTCGCGTTCGTCCTCATCAAATTCATCGTGTATCCAGCCCTCGGTTTCATGCTCTCGACGACCCACCCTATCGTCGCCGTGGTCTCAGGGAGCATGGAGCATGACGGTAGCTATGATGAGTGGTGGTCAGAGCATGAGGCATTCTATCTCGAGCTGGGCATCACCAAGGAAGGATTCAGATCATTCCCGTTCCCCAATGGATTCAATACCGGGGATATCATGGTGCTAAGGGGCAAGCCGCCCTCAGAGATCGAGATAGGGGATGTCATCGTCTATCAGGGAGGGAGGGAACCTATCATCCACCGGGTGGTCGATGCATGGTATGATGACGGACATTATTATTTCCGGGCGAAGGGAGACCACAATTCAGCGTCTCTCTACACAGAGCTCAAAGTGAGGGACGACCAGGTCATCGGTTTCGCCAAACACGGTGAAGGGAGCACTGCGCTCCTTAGGGTCCCTTTCCTGGGATATATCAAGATCGCAGCGGTCAAGCTGCTACAAATCATAGGAGTGGTGTGAATATGTTTTGCCCGAAATGCGGGGGGCTTATGGTCCCAAGGCTTATCAACAACAAAAGGATATTGTCGTGCTCATGCGGATATTCGGATAAATCCGCCGGAGGGGCGACTTTACGTGAAGAGGTGAAGAAAGCGGTATCCATCGAAGTGGTGGATAAAGGCGACGATGAGACCCTTCCGGAGACCGAAGCGGAATGCCCGAAATGCAAGAATAAGGTCGCTTGGTACTGGCTCATCCAGACACGGGCAGCGGACGAGCCTGAGACGAAGTTCCTGAAATGCAAGAAGTGCAGGCATGTGTGGAGAGATTATTCCTGAATTGATCCTTTAAGAAAAATGCCACCGGCAACAAGAGATGATCCTGCTGCCGGATGGGCGTGTCCAGATGTGTCAACGCTAGAGGCCTGGCATCCCTTTGTCGAGATACCAATACCTGCTCACTCCCATGTTACCATTCTCATGGAAGCAGTCCCTGCAGATGAACGCGTCATGAGGCGCGCTCTTCATTATCTCTTCCCCGCAGATGATGCACCGAGTTTTTCGCACGATGGTTCCCACCCCCTTTTAATGCGGAGCTTCCACTTTATAACGAAGCTTCCACTCCGCCCAACCTGTCCCCTCCAAGCACATTATTGCTCATCCTTTTGTACTCCGGATGGGAGTACTTGACTTTCCCTTTCATGACATCCATATATTGGAGATATGCCCCAATCTCCTGTTTCACTATCTCACAGATAGGCATGACGTTCACCCCTTTATTTTGAAGACTTCACTACACCGGGGACAACTATACTTCGTATTGTCCACCGGCAGCATCACGGTCATGCATTTCCCGCAAATGATCGGTTGGTCTAACACAACCCCTATGGGATCGAGCGCCGCATCCAATCCGTCCTGATAGATTCCCGATGCGGTATTATCTAGCACCCTGACTTCCATTTTCTCCCTCATGCAGCTGATTCATCCCAGCCTTCCATGAAGGCGGCCTCCCATCCCTCTATCTGATCTTCGTCGAGCATGCTCAACCTCGCTTCCTTGGAATAGATTCCCCATCCGTCGTCTTTTGGCACGTCGAATTCCTCATGTTCGAAATCTGGTTCATCCATTTCCTTCCACCTCATTGGGACCGGAGATATTTTAATCTTTCCGTATTCTTTGCGCAATCATACGTTGTATGACAGAGTATATATAATTTCTTCTTATAATTTATATAATATGTATAATTTATACAATGCCAAGGAGATTATATATTTTAACAAAATATATAAATGAGGGCAGGACCACCTCTTTCCCGATTGGGTTAATCTCCAGGGCGTCAACACGAAATATCCGCAGAATCTTTTAGCATTCGGTTGCTACCGTGAGATTCATAGGTGGACTCAGGCGCAGGGGGTCCCTCTTTGGGTAACCCTCGTTGAATGATACCTGAGGGGGGGAATCCCCTGAGGATTGCTTGATATCCCCTCGGGAAGGGATAAGATGAATGGAGGTGGCCAGTATGAAAAGAAAAGTCATCCAGATCGCGAATTCAACCCATCTTGTCTCGCTTCCGAGGAAATGGGCACTGCGCAATAACATCAAGAAAGGACAGGAAGTTGAAGTCACTGAAGAAGGAGAGAGGCTCATCATATCTAATGATAGCATCATCTCCCATAAAACAGCTGAAGTGGATATCACGAATCTTGATGTCATGACTTCAAGAGTCATCCATGCCCTCTATAAGAAAGGGGTCGATGAGCTCAGGATCACCTATTCTGACCCGAAGATGATCGAGCTTGTCCAGGACTCTCTCGGGAAGGAATCCCAGGGTTTCGAGATTCTGGAGCATGGGAAAAATTCCTGCGTGGTCAAGCATGTCGGGGGATCGATGGAAGAATTCAATCCATTGCTCAAGAGGACCTTCCTGTTGCTTATCGATATGGCTGAGCAGATATCTGTCGCCCTCAAGGCAGAGGAATATGACCGCCTGAAAGTCATCTCACATATGGAAGAGACGAATAACCGATTCACCACCATCTGCAGGAGGTATCTCAACAGTTTTGGCCAGCATAAGTTCGAGTATGTGGGGCCTTTGTATTACATCGTCGAGGATCTTGAAAATATCGCTGATCAGTTCAAGTACATCTGCTTTTTTTATTACGACAGGAGGGACGAAAACATCAAGATCACCAAATCAGCCCTCAAGGTGTTCGATGAATCGAATAGGCTCTTACGGTTCATATTCGATGCCTTTTACAAGCTCGAGATGTCGAGGATGATCGACATCAAGAAGACGAGGCAGGCGCTTGTCGATGAGGCATTCATCTTGTTCCAGAAAAACAAGAACCCGGGTGATACCATCCTCTTGCACCATTCGATTGTCATCATGCAGAAAGTATTCTGCCTCATGGGGCCGATACTGATATTAAACCTGAAGGACAGGGTCAAATGAGTTTCAGACTAGAGGCATGGGCTTCCTTTGCCATGCGTAGCCGATCAGACCTTATCTTAGGGAAATCGATGCTCTGCCCGCAGTAATGCTCGTTGAGGGTCTGGGCGATTGAATAGGCCATGGCCCGGGAGCTATCGCCTGACGAGTCTTGTTGGTATTCAGGGTTCAATGCTCCGCGGGGCTCATTAGAGAATCCCTGGAAGAATGCTGTCACCTTTGATCTCCCCCAGTTCCATGATTTCGTGCGGATATCATCGATCGTTATGAGCTGGTGATAGGCGAGGATGTATTTGCTGGCCTGATTGCAGTAGTGGTTGATCTTATCGATGTAGCCTTGTTTCCTTGAATCATACATCTCGTCAGGAACCTTTAGATGTTCATGTTCCATCTCGTTGTTCGCTGCGTATTTCGTCATGACAAGATCCATCTTTCGAAGATTCCTATAGAATCCCATGATGAAGAAATGGGACCACAGCGCTTTTTTGATAGGCTCTTCGTTACCATATATCTTTGTCAGGTAGGTATTATATTTTTTCAGTTTTTCCTCTTCCTGCATACCCGTCTCATAGGAATCGATGATATGGAAAAAATCCTCGAAGACATGGCCTGACTTTTTCGGGATATCCCAAAAACGGATCTTCTGCTTGATCCTTGATTTTTCAAAATAAAGCCTTTCATCGCTCTTCACTCCGTCGACTGCTGAGAGGATATCCTCTATCGACGGGTTTACACGGAAAGTCATAATCCCTGAATTTGAAGGACTGCAGTCCATCACCCTTCCGAATACGTCGATCTGGGTGTGGCTGAGTCCATCGATAAGATGATCGATGAACCCGAGGAATCTCTCTTTCCTTCCGTTGGAGTGATCATCATCTGGGGTGAAGACATACCTGTCCAGGCTTTGGATGGCATGAACCATATTTTTTTTATAATCAGCGATCGCTCTCTCTTCGTGGTTTTCAGATGTCTCGTTTTTTGTGGCCTCAAACCACTTTGATCTGGTATCGAGGATCTCTTCGACAATAGAACAGATGAGTGGAGAATAATAATCTTTTTTCCCGATTCTTACGCTTTCACCATTTAAGATGGAGAATATTTTCGCATTGTCAGAGGCCGGGAAAAGCTCAGTGACGATATAATGGTAAATGCCTTCTGACGGCTTGAAGATGAAATGCGGCTCCGGGAGGTTGAACGTCTTGCCGTATCTTCTGTAGTCTTCCTGAAGCCCGCATACGTCCGAGATCTGGTGGGTCTTCTTGATGAGAAAATAGTTTTGGATATCGCTCAGAGTCTCCTTTTCATCCAATATATGCGCGATGCCCTCAGCGCAATCGACGGTGATCCTCGCTACCTTGTCCATGAATACCCTGTCGCTTATGTGGACCAGGTTATTCCCCAAGGCTTGCGCGAGGTCTTTCTTTTTTGCGTCTTTCGTCTCTTCTGACAGGTTACCGAACTGCGGATCGTTATCGACCATGCGCTTGTACTGGACCAGCAGATTATGCGTTGTCTGGATGAGAAATCCCTGTTTTTCCCTGAGGTTCCTGAGTGCATCGGGAATGTCTTTCTGAAGATAAGCATCAGAACCATTCTTGATCCTGTACCTGAATGCACCCTTGTTCATGATGTCGATCGCGCCATCGAAATCCTTTTTGTCGGTAACGATGAGTATGGGCACAAGGGGATCGATCTGCCTGAATCTCCCAAGATAATCCCTCTCTTCGAACCCCGGCATCTTCGTCTCTGTCACGATAACATCGATGGGAAGCCATTTCATCCTGTCGATAGCCTCATCGACTGAAGAAGCAGGAATGGTCTTATATCCGTGCCTCCCTATCTCTGATATGGTCTGCTCAAGATCGGAAGAATCGCTGTCTACGACTAGGACAAGTTCTCGTTTAGATGGTCTAGCCTGTTTGAACATGGAGGTTTCCTGTCCTCGCAATGCCGCTCGATTTCTCTTAAGCGGGAAAGATATTTTTTACCCTGCGCTTATATGACAATGACGACTTATGCAACATCCCCTGAATAGACTCATGAACCCGTACCTTGGTTCACGAACGTAGGGCCTGAGGTATACTCACGATCCACCATCCACGGGACTTTCGCCCGTTAAGGTTTCTCGGCTTCGCCTCGGGTCGCGAGTGAACTTGCATATGATCCCCCTTTTTCCGCCGAACAGGACGCCTGAAAGTCGATGCCTGTTTATAATGATTTCGTCATGGATGGTCCAGAAAGCCCTTCCAATACTCAAATGGGAGTAGGGGCGGACCAGACTCCGCCTTTCGATTTGCTACGAAAAAAAGGAGCTGCTCAGCGTCAGCATAGGGGGGAAGCGCATAAGACCAGAAATTGTCGCACATCGCTTGAAAGCCGAACCAATGAAGCACGAAATTGGAGGCTAGGAGGAGACGCTGTATCAAAAGCAGGTGGCTGGGTGCTTGTGAACCAGAGCTGCATTTCAGTCAGGAATATATATAGGGTCGACCAATTAATACGCATGGATCCGTTTCAAAAGAAAACCTTCGAGATCCGGGTACGTACCGGAAAGAAGAACGCGTTCAACGGTTTCGACAAAGACATCGAGGCTTTCAGGGTGGATATCAAAGCCCCTCCTGAAAAAGGGAAAGCGAACGCGGAGATCATCCGTTTCCTCGGGAAGACCCTCGGCCGCCAGGTCAGGATAAAGTCCGGCCTCACCTCAAAGAGGAAAGTGATAGAATTCATCGATTGATCACGACAAGAGGCTTTTGACATTCTGGATGAACATCTCCAGATCACCGTCGTTCGCGATCCTCTCCCTCGCTTCCTGAAGGGTCCTCCCGACGCCAAGGATGTCAAGCTCACGCACATCGCGCTCCATGCATTCCTCTTCTGTGAGGCCACGGACCCTGCGCCTTGCCATGCGTGCGTATCTGATCTCCTGAGGTGACTCGACCGATACGAGCCTGAAATCCCTCCCGAATTCTGATCTGAACAACTGGTATTCCTCAAAACTCCGCAGTCCGTCGATGACCACGAGCTCTTTCCCCTGTATCCTCTTGAGATTCAGTTTCGCGTAGGCATCCATCCCATGGATCTTCCGCAGCTCTTCCCTCACCTTTGCCTCATTCTCTTCTGTCGGCTCAAGTTTTCTTTTCTTGAGCTCTTCATCGGTGATATCCCCGAGCCTGATGATGGTGTAACCTTCTTCAGCGAGGGCTCTCGCTGCGACGCTCTTGCCTGACCCTGGCAGTCCGACGAACGCGATGATCGATGTCATTGCAATCCTAGCCTCCTTTTGAATGCTTTAAGCTTTTTTTCATCCATCGATAATGAGATGAGGTCGTTCGCCACTTCTGTGCCTTTCCACGTTGAAGACCTCATGAGAGAGAAAAGACGATCAAGACCTATTTTTTTCAGAGTGATCCGTTCCCCTGGGTCGAGCTTCGGTCCAGCAACTTTCTTGGCATCCCTCGCTATGAACACATGGATCCTCCATTCCATCTTGCTGACCGGTGAATAACTCTTCAAGAGCTCCCAGGATTGACTCGAGTGACCCGCTTCCTCAAGGAGTTCCCTCTTCGCTGTTTCAAGAGGTAACTCTCCATCCTCCACTCTCCCGCAGATGAGGGTCTTGCCTCTCACATGGTCAGGCTGCTCTTCATCGGCGATGAGGATCTTCCCTTTCACTACCGGAATGACTGCGACCGTGTCCGGGCGCTTCACCCGCTCGAACACCGCCTTTGAGCCATCGAAGAGCTCCTGATCCCATTGGTACACCTCAAAGATCTCACCTTTGAAAACACGCCTGGCGTTCGGGGGGATTGTCATGGTATATACTTTCATCATATGATATAAAAAAGCATCGTTTGAATCAATGGAGGAGGACAAAGGAGGCATAAAAAGATTGACTACGACATTCAACTCGGATTCCCCTCTGGAGTTATTCGGCATTTAGTGGCCAGTCAATGGAGGTAGAGTGCTCTCGGCGTACGTCATTCCGAAGCGAAAGCTGAATGAATAATATACCGCGCGCCTTCTTCATCTCTTCAATCCTCGAATGGGGCGAATTATACATCGCCATATCCTTCTATTCGGATCATCTTTTTGTCGTTTCAAACGAAACCTTTATATACAAATCCGGTTACCATACTGCAAGTTAGGGGATTTGTTCTTAACAGTTGATACAAAATGGAAGACAACCATGTCATGAAAACCGGTACCACTACCGTCGGTCTGGTCTGCAAGGACGGAATAGTCCTCGCGGCTGACAAGCGCGCAACATCAGGATATCTCATCGCCCAGAAGGACACGGAGAAGATCCTCATGGTGACTGACAATATCGCAGTCACCATGGCAGGCACAGCCTCAGACGGCCAGATGCTTGTCCGCATCCTCAGGTCAGAGATGAAACTGAAGAAGATCAGGACCAAGAGGGATGTGACTGTGACCGAGGCTGCCAACCTCATGTCAAGGATGGTCTATTCGAATGTCAGGAGGCCTTCCATGATCCCAGGCATCTCCCATTTCATCATGGGAGGGGTCGACGAGACCGGGTTCTATCTCTATGACCTCTTCGCTGACGGGACGATATCACAGGTGAAGGATTTCATCTCCTCTGGTTCGGGGAGCGTCATGGCTTACGGGGTCCTTGAGACCATGTATCCAAAAGACCTTTCCACCGAGGAAGGGAAGAAGCTCGCCATCAAGTGTGTGAATGCTGCAGTGCAGCGGGATATCGCTTCAGGGAACGGAATAGACGTCTTCGTCATCACAAAAAAGGGAGCAGAGAAAGTTTTCGCTGAGAAGTTCAATACTCGGATAGAAGCGTGATTTCCGTCTTTATTTTTTTTAAGTAATTTATCTATACATTTTTTCAACAAAGGTTCTAAGAGGTAAGCATATGGCGACTATCATCAACGAAATCCTTAAGGATTTGCCAAAAGAGAAGATCAGTTCAGCGGTATTCGAGGGGGCTAACATCGTCCTCTATACGAAAGACAAGGAATTTTTCTTCGACAATAAAGGTATCATCAAGCAGATCGTGCACGATATCAAGAAAAGGATCGAGCTCCGCATAGATCCTTCCATCACTGTCCCCCCTGAGAACGCGGAGAAGATCATCCGCGGGCTCCTTCCCGAGGAATCTGGGGTAGCGCAGATCATATTCGACAAGGACCGCTCGAGAGTCATCATCGAAGCGGAGAAACCAGGGATCGCGATCGGCAAGCAAGGATCGATCCTCCGGGAGATCCGCCAGCAGACACTCTGGGTCCCCATAATCAGGAGGACCGCTGCCATCAGGTCAGAGATCATCGAGAATATCCGCTCAGTCCTTTACGCGAATTCTGAATACCGCAGGAAATTCCTGGACCAGGTCGGCCACCGCATCTATGACGGTTGGCTTCGCGGAAAGAAGAACGAATGGATCAGGCTTTCTGTCCTTGGCGGAGGGCGTCAGGTGGGGAGATCATCCCTTTTCCTCCAGACCCCGGAATCCAGGGTGCTCCTCGATTGCGGAGTGAACGTCGCATCAGACGACGAGCCTTATCCCCTGCTTGAGGCCCCTGAGTTCAATCTCCAGGACCTTGACGCAGTCATCGTATCGCATGCCCACCTCGACCATGTCGGGTTCATCCCCTGGCTCTTCAAGATGGGTTACAGGGGCCCTGTCTATTGCACCGCCCCAACCCGCGACATCATGTCGCTCCTGCTCCTTGATTATATCAAGATCCAGCGGGGAGAAGGGAGGGATCTCCTGTTCACCACCGATGATGTGAAGGAGATGGTCAAGCACACCATCTGCCTTGAATGGGGGGAGGTCTCCGATGTCACGCCTGATGTCAGACTCACCCTCTACAATTCAGGCCATATGCTCGGGTCATCCCTCATCCATCTCCATATAGGCAACGGCCTGCACAATTTGCTCTACACAGCAGACCTGAAGTACGCAAGGACAGGCCTATTGGAAGCCGCCCACACCGAGTTCCCGAGGGTCGAGACGCTCATCATCGAGTCGACCTACGGAGCGAAGGAGAATGTCCTCCCTCCGCAGAAGGAATCTGATGATTACCTGAAGGAGATCATCACGAACACTCTTGGGAGGGGAGGCAAGGTCCTCATCCCAACGCTCGGTTCAGGGAGGGCGCAGGAGATCATGATCATGATCGAAGGGCTGTGGAAGCGGGGCAAGATCGCCGAAATCCCTGTCTATATCGACGGGCTTGTCTGGGATGTGACAGCGATCCACACCGCATATCCTGAGTTCCTCAATTCGATTGTCAGGAAATCCATCTTCCATAAGGACCAGAACCCGTTCCTCGCACCGATCTTCAAGCGGGTGGCAGGAGGGAAGGAGAGGAAGCAGATCATCGAGGAGGGCGGGCCCTGTGTCATCCTCGCAACCTCTGGGATGCTTGTAGGAGGTCCTTCAGTCCAGTACCTCAGAGCGTTCGCGTCGAACCCGAAAAATGCGCTTGTCTTCTCCTGCTATCAGGGAGACGGTTCTTTGGGCCAGCGCATCCAGCGCGGAGAGCGGGAGATCGTTTTTCGGGACGGCCAGAAACAGGAGATTGTCGAGATCAAGATGGATGTCCACAGGATCGAGATCACCAACCACTCAGACCGGAAGCAGCTCATGAATTTCGTCAATGACTGCAGCCCGAGACCGAAAAAGGTCATCATCAACCACGGAGAGAATTCAAGATGCCTGGACCTCGCGTCTTCCATCCACAAGAAGAACCGGGTGGAGACGAATTGCCCGAGGAACCTCGAATCGCTCAGGCTCAAATAGTGAACATGTCCTGAAACGGAGGCTGCCTTGGCTTCCCGCTTAGGAGACTCTTCAACCCTGCACTCACTTTTCCCGGCTATAGTTCAGGGTAGTCGGTAAAAAAAAGAGCTATTCATCCATCCATAAGTATTTATAATAGTTATTTCTGGTTTTGTAGATTCACTAAAAGGGGGAGATAGGATGGACAACGAAGAAATCGAAGACTCGACGTGGGTGAATTTTGAGGATACTCTCGACTCAGAGAATCAGTATACTGACGGATATGATGTTGAAGATATCGACGAGGAGTGATTCTTTTTTTCTTTTTACTCCGATTTGTGAATAGGTCCTTCACATTTTTCAGAATGGCAGAGATTTCAATATTATTTCTTGAAAGACGATTATTCCTCAAATAAGATATTTCCTGAAATACAGGATTACTCTCCGCTTCAGCCCATCAAAAACCCCTCAACCCTACAAAAGGCTTATCAATCCTTTTTCATTCTTCTCTCCTCTATGAAGAAAGAGATCATCTGTTTCGATGAGCGTTTTAAAAAGATCGAGGATATCATCGACAGGCATTATGATAATGGTGCTTTCTATGAATCACTCCTGGTATCAGTCCTTGACCGAGGAATCCCCGAAAGTTATTCTCCGGGATGTGACAGGGTCATCGCGGCATCGGTGGGCTGCGGAAATTTCATCCGGGACAATGTGGTCGTAGAGGGGCTCCATCTCCTGAGGTCGGAAGAGAAGAAAGAGGTCTATCTCGTGGGGATGGATTGCCAAGAGATACTATACCAAAGGAATGACCATGATGTTGAGCTTAGGGGATGTGCCGGGAATGCATTGTCTACCTATCCTTGGTTGAAAGGACTGCATGAGAGCGGGTCGGATGCGGGATCCTATGATTATATTCAGTTTATCAACCCTGACATCCCCACCTGCAGTGACTGGGGTATGATCTATGAGCGGGCAGCTGATTTCCTCTCGCCTGGCGGCGTCATCGCGACGGTCTGCCATGGGACTGATAGTCCTTATCTTGTCACGTTGGCAAATAGCCTGAAAGAGCGACTTGATGTCGGTAAAGTAAGAAAATTCGCGTTTGAATCGATATTAGGGGACGATGATGTCTGGGAAACCCGGACTTTTTGTTTTGTCAGCATGGAACACAAGCGCTGAATCGATCATTTTTTTGTAAATTGATCGTCTATATCGGTAATAGATACTTCTTAATGATTTTTTTCTTATGCCCACCTCATCACATTCACTCCACCTTTATTATATTTTTTGTCCCCATAATAATTTAATCATTATAGAGTAGTAAAATTAGTAAGTTTAATATACTTGTTGCCTCTTTCGAGTGACAATTTTGTTGGGGGCAGCATGATAACAGTACGACAGGTCTCTCTACTCCTCCTGGCATTCATCGCCGGGTGGGGGGCACACATCGCCATCTCTAGCGATAGCCCTGAAGCCCCGAGCGATGAGGCAGCGACCGGACTCATAGACTCCCTCTTTTCAAGCGGAGTCATTGAGAGGCAATCCCCCTATGACTGGGTGAATGAAAGCCAGATCAAGGTAGGGAAAGACATGGTCATGATCGATATCAAAAACGCAGAATGGGCGAGGTTCACTGATACGAACTCCATGGACCCGGTCATCGACGCCGGCGCGAACGCGATCCAGATCGTCCCGACAAGCGAGGATATGGTCCATGTCGGAGACGTCATCTCATTCACCACCCCGTATGCCGAGGGGACGATCATCCACCGGGTGGTGCAGATAGACTATGATGATCTTGGCTGGTATGCCATCACCAAAGGGGATAATATCGCTTCGCCAGACCCCGGTAAAGTGAGATTCGATGATATCAGAAGGATCCTAGTCGCTGTCATCTATTAGGCTTTTCAAGCACTTCTATCTCGACCTCAAAAAGGTCGTATGTCGGATACTCAGAGACGATTGCGCAGGTGTTCGGGATTGCCTGATTGATACGGCTGATCTTGTTTTTTGGGACAAGGACCCTTTTTTTCATGCTGTCGATCCCTGAGCGGATCCTGGGGAATTCTTTCCTTATGAGTTCTTGGAGCAAGGAGAGTTCAGCATCGCGATTGCCCATCTCTTTCATCCTGTCCCGATAACCTGAGCCAGGGATGGTATCGGAGAGATAGACCGCTCCCCTCACTAAGATCCCTTCTTTTGTCACGTAATCATATGGGGCTTTGACATTCTCCGCGCGTTTCCTGATCCTGCGCGCCAACTGCACCCCGTCCTTCAGTTTCGCTGTGCAGTAATGGAACTGCTTCTCTATCTTTTGTTCTGTCGCCCATTCCAGTATCCCCTT
>Ga0209575_10000587_pt1 | contig 20811 bp, 13 predicted proteins | sample Medcelwee11metaG_FD_187172 | JGI IMG/M metagenome (GOLD analysis project Ga0209575, IMG submission 187172) | Freshwater pond sediment microbial communities from the University of Edinburgh, under environmental carbon perturbations - Medium... | ecosystem: Environmental > Aquatic > Freshwater >...
AGCTTTGATACTCATCGGGGCAATTATTTCAAATTTCCTTTATGACATGCCTGCGTTGGGAGTATGGATTGCAATTGTTATAGGTGCATTCCTCAGGCCAGTACCATGGAAAGAGGTTCCGGGGGCAATCAAGGGCACCATATTCCTGCTTTCACTAGTTACCTGTGCCTCGATGATGCCGGTAGAAGAGCTTCCAAATGCTTCGTGGATAACGGCTCTGGCACTAGGATTTCTGTCAGCCGTTTTTGATAATATCCCTCTTACAAAACTATGCCTCGATCAGGGTCATTATGACTGGGGTATGCTGGCATATTCAGTCGGATTCGGAGGATCAATGATATGGTTTGGATCTTCAGCCGGTGTTGCTATTACAAACAAATTTCCTGAAGCCCGTCACGTAGGCAAATGGCTAAAGAATGGATGGCATGTGGCGGTAGCGTATGTCCTCGGCTTTTTTGCTCTATACCTCCTGCTGGGATGGGAACCGGCAGATAATAAGGAACATAAAATAATAAACTGCCCGGTCCCCGGATGCCCTATGGCCGGGCAGGGGGAACCTGAATCAGCGCTTAATTATCTTGATTTGACGAAATAGTTTTCCCATCTTCTTATTCTGTCCATTAACAGAACTTTTTAACATGCTGGTCAAAAAGTATTGACTTGTATTGATTTTTGGCGTAACTTTTTACTCCTAATTTTCATAAAACAGAAGCTGTTATGAAGACAAAACTATTATTATGCATTTGCCTTTTTACTTTTATCTTTTATCTTTCCCCGGCACAGGTTCCACAGGGATTCAATTACCAGGCAATAGCGCGCGACGGAGCGACCCTGATCGCGGAGACTGACATCGGTGTGAGAATTGCAATTCTTTCCGGTATAGATCCGGATATTGTCCAGTGGGAAGAAGAGCACGTGGTTCATACAAATCAATATGGACTGTTTCAGTTTATTATTGGTCAGGATGCAACATATATTGGAGGCCTAGTTACAAAATTTACAGATATTGACTGGACAATTATTCCACTTTACATCAGGACTAAAATTGATGTTAAATTAAAGGATAACTGGGTTGAAATGGGTGATGCCCAGATGGTTTCTGTTCCTTATGCAATGGTTTCCCAGAACGTAAGCGGATTACAAAAACTAAGTGTATCCGGGAAATCAGATATAATGGATGAAGCTATTTTTGCTGTCAGAAACAATTTAGGAGATACAGTTTTTGCAGTTTACAATGAAGGGATCCGCGCCCATGTGGGATCCGCAGAATCCAAAAGCAAAAAGGGAGGTTTCGCAGTAGGGAGCTTTGACGTATCAAAAGGCGGACAGGATTATTTAAGGGTTTACCCCGACAGTACAAGAATATATGTCCAGAATGCGGCAAAAGGAGTTAAGGGAGGATTTGCAGTAGGAGGATATGGGACAAAAGGACCAGCCGCGAATTACCTTAACCTGACAAAAGAAAACTATTTCATAGGACATGAGAGCGGTTTAAAAACAGATGGAGGATATTATAACTCGTTTATTGGCTACCAGGCAGGTTATAACAATACGACAGGCAATAAAAACTATTTTATAGGGTTCAGGGCCGGATACAATAATATTTCAGGAGCCAACAACGTCTTCATCGGAGACAGTGCAGGTTTTAAAAACAACACCGGAAGATTCAATACATTTATCGGAAACTGGACAGGCTATAATAACCTTTCCGGTTATAAAAACCTTATTCTGGGACACCGGGCAGGATACAGTAATACAACCGGAATCTGTAATGTTTTTTTAGGTCCAGATGCAGGAGGTAAAAATACAACAGCATGGTATAATACTTTCGTTGGAATTGGAACCGGTTATAAAACAACATCCGGCGGATACAATTCCTATTACGGTATTAATTCGGGTTATGCAATGACAAGCGGGAACAATAATGCATTTTATGGAAGTAATTCAGGGTACTGGTTTGACGGAGGCTGGAATAATACATTTATAGGTTCGGAAGCAGGCAGGGGCGGACCAGATGACGATCCTGCAGATCCGGCTGGATATAACAATACTATTATTGGAGCATTTGGAGGATATTACCTTGAAAATGCATCCGATAATGTGTTAATTGGATATTCTGCAGGTAGTTCTTTACGAACGGGATCAGGAAATGTTTTTATTGGAAATACAGCAGGAAGTGAAGAAACCGGAAGCAATTTACTTTATATAACCAACAGAACTCTGGATGGTGATGATAATCCCGTTACTCCATTGCTTTTTGGTGATTTCTCAACGAATCATCTGGGCCTAAATACCAAGACCTTAACCAGGACCATGAATGTAGGAGGAGATATAGGGGCAACCGGGAATATTTATGCAACAACCGTTTATGCAAACGTAACAGGAAATATTGCAGGAAATGTGAACGGGATTGAGACTGGCAGAATATTCCTTTCGGAAAAAAGTGTAATCAAGACACTTATTGAAGATACATTTATTTTGTCGTGGGACCCAGGTTCAGGACTGGTTGTGCTTGAGAATAAAAACAAAGATCTCCTCTGCAACTACTGGTTCAGGGTTGTTGATGGCCCAAGTGCTGTGACCGGCTCAGGGATATTGAATCCGGATGGAAAAGTAATTATAATTCAGGAAGTGATCCATGAAAATACAGGATTCGAAATCCATTTCGGACAGGCAAAGTCACCAACCGGACACTGCTCGGTATGGCTGCAATATTTCGAGGGGACACTTACAGGAAATTACATGAAGTATTAAAAAGAGCAGTTACCTATTGCTTTTTGCTCTCTGAAAACTCATTTTTCAGGGATTGGAATATCTCCTTAACTGATGATATTTTTGTTGCCCTGTAAGCATTCGATCCGGCAAAGGCATAGCCATTCTCAAAGTTTCCCTTGAACGCATTTATTAAAGCAATTATAATGCAATAAGGACTCTTTGATATATCGCATGTTTTAATACACTTGAAGGGACATTTCTTAGGTTGTTTTTTACCTTCCCTGACTTTATCAATGAAGCTGCTGATTATTGCCCTTCCAGGCATTCCAACCGGACTTTTGATTATCTCAATATCTTTCTCTTCTGCATCGATATATGTCTGTTTAAAGGCAGGTGAAGCATCGCATTCATCTGTAGTTACAAATCTTGTAGCCATCTGGACTCCAGAGGCGCCCAACTCCATAATATTTCGTATATCCTGACCCGTATAGATACCTCCTGCAGCAATCAGGGGAATTTTTGTATCAAACTTATCTTCAAACACCTTAAGCTCCCCTGCAATTTCCGGAACAAGTTTTTCAAGAGAATAATCACCGTCGCTTATCTGTTCTTCCTTAAATCCGAGATGACCACCTGCTTTTGGTCCCTCAACAATAACTGCATCAGGCAGGTAATTGTAATTTGTCTTCCATTTTTCGCAAATTATTTTTGCCGCCCTGGCAGATGAGACAATCGGGATAAGTTTTGTAACGCTCCCTTTCTTCAGGAAGGATGGCAGATCAAGTGGAAGACCAGCTCCTGCAATTATTATATCAACCTTTTCAGAGATTGAAGTTCTGATCATGTCTGCAAAATTTGTCATGGCAACCATCACGTTCACTCCTATCACACCAAGAGTCTTCTCTCTTGCCCTGCGTATCTCTTCCTTAAGTCCAAGGATACTTGCTTCAAGGTAATTTTCTGATAATCCCCTGTATAATAATCCTAATCCGGCACTTGAAATAACACCTACCCCACCTTCATTGGCAACTGCTGATGCAAGACCCGAAAGTGATATCCCCACTCCCATACCGCCCTGAATTACCGGGACAGCTATTGACAGATTTCCGATTCTCAATCCCTTCATTTTATTTAACTTATAATTTTGGCAAATGTAGGCCAATAATTACAGTATTATAATAAAAGATACTATTTAACATAAATCAGAGCCTGGAATTCATATTATTTAACAATATATACTATTGTTGTCGGGAATAATATCAGATTTATATATTCATTAAATATTCCGATGAGTTGCAGTTTTGCCATATCCGTGATATCATCAGCGCTGAACTAAATGGAGTAATTGACTTTCTCAGTCAGAATAATATCTTAACTTTAGCGTTGAATTTATTAAATTACAAATCATGAAAAGATTATTAATCACAACCATATTATTATACGCAATAGTACTGTACGTATCAGCTGATACTGAGAAAGATATTAAAGCCGGACTAAAGCATGTAACTGTGTACCCCGACAGGGCACAACTTACACGAGAGACATCTGTTGAGATTCCGGCAGGTAAAACAGTACTAAAACTCACAGGACTCTCTCCATATATTGATGCCCAGAGTATCCAGGTAAAAGGATACGGCGATTTTATGGTACTTTCTGTGAACCATCAGAATAATTATCTCCAAAATCTTGAAGAACTACCTGAAATAAAAAGTATCAGGAGTCAGATAGAAACACTTCAGCTCAAAGTTGAGGATGAAAAAGCTTCAATAAACATCCTGAAGGAAAAAGAGGCATTTCTTGTAGCAAACAGGGCTATCCTTGTAAAAGAAACGACATTCTCCATAGAACAGCTGAAAGGAGTTATGGAGCTATATACAAATAATATGGATCAGGTTACAATGTCAGTATTGAAGAAAAACAGACTTATAAAAGATTATGAAAAGCAGATAGCTGTTCTTCAGAAACAGGTTGCAGACAGGATCGGCAAACAGCAGCTTCCTTCAGGTGAAATATCAGTTGCAGTAAGCTCTGAGAGACCCGTTACAGGCAAGCTTACATTTGCTTATGTGGTTTCTAATGCAGGATGGTATCCCTCTTACGATATCAGAGTTGATGACATTACAAAACCTGTAAACATTTATTTTAAAGCTAATGTTTACCAGAATACCGGAGTAGAATGGAAAGATGTAAAACTGAGTTTTTCAAATGCCACGCCATGGGTCGCCGGTGATGTTCCCATCCTCTATCCCTGGTTCGTCGATTATTACAATCCTATGCCTGTAATGATTAGGGGAAATGCTTCAATGATACGTAGCGAAGCTCCAGAAATGGCTAAAATGTCAGAAGAAAGGATGTCAGTAAAAGAGGCTGAAGCTGCACCGATGACAGTTGAAAAACAGGTTGGAGAGACAACAATCACATTTGATGTGGCTCTTCCTTATTCTGTTGCTTCCGATGGTAAAATACAGACCATAGAGATCCAGAGGACTGCCACACCTGCAGAATATAAATATGTTACTGTTCCGAAAATATCCACATTGGCATATCTCACAGCTAATATTACTGACTGGGCTGCACAAAGTCTTCAGAGCGGAGAGGCTACCCTATATTTTGAAAATACTTTTGTCGGAAAATCAAATCTCGATGTAAACCAGCTTACCGACACACTTGTGCTTTCACTTGGCACTGATAACAGTATCCTTGTAAAAAGAGAAAAACAGAAAGATTTTACCAGCAGGAAAGTTGTGGGGGCAAATAAAACTGAGATATATTCATATCTGATTACAATAAGGAACAATAAAGCTAATCCTGTTAAAATAACCCTTAATGATCAGATTCCTGTGTCATCAAACAGTGGGATAACAGTAGAGCCTGTTGAACTTACAGGGGGCAGGTTAAATTCACAGTCGGGGCAGGTTAAATGGGACCTTGAGATCAAACCCCAGGAAACCAGAAAAATTATTATGACCTATAGTGTGAAATATCCTAAAGATAAAACAGTAATCCTTGAATAATAATCAAATAAAGTGAAAATACTCGGGAACCTGATCTGGCTTATTTTTGGCGGTTTCGTCATCGCCATTGAATACTTCATTGGCAGCATGGTACTGATAATTACCATAATAGGGATTCCTTTTGGCGTTCAGACTCTTAAGATGGCAGCACTTGCTATCTGGCCATTTGGACGTGACACACGTGTACATTCGAGGGCTTCGGGTTGCCTTTATGTTCTTATGAATGTGATCTGGCTTATCACCGGAGGAATATGGATTGCACTGACTCATGCAGTATTCGGATTGATACTTTGCATAACTATTATAGGTATTCCCTTCGGGCTTCAGCATTTTAAGCTGACAGCAATCGCGCTGAGTCCGTTTGGAAGAGATATAGTGAGTGCATAAAGTATAACAGGCGATGGGCGAAAATACACCAATCGGGAATTTAGGTAAATATGGATTAATAGACCATATCTCTGAAAAATTCAAGCCGGAAGATAAATCGACATTCCTTGGTATTGGCGATGATTCTGCAGTAATAGATAACGGAGAAAATCTTACACTGATATCCACTGATCTTCTGCTGGAAGGGATCCATTTTAATCTTGTTTACACTCCCCTGAAACATCTTGGATATAAGTCTGTTATAAGGGCAATCTCTGATATTTATGCAATGAATGGCAATCCGGGGCAGGTTCTGATAGCCATGGGAATAAGTTCAAGGTTTTCAGTTGAACAGATCGATGATATCTTTGAAGGAGTTGATATGGCCTGCAGAAAATACAAAGTTGATCTGGCAGGAGGCGATACAACAAGTTCTCTGACCGGACTCACATTAAGTGTTACTGCATCAGGGGCGGTCAGGAAAGAAAAGCTTGTGAAGAGAGATGGAGCAAAAGCTAACGATCTTATTTGTGTTACAGGAGATCTCGGAGCTTCCTATATGGGTCTTCAGTTGCTTGAGAGAGAAAGAAGAATATTCGAGCAAAACAAAAATGCTCAGCCCGAACTTTCCGGAAATGATTATGTAATAGGCAGACAATTGAAACCTGAAATTCCGGTTGAGACACTTGTTGCTTTAAATGAAGCAGGTATAATTCCTACTTCAATGATAGATATTACTGAAGGTCTTGCTTCAGATCTTCTGCAGATATGCAAAGCATCTCACACTGGCAGCAGGATATTCCACAAGCAGATACCAATAGATTATGAAACCAGCAGGCTTGCTGAAGAGTTTAACCTTGATCCTCTGATCCCTGCCCTCAATGGGGGTGACGATTTTGAAATGCTGTTTACAGTACCACTTGATCTGTTCGAAACTGTCAAAAATATCAAATCGGTAAAAGTAATCGGACATATTACAGAGCAGGGATCAGGAAATTTCCTGGTTGCTGATAACGGTACTGAAATTGAGATCGAAGCCCAGGGCTGGAAGAAATAAAAGAGCGTCTTACCTGGCTCGTATAATTCCTCTTTCTGATTTTCTGATAAATTCAACGATATAATCCCTGTCAGGTGATTGACGGAACTCATTTTCGATATAATCCAGGGCCTTTGAAAAATTCATACCATTCTGATATAAAGCCCTGTAGATATTATGAATCTCGTCTATCCTCTCTTTTGTAAAACCCCGCCTGGTAAGGCCTACTGAGTTTATTCCCATAAATGAAAGCGGGTCCCTGTCTGCCTTAATAAATGGAGGCACATCAGTTCTGACCTTCGATCCTCCTCCGATCATAACATGGCCACCTATACGTGTAAACTGGTGAACCAGTGAGCCACCGCTTATGATAGCCCAGTCGTCGACTTTTACCTCCCCGGCCATTCCAGTTGTATTGCCGATTATACAATTGTTGCCTATTGCACAGTCATGACCAATATGGCAATAAGCCATCAGAAGGCAATCGTCACCGACAACAGTTTTTCCAACTGCAGCAGTACCGCGATTTACTGTAACACCCTCCCGTACGGTTGTCCTGTCGCCTATCTCCGCAGTAGTATCTTCACCACGGAACTTTAGATCCTGGGGGATCCCTGAGACAACTGCTGATGGGAATATCAGGCAATTCTTACCAATTCTTGCACCATCCATTATGGTTGAATTTGGTCCTATCCAGGTACCTTCACCTATTGTTACATTACCTGCGATGTATGCAAACGGTTCAACAATGACATTCTCGCCTAACCTTGCATCCGGATGGACAAACGCTGATTTTGAGATCATTTAAATATTATTTGTTTTTTATTACCTGTGCTGTCATTTCCCCTTCAACAGCCAGGATATTTCCAACAAATGCCTGGCCATACATAGTAACTATTCCTCTTCGTGCCGGTTCTATAAGTTCCATTTTAAGAATTACAGTATCCCCCGGAATCACTTTATGTTTGAATTTTAGCTTATCGATTTTCAGAAAATATGTTGAATATTTTTCAGGTTCATCAACGGTGCTTAAGACAAGAAGTCCGCCGCATTGTGCAAGTGCCTCAACGAGAAGAACTCCAGGCATAACCGGTTCGTCGGGAAAGTGACCCTGGAAAAAAGGTTCATTAAAGGTCACATTCTTAATCCCGACAATTTTATTCTCATCTATTGCTATTATTTTATCTATGAGCAGGAAAGGAGCCCGGTGGGGAAGTCTTTTCTTAATATCTTCAATCGCATAAACAGGAGGTATTGTCGGATCGTAAACCGGGATATCGCGTTTGGAAAGCGACTTTTTCATCTCCTGTCTCATCAGTTTTGCAAGCCTTGTATTAGCATAATGGCCAGGTCGGGTTGCCACTACTTTCCCTTTAATAGGCATACCGACAAGAGAAAGGTCGCCCATTATATCGAGGAGTTTATGCCTTGCAGGCTCATTCGTATATCGGAGTTCAGTATTATTCAGAATGCCGGCGGTATGCGTAGTAATACCGGGTCTGTTAAAGAGCTTTGCAATACGATCTATTTCAACCTGATCAACCTCTTTTTCCAGGATTACAATTGCATTATCTAGGTCGCCTCCCTTTATGAGTCCCATTTTAAAAAGAGGTTCCAGTTCATGAAAGAATACAAATGTGCGGCTTCTTGAAATGTCCTCTTCAAAATCGTCAATGGTATCAAGAATTGCATACTGGTTCCCCAGTATTTTTGAGTTATAATCGATGAGAACATTTATGCTGAAATGGTCGTCAGGATAAACTATCAGATCAACACCATGTTCTTCATCAGAAAATACTAATTTCTGTTTTACGGTAAAATAATTACGATCTTCTTTAAGCTCAGATATACCTGCCTCCTTTATCGCCTGTACGAATGCCCAGGATGAGCCTCCCATTATTGGAGCTTCAGGGCCGTTAAGTTCAATCATTGCATTGTCAACCCTTAAACCATGAAGAGCAGCAAGCACATGTTCAATTGTTGAAACTGAAGCATTATTCTGAACGAGTGTTGTTCCCCTGGAGGTATCAGTGACATGCTCGGCAAGTGCGTCAATTACAGGTTTCCCCGGAAGGTCTGTTCTGCAGAATTTATACCCGTGATTGGCCGGTGCGGGTTTAAATGTTATTGTGACATTAACTCCTGTATGTAATCCTTTCCCGTCAAGACTGATCGACTTTGCCAGTGTCCTCTGTTTTTCACTCATCATTTAGTTATTTGATTTGTAATTCGGGTACAAAAAAAATAAAAATAAATCGAACTAGCTAAAAAAATATCCTTTAACTACATTATAACCAATCAATTTCCTTTGGACCAGAACCTTATATCACTTCTTTTTCAGGGATTCCACTTCTTTTTCAAGGTTGTCGACCTTTGCCTTGAGTTCAGGTAATTTTCTGAATATCACTGAAGAACGCAGGAATTGCTTGTACTCCATAGCCGGAGAACCAAGGACAACTGAATTTTCTTCTTTGATATCTCCCGCAATACCTGCCTTTGCCCCTATTTTTGTTCCATCAGCAATTTTCAGATGTCCTGCAATACCAACCTGTCCGGCAAACATACAGTTTTTTCCGACTTTTGTCGAACCGGCAATACCAGTCTGTCCAGCCATTACCGTATTTTCACCTACTTCGACATTATGGCCGATCTGGATCAGGTTATCAATTTTGACTCCTTTATGTATAACAGTAGATCCTATTGTAGCTCTGTCTATTGCAACATTCGCTCCGATTTCAACATGGTCTTCCAGAACAACATTCCCCAACTGTGGTATTTTCATAAATTCATTCTCCGACTGAGGTGCAAATCCGAATCCGTCGCTTCCAATAACACTTCCGGCATGAATTGTACACCCCTCACCTATCACGCATTCGTGGTAGATTTTTACGCCGGCATATATTGTACAATTGTTTCCTATCATTGTTTTGTCGCCAATGGAAGCATGCGGATATATCGAACAATTATCACCAATAACGCAGTTTTCTCCGATATAAGTAAAGGGACCTATATAAACTCCCTCACCAATCTTTGAAGTAGGTTCAATAACAGCCGTGGGATGGATTCCTTTTTTTCTGGGTCGTGCCTGGTCAACCAGGCGGAGAAGCGAGGCAAAGGCATCATAAGCATTATCTACTCTGATTAATGTGGCCCCAATTTCAGAAGAGGCAACGAAACTTTTGTTTACCAATACGATCGACGATTTTGTTGTGTAAATATAATGCTCATATTTAGGGTTTGCGAGAAACGACAAAGCCCCCTGATGGCCCTCTTCAATTTTTGCAATAGTATTGACAACTGTTCCGGGGTCGCCTTCTATTTCGCCCTTAAGGAATCCGGCAATTGTTGCGGCTGTAAATTCCATAATTCAATTTTTTAGTTATCTGCATTCTTTTGGATAGCATAGAAAATATTTTGTGATCCTCTCCGAGAGGAACCTGTAATCAAACATATCTGATACTGATGTTATGCCTGCTGTTTCTCCTGATTTAAGCAATATTGTGACTTCAGGTGCATCCGGAGTATAGGCCAGGTTTGAAATACTGCTTGTAAAAACATAATAGTCAAGCATTTCCTTTTTCAATCCCATAAGGTCCTCAGCTATTTTTTTCAATTTTACGACTCTCTCTTTCGGGAATGGATCGTTCTGAAGTTCAATAGCAAAAAGATCTCTCCTGATTAATCGTGATGAAAGGTCGGAAAGAACCTTGTCGGAGTGATCGGCCCAGTATTTTGCCGAAACCAATATATCCGAATCATCAAGCCTGGTAAAGTTGGCAGCAACCAATCCGGGTGTGAATTTCCCATCTTTCAGCAGATCGTCAGGACCAATTTTATTGTATAGGAAAAACCTTAATGAAGGAGTAGTAAAAAGATCATCCCCTTCCGATGCAAGTTCCTTTGCCCGTTTCAGTATTTTTACAAGGAGGCTCTCCGACGAAAGGACTGTTTTGTGCATATATACCTGCCAGTACATCAGGCGCCTTGCTATAAGAAACTTTTCAAGTGAATAAATTCCCTTTTCATCAACAACCAGGCTGTCATTAACCACATTAAGCATGCGGATTATCCGTTCCGAGCCAACAGATCCTTCAATAACACCTGTAAAGAAACTGTCTCTTCTCAGATAATCAAGTCTGTCCATATCCATCTGCCCGGAAATAAGATCATGCAGGAATCTTCTTCTGTAAGTCCCTTTGAATATCTCAATTGCAAGATCGAGCCTGCCTTTGAATGAGTCATTCAGCTTACGCATCAGCAGAAGAGACAGGTCTTCATGCGAAATACCTGTAATTATGGAATTTTCAAGAGCATGGGAGAATGGCCCATGGCCTGCATCATGTAGAAGTATTGCACATAAAACCGCCTCTTCCTCCTCGTGGGATATTTCAACATTTTTACTTCTTAAAGTTGCTATAGCCATATCCATCAGGTGCAGTGCTCCGAGACAATGCTGGAACCTGCTGTGATTTGCACCGGGATAAACGAAACTGGAAAGCCCGAGTTGCTTTATGTTCCTCAGCCGTTGAAACCACGGATGTTCAATAAGGTCAAATATGATATCTCCGGGGATACTGATAAATCCATAAACCGGATCATTTATTATCTTTTTCTTATTTGTATTCCAGACCACCTGATTAATTCTTAGTTTACAAAATTAGAAATTTGTTTGTAACATGGTTGACTTCCGTTGTACCTTTGTGTTACTTTGTATGAATAACGGCGTAAAGGCGTAAGGGCGTAGAGGCGAAGAGGCGTAGAGGCGAAGAGGCGTAAGGGCATAGGGGCGAAGGGGAATAAATAAACTTTGATCTGCAGTGCGAAATATATATTTTATTAATTAACATGGTTTTTTTGCAACATTTGAAATAAAAGTCGTCTTTAGAGCGTCAAATGTAAAAGATAACCCCAAGACTAAGATTTTATTGTATGGAAATTAAGATTCAGGGACTTAATAAGATATATCCTAACGGGAATCATGCATTAAAAGATATAAACCTTGAATTCGGAACCGGGATGTTCGGCCTTCTGGGTCCTAATGGTGCAGGGAAATCGAGCCTTATGAGAATCATCGTAACTCTGATGAAACCATCATCAGGCGAGGTACTTATCGACGGAAAAGATATACAGAAACACAGGAAAGATCTAAGAAGCATGCTAGGATACCTGCCACAGGATTTCAGATTCTTTACTTCACTGAAAACGTGGGAATTCCTTGATTATTCAGGGTCGCTTGCCGGCCTGAGAAACAAAAAAGAGCGGCTCAATGAAGTAGACAGGCTCCTCGACCAGGTAGGTTTGCTTGAGGTCCGCGACCGCCAGGCAAACAGGTTATCAGGCGGGATGAAACGAAGACTCGGGATAGCCCAGGCACTGATCGGTAATCCGAAGATTATTGTTGTTGACGAACCAACTACGGGTCTTGATCCCGATGAACGCATCAGGTTCAGAAATATTCTTTCACAATTAAGTCAGAATGATGTGACAATTATACTTTCAACGCATATTGTAGGTGATATTTCTTCAACATGCCAGGGAATGGCATTGCTGAACAAAGGGGAACTTGTCTTTTCAGGTTCTCCTGAAAACCTTGTTAATCAAGCAGCAGGTCATGTATTCAGACTTAAACTTACAACCTATGAATATGAGAAGGTTAAAGAACACTATAATGTGATATCGACAATCCCGGTTGAAACAGGCTGGGAAGTCCAGGTTGTATCAGATGAAGTTCCGGAATATGAATCGGAAAGCATCATCCCTAATATTGAACATGCATACGTATATTATATGGAGCATAAACTGCATGCCGACATTACTGAATAATTTATACCAAAAAGCAAATGGCATTCCTTCATAACATCAGTACAGTCTCAAGGTATGAAGCAACAACGCTGAGAAGAAGCTGGTTTTTCAGATTATTCTCTATCGGGGCTCTCATTATATTCACATTTATGAATATAGGACTTTTTTCACCGGTAGGTGACGAATCGTGGGAGCTGATAGCAATCTCATCATCAGTGCCCCTGGTAAACCTTTACCTTCTCAATATAGGTCAGGCTATCGTTGTAATATTCCTTGCTGCTGATTTTCTTAAAAGAGACAAAAAGGTCGATACCAATGAAGTCCTATATACAAGGTCGATGTCGAACTTTGAATATGTTATTGGAAAGACCATTGGCATACTCAGACTCTTTATCGGACTTGATATCATCATTTTATCAATCGGGTTACTGATGAATATCATTTCGAAAAATATGACAGTCGACCTGATGTCGTATCTGTCTTATCTGCTGATTATTGCACTCCCGACAATCCTTTTCAGCCTGGGCCTTGCATTCATGTTAATGTCTCTTATAAAAAACCAGGCAATAACATTTCTACTTTTGCTAGGAATTGCAGCTCTGAACATGTTCTGGCTCTGGTACAGGGCTGGTTTTATTTTCGATTATATGGCCTTCGGACTTCCACTGTTCAAATCCGGGGTTACAGGCTTTGATAACCTGAGCGTAATTCTGAATCAGCGCGGAATGTACTTTTTTCTGGGGCTGACACTTGTTCTTGCAACAGTTCTTTTATTTAACCGGCTGCCTCAATCAAAACTGCATACAGGCATATCTTATCTCTTTATGTTCATTTTTCTTGCAGCAGGCGTATACTGCGGATTTAATACATATACAACATATAAACAGAACATAGACGAAAAAAATCTTGTTATTGAATCTAACAGAAAATTTGAGAAGAGCAGTTTTGTAAGTCTTACAGATGCTGATATCAATTTTCAGCACAAAGGTGATTCCTTTGAAGCATCGGCACAGATTAAATTCAATAACAGCAATAAGGAACCGCTTGACAGGTATATTTTTTCGCTTAATCCATATCTGAATGTTACCTCTATTACTTCTGCCGGGAAAGATATCAGCTTCACAAGAACAAATAACATAATTGAGGTTGAACCGCAAAATGATCTTGCCCCTGGAGGAAATGACTCTCTTTCAATTATTTATTCAGGGTCAATTGATGAATCGTTTTGTTATCCCGACTATACCGATAGTTACAAGGAAACTCCTTACAGGATTGCGATGGTAAACATTAATAAGCGCCAGGCATTTCTTACTGATGATTATGTGCTTCTGACACCTGAAACGCACTGGTATCCGGTACCGGGACTCAATTATTACCCGTCAAACCCGGCACGGATCAAAGTAGATTTCACCAATTATTCTCTGCATGTCACAACAAAAAATGGGATGACAGCTGTATCGCAGGGAAAAATGGAAAAAGAGAATGAGACATTTGTATTCAGGCCGGAATCACCACTTACAGGACTAACGCTGGCAATCGGAGATTATATGTCGGATACTTTACAGGTCGACTCGGTGAATTATATCAGCTGGTATTTCCCGGGGCATGATTATTACAAAAAGGATCTTTCCGAATTAAAAGATACACTTCCCCTTCTGGTTTCATCAATAATGAGGGAGCTTGAAACAACTTTTTCCACAAAATATCCTTTTAAAACACTTAACCTTGTTGAGGTGCCGATACAGTTTTATTCATATCCAAGGATGAGTACTCAGACGAGGGCAGAATTGCAGCCTTCAATGGTTCTTCTGCCTGAAAAACTGGCATCTCTGCAAAATGCAGGTTTCGGGAAACAATTCACAAGACAGAAGAAAAGAATGGCCAGAAATAACCAGGTTATTACCGATAAAGAACTGCAGGTAAGGCTATTCAATAACTTCGTTAGAAACACTTTTATAAGCGGTGAGAATTTCAGGTTCGTAAACGGGATTATACTGAATGAGCCTACACGTTTCAGGCTGGGCCCAAGCTTCTATTATTTTAAGAACAACTTCTATTCTTCGGAATTCCCTGTGATAAATGCTGTTTTTGAGTCTCATCTTCAGAAAGTTACTACTCCTGTTGGCGGATTAAGGGGAATGCAGGGAGGCCTTTCCGATAACGATAAGGCAAACACAATTCTTAAAGATGACAGCTTCAGGGAGATACTTGCAAAAAATCCCGGGACAGATACAATAAGGCAGATTTTAACTTTAAAGGGTGATTATCTTTTTAACCTTATGAGATCAAAAGCCGGTATCGAAGAGTTCAAAGAGTGGTTCCCTAAATATATTGACGATCATAAATTCCAAAGTGTCGATATTGTAAATTTAAATAATGACATGAAGGAGAAATTCGGTTTTGAATTTTATCCTTATCTGGACAACTGGTTCAATAAAAAGGAGCAGCCGGGATTCCTCTTCAGTGATTTGCAGGCAAATGAGATAGTTGTTAACGACAGGGTGAGATATCTTGTGACATTTGTTGCATCAAATCCAGAGCCTGTTGCAGGTCTTTTCAATATATCATTCCGGACAGGTGGTCCGGGAGGAGGACAGGGTCAGAGAATGGCAATATCGTTCCAGGGCGGACCTGGCGGCGGTGGCGGCCCATTTAATATTTCAATGCAGGGCCGTGGAATGGAAGCTTCAGATATTTCTAAGATCGTTGTGATGGGGCCGGGCGAGGCAAAAAAGATCAGGATAATTCTTGATGGCCAGCCAAGAGCAATGATGGTCAACACCCTATTTGCCAGGAACATACCAGGAGAGATCACAATTCCTTTAGGGGAAATAAAAAAATCAAAGATCAATGGTTCAGAAACAGATGGTGAAGAGCTCCTTCAATCCATACCGCCATCGACATTCAAAGGAGAAATTATTGTTGATAATGAAGATCCCGGATTTGATGATGGAGGAACAGATGTACAGAGCCCTCTTAAACGTCTTCTTGGGATAAAGGGCAGAAAAGGAAATTCTTATGAAGCTATAAATCCTTACTGGGCTCCTGAATACTGGCAGCAGGTAGTACAATCTGCGTATTACGGAAAATATATTCTCTCAGCTGTTGCTACACGTGGTGGAACCGCTGAAAGAACAGCGAGATGGACAGCTTTAATAGTGGAACCAGGTTATTATGATATATATTGTTATGTCGGGAAGACAGCCAACAGGATGATGGTGCGTTCAGGTAGGGGCGAAGGACAGCAGGGACCGGGTGGCGGAGAACAGGGTGGAGAAACATCCTTTAAGGATATGCATTACAAAGTGTACCACGATGAAGGGGTTGATGAGATAACAATCGATTTTGAAAATGCTGAAGCAGAATGGAATAATCTCGGACGCTATTATCTTTCCCCCGACAGTGCTAAGGTTGAACTTACAAATCAGTCGGCCGGAAGAATTGTTCTTGGAGATGCAATAAGGTGGGTGAAGGTGAATTAGAGGTGTGAGGGGCGAGGCGTGAGGCGTGAGGCGTGAGGCGTGAGGCGTGAGGCGTGAGGCGTGAGGGGTGAGGGGTGGGCCGTACAGAATTATGAATTAAGATCTATATAAAATGAAAAGAATGTTAAAAGTTATGAGCAGATTTGCTGTTTTAGTTTTTTTGTTGATATTCAATATCATAAGCCTCCACGGTCAGACAGGAATGACTTTAGAGGAGGCTCTTCAGATAGCTGAAACAAACTCTCCGACCATGAAAAAAACAAGGCTCAGCCTTGTCAGGAGCCAGGAGAACCTGAATGCCCAGAACGCTGCTTTGAAATCACAGTTTTCATTGTCGGTAAACCCAATTGGGTACAGCCAGAACAGGGCTTTTAATGATCTTATTTCGCAATGGAATTCAACAAAAACAACAGAGAGTTACGGACAGTTTACCGTTTCGCAGCCAATAGTACTTACAGACGCCCGGGTCTCCCTGAATAACCGGTTTGGTTATAAGGATTCCTACAGCGAATATTCAGACAAGACAACTACAGGATTCAGTAACAGTCTCTCCCTGGATCTTGATCAGCCTCTTTTTACTTACAATCGTACCAAGCTTCAGCTTAAAGAACTTGAGCTTGCACTTGAGAATTCGAAGCTTAGCTATGCCATGCAACTGCTTTCTCTTGAGAAAGAGGTAACCCAGGCTTTTTATTATGTGTACCAGCAGCAACAGAGTCTTGATATCTCAAAACAGGCTTATGAAAATATGCAGAAGAGTTATGAGGTATCTAAAAACAAAGTCGAGGCAGGAATCTCTGCAAGAGAGGAGATGTTCCAGGCTGAACTAAACCTTGCCACTACAAAATCTGATTTCGAAAACAAGCAGGTATCACTCGAGAACGCGAAAGACGAATTTAAGCTTCTGATCGGAATGAGCCTTTACGATGATCTTCTGGTACTTCCCAACATAGCTGTTGATACTATTCAGGTTGATGTATCATTTGCCATTGACCAGGGTCTTGCCAGCAGAATGGAATTAAGACAGAGAGAAATAAGCATTGAGACATCACAGTTCGACCTGATCCAGACTAAAGCACTGAATGAATTTAAAGGTTCACTGGGACTCTCAGTGGGTATATTCGGAGACAATGAAAAATTCGGTAATGTATATGAAAGTCCCACTGATAATGAAGGGGTCTCTCTATCGCTTACTATCCCGCTTTGGGACTGGGGAGAAAGAAAATCGAGGATCAAAGCCACGGAAGCAACAATCGAAACTGCAAACATCTCACTGGAGGAAGAACAGAATAACATAATTATAGGTATCAGAAAAGTTTACAGAAACCTTCTCAACCTTCAGAACCAGATAGGAATAGCACGCCAGAGTGTCACTAATGCCCAGCTCACCTATGATCTCAACCTTGAGAAATATAAGAATGGCGATCTTACCGGTATGGATCTTAATATTTATCAGAACCAGTTGTCCGAAAAGCAGTTATCATACACAAACTCTCTGATCTCTTATAAGATGGAACTGCTGAACCTCAAGATACAGGCACTTTACGACTTTGAAAAGAAGGTACCGGTTTCACCAGTAATGTCACTTAAAGAATAAAAAAATAATAATATCAAAATGAAGAAGAATATAATCTTAGCAGCAACCCTGGTATTAGTACTAACCGCCTGCAGGAACCAGGATCAGAACCTGACCGCCGATGTTGAAATACCTGTTTCGGTAGAAGAACTGAAGCTTAAACCTATTGAAGAATTTATTAACACAACCGGAACGGCATTCCCGAAAGGTGAGATTGAGCTGAAATCAAAAATAGCAGCCTCATATTTCCTTGAAAAGAATCCCCAGGCCGGCAGGTTGTGGCAACTTGGCGACAGAGTAAAAGCCGGAGCCCTGATAGCAAGACTTGAAGACGAGGAGTATGTCAATTCTGTAAAGCTGGAAACAAATCAGCTTAACCTTGAACTTATGGAAACAGAACTGAGGAAACAGGAATCTCTTTATGAAAAAGGAGGCGTTACTCTCAAAGAACTTAAAACTGCCGGTATAAACTATGAAAATGCAAAAACAACAGTTGTTAATTCGAAACTTCAACTCGAAAAAACAAGGATCGTTGCTCCTATTGACGGTGTAATTGTTGACCTTCCATATCATACACAGGGGACTCAGATAGAAACAGGACTTACAATGGTCAAAATAATGGATTACAAAACAATGTACATGGATGTTCAGCTCCCTGAAAAATATATCGCAGTTATTAAACCCGGACAGCCAGTCAAACTTACAAATTACACAATACCCGACGATACAATAATAGGGAATGTAACACAATTGTCTCCTGCAATCAATGCCGATACAAGAACATTCAAGGGAACAATATCAATAGATAATCCGGAATACATTCTGCGTCCGGGGATGTTTGTAAAAGCCGATATAATAACAGATCATAAGGATACTGTTATCGTAATCCCCAAAAACATAATCCTTTCGCGCCAGAGAGGTAAAACAGTATTCATCGTCGATCGTGGTGTGGCAGCAGAGAGGCTCATTGAGACAGGACTTGAGAATATTACCGATGTGGAAGTTACAAGAGGACTTACAAAAAATGAACGTGTGGTTATCAGTGGTTTTGAAACCCTCAGCAATCGTTCAAAGGTGAAAATCATTAAATAACAAAAATGAACAGTATAGCCCGATTTGCTGTAAAATACCCTGTCACCGTGCTTATGCTGGTGCTGGGGGTACTCCTGCTTGGTTTTATCTCTTTCGGAAAACTCGGGACAGATCTTTTCCCCGACCTCAACAATCCGAAAATTTATATCGAGCTGAAGGCTGGCGAGAAACCGCCGGAGGAGATGGAAAAGAATTATGTCGATCAGATAGAATCACTGGCAATGCGCCAGAGTGATGTTGTTCAGGTATCTTCAGTATCCCAGGCAGGCTCGGCAACAATAACCGTCGAGTACAACTGGAATAAAGATATGGATGAAGCATTCCTCGATTTGCAGAAAGAGCTTAATTCATTTAGTCAGAACTCTGATCTTGAAGATTTTACTATTTCACAATATGATCCGAATGCCTCTCCGGTAATGATTGTTGGTTTGAAAAACGACAAGATCACTAACATGGATGAGCTGAGGCAGGTTGCTGAAAATTATATCCGTAATGAGCTTGTCAGGATTGAGGGTGTTGCAGATGTGAAGCTTGTCGGGAAAGAAGAGAGTGAAGTAGTAATTGAAACAAACAAATATCTGCTCGAATCATTCGGGCTTACATCAGACGGAATTGCGGCACAGATTAACAATTATAACAGAAATGTATCAGGTGGGTCAATAGTTGATATGGGAACGAAGTATGCCGTAAAAGGGGTCAGTGTTCTTGAAGACCTTACCGACCTTGAAAATATAATAGTCGGATTCAAACAGCCGGCGTCGGCTACATCAGCTACAACTACATCAACCTCAGCAAGAGTTCCTGTCTATCTGAGAGATGTTGCTAAAATTGGTTACGGAAACAAAGATCCTCAGAATATTGTCACTATTAATGGCGAAAGATGCATCGGCCTGGCAATTTATAAAGAACCCAAATTCAATACAGTTGATGCAGTCAAAAGTCTTGATGAAGCATTTGTTACTCTTGGGAAAGCGTTGCCGGGTTACGAATTTATAAAAGTTCTCGACCAGGGAACATATATTAACAGTGCTATCGGGGAAGTCAGGAATACATTATTATTAGGTATTCTCCTTGCCGTTTTTGTACTATATATCTTCCTGAGGAGAATCGGAACTACCCTGGTTATCAGTGTTGCTATACCAGTTTCAATTATTGCCACATTCAACCTGATGTATTTCAATCACCTCACCCTTAACATAATGACACTGGGAGGGCTTGCCCTGGGAGCAGGGATGCTTGTCGATAATGCCATTGTGGTTCTTGAGAATATTACGCGCTTACGCGAAGAAGGAATGCCTCTGAAAGATGCTGTAATTAACGGGACCGGACAGGTTGGAGCTGCGATAACATCATCAACAATTACAACAATAGTAGTGTTTCTTCCTATTGTATACCTGCAGGGAGCATCGAGTGAGATGTTCAGAGACCAGGCATGGACAGTGGCGTTCTCACTACTGTCGTCTCTTGTTGTTGCTATGCTGGTGATACCTATGCTTGTATCAGTATTTTTCTCTGATAAGAAAGTCAAAGCCGGTATCGGTTCGCCTGTTAAATTAACGTGGTACGCCGGATTTCTCGAAAAAGTTGTGGAAAAGAGGAAGCTGGTTATTCTGTTATCGGTTATTCTTCTTGGAGCCTCTGCTTTGCTGATCCCTCAGCTTGGCAGTGAATTCATGCCGAAATCGGAATCAGCAGAATTTACTGTTCAGTTAAAACTTCCTGAAGGAA
>Ga0209575_10000588_pt1 | contig 20742 bp, 17 predicted proteins | sample Medcelwee11metaG_FD_187172 | JGI IMG/M metagenome (GOLD analysis project Ga0209575, IMG submission 187172) | Freshwater pond sediment microbial communities from the University of Edinburgh, under environmental carbon perturbations - Medium... | ecosystem: Environmental > Aquatic > Freshwater >...
CGGTCTCGACAGGAATCGGATCTATGGGAGTTGGATGCAGGCTCACCTCTACCTCCTATTGATCGTCAGCCGCAGTACCGTCAGAGTGCTTCGCACAACAGCTCTTGGCAATTCGCCGACGGTATCTCACCTATGTGTCGACCTGGCAGGGTTTTGTCTACGTGGCCTTCGTCATCGACGTCTTCGCCCGGCGGATCGTCGGCTGGAAGGTCTCCAGTTCGGCACGTACCGACTTCGTGCTGGATGCCCTGGAGCAGGCGCTGTATGCCCGTCAGCCGGTACAGGGCGGGCTGATCCATCACAGTGACAGAGGGGTGCAGTATGTCTCGATCCGCTACACGGAGCGCCTGGCAGAGGCTGGCATCGAGCCGTCGGTGGGCAGTGTGGGTGACTCGTACGACAACGCCCTGGCCGAGACGATCAATGGCTTGTACAAGGCGGAGGTGATTCATCGCCAGTCCTGGAAGAGCCGCGAGGTCGTGGAGCTGGCCACGCTGACCTGGGTGGACTGGTACAACCATCGTCGACTGCTGGAACCGATCGGCAACATCCCGCCGGCGGAAGCTGAAGCGGCGTATTATCAACAACTCGACGAGTCAGCCCTGGCGGCATGACTCACACCAAAGAGCCTCCGAGATTCCCGGGGCGGTTCAGCTGCTTCGTGCCTGAACTCAGTGGAGAAAGATCGTTTTGCCATGTTCTGTTACCTCGCTGTGTGACGGTAGCGTACCGCCCTATCGGGGTGTCCAGAATCATTAGGCCATTACAGGGGCTACCGGACCTACATTGAGGAGCAGTCGCCCTTCGAGACGCATCAGGGGGTCAAGGGGGCCGAGTTCAGCCGCATCCTGACAGTTCTCGATGACGAGGAAGGCCGCCACAACCAGTTCTCATATGGGAAGCTCTTCGGAATCACGCCGCCGTCCAATACGGACCGGACCAACCAGCGTGAGGGCAACGAGACAACTTTCGACCGGACACGGCGTCTGCTGTACGTGTGCTGTTCGCGCGCTGGAAAAGATCTGGCTGTGGTTTTCTTCGCGGACGATCCGGCGGCGGCGCATGCCGCTATCGCGGGCCTTGGACTGTTCCCGGCCGAAGACGTCCATAATCTCGTGGCCGTCTGAACCCGAGCGCATGCTGGCGTCTCGAACTCAGAGCAGAAATGAGGGCTGCTGCCGTCACTCTGCTCCACCGCAGACATTACGAGCGTCTGAGAAGGGTCGACTTCTGCCGGTAGAGGCCAGTTTTTTTGGCTATACCTTAATTGATGTGGCCGCGCTCAGGCGTTTGGCTGGCTGGCCCCTGATAAGGAACATCCAAACTGCAACGCCTCATCGGGGGTGTCATTACTTCGAGCCTCGACCGCCTGGCAGGATGCCACCCGTGCCCGCGCTGCGCTGGAGCAGTCCAGTGCAGCACAGTACAGCGAGAACGTTGGTGCGCGAGCTGCTGGCCGCCGGCCTGGGCATCCGGGCAGCGTCCAGCACGCCGGCTGCTCGACCACCGCAGTGCCCAAGATCCGGGATCGGATGCCATAACCGGCAACCGGCGCACCCATGATGGGAGTGTCGCGCAACTCAGGTTTCCGGCGGTAGCTGCAGGCGCTGGCCGGCGATGGCCAGGGTCAGCTGGGCGAGGCCGCTCCACGGCTCGCCGTCGGCCTGGCCCTTGATCTGCGCGTCGATTAGTTGGGCGTCGCGCAGCAGCTGGTTCCAGCGCGCCGCCGGGTGGCGCTGCAGGGCCTTGGCGAGCAGCGGGCGGCGCTTTTCCCAGACCGGCGGGCGCGCCTGCGCGAAAGCCTTCTCCTGCGGCACGCCCTGGGCGTACTGCTGGGCGAGCGTGGCCAGCAGGCGCAGTTCGCGAGCCAGCGCCCAGAGGATCACCGGGGTTTCCGCGCCTTCGCCGCGCAGCCCCGCGAGCATGCGCAGGGCATGGGCGGCCTGGCCGGCGAGGGCGGCGTCGAGCAGGCCGAAGACGTCGAAGCGGGCGCTGTCGGCCACCGCGGCCTGCACGGTGTCGACCGTGACCTGCTGGTCCTCGGCGAGCAGCTTGAGTTTCTCGATCTCCTGGGCGGCGGCCAGCAGGTTGCCCTCCACGCGGGCGGCGATCAGCTCCACAGCCTCCTGGCTGGCGGCCAGCCCGGCCTGGGCCAGGCGTTGGCGGATCCACTGCGGCAGTTGGGCGGCATCGACCGGCCAGACCTGCACGAACTGCACCTGCGGGGCGTCGAGCAGCGCCTTGGCCCACTTGCTCTTCTGGGTGGCGGCGTCGAGCTTGGGCAGGCCGATCAGCAGCAGGCTGTCCTCGGCGGGACGGGCGAGGTATTCGAGGATCGCCGCGGCGCCCTTGTCGCCGGGCTTGCCGTTGGGAATGCGCAGTTCCAGCAGGCGCTTCTCGGCGAACAGCGACAGGCTGGCGCCGGCCTCGTAGAGCCGGTTCCAGTCGAAGTTGGCGTCGGCGTCGAACACCTGGCGCTCGCTGAAGCCTTGGGCGCGCGCGGCGCCGCGGATAGCGTCGCAGGCTTCCTGGCAGAGCAGCGGCTCGTCGCCGCTGACCACGTAGACCGGCGCCAGGACATCCTTGAGCTGCTTGGGCAGTTGGGCGGAGGAGAGTTTCATGCGACGGGAAGGGGCGGGACCGTGGCCCCGCCCGGCGACCTCAGGGGGTTTCGGTGGGTAGATCGAGCGGCGACTGCTGCGGCTCGTTCTGCTGCTCTTCCTGGGCGCGTTGGGCCGCCTCTGCGGCCTGCGCCTCGGCCCGGGCGCGCTCCTGGGCCTGCTGCTCCATCTGGGCGAGGCGCTCCGGGGTGAGCTGCTGCAGGCGCAGGATCAGCTGCTGGACCATCTCGCGGCGCATTTCCTCGCGCAGCTGCAGGGCTTCCTGGGTCGAGCCGGTGATGTTGTTCTGGTCGTGGACGTAGACCTTCTGCACCGTCAGCTCGTTGCTGCCGAGCTGCAGCTTGCGGGTATCGAGCAGCTCGTATTCGAGGGTGGTGCTCAGCTCGTATTCCATGCTGCGCGAGGTGCTGGTGTAGCTGGCGGTGCGGCGCTTCTCGGTCTCGCGGGTCAGGACCAGCTCGTAGGGCGCGCTGGCGTATACCTTGACGCCGTTGGCTTCGAGCTGGCTGCGTAGCAGCCGCTGGGTCTCGCCGTAGGCGTTGCGGGCGGTCAGGTTGAGTTCGCTGAGGGCGATGCGTGTGCTCTCGCCGCCGGTGCCGCGCAGATGGAAGCCGCAGGCGCCGAGCAGGCCGGTCAGGGCGACGAGCGCGAGGCTCCGTTTGATCATCTGGTTTCCCCTTCGGTGACCGGCGGCCTCTTGCCGCCGGGACGGCGCATCAATTGGCGACGATGTTGACCAGCTTGCCCGGCACCACGATGACCTTGCGGATGGCGAGGCCTTCGGTGAAGCGCAGCACGTTCTCGTTGGCGCGGGCAGTGGCCTCGACTTCCTCGCGGGAGGCGGCGGCCGGCACCTGGATTTCCCCGCGCAGCTTGCCGTTGACCTGCACCACCAGGGTCAGGGTGTCCTGCACCAAGGCGGACTCGTCCACCGTCGGCCAGGCGGCGTCGATGATCAGGCCGTCCTTGCCGAGGGCTTCCCAGAGCGCGTGGCTGATGTGCGGGGTGATCGGCGCCAGCAGCAGGGCCACGGTTTCCAGGCCCTCCTGGAGCAGGGCGCGGTCCTGTTCGCTTTCGGCCTTCGCCTTCTCCAGCACGTTCATCAGGGTCATCACCTGGGCGATGGCGGTGTTGAACTTGTGGTGCTGGCCGACATCCTGGCTGGCCTGCTTGATGGCCAGGTGGATGGCGCGGCGGATCTCTTTCTGTGCGTCGCTCAGGCTGCCGGTATCCAGCGTGCCCGGCAGGCCGGCGCTCGCATGGCTCTGGGCCAGGCGCCAGACCCGGCGCAGGAAGCGGCTGGCGCCCTCGACGCCGGCGTCGGACCACTCCAGGGAGAGTTCCGGCGGGGCGGCGAACATCATGAACAGGCGGCAGGTATCGGCGCCGTAGGCGTCGATCATCGCCTGCGGGTCGACGCCGTTGTTCTTCGACTTGGACATCTTCTCGGTGCCGCCGATTTCCACCGGCAGGCCGTCGGACTTGAGCTTGGCGCCGATCACCTTGGCCTTGGCGTCGCGCTCGACCTCCACGTCGGCCGGGTTGAACCAGTCCTTGCCGCCGTTTTCCAGGGTGCGGTAGTAGGTTTCGGCGACCACCATGCCCTGGGTCAAGAGGTTCTTGAACGGCTCGTTGGAGGACACCAGCCCTTCGTCGCGCATCAGCTTGTGGAAGAAGCGCGCGTAGAGCAGGTGCAGGATGGCGTGCTCGATGCCGCCGATGTACTGGTCCACCGGCAGCCAGTGGTTGGCCGCCTGCGGGTCGACCATGCCCTGCTCATAGGTCGGCGAGGCGTAGCGGGCGTAGTACCAGGACGACTCGACGAAGGTGTCCATGGTGTCGGTTTCGCGCTTGGCCGGTTTGCCGCATTTCGGGCAGCTGCAGGCGTAGAACTCCGGCATCTTCGCCAGCGGGCTGCCGGTGCCGTCCGGTACCACGTCCTCGGGCAGCACCACCGGCAGCTGGTCTTCCGGCACCGGCACGTCGCCGCAGCTGTCGCAGTGGACGATCGGGATCGGGCAGCCCCAGTAGCGCTGGCGGCTGATGCCCCAGTCGCGCAGGCGGAACTGGGTCTTGCGCGCACCGTGGGTGCCGCCTTCCAGATCGGCGACGATGGCGTCGAAGGCGGCGGTGAAGTCCTTGCCGTCGTACTTGCCGCTGTTGAGGGTGGTCAGGCCTTCCTTGTCGGCGTACCAGGCCTGCCACTCGGCGGCGCTGAAGTCCTTGCCCTCGGCGGCGTAGACCTGCCTGATCGGCAGGCCGTACTTGTTGGCGAACTCGAAGTCGCGTTCGTCGTGGGCCGGCACGGCCATCACCGCGCCCTCGCCGTAGCCCCAGAGCACGTAGTTGGCGACGAACACCGGCAGTTTGTCGCCGGTCAGCGGGTGGACGACGAACTGGCCGGTGGCCAGGCCCTTCTTCTCCATGGTGGCCATGTCGGCCTCGGCCACCGAGCCGGCCTTGCATTCGGCGATGAAGGCCTGCAATTCGGGACTGTTCGTGGCGGCGCGCTGGGCCAGCGGGTGTTCGGCGGCGACGGCGACGTAGGTGGCGCCCATCAGGGTGTCCGGGCGGGTCGAGTAGACCTTGAGCTGGCCGGCCTCGCCGACGCTGGCGACGTCGTAGTCGAAGACGATGTCGGCGCCGAAGCTCTTGCCGATCCAGTTGCGCTGCATGGTCTTGACCTGCTCGGGCCAGCCGGTCAGTTCGTCCAGGCTACTCAGCAGTTCTTCCGCGTAGGCGGTGATGCGGAAGTAGTACATGGGGATCTCGCGCTTCTCGACCAGCGCGCCGGAACGCCAGCCGCGCCCGTCGATGACCTGCTCGTTGGCCAGCACGGTCTGGTCCACCGGGTCCCAGTTGACGGTGCCGTTCTTGCGGTAGATCACGCCCTTCTCGAACAGCCTAGTGAACAGCCACTGCTCCCAGCGGTAGTAGTCCGGCTTGCAGGTGGTGACTTCGCGCGACCAGTCGATGCCCAGGCCCAGGCTTTTCAGCTGGGACTTCATGTAGGCGATGTTCTCGTAGGTCCATTTGGCCGGCGCCACCTGGTTCTTCATCGCGGCGTTTTCCGCCGGCATGCCGAAGGCGTCCCAGCCCATCGGCTGCAGCACGTTCTTGCCCTGCATGCGCTGGTAGCGGGCGATCACGTCGCCGATGGTGTAGTTGCGCACGTGCCCCATGTGCAGCTTGCCGCTGGGGTAGGGGAACATCGACAGGCAGTAGAAGGTGTCCTTGCCGGGCTGCTCGCGCACCTCAAAGGACTTCTGGGCATCCCAGAGGGACTGCGCGGCGGCTTCGATCTCGCGGGGCTGATACTGTTCGTGCATGGTCTGCTGGCGCTGGAAAAGGGGGCGTGGAAAACCCCGTAGCATACATGAGCGGGCTTGGCCGTGGGAAACGCCGGGCCGGCGCGGGATGGCCGGTGTCCCGCCGCCGTTGGTCGCGGCGGGCGATCGTGACGGGGGTGGCCGCTAAGCTCAGGTAAAGGGTGTCGTTTCTCCCGGTGTCGAGGTGTGGGATGGGCGAGGCGAGAGCGGGTGGCGGATTGTACCGGCGACTGATCGAGCGGATCGCCTGCGCCCTCGCCGGGGCCGAGGCCGTGCGCTGGCGCGGCGGGCCGGAGCCGGGCGTGCTGGCGTTGCACGATCTGTCGCCCGCCGAGCGGGCGCTGATCCGCGCCTGGCTGCGTCAGGACCTGCAGTGGCTGCGCGGTTGGCAGGCGGCGGCCGAGGAGCTGGCACTGATCGAGCGCCAGGAGCGTGCCGCCCGCGCCTTCGTGCCGGTCGACAGCCTGGCCGGATCGCGCAGGCTTCGCCCGTTGGGTCATCCCCGGCTGTTCTGCGCGCTGTGCGGACGGGCCGTGCGGCAGCGCCGCGCGGGCTGCATCGCGGCCTGTCCGGCGTGCGCCTCGCGGCTGTTCCTGGTCGGCCAGCGGCAGCAGCGGCGCGAAAACGGCGGCCGCTGACCGCCCCGCGGTCACCCGTTTTCGACGGCTGGCGGAATCCGTCCGGCCCTGTCTCCGGCAAGTACGACATGAGCTGTCGCGCGGCACCGGCATGCTGACCCCCATCATCACAGGCCAACCGGCCACGGGTATGGGGAGTCTTTATCGATGGTCGAGCTGGAACGGATTCAACCCTGGATGCTGCTGCGCGACAGTCGCTGTAACACCTTGCTGCGGATTCTCCGGATCGGTCAGCCGTGGGCGGGAAGCATCGTCGTCGATGGGCAGGATCAGCTGGGAAATCATGCGGAAATCACGCTTTCGCGCAGCGACGAAACCTATTTGCAGGCCGTGAGCCATGTCCCGCGCCTGAGACGCGATCCCGCCGCCGTGCTCGGCTGTCTGCTCGCCGGGGCGGCGGGCGATGCCCTGGGGGCGCCGGTCGAGTTTCTCCGTTGGCCCGAGATCGAGCGGCAGTTCGGTGCGCGTGGCGGTGTCGTCGATTTCGTCCCGGCCTACGGCCGGCTCGGCGCGATCACCGACGACACCCAGATGATGCTGTTCACCGCCGAAGGTCTGCTGCGTGCCTGGGTATGCGGCGTGTCCCGCGGTATCTGCCATCCGCCGAGCATCATCCATCATGCCCTGCTGCGCTGGCTGTTGACCCAGGGCGAACCCGCGGCCACCGCCGTGGGGCAGGACGGCTGGCTGTTCGGCGAACGGCGCCTGTGGTCGCGCCGTGCCCCGGGCGACACCTGCCTTTCCGCCCTGCGCGCCAGCCGCCGCTTCGGCGAGCCGGCCGACAATGCCGGCAAGGGCGGCGGCGGGGTGATGCGGGTGGCGCCCTGCGCCTTCTTTCCCGGGGCCTTCGACAAGGCCGCCGAATCGGCGCGCCTGACCCACGGCCATCCCACCGGCTACCTCGCCGCCGGTTTGTTCGCCGACATCCTGGCGCGCCTGTGGCGCGACGAGAAGGCCTCGCTGCTCGAGGCGACCCGGGCCGGCCTCGCCGAGCACGGCGGGCGGCCCGGCATGGAGGAAACCCGTCGCCTCGTCGAGCGCGTCCTCGCGGTGCACGCGGAGGGGGCGAAGCCGACGCCGCAGGGCATCGAGCAGCTGGGCGGCGGCTGGGTCGCCGAGGAGGCCCTGGCCATCGGCCTCTGGTGCGCGCTCGGCGCGGGCAGTCTGGAGGAGGGGCTGATCCGTGCCGTCAACCACGGCGGCGACAGCGACAGCACCGGGCTGATCGCCGGCCACTTCCTCGGTCTGCTCCATGGCCCCGAGGCCATTCCGGCCCACTGGCTGGACGAGCTGGAGCTGCGCGACGTGATCGAGCGTATCGCCCTGGACCTCTGCCTGGTGCCCGGCAGTTACCGGGCCGACGGCAGCGAGGCGAGCCGGGCGATCGGCGAACGCTATCCGGGCTGGTGAGGGGCTGGCCCTGCCGGTCCCGGGGTGAGCGGCCCTGCGCTGCGGCGGTGGAGAAGCGCTGTACGGAAGCGTCCGGTTGCGCCAGCTTATGGGGTCCAGGTTTCGTACCGTCGGAGGAGCCCATGCCGCTTCGCTACTTGTTCAAACACCTCCTGTTGCCGCCGTCCGGGTTGTTGCTCCTGCTGGCGCTCGGCTGGTGGCTGCGCCGCCGCGCGCCGTGGGCGGCCGGGCTGTGCTTCGCCCTCGGGCTGGGCGGGCTGTGGCTGCTCAGTCTGCCGGTGACGGTGGAGTGGGCGGCGCGGGTCCTCGAGCGCGAGCCGGCCCTGGCGGAGGCGCAGTGGCCGCAGCTGGCGCAGCGCGCCGAGGCCATCGTGGTGCTGGGGGGCGGGCGCGAGCGCGGCGATCCGGCCTGGGGCGGCGACCAGCCGAGCCCCTTGGCGCTCGAGCGGCTGCGCTACGCCGCCCGTCTGGCGCGGGCCTCGGGCCTGCCGCTGCTGGCCAGCGGCGGTCTGCATTTCGGCGCGCCGCCCAGCGAGGCGGCGCTGCTCGGCGAGGTGCTGGAGAAGGACCATGGCCTGGCGCTGCGCTGGCGCGAGGAGCGCAGCCGGACGACCTGGGAAAACGCCCGCTACAGTGCCGAGCTGCTGCAGCGTGAGGGCATCCGCCGGGTGGTGCTGGTGACCCAGGCCTGGCACATGCCGCGGGCGCGCTGGTGCTTCGAGCGGGCCGGCTTCGCGGTGTTGCCCGCTCCGGCGGGCTTTCTCGGCGTGCCCAACGCTCGCCCGCTGGGCGGCTGGCTGCCCGAGGGGCGGGCGCTGTGGCAGAGCGGCCTGCTGCTCAACGAGGCGCTGGGGCAGCTGGCCTATCCGTTGCTCTACCGCTGAACCTCGACGGCCGGGACGCTCGCCGCGGAGTGCTCGGTGCGCCGGCGCAGCAGCGCCCAGCCGAGCAGCAGGACGGCGAGGGTCGCCAGCGGCCAGACGCGCCACTGCAGGTAGGGGGTGAGTCCCTGCATCGGCGTCACCTCGCCGTAGAGCACGGCGCGCTGGAACTGCGGCAGTTGCTGGGTGACCCGTCCGAAGGGGTCGATCAGCGCGGTGATGCCATTGTTGGTGGTGCGGATCATCCAGCGGCCGGCTTCCAGGGCGCGCATCCGCGCCATCTGCAGGTGCTGCAGGGGGCCGATGGAGGTGCCGAACCAGGCGTCGTTGCTGATGGTGAGCAGCAGGTCGCTCTGTGCGGCCAGGCCGGCGGCGAATTCCGGGTAGACCACCTCGTAGCAGATGTAGGGGGCGATCCGCCAGCCGCGGGCCTGCAGCGGCGGCTGGTCGGCCGGGCCGCGGGCGAAGTCGGACATCGGCAGGTCGAAGAAGGCGATCAGCCCGCGCAACAGCTCCTGCAGCGGCACGTATTCGCCGAAGGGCACCAGCTTCTGCTTCAGGTAGGTGCCCGAGCCTTCGCCGGCCACGGTGATGCCGTTGTAATAGCGCGGCTCGCCCTGGGCGTTGCGCTGGCGGATCGGCACCCCGGTGAGCAGCGCGAGGTGGCGCGGGCGGGCGTAGCGATCGAGGCCGGCGAGGTAGTCCTCGGCGTACTCCTTGAGAATCGGCACGGCGGTTTCCGGCCAGACCACCAGGTCGACCGCGGCGGCGCGCTGCAGGGTGAGGTCGCGGTAGAGCATCAGTTGGGCGCTGAGCTGTTCCGGGTCCCACTTGAGGCTCTGCGACACGTTGCCCTGCACCGCGGCGATCTTCAGCGGCGCGCCGGCGGGGTGGGTCCAGGCATGGCCCTGGAGCGCCAGGCCGAGTCCCCAGGGGGCGAGCAGCAGGCCGAGGGCGCCGGCCAGCGCCAGCGGCCGGCGGATCAGGCGCGGCAGGTTGATCGAAAGCGCCGCGGACAGCGCCAGGACGAAGGAGAGCAGCCAGACCCCGCCCAGCGGCGCCAGGGCGGCGAGCGGCCCCTCGGTTTGGCTGTAACCGGCGTAGAGCCAGGGAAAGCCGGTGAGAAACCAGCCGCGAAAACCCTCCAGGGCCAGCCAGAGGGCGGCAAAACCCAGGGCGTCGGCCAGCGGCGCGGCGTCCCGGCGCAGCCAGCGGCTCCACAGCCAGGCGGGCAGGGCGAAGAAGAGCGCCAGGGCGAGCATCAGGGCGAAGGTGAGCAGGCCGGCCAGCGGCACCGAGGCGGCGCCGTAGTCGTGGATGCTGATGTAGATCCAGCTGGTGCCGGCGGCGTAGAGGCCAAAGCCGTAGCACCAGCCGCGCCACAGCGCGGCCCGCGGCGCCAGCTCGCGCAGGCCCAGGTAGAACAGGGCGATCGATAGCAGCGCCAGCGGCCAGAGGTCGAACGGTGCCTGGGCGAGAGGGGTCAGGGCGCCGGCGGCCAGGGCCAGCAGATTGCCCGGCCAGCCGGGGCGGGTGATCCAGCGCATCGGGAATCCTAGGGTCTGTTGATGTTTTGGCGTGAGCCGCGTTGCTGCGTCAAATGCCGCCAGGCAAGGCGCGGGGCGCCGGCAAGGGTCATTCCCTTGCCAAGCCCCGCAACGCCGCATGGCGGCATTTGCCGCGCAACCCGCAGGGACGGGGCCCGTTTGGCGCAGCACGGCGTCGCTCGTCGTTCATTTGGAATGACCAAACTTCTCTCCTCGTTCCTTGTTCTGCGCCAGACGGGCCTCCGTCGCGGCCTACGCCAAAACGTCAACAGACCCTATGGAAAAGGCGGCGCAAGCTTAATGGAGCGGCTCGCGGCATGCCATGGCGGTCCGTTGAGAGGGCCGGGCAGGCGCGGCGCGTCGTGCCCGGCCGAGGGCTCAGTGGCGCGGGAGGGTCAGGCGCAGCAGGTGGATGCGCCGGCTGTCGGCGTTCAGCACGCGGAAGCGGAAGTCGCCGATGTCGATGGTCTCGTTGCGCTTGGGCAGGTGGCCGAAGGCATTGGCCACTAGGCCGCCGAGGGTGTCGAACTCGCTGTCGGAGAGTTCGCTGTCGAAATGTTCGTTGAAGTCCTCGATCGGCATCAGTGCCTTGATCACGAAGTCGCCGTTGGGCAGCTCCTTGATGTAGCTGTCCTCCTCGACGTCGTGCTCGTCCTCGATATCGCCGACGATCTGCTCGAGCACGTCCTCGATGGTCACCAGGCCGGCGACGCCGCCGTACTCGTCGATGACGATGGCCATGTGGTTGTGGGTGCTGCGGAGTTCCCGCAGCAGCACGTTGAGGCGCTTGGATTCGGGGACGAAGGTCGCCGGGCGCAGCAACTGCTTGAGTTCGCAGGCACAGCTCTCGCCGGTGTTGCGCAGCAGCAGCGGCAGCAGGTCCTTGGCGAGCAGGACGCCGACGATGTCGTCGAGGCTTTCGCCGATCACCGGATAGCGCGAGTGGGCGGCGTCGATGATCGTCGGCAGGAATTCCTGGGGCGTCTGGCCGGCCTTGACGGTGATCATCTGCGAGCGCGGGACCATGATGTCGCGCACTTGCAGGTCGGCGACCTGGATGGCGCCCTCCACGATGGTCAGCGCCTCGCTGTCGAGCAGCTCGTTCTCGTGCGCTTCGTGGAGGATTTCCAGCAGTTCCTGGCGGTTGCGGGGTTCGTGGGCAAAGGCCTGGGTGAGCTTGCTCAGCCAGGATTGCCCATTGCTCGATCGATCTTCGCTCATCTTCCTTCGCTCGTGGTGCCCGCGGGATCGGGCAGGTCGTCGCTGTCGTAGGGGTCGGGGTAGCCCAGTTCAGCCAGCAAGTCCCGTTCCAGGTTTTCCATTTCCTCGGCCTCCTCGTCCTCGAGGTGGTCGTAGCCGAGCAGGTGCAGGCAGCCGTGGATCGTCAGGTGGGCCCAGTGGGCATCCAGCGGCTTGCCCTGTTCGGCGGCCTCGCGCTCGACCACCGGTACGCAGATCACCAGGTCGCCGAGCAGCGGGATGTCGAGCAGCCCGTCGGGAATCTCGGCGGGGAAGGACAGCACGTTGGTCGGGTAGTCCTTGTGCCGCCAGGTGCGGTTCAGCTCGCGGCCTTCCGCCTCGTCGACCAGGCGGATGGTCAGCTCGGAGTCGGCCGTGCGCTGGCGCAGGGCCAGTTCGCACCAGCGGCGGAAGTCGCTCTCGGCGGGCAGCGGCCGTTCGCTGGCCAGTTGCAGGTCCAGTTCAAGCATCGCGGCGTCCTTCCTGGCGCGGCTCGCCCTGGGGGCGGGCCGGATGGCGTTCCTCGAAGCGCTCGTAGGCCTCGACGATCCGCTGCACCAGGGGGTGGCGCACCACGTCCTTGGGCTGGAAGTGGGTGAAGCTGATCCCCGGCACGTCGCGGAGCACCTCGATCACGTGGGCCAGCCCCGATTTGGTGCCGCGCGGCAGGTCGACCTGGGTCACGTCGCCGGTGATCACCGCGGTGGAGCCGAAGCCGATCCGGGTGAGGAACATCTTCATCTGTTCCAGGGTGGTGTTCTGGCTCTCGTCGAGGATGATGAAGCTGTTGTTCAGGGTCCGCCCGCGCATGTAGGCCAGCGGGGCGATCTCGATCACCTGCTTCTCGATCAGCTTGGCCACCTGTTCGAAGCCGAGCATCTCGTAGAGCGCGTCGTACAGCGGGCGCAGGTAGGGGTCGATCTTCTGCGCCAGGTCGCCGGGCAGGAAGCCGAGTTTTTCGCCGGCCTCCACCGCCGGACGCACCAGCAGGATGCGTCGCACCTGCTCGCGCTCCAGGGCGTCCACCGCGCAGGCCACGGCGAGGTAGGTCTTGCCGGTGCCGGCCGGGCCGATGCCGAAGTTGATGTCGTTGTCGAGGATCGCCTTGACGTAGCGCTGCTGGTTGGCGCCGCGCGGGCGGATCAGCCCCTTGCGGGTGCGCAGGGCGACGCTGGCTTCGGCCCGGGGGTCGACCAGCGCCTCCATGCCCGACTCCTGGAGGAACAGGTGGACCAGGTCCGGCGACAGGTCGGCGCCGTGGGTTTCCCGGTAGAGGCGGCGCAGCAGCTGTTCGGCGGCCTGGGTATGGTGCGGCTCGCCGAGCAGTTCGAACTGGCTGCCGCGGTTGCGGATCTCGATGGCCAGGCGCTGTTCGATCAGGCGCAGGTGCTCGTCGAACTGTCCGCAGAGGTTGGCGAAGCGGCGGGCTTCGAAGGGTTCGAGGGTGAAGCGATGGGGTTCTGTGGGTGCGTTCAAGGGCTTTCGGGTACGGCCGTCTCGCGGCGGAATGATGAGGGAAGAATAGCGCCGTCGGCGGCGGGGGGGAAGTCGACGCCGGTCGGGGGCGCGGCGGACCCGGCGGAACGCCGCCCGCCGGGTCGTTCGCGGGGGATCAGTCGAGCAGGCTGCCGCGCAGCGAGTGGGGCAGGGCGTCGTCGATGCGCACTTCGACGAACTGGCCGATCAGCCGCGGGTTGGCCGAGGGGAAGTTGACGATGCGGTTGTTCTCGGTGCGGCCCTGGAGCAGGCCGGGGTCCTTCTTCGAGTAGTCGCTGACCAGGATGCGCTGGGTGCTGCCGACCATCCGTCGGCTGATCTCGAAGCCCTGCTGGGAGATGCGCTGCTGCAGGATCGAGAGGCGCTGCTTCTTCAGCTCTTCCGGGGTGTCGTCGGGCAGCTCCGCCGCCGGGGTGCCGGGGCGCGCGCTGTAGACGAAGGAGTAGGAGAAGTCGAAGCCGACCTCCTCGATCAGCTTCATGGTCTGGGCGAAATCCTCCTCGGTCTCGCCGGGGAAGCCGACGATGAAGTCCGAGCTGATGCTGATCTCCGGCACGGCGGCCTTCAGCTTGCGAATCCGCGACTTGTACTCCAGGGCGGTGTGGTTGCGCTTCATTGCCGCGAGGATTCGGTCGGAGCCGGACTGCACCGGCAGGTGGACGAACTTGACCAGTTCGGGAATTTCCGCGTGGGCCTGGATGAGGGCGTCGGAGAACTCCAGCGGATGGCTGGTGGTGTAGCGCAGGCGGTCGATGCCGTCGACGGCGGCCACCAGGTAGAGCAGCTCGGCGAAGTCGACCAGGCGCCCGTCGGCGGCCGTGCCGCGGTAGCCGTTGACGTTCTGGCCGAGCAGGGTGACTTCGCGCACGCCGTTCTCAGCCAGGTGGATGACCTCGGCGAGCACGTCCTCCGGCGGCCGGCTGACTTCCTCGCCGCGGGTGTAGGGCACCACGCAGTAGGTGCAGTACTTGCTGCAGCCTTCCATCACCGAGACGAAGGCGCTGGGGCCGTCGACCCGCGGCTCGGGCAGGCGGTCGAACTTCTCGATCTCCGGGAAGGAGACGTCCACCTGGGGCTTTTGCGTGGCCCGCGCGGCGTCGATCATCTCCGGCAGGCGGTGCAGGGTCTGCGGGCCGAACACCACGTCGACGTAGGGCGCGCGCTCGCGGATCGCCGCGCCTTCCTGGCTGGCCACGCAGCCGCCGACGCCGATCACCAGCGCGGGATTGTGCTTCTTCAGTTCGCGCCAGCGGCCCAGCTGGGAAAACACCTTCTCCTGGGCCTTTTCGCGGATCGAGCAGGTATTGAGGAGGATGACGTCGGCTTCCGCCGGGTTTTCTGTGAGTTCCAGAGCCTGGTGTTCGCCCAGCAGGTCGGCCATGCGCGAGCTGTCGTACTCGTTCATCTGGCAGCCGTGGGTTTCGATGAAAAGCTTCTTGGCCATGGGGGTTCGGTCTGGGTGATTCGAAGGACCGCGCATTATAGGTAGGCGCGAAAGACTCGGCCAGAGATGCCGGGCGAGCGGCCAGGGCAATCGCGCGACCGGCCTCTGGCGTCGGAGGAGGATTGCCGGTAGCGGACAAGACTTTTCCGAGCCGATCATGCTGCCCAATTCCCAGCCCCACTTCGGCACGCGCGTCGACCCGCGTCGCGAAACCCGCAACAAGCTGCACGCCCTGCAGGGCATCGTCATAGCGTCAGTGGAAGATGCATCGTGCAGCAGGAGGGCTCGTTTCATCTCCGGGATTGTCGCCACACCGCGCCATGCCTCGCGCAGGGCGCGGTTCACTCGTGCTGCGACAGGATCGCCTCGAGCAAACCCGGGAAGCGCGCGTTCATCTCCTCGCTGCGCAGCGAGTTGATATGGGTCGTCCCGGCGCTGCGGGTGCAGACTAGGCCCGCATCGCGCAGTACCCGGAAATGGTGGGAGACGCTCGACTTCGGACGGCCGCCGTCGAGCTCGCTGCAACTGGCCTCGCCCAGCGCGGCGAGGCGGCGGACGATCTCCAGGCGCACCGGATCGCTCAGGGCGTAGAGAACGCGCTCGAGGACGAATTCGCTGGCGGCGGGGTGCTTGAAGGGTCGCATGGCTGAATCATACCGGAGGGATTGTCCGCCATCCATAGTTCGAATATCATCGAACTACAGAATTCAATCTCACCGCACGAGGAAGCTCCATGTCCGCTCTGTTCCAGCCGTACACGCTGAAGGATGTCACCCTGCGCAACCGTATCGCCGTTCCGCCCATGTGCGTGTACATGGCCAACGACGGCCTGATCAACGAGTGGCACAAAGTGCATTACGCCAGCATCGCCAGGGGTGGTGCGGGGCTGGTGATCGTCGAGGCCACCGCCGTCTCGCCGGAGGGCCGCATCTCCCCCGGCTGCCCCGGGATCTGGAACGACCAACTGGCCCAGGCCTTCGTGCCAGTGGTCCAGGCCATCAAGGCCGAGGGGGCCGTGCCCGGCATCCAGATCGCCCACGCCGGCCGCAAGGCCAGCGCCAACCGTCCCTGGGAAGGCGACGACCATATCGCCGAGGGCGATCCGCGCGGCTGGCAGACCATCGCCCCCTCGGCGATTCCCTTCGGCCACCACCTGCCGAAAGTGCCCAGGGCCATGACCCTGGAGGACATCGCCCGGGTGCGGGACGATTTCGTCGCCGCGGCGTGCCGGGCGCGTGACGCGGGGTTCGAGTGGCTGGAGCTGCATTTCGCTCACGGCTACCTGGCCCAGAGTTTCTTCTCCGAACATTCCAACCAGCGCACCGATGCCTACGGCGGCAGCTTCGACAAGCGCTGCCGCTTCCTGCTGGAGACCCTGGCGGCAGTCCGCGAGGTATGGCCGGAGCACCTGCCGCTGACCGCCCGCTTCGGGGTGATCGAGTTCGACGGCCGGGATGAACAGACCTTCGCCGAATCCATCGAACTGGCCCGTCGCTTCAAGCAGACCGGCCTGGACCTGCTGAGCGTCAGCATCGGCTTCACCATCGCGGACACCCATATTCCCTGGGCACCCGGCTTCATGGGGCCGATCGCCGAGCGGGTCCGCCGCGAGGTGGGCATCCCGGTGGCGTCGGCCTGGGGCTTCGGCACCCCGCAGGTCGCCGAGCGGGCCGTCAGGGAAGGCCAGTTGGACCTCGCCATGATCGGCCGCGCCCACCTGGCCGACCCGCACTGGCCGTATGCCGCGGCCCGCGAGCTGGGCGTCGAGCGCCCGTCCTGGACGCTGCCGGCGTCTTATGCCCACTGGCTGGAGCGCTACCAGAGCTAGGTTCTGTTGACGTATCTGCGTAGCCATGGCAGAGCAGCCGCAAAGGCCAGCATTCCCTTGAAGTGGCTGGCCTTCTGCTCATAACGCGTGACGATCCGCCGGTAGCGTTTCAACTTGCCGAACAGGCACTCGATCACATGCCGCTCCCGGTAGAGATGCCTATCGCGGGGGTGTTGCTCGATGCGGTTCCGCCTGGTGGGAATGACGGCCTGGATCTGGCGCTCCTTCAGCCGGGCGAGAGGGTAGCGATCCCCGCCATGAGCGGGATAGCCTGGGTAATCTCGGCCACTTGGCCCGGTGTCAGGATAAAGCGAATCGGCAACCCCAACGCATCGGTCAGCGCATGGATCTTGCTGCCGACGCTGCACGGTGTTCCCGCTCGAAAGCCTTGAAATGGTGTCCACGATAAATGGGTGGACACCATCTCTTGGCTTGGCGGGTCAATCCAGACGGGATGCCCGGACGGTTACCCCCTGCGGGTGATTCGGGATGGCTGAGGCTCATTGCTAATCAGGAAAGAGCTTGACTCACAGCACAACCGGTGTGACCAGCTCACCCTGGTTGAAATAAGCGCTCAGATTGGCAAATACGAGCTCGGCCATCGCCTGGCGAGTTTCGTAGGTGCCACTGCCGATATGCGGTGTCAGCACCACGTTGTCCATGCCGAGCAGTTCGACGGGGACATGGGGCTCATCTTCGAACACATCCAGGGCGGCGCCCGCGATTTCACCCGCTTGCAGCGATGCAACCAAGGCCTTTTCGTCCACCACCGAGCCCCGTGCTACGTTGACCAGGTATGACTGGGAACCGAGGGCACGCATCACGTCCCGGCCGATCAGATGCTCGGTTTCGGCACCTCCCGGCACAATGATCACCAGGTAGTCGGCATCCCGCGCCAGCTCGCCAAGATCGGCGTAATGGGTGTAGGGCACGTTCGGGTAAGGCTCGCCGCGACGAAAATACGCAATCTGCATGTCGAAGGCTGCCGCCCGGCTAGCGATGGTCTTGCCGATCTTGCCCAGACCGACGATACCGCAGGTCTTGCCCGCCAGGTCATGGCCCAGGGGGAATTTACCGGTGGCCCACTTTCCGGCTCGAACGAAGCGCTCGGCCTCGCTGATCTTGCGCGACACACACAGCATCAGCGCGAGGGCAGTTTCCGCGACGGCGTTGTTCAACACATCGGGGGTATTGCTCAAGCGGATGCCGCGCCCGGCCAGGTAGGACGTGTCGATGGCGTCGTAACCCACACCGAAACTGGTCACCACTTCGAGAGAGGGAAGGCGCTCCATCAGAGCGGTTTCAGCGCCGTACACACCGCTGGTAACGATGGCGCGAACGCGAGCGCCATGGTCCGCGATCCACGCGTCCAGATCATCAATCTCCCAACGATTGTGTACGGTGAAATCACGGGCCATTGCTTGCATCAGGGACGCATGCATCGGGCCCCAGACCAATACGTCGACGTTGCTGTCGGTCATGTGTGACTCCTGTGTATCGGCCTCTTGGCGAGGCCGCGGTCTATAGAGGTCATCAGTCCGCCGACTTGTTCAGGGACGGCTGCAGTTGTGGCTCGGCTCCCTTGAGCAGCTGTGCGATGCACATGGTCAGCAGCGGGCTGAACAGCGCGAAGTACGAACTGTCGATACCATAGGGGTTGCCGGCCAGAAACCAGGCGATGGTCGAGATGACGGAGAGAATCACCCCGGCCAGCGCGCCGCGGGGCGTGCCGAACCTTGGCGCGTAGAAGCACATCAGGACGATCACGGCGAGGGTGGCCCGCAGGGCCTTGCCCAGGAAGGCGATCAGCAGGATCTTGTCGGCGTAAAGCGCCAGCACCAGCGGCAGGAAGCCAATCACGACGATGGCGACCTTGATGAAAATCACCGATTTGCGATCAATCTTTTCCTTGTTGAAGAAGGGGTCGTAAAAGTCCTTCATGGCCAGGGTGGCCGAAGCCATGGTGTTCGCCGAGATCCCGCCGAACAGCGCGCCGGCCAGGCCAATCACCACCAGACTGGCGGAGAAGGTGGGCATGTGCGCGATGAGGGTCGGAAAGGCATCGATGGACTTGATGCCCGGATAGAGGAAGGCGCTGCATACACCAATCAGAGCGGCCATCAGGCCGAAGGGAATCATCAGCGACGAGACGTAAAAACAGGCCCGCTTGGAGGTTTTTTCATCCTTGGTACTGACCAGTGCCTGGATCACGTACTGGGTGGCGAAGATCGAGCCAATGCCGCCAATCATCCAGGCGAAGATCTGACCCCAGCCCACGCCGGTAACGTCGAACATTTTGGACGGGAGGTTGGCCTGCAGTGCACTGATGCCGCCGCTGGCGCTCAAGGCGAACCCCAGCGCCAGAACGATGCCGATGTATTTGATCAGGGCGTGAACAAAGTTGGTGTACACCACTGAGCGCATGCCGCCCAGGCTCACGTAGAACACGGTGACCACCCCCACCAGCAAGATAGCGAAGGTCTTGTCGATGCCCAGAACCGCCGCCAGCACCGCACCGCCACTGGCATACAACGCCACGGAGACAATGCTCAAGGCGCAGATGGTCAGGATCGACGCCGCATAGCGCACCCCCTGCCCGTAGTTCTGCGCGAGGATGCCGGAGATGGTGTTGAGCCCGGTTTCCCGGTATTTCTTGGCCAGCACGAGGGCCAGCAACAGGAAGCCCAGCGACAATGCCACCAGGTTCCAGGCCGCCGAAATGCCAGCCTCGAAACCTTTTTGCGCGGTACCGATGCTGACCGAACTACCGATGAACTCAGACAGCAGCAATGCGCCAATCAGGAAGGGCGGAAAGCTTCGCCCGCCGCCGGTGAAGCCGTCGCTGCTATTGGCGTGCTTGCGAACGCTGTAGCCGATGTACGACATGACCGCGAAGTAACCCACGGTCAGGCTCAGGATAATCATTGTTCTTATATCCATTGCTTCTTCCAATATTGATGAGTGTTTTTATTGATTGGATGTAGCGAATGCGGCGGTCTGGTCTTCAGCGCACCAGGCAGGGCTTCTTGTTGTCGAAGGTCCAGCCGGGGATCAGGTACTGCATGGCGACGGAGTCGTCGCGCGCGCCGAGGCCCATGCCCTTGTACAGCTCGTGGGCCTTGTTCAGCTGGTCCAGGTCGATTTCCACGCCCAGGCCCGGCTTCTGCGGCACCTTGACCTTGCCGCCGACGATCTGCAGCGGCTCGCGGGTCAGGCGCTGGCCGTCCTGCCAGATCCAGTGGGTGTCGATGGCGGTGATCTTGCCCGGCGCCGCCGCGGCGACGTGGGTGAACATGGCCAGGGAGATGTCGAAGTGGTTGTTCGAGTGCGAGCCCCAAGTCAGGCCCCACTCGTGGCACAGCTGCGCCACCCGCACCGAGCCCTGCATGGTCCAGAAGTGCGGGTCGGCCAGCGGGATGTCCACCGACTGCAGCTGGATGGCGTGGCCCATCTGCCGCCAGTCGGTGGCGACCATGTTGGTCGCGGTGGGCAGGCCGGTGGCGCGGCGGAACTCGGCCATCACCTCGCGGCCGGAGTAGCCGTCCTCGGCGCCGCAGGGGTCCTCGGCATAGGCCAGCACGCCGTGCAGGTCGCGGCACAGGCGGATGGCGTCCTTGAGCAGCCAGCCGCCGTTGGGATCGAGGGTGATGCGCGCCTCGGGGAAGCGTTCGGCCAGCGCGGTGACCGCCTCGATCTCCTCCTCGCCGCGCAGCACGCCGCCCTTGAGCTTGAAGTCCTGGAAGCCGTAGCGCGCCTGCGCCGCCTCGGCCAGGCGGACCACCGCCTCCGGGGTCAGGGCCTTCTCGTGGCGGACGCGGAACCAGTCGTCGGCGGCCTCGGGCTCGCTGCGGTAGGGCAGGTCGGTCCGCTGGCGGTCGCCGACGTAGAACAGGTAGCCGAGCATCTCCACCTCGTCGCGCTGCTGGCCTTCGCCGAGCAGGGCGGCCACCGGCACCTCGAGGAATTGGCCGAGCAGGTCGAGCAGCGCCGCTTCCAGGGCGGTCACCGCGTGGATGGCGATGCGCAGGTCGAAGGTCTGCAGGCCGCGGCCGCCGGCATCGCGCCCGGCGAAGGCCTGGCGCACCTGGTTGAGGAGCTTCTGGTAGTTGCCGATCGGCTGGCCGATCAGCAGTGCGCGGGCGTCTTCCAGGGTCTGGCGGATGCCTTCGCCGCCGGGGACTTCGCCGACCCCGGTGTGGCCGGCGCTGTCCTTGAGGAGGACGATGTTGCGGGTGAAGTAGGGGCCGTGGGCGCCGCTCAGGTTGAGCAGCATGGAGTCGTGGCCGGCCACCGGGATGACCTGCAGCT
>Ga0209575_10000591_pt1 | contig 20717 bp, 13 predicted proteins | sample Medcelwee11metaG_FD_187172 | JGI IMG/M metagenome (GOLD analysis project Ga0209575, IMG submission 187172) | Freshwater pond sediment microbial communities from the University of Edinburgh, under environmental carbon perturbations - Medium... | ecosystem: Environmental > Aquatic > Freshwater >...
CTAGTTAAAGCAACACAACTGATTAAAGAGCAATCTGCTAGACTTGCAAAAGCAATCAATAATAGGGACGAATTATTGGCATTATTAGAGGAACTGTCAAATCATTTTTTGCATGGTTGCTCGCTAAACAAACGCAAAAAACATCCTAATGCTGCTCAATTACTACAGCAACTCAGTCGACCTACTGTATAGCGGGTGTTATAGGACTGCCTATTTTAACATATTGATAAATAAGAAAATAAAATGGTAATGGCTTAAGTTGATGCGTATGGGCTGTTGATAAACCCGCCGCCCTCCCTCATAAAGCCTAGCTGGGTGGTCTTAACAGGGCGTTGGGCCTGTTTCTTTCTGTCTTTCTGCAAGCCGACCTCGACTATGTTGCTACATGATTTTCATTTTATCCGTCCGTTTTGGTTACTGGCTTTACTGGTGTTTCCCTGGCTGTTACGACGTGCTGGGCGTCCGCAAGCCGCTGCTTGGACTGGGGTGTGTGATCCGCATCTGTTGCCGTATTTGTTGACGCAGCCTTTGCAACGTCCGCAGCGTTGGGCGCGGTGGCTGTTTGCGCTGGGCTGGTTGTTGGCGGTGTTGGCGTTGGCGGGGCCTACTTGGTCGAAATTGCCGCGCCCGTTGCTGCAACATGATCAGGCGCAAGTCATCGTGCTGGATTTATCGCGTTCGATGGATGCGGCGGATTTGAAACCTTCTCGGCTGGCGCAGGCGCGGTTTAAGGTGCTGGATTTGCTCAAGCGCAGCACCGAAGGTCAAACCGCGTTGCTGGCGTTTGCGGGAGATGTGCATGTGGTGTCGCCGTTGACCACCGACGCGGCCACCATCGCCGCGTTGGTGCCTGCGCTCAACAGCGAGTTAGTGCCGCGACAAGGCAGCGACGTGGCTGCCGCGTTGACGCGGGCGGTCAGCTTGTTGCAGCAAGGCGGGGCCAGTCAAGGCCAAGTGCTGTTGTTCACCGATGGGATGCAAAATGTGGATGCGGCGCTGGCTGCGGCGCGTCAATTACAGCAGCAAGGTTATCGCTTATCGGTGTTGGGTTTAGGCACGCCGCAGGGTGCGCCGGTGTCGCTGAAAGAAGGCAGCTTTTTGAAAGACAGCCAAGGCAATGTGGTGATGCCGCGTTTAGACAGCGCGGCGCTGAGCCAGTTGGCCCAAGCTGGTGGGGGTTTTTATACGCCTTTGACCACCGATGATCAGGATTTGCAAACCTTGTTGTATACGTCGGCCAGCGTTGCTGATTTTAACCCGCTGACCAAAGCGGCACAGGGGCAATTGGACGAAGCCTGGGAAGAACAAGGGCCGTGGCTGCTGTTGTTGTTGTTACCGGTGGCGGCTTTGGGATTTCGACGCGGTTGGCTGGCGGTGCTGTTGCTGTGTGTGTTATTGCCGCAACCCGAATCGGCTTGGGCTTTCAACTGGGACGATTTGTGGCAACGCCCGGATCAACAGGGGGCGGCGACGCTGGCCGCCGGTCAAGCCGGGGAAGCGGCGCAACAGTTTGAGTCTCCCGATTGGCGGGCCACGGCGCATTATCAGGCCGGGGATTATGCGCAAGCGGCGCAGGCTTTTGCGCAACTGGACACTGCGGCGGGCCATTACAACCGGGGCAATGCGCTGGCTAAACTGGGCAAACTGGCAGAAGCAGCGAGCGCTTACCGTGAGGCACTGAAACGCCGTCCTGACGATGCAGACGCGCAAGCGAATTTGCAACTGGTAGAAACCTTGTTGAAACAGCAGCAAGCGCAGGATCAGCCAGATAAAAATCAGCAAGATCAGAATAAACCAGATCAAAAACAACAAGATCAGTCTGAAGCCGATAAGCAAAAACAGGACAAATCTGGCGAACAACAAGATCAGCAGCAACAGGATAAATCAGGACAAGACCAGCAAGCGCAGGATAAGTCTGGGCAAGACCAACAGGCGCAAGACAAACCGGGACAAGACCAGCAGCAACCGGATAAACCGGGGCAAGCGCAGCAGGCGCAAGACAAACCGGGCCAGGAACCACAACCGGACAAAACAGCGCAAACGACCCCAGCAGGCACTGAAGAGCAAGCCCCGCCCGCCAGCGATCAAGCGGTGCGCGAGGCTTTGCAACAACAGGCCGCGCAGCCAAAGCTTGAGAGCGAAACACCCGCCAACACGACGGCAACGCAGGCCGCTGCCGTCGATCCCGAAGTCCGCCGCGAACACGAGCAGGCGATGGCACTAGAACAATGGCTGAATCGAGTGCCCGATGATCCGGGCGGTTTGTTGCGCCGCAAGTTTTATCTGGAATCACAACGTCATCAACAGTCTGGGCCAGCGCCCGCTACTCAGGAGTCTAACCCATCATGGTGAGCCTGTTTTTACCCCGTCTGACCGTCATCGGTTTAGTCATCCTGTGTTTGTCAAACTGGGTCTTTGCTGCCGCGCCAGTGGTGACGGCGAGCTTGGATCGCAACACCATAGGCGAACAAGACACCGTGTTGCTCAGTGTGCAAACTGACGATCAAGACCAGAGTTTAAGCCCGGATTTAAGCCCGCTGGAGGCGGATTTTGAGGTACTCGGCAGCAGCCAACGCAGCCAGATTTATATGGTTAATGGCAAAACCACCGCCACGCGCAGTTGGGAAATCACCCTGGCTCCTAAGCGTAGCGGCACGTTGACGGTGCCCGCCTTGAGTCTAGGCAGCGCCCAAACTCAGCCGCTGCGCCTAACCGTGACCCCCGCCAGTGCCAACAAGGGTGGAGACGCGACCACAGCCCAGGAGATTTTTCTCGAAGCCACGCTGGAACCCGGCAGCGCCTATGTGCAAAGCCAGTTGCTGTATCGGCTGCGGCTGTATACCCGCCAACCCTTGCGCGGCGGCAGTCTCACCCCGCCCGCGCCCGCCCATGCCAAGGTGCAAAAACTCGGCGATGACAGTCATTACCAAACCGAGCGCCAGGGCCAGCAGTATGAGGTGTATGAACAGCGTTATGCGGTGTTTCCCGAGCAAAGCGGCACGCTGACGGTGCCGCCGGTCAGCTTTAAAGGCCAAGTGACCGCACCGCAAACCCGCAGCAACCGCAGTTTTCCCAGTCTGTTTGATGATTTATATGCCAATCAGGGGCGCACCGTGCGCTTACGCAGTCCAGCCGCCGAGGCTACGATTCAGCCCAAACCGGCTGATTTTCCAGGAGAAGGCTGGTTGCCCGCCATCAGCTTGACGCTCAGTGAACAATGGCCGCAAGACCCGCCACAATTTAAGGTAGGCGAACCGGTGACGCGCACGCTCAACTTGACCGCGACCGGTTTGCTGGCCGAGCAGTTGCCGAGTTTGCCTTTGCCGCAATCCCCTGCGTTGAAACATTACACGGAGCAGCCGACGCTGGAAAACCGGCTGCAAGAGTTGGAAATTCAAGGTTTGCGCCGTGAAAATCAGGTGTTAGTGCCGACTCAGCCCGGCAGTTTGGAATTGCCAGAAATCCGCATTCCCTGGTGGGATGTGAAACAGCAGCAAGTCCGTTATGCGGTGTTGCCAGCACGGCGGGTGGAAGTGGCGGCAGCGGCGGCGCAGGCGGTGCCTGCCGCTGCGCCAGTGCCGCCGCCCAGTGCGGTGCCCGCGCAAACGGTCACAGTCAATACGCCCGGTTTTTGGCCTTGGTTGAGTTTGGGTTTAGGACTGGGCTGGTTGTTGACGCTGGGGCTGGTTTGGCGTCAGCGTCGTCCTGTTGCCACAAAAGTCACCGCGCCTTTGGCGGAATCGCCCTCGCTGCGGGCGGCTTATCAAGCGGTACAGCAAGCTTGTGAACAGCAACAGCCGCAAGCGGCGAATCAAGCGCTGTTGGCTTGGGCGCGTGCCCGTTGGCCCCAAGCATCGGTGAGGACTTTGGAACAACTCGCGGCCAGATTGTCTACACCGGCGGTCACGGCGACGCTACAAAACCTGGAGCGCCAGCTTTATTATCCGGCGGAGGCCAGCAGTTGGGCAGGCACAGCGGCTTGGCAAATCCTGGCTCCAGTGTTGCGCAATCCGCCCACGGTGCGCCCAGTACAGAGCAGCGCTTTGCCGCCTTTATATCCACTGACCTCACCACGATAAACCTGACAGGTCTTGGAGACCTGTCAGGTTTTCTGTGCGGATCGACTGATGCAAGCCCCGTTTACAAACCATTCAGGAGTTTTCACCGTGACAGCCAATTTACAAGAGACGATTCGGCAGCAACGCACCCAACTCACCGCCTTGTTGAGCCGCACCATGCGCAAGCTGGCGGCGGCTTGTGCGGCGCGATTGAACGAGCGCAGCGCTTTAGAACAGATATTGAGCGAGGCTTTGGCACATATTGCTTATTGTAAGCATTTGTATGTGTTGGATGCGGCGGGGCAACAGCTCACCGACAATATCACGCACGAAGGCCATGACTCCACGCATTTTGGGCGCGACCGCTCGCTGCGGCCCTATATGCGCGACATCATCGGCAGCACTGATTTTAAGTTGTCGAATGCCTACATCAGCCGTAATAAAAAGCGCCCGTCGCTGACGGCGATTCAGGTGATTCGTGATGCCGAAGGGCAGCATATCGGTTTTTTGGGGGCCGATTATGATTTGCGGGAATTGCCCGGCAGCGAGGGCATTTATCAAGAACCAGATACTTGGCGGCAGATTAAGGGCGATCCGGCGATTCGCGGCGGTTTGTTTTTGCAATGTCGCATCGACAGCACCATGGATCGGCAATTAGACACGATTTTGCCTTTGCTGACGGAATTGATGGTTGCGCATGGGGTGTTTCACGGCAAACTGCACTTTTCCAGCAATCGCGCCACGATTTGGCTGATGGATGACCCCTATATTTATCGGATTTTGAATATAGACGAGTTGACCGCACCGGATACCTGTCTGGCCTATCCGCATCGCCCTTATCCCGACCGCGCCATCGTGCCGCCTAGTGACATCGCCAAGGTGTTCGCGCTGTTTCGCACGCTGCGTTTTGCCGATGACAATATTTATCTGCGTGCCGGTTCGCTGAATTTGTGTAATGGCTTGGTTGCGCTGAACTTTTCTTGTGACGGCTCGCATTATTTGCGTTACGACGATTTTCTGAGCAAGGGGATAGACCTCTGGTTTGGCGCGCTGTCTGTACCCGGCTAAGCCGCTGCTCAGCGAGAGCGCTATAATGGGCGCTTTCCTGCGTAAAATGGACGGACAGCCCTATGAATCTATTGATTATTGAAGATGACCCCAAAGTCGCCGCTTATCTCATTAAGGGCTTAAAAGAAGCGGGTTACAATCCTGAACACAGCAATAATGGGCAAGACGGTTTACATCTGGCCAGCAGCGGCCATTTTGATTTATTGATTGTGGACCGGCTGTTACCCAAATTGGATGGCTTGAGTCTGGTGCAGCAGTTACGCGCCACTGGCGCACAAACCCCGGTGTTATTTCTGAGTGCGCTGGCCGAAGTCGATGATCGGGTCAACGGCTTGCGCGCCGGGGGCGATGATTATCTCACCAAGCCCTTTGCGTTTTCTGAGCTATTGGCGCGGGTTGAGGCGTTATTACGCCGACCGACGGGCAGTCTGGTCGAAACCAAATTGCGGGTGGGCGATTTGGAAATGGATTGTTTGAGCCGGGAAGCCCAGCGCGGCGGGCAAACGATTGATTTGCAACCGCGTGAATTTCGCTTGTTGGAATATTTGATGCGCCATGCCGGTCAAGTGGTTACCCGCACCATGTTGCTAGAACATGTCTGGGATTATCATTTTGATCCACAAACCAATGTGATTGATGTCCACATCAGCCGCTTGCGGCGCAAGGTGGATAAAGACTTTCCGCGTCCCTTGCTGCACACGGTACGCGGTGCGGGGTATATGCTGCGCGATTAGGATACACAGTCTGGCACTGTGGTTGCTTCACAAAATGCATAGTGGATTGCAACGCCTACAGGGATACTCTCATGTCCAATAATCCTCACCATTCCCGCTTTTTCTGGCGTTCAGCAGCGATGTTTTGCATCCTCGATTTCGAGATGCGTTTCAAGGAAGTGAATGCGGCCTGGGAAAAAACGCTGGGGCTGTCTACCGGACAATTATTGTCCAAATCCTTACTGGATTTTATTCACCATGAGGACGAGCCAGCCACCCGTTATTACATCGAGCAATTGCGCGATGGCTCCATTAGCACTTCTTTTACCGGGCGTTTCCGTCATCAAAATGGCAGTTATCGTCATTTGCTTTGGGAAATCACCTCGGCAGCCTCGCAAGAAGATGCTTATTACGTAGTGGCGATGGACATCAGTGGACGCGAACGCGCTTCCGTGGCTGATGAGATGATCAGCGTGCTGGAAGAAGGCGTGGTGCTGCAATATGCAAACGGCACCATCGGTGCGTGCAATCCCAGCGCTGAGCGGATTCTCGGCTTGCCAGCCGACCATATGATCGGCTGGACCTTGATCGATCCCGATTGGAATGCGATTCGTGAAGACGGTTCGCCGTTTCCCACCGAAACCCATCCGGCGATTTGCAGTCTGCGCACCGGCAAGCCCTACATCGACACCATCATGGGCGTTGAAAAGCCAGACGGCGCGGTGATTTGGTTACACATTGATGCCCATCCGCTGTGGCGCGATGAAATCACCCCTTATGCGGTGGTGATTTCATTTTCCGATGTGAGTCATTATAAACAAAAGGAACAATCTTTACGCGAACAGGGAGAAGTACCCGCTTTTCCCAGTACACATCTGGGCAGTGCTAATTATGATTTCTGGCATTGGAATTTAGAAACCAATGAAATTATTTTTCCACCGCATTGGAAAGCGATGTTGGGTTATCAACCCAACGAATTAGTGAATCATATCGACACCTGGTATCGCCGGATTCATCCGCTGGATTATAAAAAGGTGCTGGCAGATATTCAAAATCATCTGGAAGGCGTCACCGCGCAGTTTGAAAACCTGCATCGCTTGCAACACCGCGACGGCAGTTATCGCTGGGTGCGCGCCAAAGGGGTGGCAGTGCGCGATGCGACGGGCGCGCCAGTCACCTTGATCGGGATGCACGCCGATATTACCGATCAGCAACAGTCTGAAGACAAACGCCAAATCAGCGAAACCAAATACCAACACCTGCTTGACACCGAGTCGGACGCGGTGTTTGTGGTCGAAGCCGACAGCGACCGGATTCTGGAAGTCAATCGCATCGCCAGTCAGATTTATGGCTATAACCGCACGGAATTTTTAGGGATGCGCCGGGCCGACTTGTCTGCGCAAACCGAGAAAACCAGCACCGTCGCTAAACGCAGCATTCGCCAAATCCGTCGCCGTCATCACAAACGCAAAGATGACAGCGTGTTTCCGGTCGAGATCACCACTAATCCTTTCGTGCTACAAGGCCGTGAAGTGCTGATGATCACGGTGCGCGACATCAGCGAACGCCAACAAATTGAAACGGCGCTGTGGGAATCTCAATCCAAATATCGCCAGCTTTTTGAAGCCTCCTCCAGTGCCATTGTGGTGTTCGACGCCAACACCCAGCAAGTGTTTGATGTGAACAACGTGGCTGTGGATATGTACGGCTACACCAAAGAGGAATGGCTGCGCCTGACGACGCATGATTTGTCCGCAGAACCGGTCAAGTCCCGGGCGACGCTGTACACCGGCAAACGGCATCAGATTATCCCACTGCGCTGGCATAAAAAACGCGATGGCACGGTGTTTCCAGTCGAAATTTCCACCGGTAGCAGTTACCTGTTTCAAGGACGTTCGCTAGTCTGTGCCACCGTGCGCGACATCACCGAGCGTCGCGCTGCCGAAGAGGCGCTGCGCACCGAACGCGATTTTGTCAACACGCTGGTGCAAGCCTCGCCGACCTTTTTCGTGGCGATCAATCCCGATGGCAGCATCCGCATGGCGAATAAAGCCATGCTCGAAGCGCTGGGCTACACCCTGGAAGAACTGGTCGGTCAACATTATCTGAATACATTGATCGCGGCAGAAGACCGGGTACTGGTGGCCACCGAGATGGATTTGTTGACCCGTGCGATGCGGCCTTCTTTGATGGAAGTCCAGCTAAGCGGGAAACAGGGTCAATTGCTGCGGGTCGAATGGCACAGTCGTGCGATAGTGCAAGCCGATGGTGGTCTGGATTATTTGTTTGGGGTCGGCATTGATGTCACCGACCGTGAAAAAGTGCGTTCCGATCTGCTGCTGTTCAAATCCATCGTCGAAGCGTCAGACGAAGGACTTGCGATTTGCGATCCGCAAGGTCAAGTGGTATATGTCAATCCCGCCTATCAACGCTTGTTGGGACGTGATCTGGTCGCCGTCCAACAACAGCCCCGCGCCCACTATCCGCCTGAATCACTGGAAATTTTAGAACGCGAAGTCCAGCCCGCGTTGGCTCAAGGCCGCAGTTGGAGCGGCGAACTCGATCTGCTAGGCAGCGACGATCAACACCTGTTGCCAGTGTGGCAGCGTTTCGACGCAGTACGCGACACGCAAGGCCAAATCCTGTTTCGTTTTGAATTGATGCACGACATCAGCGAACGCAAACGGATGTGGGAAACCCTGCGCACACAATGGGAAGAATATGAACTGATTTTCAACAATGTGCCGGTGATGATCTGGTATTGGAGCAGTGACGAACAACTGTTGCGTGCCAATCAACTGGCTCAAGAGGCGTTTCGCGATGTCGATATGCAAACCCTGGTTTATCCCACCAATCGGGCGGTGATGACCGCTGGCGAGCCGCTGTATCGCGAAGAAACCCTGTTACTGCACAGCTTAGGCGGTGAACGCCGCTTGCACACGGGCCGCATCCCCTATCGCAACGGCAGCGGCGCACTCTGCGGACTGATTATGTTCGCGGTAGACATGACCGATTGCAAACCGCTGGTGGTCAGTGGCAACGCCGACAGCGTGGCAGAACACAAGCTGCGGCGTATCCTGGAACAACTGCCGCTGTTGGTCAATACCGTGGACGAACGCGGACATGTGCTGACTTGGAACCGTACTTACGAACAAATCAGCGGCTACACCGCCCGCGAAGTGCTGAGCAATCCGGGCCTGATTCGCAAAATCTACCCCGATCTTGCCCAGTGGGGACGGCTCTGTTCACGCGAAGGCGGCGAACGCAGTTGGGAAGGCCAGATTTTGTGTAAAGATGGCACCACACGCAGCGTGCGCTGGTACAACTTGGGGGCACAACACCCAGTGGCAGGTTGGCATAGCTGGCAAGTCGGTCAATTGACCGACTTCATGAGCCGAGGCCACGAGAAGACCCCTATTGACAAAAGTGAACGCGACAACCTGCTGAATTACGTGTTTGACACCACCCAAATCGGCGTGTGTTTGACCGATGACCGGGGCCGCTTCCTCAAAGTCAATCGCGCTTACAGCGATCTCTACGGTTATCCGATAGAGGAATTATTGGACAAACCCTTTACCCTGATTCTCCCGTCCAAACGCCAAGACGAAGCGATTCGTGACTATTTCAGTATGCTGATCAGCAACGAAGGCCCAAAGCTGCTGGAATACAAAACCGAGCAACACCGCGAGGGCTACAGTTTCAGCGCCACGGCACTGGTACACCGGGTGTTACTCAGCGATGGCCGCCGCTTGCTGCTGAGTTTTTGGCTCAAAACAGCGGGGGGGAAATAAAATGTAGGAGCGCTTTGCAGGCGCGATTTCTTCGCGCCTGCCAGGTTTTCAAAACCTGGCAGGTCTGGCATCCTAGAGGCCAACAGTTTTGCTAAGCTGTTGGCTTTTTTGCTGTCTAACCAGGAATAAAAATTCAAGGAGTCTTTCATTGACTGAGTTAAGCCTGACGGCAGAAATGATTGCGGTGATGATCATTCTTGCCTTTACGATGTATTTGTTTATTTCTGAAGTGGTGCGTGTGGATGTGGCGGCACTGATTATCATGGTGTTGCTGGGCTTGGTCAGCTATGCCTGGCCCTTATTGACAGACAATCCGCAGGGCTTGGTGGACATCACGCGCCTATTCAGCGGTTTTGCCAGTAATGCGGTGATTTCTATCATTGCGGTGATGATTATCGGTGCCGGATTGGATAAAAGCGGCATCATGAGCAAAGTGGCCATGAAGATTCTACAAGTCGGCGGCACCACTGAAAAACGGGTAATTCCGATGATTTCTGGCTCAGTCGGCTTTATTTCCAGTTTTATGCAAAATGTAGGGGCCGCCGCGCTGTTTTTACCGGTGGTGCGGCGTATTTCCGACAGCACCGGCTTGCCGATGTCGCGCTTACTAATGCCGATGGGTTTTTGCGCCATTCTCGGTGGCACAGTCACGATGATTGGTTCCAGCCCCCTGATTTTACTGAATGATTTAATCTTGACTTCTAACCACAGCCTGCCCACAGGCGTGGCGAAAATGCAGACTTTTAATCTGTTTGATGTCACGCCGATAGGTTTAGCCCTGGTCAGCACCGGGATTATTTATTTTGTGCTGGCCGGACGCTATGTACTGCCCGCCAACACCCTCAAGATGGGCGACGAGTTACAAAATACCCTGGATTATTTCAAGCAGACTTATGGCGTAGACGGTAGCCAATTTGAAGTGCGCGTGGCGGAAGACAGTGTGCTGGCGGGTAACACCGTGGAAAACATCGAAACCTTGGCCGCACACAAGCTGCTGATCATCGCCAGCCACAGTGACGGTGTGCTGCGCGTATCACCTGCACGCGACGTTCAAATCACAGCGGGTGCGCACTTGGCGCTATTGGGTACGGCAGAAGAGGTGAAAGCTTTTTGTCACAGCCACCAACTGAGTCTCAAACCGAAGTTTGATGTGTTCAGCGAAATGCTGTCACATAACAAAGCGGGAATTGCCGAAATCGTGATTCCGCCCGCGTCGCATCTGGTGGACAAGCGCTTGATGGAGGTGCGGATGCGTAAAACTTATGGGCTGAATATTTTAGCGGTGTTTCGCGGACACGAGGCGATTCGTGCGGGTTTTCGTGATCTGGTGCTGCAATCGGGCGACACGCTGGTTGTCTACACGCGCTGGGATGATTTGGCCGAACTGGAAAAGAACCGCGATTTTGTGGTGGTCACTGGTGATTATCCGCATGAAGCCTTGCGCCCACACAAAATGTATTTTGCCTTAGGCTTTTTCATCATGGCCTTGAGTCTGGTGCTGTTCACCGATTTACGCCTGTCGGTTGCCTTGTTAGCGGGTGCGCTGGGTATGATTCTCAGCAACGTACTCACGATTGATGAGGCTTATGAATCAGTCAGTTGGAAAACCGTGTTTTTGCTGGCCAGCCTGATTCCGCTGGGGATGGCGGTGGAAACAACCGGCACGGCGGCCTGGATTGCCCAAGAAACCCTGGTATTGCTCGGCGGCGTGCCCTCCTGGGTGCTGCAAGCCGCCATTGCCATGCTCGCCACTTTTTTCACCCTGGTGATGTCCAACGTGGGCGCGACAGTGCTATTGGTGCCGCTGGCGGTCAATATCGCCATCGGTGCAGGCGCTGATCCTCGGGTATTTGCGCTGACGGTGGCAATTGCCACGTCTAATTCTTTCCTGATTCCCACCCATCAGGTGAATGCGCTGATCATGGGGCCTGCGGGCTATCGCGTGAAAGACTTTGTGCGCGCAGGCGGCATCATGACGGTACTGTTTTTAGTGGTGGCTCTGACCATGCTGAATCTGGTGTTCTAAGGGTTCGGGATTAAACGCTGTTGGTAGCGACTGTGGGAGCGCCTAGCAGGCGCGATAGTTAGAAATCGCGCTGCTAGGCGCTCCTACGAAACCCGTATCCGCATTGCATAGCCGCCTAAATCACCACCAGATTATCGCGGTGTATCAATTCAGATTCAGTCACATAGCCCAATAAGTCGGCGATACGCTCGCTGGGCTGACCAAGAATTTTGCGGGTTTCTTCAGCGTTATAGTTGATCAGACCACGCGCCACTTCCAGCCCATCCGGGCCGAGACAGGCCACCATCTCGCCGCGTCGAAACACGCCCTCTACCGCCGTCACCCCGACTGCCAGCAAACTGGTGCCCGCCCCGCGCAACATCCGCACCGCACCCGCATCCAAATGCAACCGTCCGCGCATCTGTAAATGTCCGGCCAGCCAGCGTTTACGGGCAGTGATCGGCGCTTGACTGGGCAATAACAATGTACCCAGCGCTTCGCCTGCGGCAATCCGTGGCAACACCTCGGGCAAACGCCCCCAGGCAATCCAAGTTGCCGCCCCCGAACGCGCCGCCAAGGTCGCCGCCCGCAGCTTGGTCAACATCCCGCCGCGTCCCAAAGCCCCGCCTTCGCCGCTGGCCATCGCCAACAACTTCGGATCGCCCGCCTCACCTTCCGACACCAGTTGCGCCCCCGGATTACGCCGGGGATCGCAGTCATACAAACCCTGTTGATCGGTCAAAATCACCAGCAATTCGGCTTCCAACAAATTCGCCACCAAACCGCCCAAGGTGTCATTGTCGCCGACCCGGATTTCTGCCGTCGCCACCGTGTCGTTTTCATTGATAATCGGCACCACGCCCAATTCCAACAAAGTCGAAAGCGTGCTGCGCGCATTCAGATAACGTTCCCGGTTCGACAAATCCTCATGGGTCAGCAGAATCTGCGCGGTGTGCAAAGCGTGCCGCTGAAAAAAAGACTCATAGGTCTGCACCACCCCCATTTGTCCCACTGCCGCCGCCGCTTGCAGCTTATACAATTCGGTCGGACGCTGTTTCCAACCCAAACGCGCCATGCCCTCTGCCACCGCGCCCGACGACACCATGATGATTTCCACGCCCTGCTGGCGCAGCCCCGCCATTTGCGCCACCCAACTTTCAATCAAAGTCTTGTCTAAACCCCGCCCTTCCGCCGTGATCAGCGCACTGCCGATCTTCACCACCCAACGGCGGGCCTTTCCCAACTTTTGTCGTGCGTTCATCCATACCTCTTGCTGATCGGTCTATGCCCTGCGTGAACCTGACGGGTCTGACTCGCCCCATGTGCCACCGGTTTACGGGTTAGTGTTATAATTGCGCCCCTGCGCAGTCTTGCGCAACCGTCCACTTTAGAAGGAATTGCGCATGAACAGCACCCCCCCACGGCCCTTGACCCTATTGATTTTAGACGGCTGGGGCTACAGCGAAACCGTGGCCTATAACGCGATTGCCCAAGCCCACACCCCGGTGTGGGATGCACTCTGGGCCACCGCCCCCCACACGCTGCTTGATGCGTCTGGATTGGCCGTGGGATTACCGGCAGGACAAATGGGCAACTCCGAAGTAGGCCACTTAAATCTAGGGGCCGGGCGTGTCGTCTACCAAGATTATACACGCATCGACTTAGCCATCGCGCAAGGCACGTTCTTCGACAACCCCGTGCTGACCCACGCCATCGACAGCGCCATACAAAAAGGCTGCGCCGTCCATATCTTGGGCCTGCTCTCACCTGGCGGTGTTCACAGCCACGAAGACCATATTCTCGCGATGTTAGACATGGCCGCCCAGCGCGGCGTCGCTCGCTTCTATCTCCACGCCTTCCTAGATGGTCGCGACACCCCGCCGCAAAGTGCCAGCGCCTCCCTTGCCAAAGTCGAAGCCAAATTAGCTGCCCTCGGCAAAGGCCGCATCGCCAGCCTCATCGGTCGTTACTACGTGATGGATCGCGACCAACGCTGGGAACGGGTACAACGCGCTTACGACGCCCTCACCAGCGGCGTCGCCGACTTTCAAGCCGCTGACGCCCAAAGCGCCCTCAGCGCCGCCTATGCACGCGGTGAAAACGACGAATTCGTCAAACCCACGATCATCGACCCCGCAGGCCGCATCGTCGATGGCGACGCCGTGATTTTCATGAACTTTCGCGCCGACCGCGCCCGCGAAATCACCCAAGCCTTCACCGACCCCGATTTCACCGGCTTTGTGCGCAGCCAGCAACCCGCGCTCAGCGATTTTGTCACCCTCACCCAATACAGCGACCGCTTCACCTGCCCGGTCGCCTTCCCGCCCGTTGCACTCCAACAAGTCTTCGGCGCAGTCATCGCCAACCACGGCCTGCGCCAACTGCGCATCGCCGAAACCGAAAAATACGCCCATGTCACCTTCTTCTTCAACGGCGGCGAAGAAACGGTCTACCCCGGCGAAGACCGCGTGCTGATTCCCTCCCCCAAAGTCGCCACCTACGACCTGCAACCCGCAATGAGCGCCCCCGAAGTCACCGATAAACTGGTCGCCGCCATCACCCGCCAAACCGACTGCTACGACGTGATTATCTGCAACTTCGCCAACACCGACATGGTAGGCCACACCGGCATTCTAGCTGCCGCCATCCAAGCCGTAGAAACCATCGACGGCTGTCTCGCCCGCGTGATCGCCGCCAGCCGTGAAGTCGGCGGCGAAATCCTCATCACCGCCGACCACGGCAACGCCGAAAAACTCTACGACCCCGAAACCGGCCAACCCCACACCGCCCACACCACCAACCTCGTCCCCTTGATTTACGTCGGCCAACGCACGGTGCAAATGCGCCCAGAACCCGGCGTGTTGTCCGATGTTGCGCCGACTTTGCTTACTTTAATGGGTTTGAAAATTCCTGCGGAAATGACGGGGAAACCGTTGTTGAGGGTGTGAGTTTTGGTGTGTTACAATTTCGCGGTTTCGTAGTAGTTAGGGTGGGCAAAACGTTTTTTTTGTTTTGCCCACCCTGAATGTGACAACAAAAAATGTGGGCAATGAAAAGAGGTTGCCCACCTTGCCCGGCTTTATTAATGATATGAAGGAAATAAATATGAGTCTTAAAAATTTTTTATCTGTAACTATTCGCTGGATTTCTGTAGTTCTTATTGGCTTGCTGGGATTGTTTCTCATTATGGCATCACCTATAAGTGGTTTATTTATTATTTTATCAGCTATTTCTTTAAGCCCAACTATATCTAAAAAGATAGAGCATATTCCTGGTTATAAATTTTTATTTCCTATATTATTGATTACTGGCTTGGTAATGTTAGTTACTCAAGTCAAGGAAGATATGGCCAAAAAAGAAGCTGAACATGTCGCACAAGAAGAGGCTGAACGCGCAGAACGGCAACTCAAGGCAGCGGCTACATTAGCAGCGAAAAAACAAGAGTTCTCCGAGCAGCGCGAAAGCATTATGGCAGCTTTGAGCGTGTTGCTGAATAATAAGCAATATAAAGAAGTAGTGGCTAAAGGTGGCGAGTATGTGAACTTTGATAAAGATTTGGCAAATCTGGTAGATAAAGCGCAGCAAGCGTTGATGGCTCAAGCTAAAGCTGAGCGTTTAGCACAGGAAGCTGAGGAACGCCGTAAACAAGAGCAAATACTAGCTGAGAAACGCCAAAAACAAGAGAAAATATTATTGGATGAACTTGAAAACTTGCCTGAAGATAAAGCTGAAGAACGCGCAATACGTTATCGCGCATTGGTTAAATTATTTCCTGATAAGAAGTTGTATCAAGAAAATTTGACTTTGCTTGATATAAAGCTTGAAACAGAACATCTGGCACTGAAAAAAGCAGCGGCAGAAAAAAAGACTCAGGAAATAATTATCCAACTAAAAAGCACCCCTGTGTCGGATTATGAGAAAAACGAAAGTCTCTATAAAACTTTAGTAGAACTTAATCCTGACATGGCTAAGTATAAAGAAAAACTCGCGCATTACTCAGCAAAACTGAAAGAAAAAAAGGCTCAGGAATTAGCTGAAGCAACTAAACGTCAGCAAGAACAGCAACAACGTTTAACTAAGTTTGGCGAAAAACCGACTAAGAATGCTTGGGATGGTTCGTATTTGCCTGTTAAACTCTATCTGAAACAAATCGCACACGATCCAGATAGTATTGACATCATAGGCTGTACAGATGTTTATGAGGCGGATGATGGTTGGTTAGTAGGCTGTGATTATCGCGGAAAAAATTTGTTTGGTGCCCTTATAAAACAGTCAAATTGGTTTACTATTCGTCGAGATGAGGTTGTCCAAAAACATGCACCTTCTGCCTATAGTGTGAAGTAAAGCTAGGTAGCCCGGCAGGGTGTGCGAAATGCCGCCGTAATGCTGAGTTTAACACGCTGTATATCGGCATTTTGCCCACCATTATTCAATGCGCATAACCAGCACCCGAGTGGGCAAAATCCGTGAGGGTTCTGTACCCATTACAAGATTCATTTAACGGATTTCGCCCACCCTACCGGACTGTAAAACACTTTCATGAAAATTAACAATATAAATAGAATTATCACTTTGACAGGCAGCGCAGGATTTGTTGCAATCGTCACTTATTTGCACTTTGTTCAGACGGATTATAATCCACTGGAACAACTGATGAGTGAGTTGGCACTGGGTAAACAAGGTTTTCTGATGCTGTGGGCATTTATGTATTTTGCCTTGGCAGTGGCAGGAGCTATCCGTATATTGGCGACCTATCAAGCCCATGCCGTGATAAAGCTTTTATTAGGAGCTGCTTCGCTATCATTGGCAGGTGCTGGCCTATTCAAATTGGAAGCTGCCAGCACTTTGCACATTACCCTAGTCGCGCTGGCATTCATTTTTTTAGTGTTCAGCATGTATCTCATTCCACGACTTGTCACAGCGTTTCAGACCTTACCATCCACGGCTATTTGTTGGGGGTTAGGAGCCGGTACCGCATTATTTGTGGGGTTGGGTCAAGGAGTTTTAGCAATAGGGCTTGCACAACGATTGGCGACTGCGTGCCTATTACTTTGGTTAGGCTGGTTGGCCCTTCAATCCCACACGGCCCAGTAGGGTGTGCGAAATGCCGCCGTAATGCTGAGTTTAACACGCTGTAATCGGCATTTTGCCCACCATTATTCAATGCGCATAACCAGCGCCCGAGTGGGCAAAATCCGTGAGAGTTCTGTACCCATTACAAGATTCATTTAACGGATTTCGCCCACCCTACCGGACTTAATCATTAAAAAGATGTTTACCAACACTTTTTACTATCCATTTAAAGATCGTTACAATTCTCCATATTGGTTAATGAGAACAAGGGTTTCTAGCCCGGTAGGGTGTGCGAAATGCCGCCGTAATGCTGAGTTTAACACGCTGTATATCGGCATTTTGCCCACCATTATTCAATGCGCATAACCAGCGCCCGAGTGGGCAAAATCCGTGAGGGTTCTGTACCCATTGCAAAATTCATTTAACGGATTTCGCCCACCCTACCGGACTACCCACGTAGGACTACCCATAACGGGTATAGGAAATTACTCCAGCGCCCGCCGTCCAGGTGTTTGGCAAAATCACCACCGAGCAGCCACTGTTGTTAGTGTCGCATCTGCCTGAGCAGGGTGTGATTTTCAGTGATGGTATAGAAAGCGATTTCATCGCTTTTAATGCAGGCGTTCAGGTTACCCTTAGCTTGGCCGATAAACGTGGCTATTTGGTGATGAACAATGTCTGATGGCCTGGAACGGTGTCGGAGTGCCAAACCGTAGTTTGGCACGAGATTTTAATCCACTGTTTGCTCGCCCGACAATGGCTTGTCTTTCCAGGGCGGTCACATAACGTCTAGCCATAAGCGGGTGAGGAATATTCAGCCTCTATGGGTCTCGTGACGCTGGCGCGTCGCCACTTGCTCCCACGCAGGGCGCGTGGGAGCGAGCGAACTGGCACACCACCGCCTCGGCGACAACTGGCGGGCGGAGTTTATCGAGACGGTGAAAAACGGCGGGATTGAGCGGGTGTTGTTGTGAGGGGTGTTTGGAGATTGTACTTTTGTGGCTTTTTTCCTAAAATGGGGCTGTTGCTGACATAAATCTTGATGCGGTGTTTTATTTCTGTATTTATATATAAAACAATCGCTTATCTGTTTTTAGCCGATATTAGGCCGCGCACTTGCGGTACTAAACGGATTAGACTGCGAGTATGCGTGTTTGTCCGGGGCGGTCTCAGTAAAAACAAGGGGATGGCGGCGACACCGGCGTGTTAGGCCGCAGTTTTGCGGTGTTTCACGGGAATGTTAGGCTGCAATACTGCGGTCTAATTTGAGTTATACTGTCATTTCAAAATAGGCTTTAATCCAAATGGATAATACTGAAACAAACCACCCAAATTGGAAAAATAAAATTAAATATTTTTTTGGTTTAAAAGAGTATTTCCCTAAAAAATCCATTTTTAATGAACACAAGGGGACAGTACATTCGGCAAAATTTAGCCAAAATGGAGAGTACGTAGTCACAGCATCAAGTGATGCTACTGCACGTGTTTGGCGTACTGATGGAATTCCGTTATTAGTATTGCCCAGTAATGACGGATATGTCTTTTCTGCTGAATTTAGTTGTGGCAGTGATGCAATCCTGATGCGTTCAGAAAATTCTGCCAGATTGTTTTCTCTTGATGGAAAAATCATCTCAATTTTTGATGATTATAAAGTAGACAATGCACTGTTTACTCATGATGGAAAATATATTATTACTTCGTCTATCTCTGATAGAAAACTCACGCTATGGGATTTTGATGGAAATTTAGTTTTAGATAAATCACATATTGTGTGCGACATAATTGATCTGAATTATATATTATTTGACTATAAAAAAAATATGATAATTTGTAGTTCATTTACAAGGGGATATATGCCATCTAAAAATAATGGGTTCTTATATATTTTCAGTGATTCAGGGGAACTGTTAAATGAATTATATATAGATAGTGATTGCTGTAAAAACCAATATATGCTTAATAAGGTAGTAGTTAAACATGATAGTAGTATGATTCTTACATCTTATTATGCTGGTGGGCATCCAAAGTTATGGGATAAAAAAGGTGTTCTTATAAAAGAGTTAATTGCTAATCCAAAATCACGTGGGTATATCCAAGAATCTAATGCTATTTTTTCTCCTGATGAAAAAACAATATTGACCCATGAACATGGGCATGAAATATATTTATGGGATATAAACGGGAACTTGCTTACCAGCATAAAAACAGGTGGACAATATGCTCGAGATTTATTGTTTAATCCAAATGGTGATTTTATATTGATAACCCATAGACATGAACATGGGCATACAACATTGGTTGATTTAAAAGGTAAGAAAATCGGAGATTTGTTTTTAGGTTCTCGAGTCATCTCAGTTGAATATAGTCCTGATGGTAAATCCCTTCTTTTTTCGCATGGAAACTGTGCTGAGTTACGTGAAATACCAATTTTTGTATAACTTGGCGCTCAACTCGTAACTCGTAAGGCGGATAATTAAGGTAGGACAGCCAGTTACCCGACTGCCCCTCACAAATCCCGGCGTGCGGAATTACCGCACCGGGCTTTTCAAAGTTGCTCGCTTTGCACACGGTCTTGTTTTATTTGCTTAGAACTTGTGACAAATGTGTGGTTTTACTAACGGAAAGTCCTTGAGCAGGGCGATAAAGCCTTCCATTGTATAACTGCTCTTTTGGCTGCGCCTGTTAAGCCACTTCATCAGTATGTTCTTCACATGGTAAAAGTAGTTTCCCAGACTTTCGTAGTTGCCGCGAATACCATAATAATTCCAGTAGACTTGTCCTGTTCTTATTTTCAACTAAAACTGTTATAATAATAGCTGGTTTTTTAACTAGGAAATTAGGTTATCAAATGATAAACAAGTATATAAGTCGTCTAACAACTAAACGTCAATTCTCTGCGGTCTTAGGTGTAACCAAAGAAGAATTTAATAAACTATTGCCATCATTCTCCACATGTTTACAGAAAAAGATAGATTCCGATTATCAAAAGAGTCTTGCTACGCGTCGAAGAAAATTAAGTCCAGGAAATCCTGAATTACTTAAAACAGACACAGATAAACTAATATTTATATTGTATTACCTAAAAAATTATCCTACTTATGATGTGATGGGATTTAATTTTGAAATTGGTAAGTCTACGGCAGAGTCGTATGTGAAAATGCTTACACCTATTTTATTGGATGCTGAAGAGTACTTGAAAGTGCTACCAAAATCAATTATTGAAAGCCCTAAAGAATTTTCGCAACTTGCTGATAATAAGGTTATTCTGGTTGATGCAACAGAGCGCACGCATTATCGTCATAAAGATAATGAGCTCCAAAAAAAAATTTCAGTGGAAAGCACCGTGATCACACATTAAAAAACACTATTATTTCACTTGAAACTCGAAAGATTTTGTATGTTGGAAGAACGGTTGCTGGTTCAATACATGATTATAAATTATTTAAGTTAGAATTTGATCCAAAAATTGCGTGGTTTAAATCTATAAAAATAGACGTTGATTTAGGCTATCAAGGTATAAAAACAGATTATCAGTTTAGTGAAAATATTTGCATCCCATATAAAAAACCTAGAAAATCAAATAAAAATCCAGAACCAAAACTGACAGACAAACAAAAGAGTGAGAATAAGCTCATCAGTAAAAAGCGAATTTATGTTGAAAATGCTATTAGCGGAATAAAACGATTTCAGATATGTGTTAATCGCTTAAGAAGCAAGTCTAATTTCTTTAAAGATACTATTATTCGCCTTGCAGCAGGGCTGTTTAACCTTAAAAATAACTTTATAATTCAGTAAGTTATAGTGCGGGACAAGTCTAATATCCTCGCAACTTTCGATTCAACCTTGAAAACAGTTCCGCCTTTGGTAAACGGCAGTTTTCCTTGCACCACCGCTGACCGCCAAGGAGAGCGAAGCGAGGGCGGTTAGTCCGCGATAGCCAATGCCCGACCGTAGAGCCGTAGGTTGAAGCGAAAGCGCAAGCCGGAGGGGAGACGCAGCGGGTGTGATT
>Ga0209575_10000592_pt1 | contig 20702 bp, 10 predicted proteins | sample Medcelwee11metaG_FD_187172 | JGI IMG/M metagenome (GOLD analysis project Ga0209575, IMG submission 187172) | Freshwater pond sediment microbial communities from the University of Edinburgh, under environmental carbon perturbations - Medium... | ecosystem: Environmental > Aquatic > Freshwater >...
GGATTACCCCGACTACGACCAGTACAAGGATGTCGCCTTCGAAAGCCAGGACTCCGAAATGACCCGCTCGATCAAGATCGTCGAGCAGTACGGCAAGAACCTGCCGGAGCTGTTCGCCAAGCTGCGCCGCAACGCGGTCGCCGACGAGCTGGAGGCCAGTATCACCCTGAGCACGGCGCACCGGGCCAAAGGACTGGAGTGGGAGGCGGTGCAGTTGGCCGAGGATTTCTCCTTCGAGCCGTTCGACCCGGACAACGACCCGGAGGCCTGGGTGGACGAGATGAACCTGCTGTACGTGGCCTGCACCCGGGCCATGCAGGTGCTGGCCGTCAACTCGACCGTGTTGGAGATCATGCAGGAGTTCGTCGATCGACGTGATGGCAGGAAACCGGACGCGCCGCTGGTCTTCCAGAAGAAAGCGCCAGCGGCGGCGTAACCGCCTATCGGCAGTTCCCGGCCCGGCGGAACCCCGCGGCCTCGGCATCAGCCGCCGAGCCAAACGAGACACGGTTTTTTTCCTGCACTTGCTCGTAGCTCGGGCAGCCGACCGGCAGGTGGTAGACCTTGCTGGCGCTGTTGCCGATCACCGGGGCGCTGCCGTCCTGTTCGGCAACCTGCACTGGCGGCTCTACCGGCCGGCGGACCGGTGTAGACGTGCCCTGCCCGGCCAAGCCTTCCCGGCTTGGCTTGTGCTCCATCGCACTCTCAGCGACTTGCCAGCTCAATTTCGACAAACTGGCTATGCGTGCGATAAATGCAGACCTGTTGCTTCACATCAGAAACAACGCGGGCCTGTCAGGACTGCTGGTTGTAATCTACCCGATTCCACTCGATAGCCCGCTTGCGCCAGTGCTGCTCGATGGCCTGGGTGAAGTCGGCGCGTACCAGCTTGGCGCGGGCTTCGCACCAGTCGGCGGATTCGCGGCGGATCACCAGGCCCTCCAGCGGGCCCTTGCGGTAATGGCTGGGCGTGTTCTGTACCCGCTCGATCAGTTCCTTGACGCTGGTATGCCCGCAGAACACCTGCGGCACCAATTTCAGACCGGCCTGCTCGGCCAGTGCATTGCGCCGTGTCGAGCTCCAGAACTTGCCGCTGCGGCAGTCGTACACGTCGAACAGCAGGAACCAGTCTGGCAACACGGCGTAGTCCAACGAGTGGCGGGCGGCGCACCACTCCCCGAACAGCAGCAGCTCGGGGTGCAGTACCGAACGGATTGCCTCACTATGCTGCGCCAGCCAAGCTGGCAGGCGCGAGAACTGCCCGGCGTGCGGCTCCTGCAGGTACTGACCACGGTTCTGCGCGCGCAGTTGGCCGTCGTCCGCCAGCGACAGCCCCAGATTGGCTCCGTCGAGCTTTTCCTCCACCAGCACGCTACCCGCCAGCAGGGCCTTAGCCTCGGCAGGATCGAGCACCTTGTCGTCGCGGGGGACGTCGGCCCCGAGCCAGGCCAGGTGCGGGGTGTGGGGAAAGCGGAAAAATTCACCCATGATCTCGATCCTCAGGGCAACTCAGGCACAGCCTGGCCCGGAAACTTCTTCCGGTAGAATCGGCAGGCATCGTCGCGACAGAGGAACTCGACCTTGACGCCCGCAGCAGCCAATGCCCGCCACCAGTCCAGCCACTTGCAATCGGCAGCCTGCCAGATCGCCGGCTTGTGCGGATGGGCATTGGCCACCGCAGCGAACTTGCGATCCGGAGCATCGAAGCGTGGCTGCAGAGCGGCATCAGGAAACTCGACGAACTGGTTCGGCGCCTGCTCAGTAATGCTGACCTGCTCCACATGCCTGGGTTGGGCGGCATGCCGCAACAGCCACTTCAGAAAGACATCGCCGACACCCTTGGGCGGATTAAGGCTGGTCTTGTGCTGATACTCGCCCAGAATCCGGAAACCGTCATCCAACACCACAACATGCTTTCCAGCCTGGACTGCCTGCAAGCTCTGCACGCACTCGGCAATGCACTCAGGTAATACATCAGCATGCTGCCGGTTGGCGACCAGCAGCACGTTGGTATCAATCACCACCCTGGTCATCGTCACCATCCTTGCGTAGCTCCTGCATGCGTTTGACCGCGGCCAGGGTGCGACCGGCAATGTCGGCCATCTCGTCGCCGAAGAAGTTTTCCGGCCAGTTCTCGATCTCGCCGTAGAGATTGAGCTGCAAGGGCTCCAGCTCGGTCGTCTCGCCGGCCCGACGGCAGAAATACACCGCCACATCCTCCGGGCTCAGCTCACCCTCGGCGACCCGGCGCTGCAAACGGTTGAGAAAATGTTCGGAGTGGCTTTCCACGATCAGTTGCACGTTGCGAGCCTTGCCACTCTCCCGCGCCTGGATCGCCGAGATGAACACATCGGCCAGTTCAGCCTGTACCTGGGGGTGCAGGTGGATTTCCGGCTGCTCCATCCATACCGTCGAGTTAGGCGGACAGTAAAATGCTTGCACTAGTGCCGGTACGACCTGCGACACCCCGAAGCCGACATCGGTGATCTTGACCTCGCTAGCGCTGGGGTGGGTCTTGACCAGAACCTCGTACTCCTTGCGCCCTTCGGCCACCGATTTCACGCTGAAGCTGTCGATGACGCCGAGATCCTCCAGCCATTTGGCAATGAATTCGTCGAAGGGTGCATTATGTCTCCTTGGTCCCCGGTTCAACTGCCGCTTCTGAGCACGAGCGGCGAGAATTGCCGGGATAGCCAGTTCGCCTTTCTGGCCGACACTTTCCGGCGTTTCACCGGACCAGGTGTAAATGCGCCGGGGATACTCGCGCAGCGGCCCCAGGTAATACAGCCCGTTGAGCGCGGCTTCCAACTGCAAGGCCAGGTCGTTCAGAAAGTCGGCATTCTGGAAACGCGCCCGACTCTGGTCCGAGATGCGGTAGAACTTGTCCGGCGCATCCAGCGGCCAGGCGCGCCCGTTGGTACGCAGCAGCTTGTAATCGCTCGTCTCCAGATGCCACTTGCCCTTGTCGTCACGGCCATAGCTCACCGTCAGCTCAGGTGCCTGCCGGTCGCCGAGGGTATAGCCGAGCCGCTGCACCTGCGGCTGCTCCTGCTTGTCGGCCAGCATACTGACCTCAATCTGCAGTTCAGTCCCGGCGTACTTGCGCTGGCTGAGCGGGTCGCGCACTTCAAGCCGCTCTGCCGGGCGCCAGCCCAGGGAAAAGCTCAGGGGCTGACCGAGATCGTGGTTGTAGATACATTCGGCGAAGGTGCCCAGGTCAATGGGCGAATTCTCGTCCCCGAGCAGCAGTGGGCGTTTGCGGTCTGCCGACAATACAGTCTGCTTGAGGGCCAGCAGCAGATGGCCGAGGCTGCTCTTGCCGGCGCTATTGGCACCGAAGATCACCGTGAGCGGGGCCAGGCGAATCTCGCCGGTGTCCTTCCAGGCCTTGAAATTCTGAATACGCAGGGAAGTCAGCATGCTTTCACCATCGCGCTGTTGCTCAGTTGATCAAACGCCGCCATCACCCGCACCTGCGTCCGATACTCGCCGAACTCGGCCAGCTCCTTGCGCTTGAGGGTCGGGAAGGTGACGGAGGGGTAGTCCTCGGGCATGACGTTCTGCGGGTCGAGGATGTAGAGCAGCTCGTCGCGGGTCAGGCCGTAGAGGTGGGCGTAGTAGGCGTCCAACTCGCACTTGAGCTGGTGGCGGCGGTCGGGGTTCCAGGGGAAGGGCTCGCCGTGGTAGCCCAGATCCTCGGCGAAAGGCTTGAGGTCGTGGGCGGTGTAGGCCAGCTCCAGCACGCGCGGGACGATATAGTCCAGGCCGGCTTCGCTGTAGGCTTCCGGGGGCAGCGTGGGGAATTGCTTGAGATAGGTATAGGTCAGGTGTGTTCCACCGATCTTCTGCCTGGCCACGAAGTCATAAACCAGTGAGTCGAGATTGGCCAGTAAGGCAGCCTTCTGGGCAGGCGCCCCCTTCTTCGGGAACATGAGCGGCATCGTATGACCAACCGCTACCCAAGGCAGAACGCTGGCAATTACCGTCCGCTCGTCAGTGGAACGGCAGATGTCTCGCCATCCCAGCAAATACTTCGGACAGCGCTCCCGCAACATGGCCCTCGCCTGCTGCTCGATTGCCCCTGCCCAATCGAAGGGGTCGAAGTCTTTCTTGAAGGACTCCGAACCCAGGGCAAGTAGTTGCTGGTACTCGATCTCCGTCAGGGGATAATTCTCGGCCAGCTTTTCGCTGAGGTGCTCTGCCGCGAACATGTCCATTGCGCCCTTAAGCACCGTGTCTCCGTGATGGACATAGAGCTTTTTCAGCAGAAGATCCTGCAGCTTTTCCTCTCCACGTCGCTTGGCTTCACCAGCCAGCCAGTACTGGAAGCAGAGAATCAAAGCATCCGGTCTACCGAGCTTCCAAGCATCCAAGAGGATTTTGGGTGCATCGGAAGTGCGCAACACTACTTCCCACTCATCCACCCAGTAGCGCGGCAGCGGCAGGCAGTCGGGCTGCTGCTTTTCCGCGCCGGTCATGTCGCGGGAGGTTTCGCCGTCGCGCTCGTAAGTGGCCCAGCGGTGGTCGTAGTGATGCACCATCTTGGCTTCGTAGACCGGCAGTCCGCTGTGATCGCCCTTGGGCAGAAATAGATGGCTGTCCTCGGCCATATGGAACAAGCGCGTTTTAATCGTGATATCCCAAGGATTTGCAGGGGGCTCATCGCGTACCAGCACTGGAACCCTTGAGTAGATTTTCTTAGTGATCTCGGCATCCGCCTGCGAGCGGAACACCGCGCAGGTGCGGGTATTCGGGTTGAGCAGGGCGAACTCGTCGGCGGTCAAGCTGAAACGCCGCTGCGATTCCCGCAACTGCTCGACGTGGGTCGCAAAGAACACCAGCTCGGCCTGCGGCACGGCATCAGCCAGGGTCAGCAGGCTGAACTTGTAGCTGCGATGCACGCCGGGGAACAAGCCCTCCCGATTCTCGAAGTCATACAGGCTGGCCAGCTTCTGCTCACCAGCAATATGGGCAAAATAGGCCTTGGTGCCATCATCGGTGGCAATACCGGTGGGGACGATCAACCCTGCCCGACCAGCACGACCGATCATGTGCAGCATGTGCTCGGCAAACAGCGCATAGAGGTTGACGTCGCCCACACTGGTCAGCGGGTAGCGTCCGGAGCGGGCAAACAGGCTGCTGGCTTCGGCCCCGCGCCGCTCGCTGTAGAACTCCTCCTGCAGCTCGCGCTCCCACGGTAGCCCGTCGGCCAGCGCCTCGATCATGCGTTCGCGCTCCGCCGCATTGCGCGCATTGGCCACAGCCGGGTGGCGGGCGGCGAAGAACTCCTTTTCCTGCAGCTTGATGCGCTCCCACGGCGGATTGCCCAGCACCACATCGAAACCGCCCTGCTCGCGCTCGAACACCAGCGGAAAGGCCAGCCGCCAGTGGAAGAAGCGCTGACGGCTAGCGATGCCCTGCGCCAGTTCGGCCCCGTCCGGGCTGAGCTGGCCCTGATGGGCGGCGATCAGCTCCTGATTGGTGGGGATCAGCCGTGCGTGCTCGGCATCCTTGGGCACGAAGAAGGCCGCGGTGTAGAGGTCTTCCAGCAACCGCGCCTGGCGGGCTTCATCGCCCTGCTGCGCGGCCTGCCAGGCGGCCTGCTTGGCGGCGACCTGCTCGACGGTATCTTCCGGCAACGCTTCCCAGCTGCTGGCCAGGCTGCCGCTCATGCGCAGGCTGATGGCCAGCTTCTTCGCCGCCTGCTTGTTGCGCTTCTTCGCCTCGCTGGCGATGGCCTTGCTGTCGCCGGTCAGCGCCTTGTAGGCGTCGTCGGGAATGCCCGCTTCCAGCACCGCCGGATCGAACACGCCGATCAGCGCATTGCCGCACTGGATATGCGCATCGAGAAAGCCCAACGGCTTGCCCGGCTCCAGCGCCTCCAGCCACAGCGCGGTCTTGCACAGCTCGATGGCCATGGGGTTGAGGTCGACGCCGTGGATGCAGTGCAGCACCACCTCGCGCAGGGCGTGGCGGTACTGCTCTTCCGTGTACTGATCGCCCTGGGCATCCAGCTCGGCCAGCCTGGCAGCCAGACGGCGAGCGGCGGCAAGCAGGAAGTGGCCACTGCCGCAGGCCGGGTCGCAGACCTTGATCGACAGCAGCGCAGCACGCGGCTGCTCGGGGTTGGCCTTGAGACGCTGGTCGATCACCGGCAACAGCGCGGACTGGATCAGCTCCTGCACCAGGCTGTCCGGGGTGTAGTAGGAGCCGCTGGTCTTGCGCGCGTTGCCCTGGTCGCTCTCGCCTTCGGCATCGCCGATAAAGCCGAACTGCCAAGGCGAAGCGGCCGGGTTGATGCGCGGGATGAGTTCGAGCAGAGACTCATACACCGAGCCCAGCTCCTCGGTGTCCATATCGCGGTAGTTGATGCGGGTGGCGCCGTTCTTGCGCTGCACCCAGCACACCGCGCGGATGGCGCTGAGCAGCGCCTTGTTGCCGAGCTGGGCGGCGTCCAGATCCGCGCATTGCTCATCGACGAACAGCCCGCCGAGCGCCGGCAGGCCGAGCAGTGGCTGGCCACTGCGCAGGGCCTCAAAGGTAGTGGTCAGCGCCTGCCAGAGGTCGGCATAGTCGTCGTAGAAGCGCCGCTTGCGCGCACGCTCGCGCAGCAGGTTCAGGCTGTAACCCAGGGCGTACAGGCGGCGGGCTTCCGGCGTGGCGGTCGCCGGATCGTGCAGGATGTTGCGATCCTCGGCGGTGAGTAGGAACAGCAGGCGGTAGACCAGCCGCAGCAACTGCTGGAAGTAGGCATTCGGGCTGAGCTGGCCACTGGACAGCGCCTCGCGCAGCGCCTGGTTGGCCGGATGGGCGACGAAGCCGCCACCCAGCGCCCGCAGGGCCTGTTCCACCCCGGCGCGCAGGTCGCTACGCGCCCGCTCGCCCTCTTCCACCGCCTGTTCGCGCCACTGCTCCAGCCAACACTGGGCGATCTTGCCGCTCTGGGCGAGGAAGCGGCTGGCGTGCAGGGTCAGCCAGAGGGCGACGAAGTCCGGATAGAGATCGTCCTCGAACAGGCGGGCCAGATCCACCTCGACAAAGGCCGGGCGGGTCATCGACGGGTTGTCGCGCAGGATACGCAGCACCAGCCCGTTGCTGACGATGCCCCACAGCACCTCGCCGCTGGCGTTGAGATATTCCTGCAGCAAGCCCTGCGGCGAGCGACGGCGGCCCTCGTCGCCGAAGGCCGGGTGGCTCTTGTCCAGATCGAAGTCCGGGCCGGTCAGTACCAGCGGGATATGGGCGATGCGCCGCGGGGCGTCATCCGCCTCGCCCACCAGCGTCAGGGCGCCACTGGCGGCTGCCTGCTCGGCAAAGCCGGCCTCGTGGCTGAGCGGAAAGCGCCGCTCGCCCAGGTAGCGCAGCTGGCGGCAGGCCTGCAGGTCGCTGAAGCCGAACACCTGCTGCAGCAGCGGCAGCAGGAAGCGCTCGACGGCCAGCACGCTGCGGTCGATGTCCTGGCGCTGGCGGGCCTCGTTGAAGGCTTCCCACTCGGCCCGGGCGATACGCCAGTAGCGGCTGATCTCGTCGCGCAGCTTGAGGGTGCGGTGCAGGCCGTAGTCGGTGCTGCCCTGGCCCTTGAGCTTGAGCTCGCGCACGGCATTGAGGAACTCGCCGGGGAAGATGCCGCCTTCGATGCGCAGGCTGTCGAATTCGCGGTGGGTGGTGCGGGTCATGGGGGGATTTCCGTGTCTTGCCTGCCGGCGCGGGCCGGCAGGCGATCATTCGTGGCGGTAGAGGCGGCTCAGAACAGCGGCGCGTCGGGCATCAGCACGTAGAGGCCGATCACGTCGACCGGCAGTTGCGGATGCACGTCGTAGGTGCCCTTGGCCTTGGCGGCGTCGCGCACGCGGCGATGGTCCTTGAGCAGTTCGCTGGCGCGCTGGCGGGCGATCTCGTTGAGCGCCGGTTGCCAGCTGTCGATCTGTTCCAGCACCTGGCCGACCTGGCGCTGGCGCATTTCCGGGGCCATGTTGCGGCTGACCGGCTGCTGCATCAGCGCCAGCACCTCGGCGGGCGCCAGCACCTGGGGCGGATTCTGGCCGCTGACGGCGACGGCGATGGCCTCCTCGGCGAGCAGCTCGCGACGCTGATCGGCGCGGGTCATGGTCAGTTGGGTGCGCAGGCGCACCAGCAGCACGGTGGTACGCAGCTGCACGGCACTGGTGAACCAGGCACCGGCACGGCTGGCAGCGGCGCTGCCATCACCCTTGAGCGACTCCTCGGCCAACTGGTCGGCCAGCGCGGCCACCAGCGGGTGGGTGCGATGGATGTGCTCGGCCAGCCCGGCCGGCGGGTAGCTGAAGTCGATGTTGCGCAGGCTGTCGATGCCGGACTGGGCGAGGCGGTCGCGCAGCGGCTCGGGCAGTTCGGCATAGGGCAGGCGCATGACCTGCTTGTACTGGCCGAGCGGCGCATTCAGCGCCTGGCAGGCGGCGGTGACGAAGCGGCGCACGTCGGCCTCGTCGCCCAGCACCTCGGACATGCGCGCGAACTCGGGGATGACTTCCTCGGGCTTGAGGGCGCGCTGGGCGAAGATGGTCTGGTTGCGGCGAGCCTTGTCTTGGGCGTTCTGCCACTTGCTGTCCAGATCGGCCTCAATGGCCTGCTGGCTGTCGAAGCCGAAGTCCAGCGACAGGTTGTGCTTCATCTCGTCGCGGGTGAGCAGAACGGTCTGCATGATCGCCTGGCTGATGCGGGTTTCGTCCTCGGGCATCGGCACCGAGATGCCCAATGCCTTGCGGATGCTTTCCGCCTTGCGCAGGATCACCTGCAGCACCGCGCCATCCACCGGGTTGTCGGCGCCGTAGAGCATCAGCGCGCGCACCTTGGCGGAACGCTGGCCAAAGCGGTCGACGCGGCCTTCGCGCTGCTCGTGGCGGGTCGGGTTCCACGACAGGTCGTAATGCACCACGGCATCGAACACGTCCTGCAGGTTGATACCCTCGGACAGGCAGTCGGTGGCGACCATGATCGCCGGCTTGTCGATGTCGCGCAGGGCGAGAATCTTCTCCTCGCGCTCGCCGGGGCTGAGCTCGCCGGTGACGCTGACCACTTCGTGATCCTTGAACAGCGGCTGCAGGGCCGTCGCCACATAGTGGGCGGTGGCGATGTAGCGACAGAAGACCACCGGCTTGAAGCCCTGCTTGACCAGCGCCTTGACCTCGACGATCAGCTGCTGGAGCTTGGGGTCGTTGTCGTCGGCCAGGCGAGCGGCCTTGTCGATCAGGCTGCGCAGGCGCTCGGCATCCTCCTCCACCACTGCGCCCGGCTCGATGTCGTCGGTGGACAGTCCCTGCTCGCTGGAGCCATCCAGCACGGTATTGATACCCATGGCCTCGATTTCCGCCAGCTGGACGGCATCGCTGCCCTCGCCTTCGGCGCGCCTGAGGCGGGTCTGCAGGGCACGCACGGCGGCGGCCGGCGACGAGGAGATGCAGCGCAGCAGGGCCAGCGCCGCCCACCAGTTGAGGCGCTGGTGCAGGGTGTCCAGCCCTTCCGCCTCGCGGACCAGTTCGCGGGCGTAGTCGAGCACCGCATTGAACAGCGCGCCCCAGGGGCCGCTGAGCTGGTAGGTGGTTTCCGCCGTCTCGCGCTGCGGGAAGCGGGTGCTGTCCTGCCATTCGCTGATGTCGACACGGCGACGCTGCACCAGGTGATCGCCGAGTTGCCGGTACAGCGGGTGATCGGCGCGGGACACGTCCTTGAGATCGGTGAAGGCCTTGTCCAGCAGGCCGAGCAGGTTGTAGTAGGCCTCCTCGTTACCGCTGTGCGGGGTGGCGGTGAGCAGCACCAGATGGCGTTCGGCATTGTCGGCCAGGGCGCGCAGCAGGCGGTGGCGCTGGTGCTTGCCGCGGCTGAGGCCTTCGGCGCAGGTGTGCGCCTCGTCGACGATCACCAGCTCGGGGCAGGCGTTCTGGAATTCGTCGCGGCGGCGATCCGACTTGATGTAGTCGAGGCTGACCACCGTGAAGGGGTATTCGGTGAAGATCGAGGTGTGGGTCGGCAGGCCGCGCTCCAGGCGCTCGACGGTGCCGGTGGTGACCACCTCGGCGCGGATGTTGAACTTGCGCTGCAGCTCTTCCTGCCACTGCTCGCACAGGTGCGGCGGGCAGAGCACGGTGAAGCGCTGGATCTCGCCACGGTCGAGCATTTCCCGGGCGATCAGGCCGGCTTCGATGGTCTTGCCGATACCCACGTCGTCGGCGATCAGCAGGCGGATCACCTCGTGCTTGAGCGCCATCAGCAGCGGCACCAGCTGGTAGGCCCGCGGCTCGACGTTGATACGCCCCAGGGCACGGAACGGGCCGGCGCCGGCGCGCAGCTTGAGCAGCAGGGCATCGCGCAGCAGCAGCGCCGCGCCCTGGGTACCGCGCTGGGCCTCTACGGCCTCCGGCAACGGGAAGGTGGCTGGCTTCGGCGGCTCGCGCTCCAACAGCGCATGGATGACGATCACATCGTCATCGGCACCGCCCAGCGAGCGCAGGTGCAGGCGCGGACCGTCGGACTCGGGCAGGACGATCCATTCGCGTCCGCGCGCGCTGACGATGCTGCCGGGTTGAAACTCCTGAAACGCGCTCATTCGCGGAAATCTCCAAAAATGTCCGGATAGCAGCGCACGACCTCGGGCCAGTTGCGGGTATCGCGGGTAAAGCGGATGACGGTAAAGCCCTGATCGGCCAGTTCGCGGGTCAGCTGCTCATCGAAGGCACGCTGGCCCGGCTGGTCGTGGTGGGGGCCGTCGATGTAGATCAGCGCCAGCGCATCCCGGTAGATGAAGTCCGGGCGGGTCTGCTGGGCTTCCAGGTAATGCTGGGCCAGATCCGGCTTGCGCAACTGGTGCTGCTCGATGAAGTCCAGCCAGGCCTGCTCCAGACTGCTGGCGGACTGCTGGCGCAGGTTGGCCATGTGATCCTGCCCTTCGCCGTCGAGATGGCCGACTTCCAGGGTGGCACTGGCCAGGGCGCAGAGCAGCTCGGTGACTTCGCCGAGCTTGCGGTCCAGCAGCTGGTGGTCGGGCTGGTTGTAGTAGCTGAGCAGGCAGCGGTAGCAGGCGGCGTCGCACTCCTCGCTGGCGTTCTCCAAAGTGGCGGGCGACCAGCTGTTGTCCGGGCTGCGGTAGTGCAGGATCTCCAGCGCCCGACGGGCCACCCGCGGCAGGCCGGCCGGGTCGGTAGCCAGGCGGGTGAGCACACCGGCGCCGCCTTCGGCCGACTCGTAGAACAGCATGCTGTTGCGCTCGTCCCGCCCGGGCAGCGGCTCGACCATCAGCTCGCTTTCCTCCAGCTGGAATTCGGCCTCGATGCCGCGCTTGAGAGCGTACTGCAGGGTGGCCATCGCCTCCTCCTCAAGCGGCAGCGAAGGCTTGATCAGCAGGATGTTGCGGCGATCCTCGACGAAGGGCGAGATGCGCTGGGCCTGGATCTTGTCGAGTTCGGCGTTCTCGTTCTCCTCCTTGGGCGCCTGCTCGTCGTTGCTCCAGTAGCCGCTCACCGGGTCGATCTTGAAGCCGTAGATCTCCGCATCCTTGCGCCGCCGCCAGCCAAGGTTCATGCGCCACACCGTGGCGGCCGGGGCGTATTGCAGGTCGAGCAGCGGCGCGTCGCCCTGCAGCATCAGGCTGCGCACCACCTTGGGCACGCCGTTTTCTTCCTGGAACTGCAGGGTGGTACGCACCTCGTAGCCCTGGCGCATGCGCTCTTCTTCATCGCAGGTGATGCGGGTGGCGCGCTGGGTGCTGACGTTCTCGATGCGGAACAGGTTGTTAATGACCTTGCCGCCGGCCAGCGGCGCCTGACAGGACAGGCACTGCTCGTAGTGGCGCTGGTTGCGGAAGTGCCCGTAGCCGCAGGCGGGGCACAGCAGAGCCTCTTCGGTGACGATCCGTGCCTCGTTGGCGCCCTGGTTGCGCACGCCGAGGATCACCCGCTTGACCCGGTACTGGCTGCCTTCGTGGTAGATCAGACTGAGCGGCCCGAACTCGGAGATGGCCAGGAAGCGCGGGCGGGACAGCACGCTGTCGCGGCCCACGCCGCCCATGCGTCCGGGGATGAAGGCGGACAGCGGCAGGCGCGGGAAGTTGTAGCCGGGCAGGAAGCCCTGGCTGGCCAGGTAGCGGTAGGTCTCGAAGTCCGAATGGCTGCCGCCGCTGGTTTCCAGCAGCAGGTTGTGCTGGATCATCGCCTCGCGGTGACGGCGCTCGGCGATCTTGCGCTCCTTCTCGGGCGCTGCCGGGTTGGTCATGATCGCGCTGGCTTCGTCGATCTGCCGGCGCGTGGAGGCGTACAGATCGCGCCAGCGCTGCAGGGCCTTGTCGAAGCGTAGGTAGGCCGAGCCGAGCTTGGCATCCAGCCACTGGGCAGCGGCCTCCTCCACCGGCTTGCCGCGCTCCAGCCAGATGCCCTGGGCACTGGCCAGCTCGTCGCGCAGCATCTCCAGCAGCCGGGTGCCGCGCCGGCCGGCACGCGCCAGCGCTTCCTTGTTGCCGAGGGCGACCACGTAGTCGTCGAGCAGCGGCATCTCGCTGGGGTTTTCCATGTCCAGCATGGTGTTGATGGTCGAGGGCAGCTTGCAGCCGGTTTCCGCCAGCCAGGTGGCGAACAGGTGGCTTTCCACCAGGTCCTCGTTGGCCAAGTCGAGGGTCGGTGGGCTGACCTCGCCGTAGACCATGCGCCGCGGCTCCTGGAAGAAATACTGGTCGTGCGGACTGAGCGCCGCGCAGTAGGTGATGATCAGCGCCGGCTGGCCGGAACGCCCGGCCCGGCCGCTGCGCTGGGCGTAGTTGGCCGGGGTCGGCGGCACGTTGCGCAGGTAGACGGTGTTGAGCGAGGCGATGTCCACGCCCAGCTCCATGGTCGGCGAGCAGAACATGGCGCGCAGGTCGCCGGCGCGGAACCGTTCTTCACGCTCCTCGCGCAACTCCGCCGGTACCTGGGCGGTGTGTTCGCGGGCTTCGAGGGTGAACAGGTCGCGCTGCTGGCTCTCCAGCATGTCGGCCACGCCGTTGTAGAGCCGCTGGAAGTAGGGGTTGCGGGTGACCGTCTGGTTGAGTGGGTCGGGCTGCGGGTTGCCTTCGCCCATTTGCCAGAGCAGCGCCTCGCCGAGCACCTGATAGCCGCGAATGCCCTTCTCCAGCTCGGCGCCCTCGATCAGCCCGTAGCTTTCGACGATATCCAGCAGATCCTGCAGGAACTGCGCGTAATTGGCCTCGTTCAGCGGCTCGTGGTGGCCACCCTCCCAGAAGGACGGCGCCTTGACGGCCTGACCGAAGCGGGTACGCAGCCCCAGGGTCACGGTATTCAGATCCTTGCGCGGCTTGCTCAGGGTGGCGTAGCCGGCTTCGGCGAGGTTTTCGTCCTCGGTGAAGGCCCAAGGCTCCTTGAGGTGCTGGCGGCTCTTGTTCTTCCACTCCTCAAGGTTGTAGCGGTCGAGGTAGCGGGTCTTGATGCACAGGTTGCGACGCATGACATCCAACAGCATCTGCACCAGCTTCTGGCGCACGGCAGGGCTGGCCAGCGCCAGCATTGGATGTACCTGACGTTCACCGGGCGATCCTGGCCTGGCGGTCATCTGCCAGCGGGCATCGTCGCTGCACAGCGTCGGCAGATCCTCGTACTCGATGCGCAGCAGGTCGAGCTGTTCGAGGTTGGGGTTGTTGAAGCGCCAGCCGCGCCGCAGGTCGAAATACAGCCGGTAGCCGAGGATGTTGCGCATGGTTTCCTCGGCATCGCGGCGCAGGCGCGGCGCGACGTTGCCGGGATTCTGCAAGTATTCGCTGCGGATCAGCGGGTCATCGATGGCAAAGCCCAGGGCCTGGAAGACCTGCTGGGTGATCTGGCTGTCGCTGAGCGGATCGTCGCCACGCTGGCGCACGCAGCTGAACAAGGCACTGCGCATCAGCAGGATCTGCATGAAGTCGTTGAAGTGCCCGGCCTGCAGGGAGGCGTCCTGGCGGTTGTCAGTGAAGCCGAGCAGCTTCCGTGCATCGGCGGACAGCTCGCTGTCCGCCCCCAGCATGTAGCGCAGGGCGGAAATACTCAGGATGGTGGTGGCCGAGCTGCGGCCCTCACCGGACAGGCCGGACAGCCGCGTCCAGTCCCGACCGCGCGACTGGTTGGCGCCGCAGCACAGGCAGAAGCGGAAGCTGCCGGGGATGAACCAGCTGCGTACACCCTGCAGGTGGCTCTGGCCATTGCTGGCGACGAACACTTCCTGCGGCTGGTATTTGCGGTAGGCCGGCTTGATGCGCGGCTCCTTGCCGGCCAGATCCACCCAGTTTTCCGGGTAGCTCTCGAAGTTTTCACCATCCCAGCTGCGCTCAGGATCGATCATCAGGAAGCCGTGGTTCACGTCTTCGTCGTCGTGACTGGTTTCCTTGATGCTACGCGGCGCAAAGGCGCGGTTGCCCTCTTCGATCTCGTCCCAGATCGGGTAGTACTCCTGGCCGCAGTTGCGGCAGAAGTGCACGCCGTAGAAACGCCGCTCGCGCTCACCGGCCACGGCGAGCTGGCCGGACAGATCCAGCTTGCGGGCACCGGGCGCTTCCAGGGTGGCGAACAGGTCGGCGGCACCGGAGACGAACTGGTGCAGGCGGAAGGCGAACAGGGGTTTGCCGTTGACGTCCTTGCACTGGTAGGCGGTCAGCAGGAATTCGGACAGGTAGGCGGCGCACTGCTCGGTCGACACACCACTGGCCTCGGCCAGCTGACGGGCGGCCTCCTCGATGCTGAGCGGCTTGGCCCGCACCCAGCGACCTTCGGTATGCGAAAGGCCCAGGGTCAGCTCGACCCAGGCGGAAATCGGGTGCTCGCGCAGGCTCTTGAAGTCGGGGTTCTGCGGCACGTCGGCAGCGATGGCCTTGGCCAGAACATCCGCATCGGGAATCGCCACCGCCGGCGTCACCCGCTGCAGGGTTTCGGTGATTATGTTTTCCGGCTTGACCGGCGCACCGAAGATCTTGCTGGCGACTTCCGCTACCACTTGATTGCGCTGAGCCAGCGAGCCCTGAGTGGACATGGTCGCCGAGGTGCCAATGCACAGCAGGTTGCTGTTGAGGCGCTCGCGTACCCGGCGCACCAGCATGGCGACATCCGCGCCCTGGCGGCCACGGTAGGTGTGCAGCTCGTCGAGGACCAGGAACTGCAGCCCTGCCGCCGCCTGGATGATGGCGCGATCCTGCTCGCTCTGCCGGGTCATCAGCAGTTCGAGCATCATGAAGTTGGTGAGGATGATGTCCGGCGGATTGACGCGCATCCGCTCGCGTTCCTCGGACTTCTCCTGGCCGGTGTAGCGACCATAAGTCACCGGCCGCTTGTTATCGGGATAACTGGAGAGGAACTTTTCTAGCTCTTCGCATTGGCTATTGGCCAGGGCGTTCATCGGGTAGATGATGATGGCCTTGATACCCGGCTTGGCGCCCTGTTCCTTGCCCTTGAGGATCGCATCGAAGATCGGAATAAAGTAGCTGAGCGACTTGCCCGAGCCGGTACCTGTGGTCAGCACATAGCTCTCGCCGGCCTGACAGCGAGTGATGGCTTCCTGCTGGTGCTTGTGCAAGCTGGCCGGCACCCCCGGCCTGCCACCCTCCTTGCCGAACCGGAAAATGTGAGCGCACTCAGGATGCAGGATCCGGTTGGCAACCAATTGTTCGACGTTCTGCCCAGCGACGAAGAAGGGGTTCACTTGGATCAACGGCGACGGCCAGTAGCGTCCAGTGCCGTACTCAGCATCCAGATAGATCCGGATGTCCTCCGCCCTCGGGTTGGTGAAGCTGCGAGCAAACTGCTCGTAGTCACGGATGACCTGGTTGCGAAAACTGAACGCATCCACCTTGAGGCTACTCCTTGAATCTACTCGCTCAGGGGCGGGTTATGTATTTCTGATGGCAAACGGGCATGATACCTGCCGATTGGCAGTGACTGATCATTTTCAACTACTCAGTCCAGCAGGCCGTCTGGATGCCTACCAGTTGCATTCTGATCATCGGGGGAAAGAGATGGCCTGTAGCGCCTTCGCTACTTCCCGGTGAGCTGGCTACGGGCTTGTGGGCGGGAGGTACACCGCTCAAGGCAGAGTTCGCCGGCCCCTCCTCGCAAATTTGCGATCCCCCTGCGCTCTGGTCAGTTTTTGACCACCCCATGCCGGTACGCATCCCACGCAAGGCCGGCCGTGTTTTCCACAGATTTACTCACCAAAGCTGGGGATAAAACATCAGTGAGCGGATTGATGGAAAATTAATATTCGCCGTTCTAAAAATGTATTTGTTTTATTTGCTAATCCGCCAGATCAAAACCTATTGACTATAATCTACAGGCTTTAGTCCAAAGCATTCGTTCTCACTAAATCGGTCGCTGACTGATAGAGAACTCACGAACTAACCAACTTGTTGATGCATTGAGAGAAAGACACCCGCTTTCGTAAACTTACAATATTAGACGCTAGTGTCTTTTTCAAGTGGCCCACCCAGCTCTAGTGCGAGCCAATTGTCGAAAGGACAGGATAAATACATTTTAATAGCAAGTTTTGCCATTGCTGCCGCCTGCTCAAGTGTCAATTTTACTTCATCAGGCTTCTTACTACTAATCCTTCCTCTATGTACAGCTGCTGAACTGTATTCGTAGGCTTTCTTGATCATGCGATAAGTTGTAATCCTTTCTTCAATAGGACCTCCTTTTAGCAAGGCAGCCCTGATAGAAAGCCTATGTGATAGCTCACCACTATCATTGTCTAGAAAGAGCGATTCCAATGAAGTGCGTAAGGAAACTGCTGCTTCAGCCAAGTTACTGCAGCTATAAAAGTCATTGAGCTTAGCAAGCGGAAGCCTAATATGACTTCTTTGGGGATCATTTAGCGCGTAGAAATCTGTTAGCAATTGAATAGCAGTCTGAATTTCAGACTCAGCTAACTTAGACAACTTGGATATAATGTGAAATGAATGATACTCCCATGCCATAGGCCCAAAGCATGGAACCTCATCGGCCACAACTATGGATGTGGCGATTTTTTGCACAGCGAATGTTCCTTCACTACAGAGCATCAAAAAATTAATAACGTCTTCAAGCATCTGCAGATGTTCGCCAACAACTTTAGGTGGTTCACCAAGCTTCGCTTGCCCAATTAGCAATGGATGCTTAAAAGGAATGATCAGCGCTGCTGAATATTGGGGAGTCAACGCGTTAACATCCGAAGGCTCACTTAGCGATAATTGAAGTTTCTTGCTCGGCAGCTTGTAAATATTCGTTAGAAATCCGAAATCCCCAAGATGGATAGTGCTGTCGATTTCAAGTCCTGCTAATAAAACTACACCATAAGCTTGGAACGAATCGTTAGTAAGATATTCTTTAAGATCAACAGACAAATCCCTCCCATAGCTTTCCTTAACATATGAGGACATCCAAGAGGCAATAACTTCAGGCGTTACCAAGTTTCTTGATGCCCCAATTACTTGATACCCTGAAAGTAGCTCCTTAAAATCATCATTTTCTTTTATGAGATCCAATATTTGTAATCTCAACTTATCGCCAGATTTCTCCGCATGAGCATAGGATAGCTCTGAGTGACCACCTTTTCTGCTCGTATAAAACAACTCATAGATACTCTCAATTAAACGATCATCCATATTTGCCATTCGCTTAGTTTTACACAGATTATAGATTATGTAGACTTATACAAGTTGACGCCTAGACTGGCAGACGCCGAACTGCTTTGCTCTTTGTAGAAAATCACAGCACTAGCTTTTGATAGCGTCATTCATATTACGAAAGATTGCTAGGTACTTATCTAGGCAATCCTTCATTTCACGACATAATTTCACACCAAGACATTCTTACTACTCTCAGCAATCTGCTGCTCATACATTACCCGGTTCACCAAACACCAGGCCGCCCGGTAGCCATGAATATAATCGAAGCGCTCGCCGAATGGATCGATCAGGTAAAAGGGATGCTCCTTGAAGCGCAAACCCCCAGACGAATATTTTTCGCTGTGAATCCAGATCGTGTCATTGATAGTGGATATGGAACCCAAATCGCCCCAGGCGTAATTAGCCCCAGCACAAAAAATTCCCTCCGGTTTTATCTTGAACAACTCCATGAGTTTACCTGGTGCGATTTGCGAACAACCGTATGCAGTTCCCTCGGGAATTATCGGGGGCCAGAGTCTGCCGGGTGCCACTTCACGGAATTCCATGTTACCGCCCTCTTCTCACCACTCTCAGTTAGTTATGGTCGTTGCAGATTTGAACTATCTGCCTGCGCCGCCCAATAGGATGCCAAATACCGTCAACGATAGCAGGATCATCAGCTTCAGCCCCGCACAGGCACTCTCTCACCCGTGAAGCGCCCACAAGGACCCTGGGGACCACCTGCCCCAGAACAGCCTGCCTGGCTGTCCCTCGCCACCCATTGCCCATCATGCTCACCTGGCATCACCTGCTGATCGGTACCCCTGCACCTGGACCATTCGCTTCGCTGGGGGTGGGCCCAGCACTCAATCACCCGCTCGAGCTACCACCAGCCTCTCGCCGACCACCCACCTCCCTGGCTCACCTCCGAACAGCCTGCCAGGGTATCCCTCGGCTGCCCCTGATGCCCGCCAAACGATCGGCACCCACTGACACGCTCGATTCGATCCGATGGACTTCCCCCGCAGCTCAACCTGATCGCCCAGCGGATTTTCTCCTCTCGAATCCGGCCCCTTCCGCCAGGCAAAAATCCCGCGGCCAGACCATCGCTCCGCCCCTGGGGATGACCCTTCCGAGTACCCCGACACCGAGCAAATTTCCGCTGCGCGACACAGTGGTCTCCGACCCGCTTCGCGACACAAAATCGGGAAAAACAGCTGACAGGCCTATAACTATTTATTTCAGTCAACTAGCTCACTGACATAACAAACTCGGTGTTTTCAGCAGATTTCCCCCGATTCTCTCAAAATGTGCTGAAAGCCAACTGCAAATGTGCTGAAAGCCGCGTCAGCTCTGGGCTCAGCACATTTTTCGATGCCCTTGAGCGGCCTCAAATCGGCCCCTCGCCGGAAAATGTGCTGAAAGGGCGCCCAAAATGTGCTGAAAGCCAACCGCAAATGTGCTGAAAGCCGCGTCAGCTCTGGGCTCAGCACATTTTTCGATGCCCTTGAGCGGCCTCAAATCGGCCCCTCGCCGGAAAATGTGCTGAAAGGGCGCCCAAAATGTGCTGAAAGCCAACCGCAAATGTGCTGAAAGCCGCGTCAGCTCTGGACTCAGCACATTTTTCGATGCCCTCGACCGGCCCCCAATCGGTCTCTCGCCGGAAAATGTGCTGAAAGGCTCAGGCCAGCTCGCCTTCGAATAGGGTCTCGAGGGCTAGGGCTTTCTGGTGACGCCCAGCCCACGCCAGGGTGGTCTTGCGCAGGGCTCGGTTCTCCGCAGCCAGCTGACGCAGCTCCGCCAGCCGGGCTTCGTAGTTCCTCACCAGCCGCAGGAGCGTGCCTTTCACGAAGCTGAACGCCCCTGGTGGGTATTTGTGGCGTGGCCCTTTCGGGATCTTCCGCGTCAAGGCATTCCCTTTGCCGTCCTCCCGAACGTAATGCACCCGAACCCAGTAGAAGCCCCAGGCGTTGGGGCTGATCTGCTGGACCGAGATCAAGGCCGGCACATGGCTTTTCCCCTCCTCGGCCAAGTGCCGCTGGGCTTGCTCGAAATACTGCTCGGCCAGGCACTTGGCCCGCTCCACTATCTCCAGGTAGGCCACGTCCAGGAATTCAACGGACGGCTCGGTCATTCGGTCGGTATCGATCATTGGTCATCTCCCATATGGCTGGGAGGCATTGTCGGAAAGGCCGGCGATTTTGTGTGGCCCTTTCAAGCCACTTTTTGGCTTGAAAGGGCCACACAAGCCCCGCTCCGATGTGGATCATCGCAAGTGCGTCGTCATTCCAAGGCCATTTGGCAACCGTCTGGTGCTCGAGCTCGCCCGGGCAATGGAAGGAGTCTGCTTGCCGTGCCCCTCGTCGTCATTTGACGGCCGTTTGGCAACCGTTTGATGCCGGCAGGGCAACTTGGGATTGGCGAAGCCCCCCTTAGCATGAACCCGTCGTCATTTGACGGCCGTTTGACAACCGTTTGATGTCGCCAGGGCGGACTTGGGATTGGCGAAGCCCCCCTTAGCATGAACCCGTCGTCATTTGACGGCCGTTTGACAACCGTTTGATGTCGCCAGGGCGGACTTGGGATTGGCGAAGCCCCTCTTAGCATGAGCCCGTCGTCATTTGACCGCCGTTTGGTGTGCAGGCGTTGCACCTTACCGAATCGAGGAGTGTTTCCATGAGCAAGAAAGTTGGACTGGATATTGGCTACAGCAACGTGATCGCCGTCTACAGTGGCGATTCCGGCAACCAGGAGTCCATCGTGAGGCCAGCGCGTGCCACGCCGCTGAACGCTCTGCCCAGGGATAGCGGCCTGCGCGCCGGCGAAGTCATCGTGGAGGTGGACGGACAGCCGTGGGTCGCCTTTGCCGGCCCCGGCCGCTCGGGCGATCGGGAGCTGCACAAGGATTACACCGCGTCCGACTATTATCAGGCGCTGTTCAAAGGAGCACTCCTTAATGCCGCCGGCGACAGTGAGGTAATAGAAACACTGGTTACTGGACTGCCGGTTTCCCAATTCCACGACAAAAGTTATGTTCGAGCCCTTAAAGAGCGAATGACCGGGCGCCACCGGATCAGTCCGA
>Ga0209575_10000593_pt1 | contig 20695 bp, 10 predicted proteins | sample Medcelwee11metaG_FD_187172 | JGI IMG/M metagenome (GOLD analysis project Ga0209575, IMG submission 187172) | Freshwater pond sediment microbial communities from the University of Edinburgh, under environmental carbon perturbations - Medium... | ecosystem: Environmental > Aquatic > Freshwater >...
GGGAATTAATAGAAGGAGCAGGTTGTGAGCTAAAATATTTACCATCTTATTCGCCGGACCTAAACAAGATTGAAAACTGCTGGTCATGGATAAAAAGTAGGATTCGCAAACAAATAAGTCAGTTTAACTGCCTTCGGGATGCGATGGAGTATGTACTAGAACAAGCGTCCTAACCACCTTGGCGACTGCTATAAATACTAGCCATTAACATTCCAAGTAATTAGTTTTGTAACTCCTAGTGAGCCTATTCTGGTTAAAAGAATATCACCTTTTTCAGGCTCACATCTTTATAATAAGAAAATTTCGTTCATCTTGAGATATATATTTGACATCTTTGTTGACGAGAAAAGTGTTCCGCACCATATTTCATACACCCCCAATATTACAGAGGCGGTAACTCCAAAGGTATTTTCCCTAATAACCCTTTACGAAAATCATCAATAATCCGGCGGGCTGTTCTTTGAGTATTAGCTTGATCAATTAATTTCGCTAATTCTGTAATATAATCAACCCCTGTAAATTTCTCTGGATCAAGACCATAACGATCAATCAGGGTTTTACAAGTGACTAAACCATCACTAGTTGCCGTTAAATATTGCAATAGTTCGATAAACTCTATGGCTATTTCTTGGAAATCATAAGAAGCCTGCCCAATATCCTCACAAATCGCTAACTTAATCGCATCCTCTTGATCTGTCATGCGGTTGGGTATTACGCCGGGGGCATCTAATAATTCAATTGTTTCACTCATTCTAAACCAGCGTAAACTTTTTGTTACCCCCGCCTTTCTCGCACTTTCTGCCACCCGTTTTTTTAATAGACGATTAATCAAAGCAGATTTTCCCACATTAGGAAAACCAATGACTACAGCCCGCACCGGACGAGTTAACATTCCCCGATCAGTGCGTTTTTTATTCATCCCTTCCCCTGCCTTTTGAGCCGCTTTAATAATATTACTAATCCCTTGACCTGATTGAGCATTAGCAAAATAAACAGATTCCCCTCTTTGTCTAAACCAATCCCGCCACATTGTGATTAAATCCGGTGGAATCATATCTTGCCGATTAATTACTAAGACCCGACCCTTATCACCAATCCATTCTGGCATTTTTGGGTGATAAGTAGATAAAGGAATCCGAGCGTCTCGCACTTCTAATATTACGTCAACTAATTTTAATTGATCTTTTAACTGCCGTTCTGCTTTGGCAATATGTCCGGGATACCATTGAATTTTCATATATTTTTTAAAATTATTGTTTAAATTATTCTATTAACTAGATATTAGGGGCAATTGATTAATTGCCCCTACGGTAAAGATTTATCACAAATCTATTTCTTAATATAATTTATTCTTTGCACTAAACTTGTTGACTTAATCTCTGATAAACAGTCGCTAAACCATCATTATTACCAACATTACCAGGGAATAATACAACGGGTAAATTAGGGAATAGGAGATGATCTGGAGGTGTAATCACCAAGGAAACCCCCGCTAATATTTGACCTAATAACCGGGCAGTCGGTAAATTTAAACCATCACTTAAAGTGTCGTTAGAAGTAATACCACCCTTACTAATTAAAAAACCAATATCACTCGGTAAACCTTTCACTACATCCATTAATAGACGGGAAACTCTCACGCCAAAAGCTAACCGCACCTGTGTATCAGGGAATTGTAATTCTTGCCGACTTGTATAAACTACAGGAGTTTTACCACTATTATGAATACTATTAATTTTCGCCAGAATATCATTTAATAAATTTTCTCGTACCGCCAGCTGATCCTCTAATAGTAAGGAAACATCCACCTCTATTCCCTCAATATTAGATTCTTCTAAGAGACATTCTAATTGAGCCGTAGATTTTTTCACATGGGAACCCATAATGATCACCCCCGGTTTTTTACCTCTGACGTATTGAGCCATCGCTTCCGCTGGCGTAGGTTGCGGTCCTAAATTTGCTAAAGAAGTTAAAATACTAGCGGCACTACGGAACAGAAATTTTTTCCCTTGACTAGCTGCTTTTAAAATATCTTGAGCAAACTGATCAAAATCAGCTTGATTTTCCCCATCCACTACACAACATTGATTATTTTCCAAGGTCATCAACTGCGGTAAACAACCTTTTCTTATATCCTCTAATAAAAATCTGGTGACTTGATCCGCAGGAATTTTACCTTGGGTTTTTTCTGCCACATAATCCGGTAAATAACTATAACTGTAAGCAAATACCGAATCCTTAGCAAATTCCGTTTCATGTACAGGCGTGGGAATACCATTCACTACTAAATAATGCACACTATCTTTGGTAAAACGACCACCCTCAAAAAAAGCCGGTAGGAGAAAATGGGCATCAAATGGACCCAATTCATCGGCGATCACATCGGTTTCCACCGGATAATGGCCCCGCAATGTGGAATCAGAACGACTGACAATTAAATAATCAGTAATATTTTCCAGGGCGATCGCCTGTTGTAAATTGTGGGTAACTTGCCGAGTCACCTGATCAGCTTCCGTCGGAGTTAAAGCCCTGGTATTAGTGAGAATAAAGAATATTGGTACATCATCCCGTAAACCGAGACGGAGGGTGTCCACATCCCAGCGGGTTAATAATAAGCAACTATGGACGGTCTGGGAACCAGTTGGATCATCATCTAAAACAATTATGCGAGGTTTACGGATCATGGATTTTAATTCAGATAATTAATAATTAAGCCTTCATTTTAGCTGGAATAGTCATTAAATTATTTAATTATTTAACTAACAAAATATTATCAGGAAAATATCAGCTTCATTTTTTGCCAAATTTTATTAATTGACATGAATTCTCTCAAACTCTAAGGCTTTACAGTATTGATCAGGAAAAATTCTTTCATAAAAAAATAGTCTTGATTGATGATCATCTAATCTTTTAACGGTAATTTTCCTGAAATAGATCACGATCAGAAGGATGAATATAAGAAAACTGCAATACATCAAAATACTTTCAAGCTGCATATTCAGAGTCATGATCCAAACTAGTTTCCAGAGCGACTATTAGTCTTTCTAAAAAGTTCCCCAATTATTTTTTTACTCTAATTAACTCTTATGACTGATTATCAAAAGTTACCGCCCTCACATCATCATTTAACTGAAACCCATGCTGATCTTGCAGAAGTTAAAGCAAAATCCGATAAATTAGCCTCTGCTCATCAGGCTAAGCAGAAAAATACATCTGTATCTAATAGTAACAAAGCTAAAAAAAATCTCTCGGTTCCGCCCATCGCTAATCCTGAAAAAGCGGTGATTTCTTCTCATAACTTACAATCTTCTACAAAAAAAACTGCTAGTCAGGTGAATAGGGGATTAAAACCATCTGCAATTAGCGGAAAAACTAGTAATAAAGATAACTCTTTATTAACTCAAAAACAGAAAAATTCTGGTGATTTATCTACGGCACAAACTCAGTCTAGTCAAGGAAAAAAATTACTCTCTACACCACCAAGAAGTTTAATAACAAGTCAAAATAAATCGTTAAATAAAGAAAAAACTAATAATTTACCTATTGCTCTAAATGGTTCTCAAAAAACAGCAGTTAATTCTTTGCAATCAGAGAAAAAAAGTGAACCAGTAGAAAAACTTTTAGCACCAATTCAAAATAAATTAAGTCGTCCGAAAAAAAGTTTGATCAGCTTGGCAAAAGGAAAATCTCAATTACCAATTAATCAAAATTTAACGACAAATTTTAATACAAATTCCATACCTAAAGGACAAGTTGCTTCAAGATTACAAGCAGTCAATAATAAATCACTAGAGGCTAATTCTCTGAGAGCAAAAAAAACTGCAAATGAGAATAATTCACAAGCAAAACCGGCAAATGTAAAATCTACGATTACTAATAATACTAAACCGAGAACTAATATACCACCGATTGCCGAACCTGAAAGTCTCAATATATCTGAGAACAAACCAAAATTGGGCATAAAACCTAATATTAAGGATAATTCACAAACAAAAATTAATTATGTAGAGCCTGGACAGACTCAAATATTACCAATAGCACGATTAAATACGGCAGAAAAGTTACAGCCTAGCAGTCAGAAAAATTCTATAAATTTAGCAAAATTACCAAAAAAAATAGTTTCAGCAGAAAGGTCTCAGTTAATAGCCAATAATGTTCTCAATAATCAAAAATCAGGAATTTCAGCAACATCTAATACTAAGTCTTCTGCTATTAATAATAATGCTATTAATACTAAATCTGCTGAATCTAGTATTAAATCTCCTGCTGTTAATACCGAATCTTCTCAGCAAAAATCAGCAACACCGGCGACAATCAAACCGATTAATCAAAACCCATCCACTATTAGTCAGATACAACCGAATCAATTACCCACGGAACAAATTAGAGACCTGTTACCACCACCGATTAGGCAACCAGCGAAAGTAAGAAAAACTCTCAAAACTTTTGGTCAAGACCTTTTGAAAGTACCTCCTGTTTTAACACCAGTTCCGCCAGAACAAAATACACCAATTCCTCTATTAAATAAACAGCCTAAACCCAAAGCGACTAGACGAGATATGCTGAAAGCAATTACTAATACTGCTTTGCGTTATCCAGCTATATCGAATCCTACGGATAAATTAACCTTTGATGCTCCTCTATTCAAACCGAGTAAGGATCAAGTTTATACGGATATAGATATTCGTTTTGCTGAGAATAATCCCGTAGTGAATAAACTAACTATTGGTTATTTTCCAGAAAATGAACAATTTTATTGGGCGTTGCCTGGTAATAGATTAGTATTGGAAACCAAGGGATGGCAAGTCGGTAGCCGTTATCGGGGACAATCCAGAGAATTTGAATTCCAACAAAGTGTCAGTTTTAGTCAGAGTTTATGGGGTTTACAAGCAATTTGGTTAATACCCCAAGCCCCTTCCGATTTAATTGGTAATTTTGATCCAAAACAAGTAACTATTCAGGCAACGGCGGGGGAAGTGATTAACCCGCCAGGAGTGCCGACTGGTCGGGTAGTGATTAATAGTGGTGTAAATCCTAACGATCCAAATGTCACAGTTTTATCTAATTCTCGACCACCCGTCATTGGAGCCGGTACAACTAATAATCCATCAGGCGGGGGGGCATTATTTGATAATTTAACGCCCGATAATACACCGTCATTAATTCAGGGTTTTCCCACTAATAATTTACGCCCCTTATTTGCCGATGGGCTAATACCTTTAAGGAGAAGAGAAATTATCCCGGATGAAGTGTTGAATAATGTCGGTATGAGTTGGGAAAATCGGGATCAAGATAAAATCAATCAATTACTAAAACCGACTTCTAATCCAGGTATTAAAACTTTACAAAAAGACGAATTTGATAATTATGATTTACTGAATGTTTTAGCTAATCCCTATTTGACTAGATCAGTCAGAGATTATCATTATCTCAATTCCCTCTATTGGTATTACATGGGACAAAGACCACCTATAGTGAGAGTTAGTAATAGTGAAAAGACTTATGACTGGTATCAACTATATGTAAGTCGCCCTCATAATCGCATATTGATGCAGTATGATCCACTAGAAGCAAAAGCTACCTATTCTAGTCAATTTAGTAATCCGGGTATCTCGATATACCACAGTTTTGATCAGGGTGATACAGATCAGACCCAGAGTATTAATGCCACAATTGGTATGGGTTTGGGTGTATTATTTATGCCTACTTATTTAGATGATTTAGATGACAGTTTAGATGAAGCAAAAGATCGCTTTGAAAACGGCGAAAGATTTACGCCATTAGATACACAAATCACCCCTATTCAACGTCTGCAAATAAATCAAAGACTAAATAGTGCTTTATCTAATGCTAATGGTATTAGTGGTTTAGAACAGGTATCAGGATTAATTAATTTTCCTAGTAAAATCACACCGGAAAAAGCCCAAATATTTCAAGTGAGAGTGGGGAATTATCGGCGGGCTATCCAATTTTTAAATATAGATTCCCGTTATAACCGAGGTAATACTTTTATTTCTCAATTGAGAACTTCTAACCAAGATTTTGGACCGTTAAAATTTATTGGGGCAATTCTTCCCACATCACAAACCAGTTTGACTTCTGATAATCCTGATGTGGTCGAGAATGCTGCGAGTGCCGCAGAAGTAGTTTTTACCACACCCGACGGTCAAAAATATGTGCAGAGTTATAATTCTCAAGATCAGACAACCATACCTGTACCGATTAAAACCTATGAATTAGCATTTGATCGGATTGGTTTAGGTCGGATTGATTCCACCAATATTACGGCTAATTCTTTTAGTGGTTATCTCAGTTTACCTTCGGTAGAGGTACTTTGGGGCGGCTCTAAGAATAATCTCAATTACAATATTAGTTCAGGGGTTTGGGTGAATATTGATGCTGATTCAGCTTTTAATGTTTCCCGTAATGAATTAGATGCCAAAGAACCAACGGTGGGAGTATATGTCAAGGGTGTACTGAATAAAGTCACATCTAAAACAATAGTTGATAAAGATAATCAACCAACGGCTTTTGTCACAAAAGTACCTCTATTAGTAATTGACTGGAATAGTGCATCTAATAGTAATAATGGTTCTTCTATTAACGCCAGTTATTCCTATTCCCGTTTAAGTAAAGATTATGCCTACAGTTTAACGGGGGGAGTAAGTTTTGGCCAATCTTCCAATCTGCAAACCCTAGGATTTCTTAGTGGTGGTTGGAGTTTTGTTCCCTTCTTTCAAGGTCAACTCGGTTTGAACGGGGGCTGGACTTTTAATGTGAGTGGTAACTACAGTGATGATTCACTTCTCTTAGCTTTACAAGGAATCAAGAGAATTCATCCTCGCTGGTCTTTAGGAGCCTATTGGCAAAATTATCGAGAAATTAATGAAGGTCTCAATAGTTTGGTGAAAGATGCTTCCTACGGTTTATTAGTCAGACATCATTTTATTGATAATAGCGTGTTATTAGATGCAACCTTTGGTTTTGCCGGGGGAGATTTTGAATTTCGAGTAAAGGGAGGTTATCGCTTTTAATCACTGATTCTTCAATATTGCTGAAGGTATGAAAAGGCTATAGAAATTTTCATATTTTTGAATTCACACCATGATTAATCAATACCAAAAAAATAGATCATAATTTACATTCACTCTAAGGAATATAAATTATGATCTCTTGAATATAATGAAAATTATTTGCGACTAATATTTATGGATATTATTAGAAACCATCAATACCAGCACCAGCTTCGACAATGCCAGCAATAGGTTCCCATAAAGCGTTAGCCACAGTAAAACCTGTAGCAGTACCACCAGCTGCTAGGTTTAAGGCGTTAGCAGCCGCAGCTTCAAAGCTATATTGGGGACTTGGGGCGATCGCTGTGCCACCATTAAGAGTAAGGGAACCAGCAAATACTGTTTGACTCATACTAGTAATAGGTACAGTGTAGGTTGGAGTAACTGTATAACTCCCGGCACTGTAACCAGGGAAATACATTCCATTAGGTAATACAACTTCCATACTGACGGAACTCACATAACCTAAGGGAGTGCTAACAGTGGCAGCACCACTCATAGAGGCCTGTTGAGCCAAACTGGGAGGACAAACTAAAGCAACGGCACAAGTCAAACCGGCACCAGATACGGTTGCGGTCATCAGATAACGAGTTAATACAGATAAATTCATTTGAATTCTCCTGAAATTTACATTGAATTTGCAGTTTTACGGTTTATTGACCGAACTCAATAAATCATTTGGTCCTGATTAAAATCTTTCATATTTCTATTCCCTATCATGGATTTGTATCGGTTGATACATAAAGCAATGATTTAAAGAGATTAGATCGATCAAACTCAACCTTGCTTCTGTAGTTTAACTCACTAAAAAAGAAAATGTCAATAAAAATTTAAAAAAACTTCACATTTGTTCACTATACTAATAGATTGGTATTTCATAATATTTATAGATATAGATATACTATATATTTTAAATACTTTAAGGAAAGAATAATAACTACATAGCAATTTTGATATTTAACGAGGGACAAATACAATTCCCTAACCTTCCTTTTTAAAGGGAGAATAATCAATCAAAGTCTTCTTCTTAAGGGTTTTAGGGTATCAGAGGAGTATTGATTGGTGAAACTTTCTGGATCAAAAATAGCTATAAGCTAAATAAAATATAAAATAAGGGATATATAGCAATCCTGAACAGGTCGTAGTAGGGGCCATTAATAAATGGCTCCTACTACCCTAGAATGAAAACCGCTATATAATAGTTTTAATCTTTTTTTACCGGGCCTTTTGATTTCTGAAAACAATATTATGTACATTGCCTAATATTCTACAAGAAATGGTATTTTTTTATGACAATTTAAGTACCTTGAATGTTATTATATGGCTATTTTATAGAGTTTATTTATTCCGTAATAATATGTAGTATAAAGAGATAATAGACAATTTTTAGCTTAATTTAGTTCCCATAAAATATTTAATTTATTCTGACAAATATTAACAATTATGCTTTACCTTGTAAGATTAGTTATAAATTGGCGTGTATGCTTCATTTTGTATGATTAATTATTATAAATTGACCTATCTTTTCATGACTACTATCGTCTGGCAGGTTTTTTTTCTATCTAATAATCTAAGTTCAGCACTAGCTGATGAAAATTTAGTATTTTCAAAAGTCAAGCAACCTAAACCTATTCTTCCAGTAGCATCGCCTGAAAAGTTAATAAAACCTCTACCACCATCAATTTTTGATTATGGACAATCTGAATCAATACTTAAAAAAATGCCTAAATCATCATTTTCACAAACTTCTGTCAGGACAAAAACTGCTGAGGTTGTCAGCCAAACATCTGTTAGACCAATAATATTAAAACCAGCTTTTACTAAATTTTCTAATCAAGTAATTCCAAATACAAATCAAGTAAAACTAAACCAACCGTTCCAACCTATTGAGCGATTTGCCCAAAATATTGGTCAGATACAACCAGATCGATTACCAACAGAGCAAATTAGAGACCTGTTACCACTACCTATTAGGCAACCAGCGAAAGTACGAAAAACTCTCAAAACTTTTGGTCAAGACCTTTTAAAGACTGTTCCTATTTTAATACCTGTGCCACCAGAACAAAATACACCGATTCCTCTATTAAATAAACAGCCTAAACCCAAAGCGACTAGACGAGATATGCTAAAGGCAATTACTAATACTGCTTTACGTTATCCTGCTATTGCTAATCCTACCGATAAATTAACCTTTGATGCTCCACTATTCAAACCGACAGATGATCAGGTTTATACGAATATAGATATTCGTTTTGCGGAGAATAATCCGGTAGTGAATAAATTAACCATCGGTTATTTTCCAGAAAATGAACAATTTTATTGGGCCCTGCCTGGTAATAGATTAGTATTGGAAACCAAGGGATGGCAAGTGGGTAGCCGTTATCGGGGACAATCCAGAGAATTTGAATTCAAACAAAGTGTCCGTTTTAGTCAAAATTTATGGGGTTTACAAGCAATTTGGTTAATACCCCAAGCTCCATCAGATTTAATTGGTAATTTTGATCCAAAACAAGTAACTATTCAGGCAACAGCAGGAGAAGTTATTAATCCGCCGGGAGTGCCAACTGGTCGGGTAGTAATTAATAGTGGTGTAAATCCTAACGATCCAAATGTCACAGTTTTGTCTAATTCTCGACCACCAGTCATTGGAGCCGGTACAACTAATAATCCATCAGGCGGGGGGGCATTATTTGATAATTTAACGCCCGATAATACGCCGTCATTAATTCAGGGTTTTCCTACTAATAATTTACGCCCTTTATTTGCCGATGGGCTAATACCTTTAAGGAGAAGAGAAATTATCCCGGATGAAGTGCTGAATAATGTCGGTATGAGTTGGGAAAATCGGGATCAAGATAAAATCAATCAATTACTGAAACCGACTTCTAATCCAGGCATTAAAACTTTACAAAAAGATGAATTTGATAATTATGATTTGCTGAATGTTTTAGCAAATCCCTATTTGAGTAGATCAGTCAGAGATTATCATTATCTCAATTCTCTTTATTGGTATTACATGGGGCGGAGACCACCGCTGGTGAGAGTAAGTACTAGTGAAAAGACTTATGACTGGTATCAACTATATGTCAGTCGTCCTCACAATCGCATATTAATGCAATATGATCCGGTAGAGGCAGAAGCCACCTATTCTAGTCAGTTTAGTAATCCTGGTGTCTCAATATACCACAGTTTTGATCAGGGTGATACGGATCAGACCCAAAGTACTAATGCCACGATTGGTTTGGGTTTGGGTGTATTATTTATGCCTACTTATTTAGATGATTTAGATGACAGTTTAGATGAAGCAAAAGATCGCTTTGAAAACGGCGAAAGATTTACGGCATTAGATATACAAATCACCCCTATTCAGCGCCTGCAAATTAATCAAAGGTTAAATAGTGCTTTAGCCAATGCTAATGGTATTAGTGGTTTAGAACAGGTATCCGGGTTAATTAATTTTCCTAGCAAAATTACACCGGAAAAAGCCCAAATATGGCAAGTGAGAGTGGGGAATTATCGGCGGGCTATCCAATTTTTAAACGTGGATTCACATTATAACCGAGGTAATACTTTTATTTCACAATTGAGAACTTCTAACAAAGATTTCGGACCGTTAAAATTTATTGGAGCGATTCTCCCTACTTCAGAAACTAGCCTAACTTCTGATAATCCTGATGTGGTCGAGAATGCTGCTCGTGCAGCAGAAGTAGTTTTTACCACGCCCGACGGTGAAAAATACGTGCAAAGTTATAATTCTCAGGATCAGACAACGGTACCAGTACCAATTAAAACCTATGAATTAGCATTTGATCGAATTGGCTTAGGTAGGATTGACTCCACCCGTATTACGGCTAATTCTTTTAGTGGTTATCTCAGTTTACCTTCAGTAGAGGTACTGTGGGGTGGCTCTAAGAATAATCTCAATTACAATATTAGTTCAGGGGTTTGGGTGAATATTGACGCTGATTCAGCTTTTAATGTTTCCCGTAATGAATTAGATGCTAAGGAACCAACTGTTGGTGTGTACATGAAAGGTGTAATTAATAAAGTGACTTCTGAAACAATAGTTGATAAAGATAATCAACCAACGGCTTTTGTCACCAAAGTACCTCTATTAGTAATTGACTGGAATAGTGCCTCTAATAGTAATAATGGTTCTTCCATTAACGCTAGTTATTCCTATTCCCGTCTGAGTAAAGATTATGCCTACAGTTTAACGGGAGGAATAAGTTTTGGCCAATCTTCCAATCTACAAAACTTAGGATTTCTCAGTGATGGTTGGAGTTTTGTTCCCTTCTTTCAAGGTCAACTCGGTTTGAACGGGGGCTGGACTTTTAATGTGAGTGGTAACTATAGTGATGATTCACTTCTATTAGCTTTACAAGGAATTAAGAGAATTAAGCCTCGCTGGTCTTTGGGAGTCTATTGGCAAAATTATCGAGAAATTAACGAAGGTCTCAATAGTTTGGTGAAAGATGCTTCCTATGGCATATTAGTCAGACATCATTTTCTTGATAATAGTGTGTTATTAGATTCTTCCCTCGGTTTTGCCGGGGGAGATTTTGAATTTCGAGTAAAGGGAGGTTATCGTTTTTAATCACTGATTTTCTCATATTTCACTGTAAATATAATCAATCTGTATTAACCACACTTAAGCTAATGAAGGGAGAAAATTAATTTATGTCTGAACCAAATATTGTGATTTGGCAAACAAAAGCCCAAGAATATTTCCAGCAAAATAATTATAGTCAGGCGACTAATATTTATGAAAAAATTATTGCGATCGCCCCAGAAAGTCGCTCAAACTATTGGTATTTGGGGCTAATTTGCTTATTGCAAAACCAAAAAATGGAAGCGGAAACGACTTGGATGTTACCGATGTCTGAGGTAGAGCCAGAGGAAATAGATATTGTCATGGCCGAGTTAATTGATTTCCTGAATGAACAGGCTAGAATATTAGCGAAAAATGGTGATTATCAAAAAGCCTGGGCTATTCGTCAACAAATACGAGAATTTAGTCCAACTAATCTTGATAATTTATTTCGCCTAATTAATTTAAATTTAGAGTTAAAAATATTTACAGGCAAAGAATTTCAAGAATATGAAATCATCCAATTATTAGAAACTAATCCCTCTCTTGCCCCTGATGAAGAATTAATAATTTTTTTGTTGACTAAATTATTACAAACAGTTCCTACTTATGCAGAAGTATTAGAATTTACTAAAATTTGTAGCAAGTTAATCAAAGAAAAAGTAACTGAATTTATTAATCTGCTAATGGCGGGAGCTTTTGATTTATCCTATAGTTGGTTAGCAAAAGAATTAGCGATTAGTTATTGTGAATTAGGTTTATCTATAGAGCCAAAACACTTAGAATTAATGAGAATTTTAGGGACTTGTTACACAGAAATTGGTAAATATGCTCAAGGGTTAGAATATATCCAATTATGTTTTGATTTAACCGACAATTTACCCGATAAATTCTATGATAATCACATGATCATTCGCTCGATGTTACATGGTATGGGAGTTGATTGGTCAGAAATTATGGCTCGTTTTGATATTCAAGCCCAAATAGTCGCTGATTTATACAAGGAAAAACCTCTACTTGTAGATACTAGTAAAATAGGTCGTTTATATAATAGTACCTTTTATTTTCCTTACGTCTCTGATGATTTACCTAAAAATCTAGGTTTACGTCAACAAATTACTGAGATTTGTCAAACCAGTATTGAACATTTGTACCAGCAGGAAATAGCTAAATATCGGCAACAACAGCAAGAACGAAAATTAACGATTAATAGTCCCGCTAAACGCTTACGTATTGGTTATTTATCCTACTGTTTGCGTCGCCATTCTGTTGGCTGGTTAACAAGAAGTTTATTTATGTATGCAAATCGGCATCAATTTCAAATTTATAGTTATATGTTAGGTAACTCAAAAATTCCTGATAATCTCAGTAAATGGTATATTGACAAATCAGATAAATCTTACCAATATCAATTTTCTTATACGGAAGTAGCGGAACAAATTTATCAGGATCAAATTGATATTCTGATTGATTTAGACAGTCTGACTCTCAGTTCCACTTGTCAAATTATGGCGATGAAACCAGCACCTGTGCAGATTACCTGGTTAGGTTGGGATGCTTCAACTATTCCGACTATTGATTATTTTATTGCTGATCCTTACGTTTTACCAGCCAATGCCGATCAATATTACCCGGAAAAAATTTGGCGATTACCTGAAACTTATTTAGCAATAGACGGTTTTCCAGTAGATACTCCTACCCTGCGACGAGAAGATTTGCAGATTCCTCATGATGCGATAGTTTATTTTACGTCGCAAATGGGTCATAAATATAATCCCCAAATGGCAAAATTACAAATGCAAATTATGCAAGCCGTCCCTAATAGTTATTTTGTCATTAAGATTTTTGGTCAAGATGAATCGGTGAAAAGTTTATTTATACAAGTAGCGGAAGCAGAAGGTTTAAATATTGAACGTTTAAAATTTATTACTGATCGTGCCCCCTCCGAGGAAATACACCGGGCTAATATGAAAATTGCCGATGTTGTATTAGACACTTATCCCTATAATGGAGCGACTACTACCATGGAAACTTTGTGGTTAGGTATTCCTATGGTGACGAAAGTTGGTGAACAATTTGCCTCCCGTAATAGTTATACTATGATGCTTAATGCGGGAATTATAGAGGGTATTGCTGGGAATGATCAAGAATATTTTGACTGGGCGGTACGTTTTGGCACAGACAAAAATTTACGTCAACAAGTCTGCTGGAAATTACGAGAAGGTCAAAAAACAGCTCCTTTATGGCATGGTAAAAAATTTACTGAAAATATGGAAGAAGCCTATTTACAAATCTGGCAAAAATATTTAGAGGAAAATTAATAATAAGTACAGATTAAAAAATAATAGGGACTATTCATGAATAGTCCCTATTATTAAAGTTACAGATTATTTAGTTGTTGTATGAAAAAATAGATCATAATTTACATTCACTGAAGAGGATATAAACTATGATCTCTCTAATACACTAAAAATCATCTGGTATTAATATTTATGGATATTAGAAACCATCAATACCAGCACCAGCTTTGACAATTCCAGCAACTGGTTCCCATAAAGCAGGATTCGTAAAACCAGTGGTACTACCACCAGCCGCTATGTTCAGAGCATTAGCAGCTGCGGCTTCAAAGCTATATTGGGGACTTGGAGCGATCGCTGTGCCACCATTAAGAGTAAGGGTACTAGCAAAAAATGACGTACTACTTGGATCGGAAGCCATTGTTGTATAGCTTGGAGTAACTGTATAACTACCGTCAGCAATACCGGGGAAATACATTCCATTAGGTAATACAACTTCCATACTCACAGAACTCACATAACCTAAGGGAGTGCTAACAGTGGCAGCACCACTCATAGAGGCTTGTTGGGCTAAACTAGGGGGACATACTAAAGCAACAGCACAAGTTAAACCAGCACCGGAAACAGCTGCAGTCATTAAATAGCGAGTTAATAAAGATAAGTTCATTGTGATTTTCCTCAATTTACAATTGTTTTTGAATGAACACAACACTATACCAATGGGAAAACTGTTATCCGAAAAATTATGGAAATTTTTTTTAAAATAGATTCAGTATTATTGTCTAGTTATTACTAAGGCATTCAAAAATATTGAGTAAGTAATTTATGATGATTAATAGAGAATTTGCCCTCAGTAATAATACGGAGATTTCTCTCTCACTAATTCTTAATTCTTGTGGGGAACAAAGATTAGTTGAATCTTGTCTGCAAGAGAAATAATTTTATTTACTAAAAGATAATTTATATTTTTTTAGGCAAATTTTTGAAAACCAGAAAAATTTTTCTGGTATTTACTGGATTTATTAACATATTCTTAATATTTAGTGATAATTAATATTCTCAGAATTTACTAAATAATTCTGGGTTTTCTACCGTAATAGCGATAATACATATAATCTTTGAGAATTTGTTGGTGATCAAAACACAAAGGTGATGGTAAATTGTGCAGATGAAATAATTGTAAATTTTTCGCATCATCCATGGCTTGCGGTATTCCCTGGGCGATCGCAATAAATACAATACTCAAAGTATGTTGACGGGGATCCCTTTGCGGGTCTGAATAAACGTAAAACTGTTCAATTAATTCCACACTTAAATTAGTTTCCTCTTGAGCTTCTCGTCTGGCGGCATTTTCCACCGTCTCCCCATAATCAACAAAACCGCCCGGTATTGCCCAGCCAAAAGGTTCATTTTTTCGCTCAATTAATACAATCGGACGATCCGGGCGATCGCTCATTTCTATAATAATATCAACAGTGGGAGTCGGATTACGATAGGTCATAATATTAAGGTAAATAAAAAATACCCCTACAAGTTATCATATTGCAGGGGAAAAGAGTCAACCTAATTTAGCTTATCAAAATATTTAATCATCAGAGGGATCATCTTCAGGAAAACGTACAATATCATCATCACCTAAATATTCACCATTCTGAATTTCAATCATTACTAAGGGAATAACACCGGGATTTTCTACTTGGTGACGAGTATTAGCCGGTACATAGGTAGATTGTTTTTGCATTAATAATTGTTCTTCCCCATCACAAATCACTTTGGCAGTACCAGAAACCACAATCCAATGTTCACTCCGATGATAGTGCATTTGACAACTCATAGAATGTTTCGGCTTCACCTCAATCCGATTAATTCTATATCTTGGCCCCTCTTCTAACATAGTAACGGTTCCCCAGGGTGGTGTTCTCACCAGGTTTTGTTGACTATGATCAAGTTCTGGATTTATATCATTCATAAAAAATATTTCATATAGGACTATCTATTTTATATCATAAAAAAGGAATACCAAATTTGGTATTCCTTTCACCTTATTTAATTAAGGTAAGTATATCAATCTTAATTTAACTAAGACTGTGATTGAAATACATTAGCCGATAAATTATCAGGATTGATATTATTCAACAAGGCTATATTCTGCCCCTGATGAGTAATCAATGTACCGTTACCTGACTTACTTAACGTTAAATCAGTAAATAATACACTGTCCGGTAATATTAGGCGATCGCTGTCTAAATTCATATCAACTATGAAATCTAAACCCTGCTCTAACCCTAATTGGATTAGGTCATTACCAGCACCACTCATGATTGTATCATCACCCTGTTCACCCATTAACCAATCATCTCCAGCACCACCACACAACATATCATTGTCTTTGCCACCTCGCAAAGTATCATTACCCTCATCGCCACACAACATATCTTGACCTTCATTGCCAAATATTATGTCATTACCAGCACCGCCACCTAATTTATCTTGCTGACCATTGGCTCCCACCGCCACTGAAACACCTATATTATCTCCATATAGAGTATCATCACCATCACCGGCACAAATAGTATCATTACCATTATCACCGATGCTTAGGTCATTGCCTAATTCCCCAAACATCACATCATCACCTTTACCGCCAAATAGTTGATCCTCATCTTTACCACCCATGATCGTGTCATTAGCATAAAAACCATTAATCAAATCATTTCCCCCTGCTCCGAATAGTAAATCTTTACCTTCTAAGTCAAGAACTGTGGCATCATTATTCCCACCTAATAGAGTATCGTCACCCTGTTGACCGAATAGGGTATCATCCCCCAATTCACCCTTAATCCAGTCATTGTCTTTACCACCGTAAATCCAATCATTATCCTTACCACCTAATAGGGTGTCATTTAGACGACCACCTACCAGAATATCATCACCCTCTTCACCGTATAAAGCATCAGCTCCAAAACCAGTGGCTGTCGGCGATAAATCAGGATCACCAATCAGGGTATCATTACCCAATTCACCCATCAGGGTATCATTGCCTGATTCTCCATACATCAGATCATCGTCTTTACCACCTCGTAACCAATCATCTCCATCCTCACCAATCAAAGTATCATTAGCTTGATTGCCAAATATGAGATCATTGCCTTCACCACCAGAAATTAAGTCTTGACCTAATTGATCCAGATTATCTAAAGTACCGCCCCAGAGTGTATCCTCACCCTGTTCACCAATGATTGTGTCATTACCTAGTTCACCATAAACTAGATCGTCTTGTTTACCACCATGGATGAAATCGTTGTCATCTCCGCCATGAATAGTGTCATTATCCTCTTTACCATTCAGGTAATCAGCACCGACTCCACCCTGAATAAAGTCGTTACCAAAACCACCAAATATATTATCATTACCGGCTTGACCATCAATATAATCATCACCATTTTCTGCTAAGAATTGTTCATTAGCATTACCACCAAGTAGATTATCGTTATTCTCAGTACCAGCAATATTTACATCAAAAGGATTAGCTGGTGGTATGAATATAGCTGGAGCTGGTTTTAAATCAGGTTGCCAATCAAGTATTGGTTTTTCAGGGCAACGACAATCACATTCTGCTTCTGGTTGTGCAGGCACATCCTCTGGATTAATATTAATCCTAATAATTGCCTGATCTGTCGCTCCATCATTATCAAATATTTGATAGGGTAATGTTTCCACTCCGGTGAAACCACTAGTGGGATTAAATACCAGATTTCCATTATTATCCAGGATAAATGTACCCTGGGGTGTTGTCACCTGATTTTGAACACCGGGAGTATTAAGGTCTAAGTCAACAGCCGTAATACTACCATCCGGGTCATTATCATTTACCAGAATATTCAGTGTAACAGGTTGATCGCCAATAACCGTAGTGTTGTCATCATTAGCAACTGGTGGTTTATTGATTTCTGGTTCTGGTACTCCTGGTATTTCCGGTTCTGGTACAACAATCGGTGGTTCTGGTATTTCTTCCACAGTAATAACAATATTAGCTGTGTCAGTACCACCATCATTATCAAATATTGTGTATGGCAGAGTTGCTGTGCCTGTAAAATCACTGACTGGTATGAATGTTAGATTACCACTAGGATTGACACTGAATGTTCCTTGTGGTGTTGTCACTTGACTTTGAATACCTGGTTTTTCAGGATCAAGATCAATGCCAGTAATACTGCCATCTGGGTCACTATCATTATTGAGAATATTCAGAGTGACAGGCTCATTACTATTGCCAGTAGCAGAATCATTATTCGCAACTGGAGACTTATTGATTGGTGGTTCTATTGGGGGTGGAGGTGTAATCGGTACTTCTGTCACTACAATACTAATATTAGCGGTATCAGTTTCGCCACTATTATCAAATATTGTGTATGGCAGAGTTGCTGTGCCTGTAAAATCACTGACTGGTATGAATGTTAGATTACCACTAGGATTGACACTGAATGTTCCTTGCGGTGTTGTCACTTGATTTTGAATACCTGGTGTTTCAGGATCAAGATCAATTGCTGTAATACTGCCATCTGGGTCACTATCATTATTCAGAATATTCAGAGTGACAGGCTCATTACTATTGCCAGTAGCAGAATCATTATTCGCAACTGGAGACTTATTGATTGGTGGTTCTATTGGGGGTGGAGGAGTAATCGGTACTTCTGTCACCACAATACTAATATTAGCAGTATCAGTTTCACCACTATTATCAAATATTGTGTATGGCAGGGTTGCTGTTCCTGTAAAGTCCCTAGCTGGTGTGAATGTCAGATTACCACTAGGATCAACACTAAATATTCCTTGTGGGGTTGTCACCTCATTCTGAATACCGGGTATTTCAGGATCAAGATCAATACCTGTAATATTGCCATCTGGATCACTATCATTATTGAGAATATTCAGTGTGATAGGCTCATTACTATTGCCAGTAGCAGAATCATTATTCGCAACTGGAGGCTCATTGATTGGTGGGGGCGGTGGAGGTGTAATCGGTACTTCTATCACCACAATACTAATATTAGCAGTATCAGTTTCACCACTATTATCAAATATGGTGTATGGCAGGGTTGCTGTTCCTGTAAAGTCACTAGCTGGTGTGAATGTCAGATTACCACTAGGATCAACACTAAATATTCCTTGTGGAGTTGTCAGCTCATTCTGAATACCGGGTGTTTCAGAATCAAGATCAATACCTGTAATATTGCCATCTGGATCACTATCATTATTGAGAATATTCAGGGTGATAGGTTCATTGCCATTGGTAGTAGTTGTATCATCATTGGCAATTGGTGGTTGATTAATTGGCGGTACTTCTGTCACCACAATACTAATATTAGCGGTATCAGTTTCGCCACTATTATCAAATATGGTGTATGGCAGGGTTGCTGTTCCTGTAAAGTCACTAGCTGGTGTGAATGTCAGATTACCACTAGGATCAACACTAAATATTCCTTGTGGGGTTGTCACCTCATTCTGATTACCGGGTGTTTCAGAATCAAGATCAATACCTGTAATATTGTCATCTGGATCACTATCATTATTGAGAATATTCAGGGTGATAGGTTCATTGCCATTGGTAGTAGTTGTATCATCATTGGCAATTGGTGGTTGATTAATTGGCGGTACTTCTGTCACCACAATACTAATATTAGCGGTATCAGTTTCACCACTATTATCAAATATGGTGTATGGCAGGGTTGCTGTTCCTGTAAAGTCACTAGCTGGTGTGAATGTCAGATTACCACTAGGATCAACACTAAATATTCCTTGTGGGGTTGTCACTTCATTCTGAATACCGGGTGTTTCAGAATCAAGATCAATAGCTGTAATATTGCCATCTGGATCACTATCATTATTGAGAATATTCAGGGTGATAGGTTCATTGCCATTGGTAGTAGTTGTATCTTCATTAGCGATTGGTGGCTGATTAATTGGCGGTTCTTCTGTCACCACAATACTAATATTAGCGGTATCAGTTTCGCCACTATTATCAAATATGGTGTATGGCAGTGTGGCTGTACCTGTAAAGTCACTAGCTGGTGTGAATGTCAGATTACCACTAGGATCAACACTGAATATTCCTTGTGGCGTGGTGACAATATTCTCAATATCTGGTGTATTGGGATTTAAGTCAATGCCAGTAATACTGCCATCTGGGTCATTATCATTGCTCGTAATATTCAGATTGACTGCTGTATTACTTAGCGTTGTTGTTGTGTCTGTATTCGCTATTGGTGGTCGGTTCCCTACAATCACACTAATATTCGCAGTCGCCGTGGCTCCACTATTATCAAATATTTGATAGGGAATACTGGCTGTTCCTTGGAAATTATTAGCTGGTGTAAAGGTTAGATTACCATTAGCATCTACACTAAAACTTCCCTCTACTGTTGTTTTAGTTGACTGAATACCACCTGCTGTTGGGTTTAAATCAAATCCTGTAATAATGCCATCTGGATCATTATCATTGCTCGTAATATTTAGATTGACTGCTGTATTACTTAGCGTTGTTGTTGTGTCTGTATTCGCTATTGGTGGTCGGTTCCCTACAATCACACTAATATTCGCAGTCGCCGTGGCTCCACTATTATCAAATATTTGATAGGGAATACTGGCTGTTCCTTGGAAATTATTAGCTGGGGTGAATGTTAGATTACCATTAGCATCTACACTGTAACTTCCCTCTACTGTTGTTTTGGTTA
>Ga0209575_10000594_pt1 | contig 20678 bp, 9 predicted proteins | sample Medcelwee11metaG_FD_187172 | JGI IMG/M metagenome (GOLD analysis project Ga0209575, IMG submission 187172) | Freshwater pond sediment microbial communities from the University of Edinburgh, under environmental carbon perturbations - Medium... | ecosystem: Environmental > Aquatic > Freshwater >...
TCGGCGCGGTGGCCTACAACACCGTCGTCGCCCAGCGGCCGGCCGAGCCCGGCACCCTGGTGGCCTTCTCCAGCGGCTCGCTGCTCAACCTCGCCCTCGGCAAGTTCGGCCGCTTCGACGAAACCGCGGTGCGCTGGCTGGCGGTGATCGGCACCAGCTACGGCGCCCTGGCGGTGCGCGCCGACTCGCCCTACCGGACCCTCGACGACCTGCTCGCCGCGCTTCGCAAGGACCCGGACTCGGTGGTGATCGGCACCTCCGGCACCGTCGGCAGCCAGGACTGGATGCAGCTCGCCCTGCTCGTCCGGCTCGCCGGCATCGATCCGCGCGAGCTGCACTACGTCGCCCTGGAGGGCGGCGGGGAAATCGCCACGGCGCTGGCGGCCGGTCATGTACAGGTGGCCAGCACGGACATTTCCGACTCCATGCCGCACCTCAACAGCGGCGCCATCCGCCTGCTCGCGGTGTTCGCCGAACGGCGCCTGGACAAGCCGGCGATGGCGGCCATCCCGACCGCCCGCGAGCAGGGCTACGACGTGGTCTGGCCGGTGCTGCGCGGCTTCTACATGGGGCCGCAGGTGAACGACGCCGACTACGCCTGGTGGAGGGAGACCTTCGACCGGCTGCTCGCCTCCGAGGACTTCGCCCGCCTGCGCGACCGCCACGAGCTGTTCCCCTTCGCCATGACCGGCGCCGAACTGGACGCCCATGTCCGGCAGAAGGTCGCCCGCTACCGGGAAATGGCCCGGGACTTCGGCCTGATCCGCTGAACCGGCCGCCGGCCTCCGTCTTCCCGCGCTCCGCCCCGCTCCCCCCGTTCGCGCCGCGCCGCTGGCCCGGGCGCCGCGCGCCGTCGCCCCCGCACGAGGACCTGCCGTGACCTTTCGACTGCCCCCCTTCCCCGCGGACCTCGCGGCCCGCTGCCGCCCCTGGATACTCACCCCGCTGGCCGGCGCCCTCGGCGGCTGGCTCGCCCAACTGCTCGGCTGGCCGCTGCCGTGGATGATCGGCTCGCTGCTCGGCGTCGCCGCGCTGCGCTGCCTCGGCAGCCCGAGCGTCGCCGTGCCCCATGGCGTCAAGGCCGGCCAGTGGATTCTCGGCATCGGCATCGGCCTGCACTTCAACCGGGCGGTGCTGGAGCAGATCCTCGCCCACCTCGGCCTGGTGCTGCTCGGCACCCTGCTGACCCTGCTCACCAGCGTCCTCGGCATCCTCCTGCACCGGCGCTACGGGGAAGACTTCGCCACCGCCTACTTCGCCAGCATGCCCGGCGGCGCCAACGAGATGGTCAACCTGGGCAGCCGGCACGGTGCAGCCCTCCAGCAGGTAGCCGCCGCCCAGAGCCTGCGGATGATCCTGGTGCTGCTCGCCATCCCCGCCACCTATGTCTGGCTGTTCGCCGACGGGCAGGCCGCGACCGTCGCCCATCCCGGCCCCGACGCCGCCTGGCTGGCCCTGCTGTTCGCCGGCGGCGGCCTGGTCGCCGTGCTCTTCCAGCGCCGGCGTTTCCCCAACGCCTGGCAGCTCGGCGCCCTGCTGGTCAGCAGCGTCGCCAGCATCGCCTTCGACCTGCACCTCGGCCTGCCGGAGGGTGCCGGCGAAGTCGGCCAGTGGCTGGTGGGCAGCACCCTGGGCTGCCACTTCGACCGTTCGTTCTTCCGCCGCGCCCCAGCGTTCCTGCTGCGCACCCTGCTGGTGAGCCTCGCGGCGGTCCTGATCGCCGTGCCCATCGCCCTGACGATGAGCTGGGCCTCGGGCTTGGACGCCCGCGCCCTGCTGCTCGGCATGGTCCCCGGCGGCATCGCCGAGATGAGCCTGACCGCCGAGGCGCTGGGCCTGGTGGTGCCGCTGGTCACCGCGATGCAGGTGCTGCGCCTGCTGCTGGTGCTGTTCCTCGCCGCGCCGGTGTTTCGCCTGTGCAGCGAGCGGCTGGGGATCGGCAAGGGCGAAGGGCTGGCAATGCGGGAGTGAGAGAGCCGCTTCGGCACCTCAAGGCTTCGGCCCCACCACCGGATAGACGCCCGTCAGGCGCGCGATCAGGATGGCCACGAACATCACGCCGGTCACGGCCTCCAGAATGGTCGGGAAGCGGGACTGGATCAGCACCGGGGTGATGTCGCCGAACCCGGCGGTGGTGAGGACGGTGAAGCTGTAGAAGATCAGGTCCGCCAGGTTCATGGTGCTGGGCGTTCCGTAGAGCGCGAAGGCGCCCGGGTGGAAATACTGCAGCACGCCGAAGAGGTAGGCCCAGAAGATGGCGATCATGATGTAGACGGCAACGGCCCCATAGAGCTTGTCGGCGGTCATGTTGTCCCGGCGCAGCACGTAATACAGCAGATGGGCGATGGCGTAGGCGTAGAAGGCCGCCCCGAAGCCCCAGGAGAGGGTCAGATAGCCCGGCAAGCCCGATGCCAGGGCGAGCAACTGAAAGACCAGCGTCGGCAGACCGAGGGCGACGGCAAGCAGGAAGGAAAGCCGGGAACGCCCCACCGCGGCGACGGCGGTCACCAGAATCAGCAGGTTGAGCAGACCGACCAGAGCACGGCCGAGGAGGCTGTCCACGACGAACGGCATCGTCACCAGCAGCGCGAGCAGGGCCAGGAACACGAAGAAGCAGCGCTGCTCGAGCATTCTGGCCAGGAACGGGCGAGGCGTCATGGCCGGCACGGCGAGCGTTCTCCCGGAATGGCCCATCGACGTGTCGGCGGAGCCGGGCGGACTGCTCGTCTTGCGAACCGGCTCTTCGTTATCCGGGCTTTCCATGGCCATGACCATCTCCCTGGGGGCCTGATGCCCGACGCCAGAAAAGGCTTTCAGTGTAGATGGGCAGGCGCGCTCTCGTGGCGGGGCATGCAAACCTTTGCGGCGACTCCGCCAGAGCTACGCCGATACGGCGACAAAACCGGGGCGGCAGGGTGAACGTTTTCCACCGAGGACCTACGCACCACGCCGCGCCCGAGCCACCCGCGAGCCGTTGTCGCGGCCGAGCACGGCGCAGATGCGCTCGCCGGCGGCGATCAGCGCCTGCAGATCGATGCCGGTGTGGATACCCAGGCCGTCGAGCAGATACAGCACGTCCTCGCTGGCCACGTTGCCGCTGGCGCCCCTCGCGTAGGGGCAGCCGCCGAGGCCGGCGACCGAGCTGTCGAACACCGCGATGCCTTCCAAGAGGCTCGCGTACACATTCGCCAGCGCCTGCCCGTAGGTGTCGTGGAAATGCCCGGCCAGCCGCTCGCGCGGGATGTTGCGACCGACTACCTCGAACAGGGCGCGGGCCTTGCCGGCGGTGCCGGTGCCGATGGTGTCGCCGAGCGAGACTTCGTAGCAGCCCATCGCGAACAGCTCGCCGGCCACGGCGGCGACCTGCTGCGGCGCCACCGCGCCCTCGTAGGGGCAGCCGAGCACGCAGGACACGTAGCCGCGCACGCGCACGCCCCGCGCGCGGGCGGCGTCCAGCACCGGCACGAAGCGCGCCAGGCTCTCGGAGATCGAGCAGTTGAGGTTCTTCCGCGAGAAAGCCTCGGAGGCGGCGGCGAACACCGCCACTTCCTCGACCCCGGCCGCCATCGCCGCCTCGAAGCCTTTCATGTTGGGGGTCAGCGCGGCGTAGGTGACGCCGCTCGTGCGCCGGATGCCGGCGAACACCTCGGCGCTGCCGGCCATCTGCGGCACCCACTTGGGCGAGACGAAACTGCCGACCTCGACGTATTGCAGGCCGGCGGCGCTCAGGTCGTCGACCAGGCGCACCTTGTCGGCCACGCCGAGCGGCCGTGGCTCGTTCTGCAGGCCGTCGCGCGGGCCGACTTCGACCAGGCGGACGTGGGCGGGCAGCGTCATGGCATAACCTCCATGTAAGGTGGAAAACGGCCGCCGGCCTTTTCCACCGGGATAAAGAAGGGTGGAAAACCGCGGCGCGGGAACAGCCATCCCGAACCCGTCATCGGGTTCGCCAGCCGGCGGATCGATCTGCGCCGGCGCCTGCCTAGCCCTGGAGAACCAGCCGCAGGGCATGCCGCCCGCCGTCCAGCGGGACGCGGACCCGCCCCTCGCCACAGTCGATGGGCGTGCCGTCGAGCAGCGCCTGCGCGATGCCCCGGCAGCCCTGCGCAGGATTGTCCACCTGGAGTTCGTAGCGGGTCGAGCCCAGGTTCAGCGTGGCGGAAAACCCCGGCCAGGTGCTCGGAATGCAGGGCTCGACGAGCAGCACGGCCCCCTCGCGGCGCAGGCCCAGAATGCCCTCGATACCGGCGCGATACATCCAGCCGGCGGCGCCGGTGTACCAGGTCCAGCCGCCGCGCCCGACATGCGGGGCGACGGAATAGACGTCGGCGGCGACCACATAGGGCTCGACCTTGTAGCGCTCGACCGCCTCGGGCGTGCGCGCATGGTTGATCGGGTTGAGCAGGGCGAACAGCGCACCGGCCTTGTCGCCCGCCCCCAGCCGGGTAAACGCGAGGATCGCCCACATCGCGGCGTGGCTGTATTGCCCGCCGTTTTCGCGCAGGCCCGGTGGATAACCCTTGATGTAGCCGGGATCGAGCGGCGTCTTGTCGAAGGGCGGGGTGAACAGCAGGGCCAGGCCGTCGTCGTCGCGGATCAGCTGCCGCTCCACCGACGCCATCGCCAGCGCCGCGCGCGCCGGATCGGCAGCCCCCGACAACACGGCCCAGGACTGGGCAATCGAGTCGATGCGGCATTCCTCGCTGTCCTTCGAGCCGAGCCAGGTACCGTCGTCGAAGGTCGCCCGGCGATACCACTGGCCGTCCCAGGCCTCGCGCTCGAGCGCCGCACGCACCGCGAGCGCATGCGCCCGCCAGTGCTCGGCGCGCTCGGCGTCGCGCGCCTCGGCCAGCGGCAGGAATAGCTCGAGGGTGCGCAGCAGCAGCCAGCCGAGCCACACGCTTTCGCCCTTGCCGCCTTCGCCGACCCGGTTCATGCCGTCGTTCCAGTCGCCGGAGCCGATCAGCGGCAGGCCGTGTTCGCCGGTGAGCGCGAGGCACTGATCGAGGCCGCGGGCGCAGTGCTCGAACAGCGAGGCCGATTCGTCGGCGACCAGCGGCTGGAAGAAGGCGTCGTGCTCGTCGTGGCCCAGCAGCGGCCCGTCGAGAAACGTCACCCGCTCGTCCAGAATCGCCGCGTCGGCCGAGCCGGCGATGTAGGTCGCGGTCGCGAAGGCGAGCCAGACCCGGTCGTCCGAGATCCGCGTGCGCACCCCCTGCCCGGAATGAGGCTGCCACCAATGCTGCACGTCGCCCTCGACGAACTGCCGGGAGGCGACGCGCAGCAGGTGGCTCCGCGTCGCCTCCGGCTGGGCGAAGACCAGCGCCATGCCGTCCTGCAGCTGATCGCGGAAGCCGTAGGCGCCGCTGGCCTGGTAGAAGGCCGAGCGCGCCCAGATGCGGCAGGCCAGTGTCTGATAGAGCAGCCAGCCGTTGAGCAGGATGTCCATCGCGCGGTCGGGCGTCCTGACCTGGAGCGTCCCGAGCAGCGTCTGCCAGTGGTCGGTCACCGCGGCGAGCACGGCATCCAGATCGGTTGCGCGATAGCGGACGAGCAGCGCCCTGGCCTCCTCGACCGAGGCGCATTGCCCGACGAACGCGACCACCTCGACCGTCTCGCCCACCGCGAGGTCGACGATGCACTGCAAGGCCGCGCAGGGGTCGAGGCCGGCGCCGGTGGTGCCGGACAGGGGCTGCCGGCCGACCAGCGCCGCGGGCACCGCCGCTCCGCCGTTGCGCCCGAGAAACTCGGTGCGGTCCGCCGTCCAAGCCGTCTGCCGGCCGCCGAGGTCGGCAAAGGCGACCCGCCCGGGGAACGCCATGCTCCAGGGATTGCGGGCCAGCAGCGCGCCGGTGGGCTCGTCGAGCTCGGTGGCGATGAACGGCCCCGAGGCGTCGCGCAAGGTGCCGAGCACCCACTCGAGATAGGCCGTGACCGAGAGCCGGCGGGGCGTGCCCGAGAGGTTGCGCAGGGTCAGCCGGGAAATTCTCAGCGGATCGGCCAGCGGCACGTAGTGCAGCAGCTCCAGGGCGATGCCGTGCGCCTGGTGCTCGAAGCGGCTGTAGCCGTGGCCGTGGCGGGCGAGGTAGGTGCCGTCGTCGCGGATCGGCAGCGCCGTGGCGCACCACAGCGCGCCGGTCACCTCGTCGCGCACGTAGAGCGCCTCGCCGGGCGGATCGCCGACCGGGTCGTTCGACCATGGCGTGAGCTGGTTCTCGCGACTGTTTTCCGCCCAGGTGTAGCCGCTGCCCTCCGCCGACACTTGGAAGCCGAAACCGAGATTGGCGATCACGTTGATCCACGGCGCCGGCGTCGTGCCGCCCGCCTCGAGGATGGTCACATATTCCCGACCGTCCCTGGCGAAGCCGCCCAGGCCGTTGAAGAACTCCAGCTCCCCGGCCAGCGCCGCCGGCGCCGACGCGGGGCGCGCGCCCGGCAGGGCCGGCCGGCGCCGCCGGACGGGCGCCGGCCGGAGCGGCGCCGGCGGCAGACGGGCGAGCTGGTCCGCGAGCAGGCCGCGGCGGGCGTGCAGGACCACCCGCGCGGTCGCCAGCAGCAAGGCACGGGCCTCGCCGCTCATGAGGTCGGCGCGCAGCACGTAGACCGAGCCCTGCGCGTGCCGTTCGCCGACATTCGGTCGCGACTGGCTACTCCACACCGCGGTCTCGATGGCGACCTGCAGATCCTGAATGTAGGAGGAGACCCGCTCGTTGACGATCACCAGATCAACGCCGAGACGCTTCATCCGCCAGTACTCGTGGGCGCGCAGCAGCTGGCGAACCTGGGCGATGTCCTCGAGTTCGTCGATTCGCAGGAGAACGATCGGCAAGTCGCCGGAAATCGCCAGCGGCCACAGGCTCGACTGGGGACCGGCGCCGCGGAGGATCGCTTCCGCAGACACCCGAAAGCGCGCATCGGCGTACAGGATCGGGGCGCTCAGGCGCTGGAAATCCGCCGCTTCCGCCGCCGTCACGTCGAGATAGCGCAGCTGCACCTGGGCCTGGGTCCACGCCAGGGTCTTCGCCCGGTCGAACGAGCTGCGGTCGTTGTGCTTGTCGACCAGATCCAGAAGCTCGGCGCGCGACGAGGCGACCACGGTCCAGAAGGCGACCCGCGCAACCTGGCCGGGCGCCACCCGCAGCCGATGCCGGATCGAGAAGACCGGGTCGAGCACGGTGCCGACGCCGTTCGACAGCGCCCGCCCATCGGCGACGGCGGCCGCCGTGGCGGCCGTGCGGCCGCGCCCGACGAAACGGGCGCGGTCGGACTCGTATTGCAGGTCGGCGACGACCTCGCCCTCCACCACGGTGAAATGCGCGGCCCAGACCTGCGGCTCATCGGCCGCCCGCGGGCGGCGGGTGGCGATGAGCGCGCCGAACTCGGCGCAATACTCGGTCTGCACGAACAGCTTGGCGAACGCCGGGTGCGCCTTGTCGGCGGCCGGCGTCGTCAGCACTACTTCGGCGTAGGAGGTGAGCTCGATCTCGCGCGGCCGGCGGCCGCCGTTGGTCAGCGAGACGCGACGCACCTCGCCGTCGTCCTCGCCGGAAAGCAGCACGTCGAGGGTGGTCGTCAAGCTGCCGTCGCGGCGGATGAATTCGGCCTGGTCCTCGCCGAACACGACTTCGAAAGCATCCGCCTCGCCGCCGACCGGCTGCGCCCCCGCCGACCAGAGCTGGCCGCTCTGCATGTCGCGCAGGAAGACGAAGGAACCCCAGTCGTCGCGGGTCACGTCCTCCCGCCAGCGGGTCACGGCGATCTCGCGCCAGCGGCTGTAGCCGCCGCCCGCCGCGGTCAGCATCACCGCGTAGCGGCCGTTCGACAGCAGATGGGTGATCGGCGGGCCGCCGGCCTCCAGCACCAGCCGGCGCACCGGCGACGTCTCGCTATGGGCTTCGACGGCGGAGGCCTTCACCTCTTCGGCGCGCGGATGGCCAACCGCGACGTCGCGCGGCATGCGCTCCTGCAACAGCAGCTCGCAGGCCTGGATCATCGGCTCGCGATGGAAGCGCGTGCGCATCCGGCCGTCGTGCAGGGTGTTGGCGATGGCGACGATGGTCATGCCCTGGTGATGGGCCATGAAGTTGCGGACGATCGCCATGCGCGTGCCCTCGGGCAGGCGCGAGTGGGTGAAATCGAGGGCTTCGTAGAAGCCGTAGCGGCCCAGCGCGCCCATCTCGGCGAGGCGGCGGTAGTTGCGCTGCGCCCGCGGCGGATCGACCATCGCCGCCAGCCCGGTCGCATAGGGCGCCACCACCACGTTTTCGGCGAGGCCGCGCTTGAGGCCGAGGCCGGGAACGCCGAAGTTGGAGTACTGGTAGGTGAACTCCATGTCGCGGGCGTTGTAGGCCGACTCCGAGATGCCCCACGGAATGCCCAGCGCCTGGCCGTAGGCCTCCTGGCGCGCCACCACCAGCCGGGTGGTCTGCTCCAGCAGGCTGCCGAGCGGCGCGCGCATCACCAGCGACGGCATCAGGTATTCGAACATCGAGCCGGACCAGGAGATCAGCGCGTACCCGCCGCCGAGGGGGGTCGCCGTGCGACCGAGGTGGAACCAGTGGCGGGTCGCCACATCGCCCTTGGCGATGGCAAACAGGCTGGCAAGCCGGGCTTCCGAGGCGAGCAGGTCGTAGCAGCTGGGGTCGAGGTTGTTGTCGGCCTGGGAATAACCGATCGACAGGAGTTTGCGCGCGGGGTCGAGGAGAAACGCGAAATCCATCGCCAGCGCCATCGAGCGCGCCGTGTCGGCGAGGGTCTTCAGCCGGACCTTGAGGTCCTGCTCGGCCGTGGCGACCTGCTGCCGGTCGCGCGCCTGCTCGCTCAGCGCCTGGCCCAGCGCCCCGGTCCAGAACAGCAGATCCTCGGCCTCGGCGCCCGCGACCCCGAGGTCGCCGGCCGCCCTGGCCGCCTGTTCGGCCAGGCGCTGCAGCAGCGGCGACAGCGTCTCGAGCGCGGGCGTCCCGTCCAGGCGGGCTTCGATCTCGTCGAGTGCGGCCAGCAGCGGCTGCCGGCGCTCGTCCGCGGCGGCCGGCAGGGCGGCGGCGGCCTCGCGGGCCAGCCGGGCATTGTCGAGCAGGCCCTGGCGGGCCTCCTGCGCCAGCGGAGCGTCCAGCCACTCTTCGCAGGCGTTGGCCAGCACGATCAGGTGCCCGGCGAAATTGCCGCTGTCGACGGACGAGACGTAGGCGGGCTCGAGCGTATGCAGGCCGCGGGTCTCGTACCAGTTGAAGAAGTGGCCCTTGAAGCGCGGCAGCTTCTGCAGGGTGGCGAAGGTCGCTTCCAGTCGCTCGACGGTCTGCAGGGTGCCGGCCCAGCCGAAGTCGCGGGCGGCGACGGCGGAGAGCAGGTAGAGCCCGATGTTGGTGGGCGAGGTGCGGTGCGCGACGACCGGCTTCGGGTCCTCCTGGAAATTGTCCGGCGGCAGCAGGTTGTCCAGCGGCGTCACGAAGGTTTCGAAGAAGCGCCAGGTACGCCGCGCGGTGAGGCGTAAGTCGTGCGCATCCGCCGCGGAAACCGCGACATGCTGCGCGACCGCCGGCGGCCGGCTGGCGACGCAGGCGAGCGCCGGCGCGCCCAGCCACAGCAGGGCAAAGGGCAGCAGCAGCGGCCAGGACGACGGCGCACCAACGAGCGCGACGGCCGCCAGCGACAGCCCGAGCAGGGTGCCGGCGGCCATCTCCCGATAGAAACCGCGCAGGTCCAGCGGCGGCCGTCCCGCCGACTGGGCGGCGGTCGTCCATTCGAGCAGGTGCCGACGGCTGACGAACAGCCGCACCAGCGTTCGGACGATGGCATCGCCCATGCGCCAGGCCTGATCGGGCAGGAAGGCGAGCGACAGCAGGGTCTGCATGGCCGCCCGCTGCAGATCGGCCGCCAGTTGGCCGAAGTGGTGGCGCAGGGAAACGCCGGGGCGCGGCGGCAGCATGCAAAAACAGCTCGGCAGGAAGGCCGGGATCGCCAGGGCCGCCAGGACCAGCAGCACGCCGGCCAGGGCGGCCGGCAGGGGCAGCAGCCAGCACAGGCCGAGAGCCAGCAGGGTCGACGGCACCAGCAGCGAACGGCGCAGATTGTCGAGCATCTTCCAGCGACCGACCGGCGGCAGCGCCTGCGCGCCCGTTCGCGGCCCGAAGGCCCAGGGCAGGAGCTGCCAGTCGCCGCGCGTCCAGCGATGCTGGCGCTTGGCGGCGACATCGTAGCGCGCCGGAAAATCCTCGACGACCTCGGCGTCGGAGACGAGGGCGGCACGCGCGAAAACGCCCTCGAAGAGGTCGTGGCTGAGCAGCGCATTTTCCGGGACGCGGCCGCAGAGCGCGGCCTCGAAGGCATCGACATCGTAGATGCCTTTGCCGGTATAGGAGCCTTCGCCGAAGAGATCCTGATAGACGTCGGAGATGGCCGCCGCATAGGGGTCTATGCCCCCGGGGCCGGAGAACACGCGTTGATGGAGCGAGCCTTCGCGGCCGACGGGCAGCGCCGGCGTGACCCGCGGCTGCAGAATGGCGTAGCCGCCGACGACCCGCCGGCGGGCCTCGTCGAGGCGCGGGCGATTCAGCGGATGGGCCATCTTGCCGATCAGGCGCAGCACGGTATCCCGCGTGAGCCGGGTATCGGCGTCGAGGGTGATGACGTAACGCACGTTGCCCGGCACCTGCGGCGGCTGCCCAGCGATGGCGACGAAGCTGGTGTCGGTGGCCCCGCGCAGCAGCCGGTTGAGTTCGTGCAGCTTGCCGCGCTTGCGCTCCCAGCCCATCCACTTTTGTTCGCCGGCGTTGAAGAGGCGCCGCCGATGCAGCAGCAGAAAGCGGCTGCCGTCGGCGCCCGGTCCGTAACGACGGTTCAGCTGCTCGATCGCCGCGGCGGCCACCGCCAGCAGCGGGGCATCGCTGTCCAGCACCTCCTGGTCCGCATCGGCCCCGTCGAGCAGGAGGGCGAAGCTGAGATCGCCGCTGGCGCCGGCCAGGTGGTGAACCTCGAGCCGCTCGATGTGCTCCAGCAGTTCGGCTTCGCCGGTCAGCAGCGCCGGCACGGCGACCAGCGTGCGCAGCGACGGCGGTACGCCCGCCTTCAGGTCGATTCCCGGCAAGAGGGTCGCGCCGCAACACCAGGTGATCGCGCGATTGACCAGCGCCGTCGCCACTTCGCTCGCCGGGAGCGCGCCGGCCAGCGCCAGCGGCACGAGCCAGCCCGGCGCCAGGCCGGGGATCGACAGCGCCCACAGCGCAAGGCCCAGCAACAGCAGGCTGAGCACGAGGATCGCGCCGGCATAGCCGCCGATCCCCAGGCCGATGTTGCAGCGGCGGAGGCGCAGCCGCAGCGGCGGCCGAAAGCCGAGCCTGCGCTCCAGCGCGCGCCGGCCCTCGGCGATCAGGTGATAGCCGGGATCGCCGACGCGCTCCGCCTGCGCGGCATCGACCGCCTCCGCCGCCGCCCGCTGCGCGGCCTCGAGCACCTGGCCGACGATGTCGAGCTCCGAATGCGCCGAACCGCGGGCCAGTTGTTCGATCGCCTGGCGGTACAGGTTGCGGGTCGGAAAATCCATGGCGGCGAAGGCGCTGCCCGCGCGCAGCCGGTCGTCGACCAGGCTCACGCTCTCGAACAAGTCGGCCCAGTCGATATTCGAGATCAGCCGCATGCTGGTGATGACGTTGCGCACGCTGACGTTGGCCGCGCCCTGGCGCTGCTGGGCCTGCTCCACTTCCGCCTCGATCGTGGTCCCCTGGCGTTCGAGTTGCTCCTCCAGCCAGCCGAACGCTGGCATGGTCCTGGGGTCCTGGTCGCGCAGCCGCTTGGCGAGCTGTGCGGCGAAGGGGCCGGACAAGGGTCCGCCGGCGCAGGTGGCGCGCTTCGTTTCGAGGTCGGAGCGCGTGCACCCCGAGCCGACCAGCCAGTCGGCCAGCGTGTCGGCTTCGTCACGCGCGCGGTGTTCGGCGCTGATCTGGTCGGCCAGCCGGCGCAGGTTCTCGACCAGGACGATGCGCAGGGTGATCGCCACCGCCCACAACTCGCCGATGGTCAGCGGTTGCACCCGCTGATAGGCGATGATGAACCGCCGCAATACGTCGAGATCGATGTGGCTGTCGGTGTGGGCGACGAAGGCCCAGGCCAGGCCGAATACCCGCGGATAACCGACGAAGGGGCCGGCCGCCAGCTTCGGCAGCTGCCGGTAATAGCCGGGGGGCAGGTCGTCTCTGATTTCGCGGATCTGCTCCTCGACCAGGTGATAGTTGTCGAGCAGCCACTCCGCCGCCGGCACCACGCTCCGGCCGCCCTCCAGCTCCGCGGCGCTCGCCCGATAGGCGGCGAGCAACACCGCGGCATTGTCCTGCAGCCGGCGCTGCAGCGACGGCACCCCGCGCGGCCTGGTCGTGACCGCCTGCGCGGCGGCGAGACTTTCCGCGTGCTGCTCAAGCCGCTCGACCCCGAAAAGCTCGCCCCGCACCGGAGCCGGATCGTTCCAGGGCGGCATTGCCGAAAACCGGCTGCCGCGCCACTCTGCCATCGCCATGCTGCCCCCATCTGATCCATCCGCCCTGACGGCCGGTAAACCCTGAAAGGTCCCGATACGGCGATCAGGCGTCGGCTCAGCGAGGCATTGGCCATCTCATCGGACGTGATGCACTTGCATCGTTCGCCCCGGAAAGTAAAGACCGTATTCCGCCTGTCGCCCTCCCTCTTCGTCGGGCCGCGCCGGATCGCCGGCGGCCGCGCGTCATCTCGGCTCCTCTTCCGCCCGGTGAACGCGGTGCACAGCGCCATGCCGGTGTGCCGAGGCGCCCATGTTCCGTTTATCGGTAGAGGTGTGAGGGTCGGATCAACCTCTTGCGTCGGTTGTCCAACCTTGAGCAGACAGGGCGCGAAAGCGCTCGACCATCATGTCAGGAGGTCTCGCGATGAGCAGCTTCAGCATCGAGGGCTGGTGCAAAACCAGCAGTGAGCAAGCGCCCATTCCGGTGGAGGACATCAGCTTCTATCTGAACGGAACCGACCATCTGCATCTGGAACAGGCCGAGGAGTACTTGCAGAGGACACATGAATCCGACGTCATGGTCGATGTCGATATGACCACGCTGAACTTGAGCATGCCGGCAGAATACAGCCCCTTGTCGGACTGCAAGCTGCGCGTCTACTTGAACGCGGATACCCAGCGGGGCCATTTCCATCTGGTCGGGCATCGGGCGAGCGATGGAAGCCTGATCTATAGCAACGCGGTTCTGATCGACCAGTTGATGTAGTCGGGTTGCCACCGGAGCCGGACTCCGGTGGCGAGGCCGAAGGGCTCACGCCTCTTCCAGCTCCACCAGCGCCGTGCCCTCGCCGACCAACTCGCCCTCGCGGCAGTACAGCCCCTTGACCATCCCGGCCCGCGGCGCGCGGATGCTGTGCTCCATCTTCATCGCCTCCAGCACCACCAGCGGCGTGCCGGCCTCGACGTGCTGCCCGGCCTCCACCAGCACGCGGACGATGCTGCCGTTCATCGGCGCGGTCAGGCCGCCGTGGTGGGCGTGCCCGGCCTCGGCCTCGGCGAGCGGATCGACGCGGCCGACGGCGTGCAGCTCGCCGTCCCACTCCAGATAGAGAGTCTCGCCCCGGCGCAGCGCCAGATGCTGGCGGCGCACGCCGTCCTGCTCCCGCCACAGCCGTTCGCCGTGCAGGCAGGCTGACGGCGCGCCGTCCAGGCGCACCACCCGCTGCGCCTCGCCGCAGCGCAGTGCCAGGTCGATCCGCGCCGGCAGCCCGACCCGCCAGCCGTCGGTCGCGCTCCACGGCGAATGCGGATCGTCTTCGCGCCGGCGCGGCGCCTCGCTCTGCACGAAGGCGCTGGCGGCCAGTTGCCAGAAGGCTTCCGGGAGCTCCCGCGGGGCCGGCAGCAGCGCGTCCCGATGGCGGGGGATGAAGCCGGTGTCCAGTTCGGCGCTCGCGAAGGCCGGATGGGCGAGCACGCGGCGCAGGAAGGCCAGGTTGGTCTTCAGCCCGCCGACCGCGGTCTCGGCGAGCATGGCCAGCAGGCGCTGGCGCGCCTCATCGCGGTTCTCGCCCCAGGCGATCAGCTTGGCCAGCAGGGGGTCGTAGAATGGCGACACCGCATCGCCCTCGGCCACCCCGCTGTCGACCCGCCGTCCCGGACCGGCGGCCGGCTCGCGGTACAGCTGGAGCAGGCCGCTGGCGGGCAGGAAGTCGTGCTCGGGGTCCTCGGCGTAGAGGCGCACCTCGATGGCGTGGCCGTTGAGCGGGACCTGCTCCTGAGTGATCGGCAGCGGCTCGCCACGGGCCACGCGGATCTGCCAGGCAACCAGGTCGAGGCCGGTGATCGCCTCGGTGACCGGGTGCTCGACCTGCAGGCGGGTGTTCATCTCCATGAAGAAGAACTCGCCGCGCGCATCCAGCAAAAACTCCACGGTGCCGGCGCCGACGTAGCCGATGGCCTGGGCCGCCCTCACCGCCGTCTCGCCCATGGCCCGGCGCAGCGCGGGCGACAGGCCGGGCGCCGGCGCCTCCTCGACCACCTTCTGGTGGCGGCGCTGGATCGAGCAGTCGCGCTCGTTGAGGTACAGGCAGTGGCCGTGCCGGTCGGCGAACACCTGGATCTCGACGTGGCGCGGCTGTTCCAGGTACTTCTCGACCAGCATGCGCGCCTCGCCGAACGCCGCCCGGGCCTCGCGGCGGGCCGACTCCAGGGCCTCGGCCAGCCCGGCCTCGCGCTCGACCACCTTCATGCCCTTGCCGCCGCCGCCGGCGGCGGCCTTGAGCAGCACCGGGTAGCCGATGGTCTCGGCGGCGGCGCGGAAGGTCTCGAAATCCTGCGCCTCGCCGTGGTAGCCGGGCACCAGCGGCACGCCGGCCGCCTCCATCAGCGCCTTGGCCGCCGACTTGCTGCCCATCGCCTCGATGGCCGCGGCCGGCGGGCCGAGGAACAGCAGCCCGGCGGCCTCGCAGGCGCGGGCGAAGTCGGCGTTCTCGGACAGGAAGCCATAGCCCGGATGGACGGCCTGGGCGCCGCTCTCGCGGGCGGCGGCGACGATCCCGTCGATCCGCAGGTAGCTCTCGGCCGGCTTGGCGCCGCCCAGGTCCACCGCCAGGTCGGCCTCGCGCACATGCCGGGCATGGCGGTCGATGGCGCTGTGCACGGCCACGGTGGTCAGACCCATGGCCCTGGCGCTGCGCATCACGCGGCAGGCGATCTCGCCGCGGTTGGCGATCAGGAGGGTGTCGATGGAACGGCTCATGGGTGGTCCTCCTGCCAGGCGGGACGGCGTTTTTCCAGGAAGGCGCGCAAGCCCTCCTGGCCTTCCGGGCTGACCCGCAGGCGAGCGATGGCGCTCTCGGTGTAGCGGCGCAGGGCCGGGCTGAGGGCGCCGCTGCCGACTTCACGCAGCAGGTCCTTGGTCGCCTTCATCGCTTGCGGGCCGTTCTGCAGCAGGGTGGCGATCCACTGCTCCAGCGCCGCGTCCAGCTCGGCGGCTGGGTAGCATTCGGCGAGCAGGCCCAGCTCGCGGGCACGGGCGCCGTCGAAGCGCTCGCCGGTCAGCGCGTAGCGGCGCGCGGCACGCTCGCCGATGGCCTGCACCACGAAGGGGCCGATCACAGCCGGGGCGAGGCCGATGCGCACTTCGGACAGGGAAAACTGCGCCTCGACGGCGCCGATGGCCAGGTCGCAGCAGGCAACCAGCCCCAGCGCCCCGCCGAAAGCCGCGCCCTGCACCACGGCGAGGGTCGGCAGCTTGAGGTGATGGAGGTTGTACATCAGCTCGGCCAGGGCCTGGGCGTCGGCCAGGTTGGCGGCGTAGTCGAGGTCGGCGGCCTCGCGCATCCAGGCCAGATCGGCGCCGGCGGAAAAGTGCCGGCCGCGCCCGCGCAGGACGAGAAAGCGCAGCTCGCGGCGCGCCTTCAGCGCGTCGAGGGCGAGGATCAGCTCGCCGATCATCGCGGCATCGAAGGCGTTATTCTTCTCCGGGCGGTCGAGCCAGAGGGTGGCGAAGCCGCGCGGGTCGAAGTCGAACTGGAGGGTCTGGAAGTCGCTCATGGTCGGGGCCTCCTACATGCGGAACACGCCGAAGCGGGTCGGCTCGATGGGCGCGTTGAGCGCGGCGGACAGCGCCAGGCCCAGTACCTCGCGGGTCTGCGCCGGGTCGATCACCCCGTCGTCCCACAGCCGGGCGCTGGAATAGAAGGCATGCGCCTGACGCTCGTAGCGCTCGACGATGGGCTGGCGGATCGCTTCCTCCGCCTCGGCGGAGAAGGGCTGCCCGGCGCGCCCGGCCTGCTCGCGCTTGACCTGCACCAGCACCCCGGCGGCCTGCTGGGCGCCCATCACGCCGATCCGGGCGTTCGGCCACATCCACAGGAAACGCGGCTCAAAGGCGCGCCCGCACATGCCGTAGTTGCCGGCGCCGAAGCTGCCGCCGACGATCACGGTGAACTTCGGCACCCGGGCGCAGGCCACCGCGGTGACCAGCTTGGCGCCGTGCTTGGCGATGCCGCCGGCCTCGTACTTCTGGCCGACCATGAAGCCGGTGATGTTCTGCAAGAACAGCAGCGGGATGCCGCGCTGGCAGGCCAGCTCGATGAAGTGCGCGCCCTTCTGCGCAGCCTCGGAGAACAGGATGCCGTTGTTGCCGAGGATCGCCAGCGGGTAGCCGTGCAGGTGGGCGAAGCCGCAGACCAGGGTGGGGCCGAACAGCGCCTTGAATTCGTCGAATTCGCTGTCGTCGACCAGGCGGGCGATCACCTCGCGCACGTCGAACGGCTGCCGGGCGTCGCTCGGGATCACCCCGTACAACTCCTCGGCCGGATAGCGCGGCGCTCGCGGCGTGCGGCTCTCCAGCCGGCCGAGCTTGCGCCAGTTGAGGTTGGCCACGCAGCGCCGGGCGATGGCCAGGGCGTGCTCGTCGCTCTCGGCGTAGTGGTCGGCCACCCCCGAGGTCCGGCAGTGCACGTCGGCGCCGCCCAGCTCCTCGGCGGTCACCACCTCGCCGGTGGCGGCCTTCACCAGCGGCGGGCCGGCGAGGAAGATGGTCGCCTGATGGCGCACCATGATGGTCTCGTCGGACATCGCCGGCACGTAGGCGCCGCCGGCGGTGCAGGAGCCCATCACCACGGCGATCTGCGGGATGCCCTGCGCGCTCAGGGTCGCCTGGTTGAAGAAGATCCGCCCGAAGTGCTCGCGGTCGGGGAACACCTCGTCCTGGCGCGGCAGATTGGCGCCGCCGGAGTCCACCAGGTAGAGGCAGGGCAGGCGATTCTCGCGGGCGATGGCCTGGGCGCGCAGGTGCTTCTTCACCGTCAGCGGGTAATAGGTGCCGCCCTTCACCGTGGCGTCGTTGGCGATGACCATGCACTCGACGCCCTCGATGCAGCCGATGCCGGCGATCACCCCGGCAGCCGGCACCTCCTCGTCGTAGACCTCGAAGGCGGCGAGCTGGCCGATCTCGAGAAACGGCGAGCCGGGGTCGAGCAGGCGGTCGATGCGCTGGCGCGGCAGCAGCTTGCCGCGTGCGGTGTGACGTTCCTGGGCCTGGGCGCCGCCGCCCTCGCGGATGCGCCCGAGCAGGGCGCGCAGCTGGTCGACCTGTTCGCGCATGGCCGCGCCGTTGGCGGCGAATTCCGGCGAACGGGTGTTGATCTGGGTGTGCAGGATGGCCATGGGGCTAGCTCCCTGATGCCGTTGGCGCGGGTCCCGGTGGAAAAGGGCAGCGGCCGTTTTCCACCCTACCCGTGCGACAGTGGGGCGTAGGGTGGAAAACCCGCGCAGCGGTTTTCCACCGGATGGGTCGATCAGCGCGTCTCGTCGAACAGCTCGCGGCCGATCAGCATGCGGCGGATCTCGCTGGTGCCGGCGCCGATCTCGTAGAGCTTGGCGTCGCGCCACAGCCGGCCGGTCGGGTAGTCGTTGACGTAGCCGTTGCCGCCGAGGATCTGGATCGCCTCGCCGGCCAGCCAGGTGGCCTTCTCGGCGCAGTAGAGAATCACCCCGGCGCAGTCCTTGCGCACCTGGCGCACGTGCCCCCCCGCGCCCAGCGCGTCGAGCTGCCGGCCGACCGCGTAGAGGTAGGCGCGACAGGCCTGCAGGGTGGTGTACATGTCGGCGACCTTGGCCTGGATCAGCTGGAACTCGCCGATGGCCTGGCCGAACTGCCGGCGGTCGTGGATGTAGGGCAGCACCACGTCCATCGCCGCCTGCATCAGCCCCAGCGGCCCGCCGGCGAGCACGGCGCGCTCGTAGTCCAGGCCGCTCATCAGCACCCGGACGCCCTCGCCCTCCCGGCCGAGCAGGTTTTCCGCGGGGATCTCCACGTCGCGGAACACCAGCTCGCCGGTGTGCGAGCCGCGCATGCCGAGCTTGTCGAGCTTCTGCGCCACCGCGAAGCCGGGGCTGTCCGTCTCCAGGATGAAGGCGGTGATGCCGCGCGCGCCGGCGGCCGGGTCGGTCTTGGCGTAGACCACCAGCACGTCGCAGTCCGGGCCGTTGGTGATCCACATCTTGGTGCCGTTGAGCACGTAGCGGTCGCCCTTGCGGTCGGCGCGCAGCTGCATGGACACCACGTCGGAGCCGGCGTTGGGCTCGCTCATCGCCAGGGCACCGATGTGCTCGCCGGAGATCAGCCGGGGCAGGAAGCGTTCCTTCTGCGCCGGCGTGCCGTTGCGATGGATCTGGTTGACGCAGAGGTTGGAGTGCGCGCCGTAGGACAGGGCGATGGCGCCGGAGGCGCGGGAGAGTTCCTCCATGGCGATCATGTGCGCCAGATAACCCATGCCGGCGCCGCCGTACTCCTCGGCGACGGTCAGGCCGAGCAGGCCCAGCTCGCCGAACTTGCGCCACAGGTCCATGGGGAACTGGTCGGTGCGGTCGGCTTCGGCGGCGCGCGGGGCGATCTCCCGGGCGGCGAAGCCGGCCACCGAGTCGCGCAGCATGTCGATCTCCTCGCCGAGGAAGAAATTCAGTCCGGGCAGGTTGCTCATCTCCACGCTTCCTTCTTGTCGTTATTCGGTTGGATCGGCTCGGCTTTCCCGGCGCGTTACGGGGCGACCGGCGCCAGGCGAACAGCCGATGCGCTTTCCGTGCAGGATAGCCGCCCTTGAAGGGCCGGGCCTGGCGGCCGACGGCGAGGCGCTCGTGCGATACTCTTCGCTGATCCGCGTCAAGCAAGCGGGCGGGCGGTTCGACGAGCCTTGTCGGGAGGGGGCCGAGCCGCGGCTGCGGCGCCTCGATGCGGCGAATCGCCAGCGACGATGCCTTCGCCCGGATCGCCGGAGCGACTAGCCCTCGGCCGCGACTGGCGGCGTTGAGGCGAACCCGACCCATCCCCCGCCGGCATGGCTTTTACCCAAGCGACGTAAAGAAAATAGTATTTTTCTACTATCCACCTGCATGGACATGCATGCTCTATGGCTTCCCTCAAGAACGTACCAACGCAAACCCAGCGGCCCTTGGCTCCCGTCCAATCGACCGACCCGGCCGGCAATGCCCCGGACGCGCCGATCCCCGTGCCGAACATCGTGCCCGTCGTGCTGGAGGCCCGGCCCGGAGCGCCCGAGGCGCCGGCGGTACGGATCTTCCTCGGCACCCAGCCGGAGCAGCACCGGGCCGAGCGGATCTTCTTCTATTCCCTGCTCAAGGTGCGCGACCCGCAGCGGCGCTACGAAGTCTTCCGGATGACCGATCTGCCGGGCTTCGACCGGCAGGGCTGGCGCACCGGCTTCACCAACTACCGCTTCGCCATTCCCTACCTCGCCGGCTGCCAGGGGCGGGCGATCTACAACGACGTCGACCAGATCTTCACCGCCGATCCCGCCGAGCTGTTCGACCTGCCGATGGGCGAGCACGCCTACCTGGCGCTGTCGCCCCAGGATACCGCGGTGATGCTGATCGACTGCGCGCAGATGGCCCGCTGCTGGACGTTCGCCAAGGCCTGCCGCAAGAGCAAGAAGTCCCTGTGCGCCGAGGCGGCCGCCGAGCCGGGCCGCTGGGGCGCGCTCGATCCCCGCTGGCATGCCCGGGACCTGGAGTACCGCCACGGCGAATCCAAGCTGCTGCATTACACCGCCCTGCACCTGCAGCCCTGGCGGCCCACGCCCGAGCAGTACTCCTACAACATCAACCCCTTCGCCGAGCACTTCCTGAACCTCGAACAGTCGGCCGATGCGGAGGGCTACGAGATCTACACCGCCGCGGCGCCCTCCCCCGATTTCGCCCGGGCCTGCGAAGACCTGGCCCAGGCGCCGGCGACGCCGCCGGCCGAGGTCTGCCGCCAGGCCCGGGAACTCGGCGCGGCGAGCCTAGCGCTGGTCGGGGCCTGGAGCGAGGCCGAGGCCGGCGCGGCGACCGTTGCGCACTGGCAGGTGGAGCAACTGCGCCACGACGACCTTCCGCCGCAGGACGCAATTGTCGCGCGCGGTCTCGAGCGGCTGCCGCAGGAGGATCTGCCCTGGGTCGTCGACCGCCTGTTCCGGCTCGGCCGCCGCTGGGTCCTGGTGAGCGCGGCGCTGGGCCCCGAGGGTTCCCCGATCGGCAGCCCGAGCGGCTGGCGGGCGCTGCTGCGCCGGGTGGCGCAGCGTTACCCGGATCGCTGCTGGCAGCTCGACTGCGAGGATCGCCAGGGGCGGACGCAGCGCTACCGGGCGGACTTCGCGCAGCGCACCCGCGGCGGCAGCGAACTCCCGAGGGTCTGGCTGCTGCAGGG
>Ga0209575_10000598_pt1 | contig 20510 bp, 18 predicted proteins | sample Medcelwee11metaG_FD_187172 | JGI IMG/M metagenome (GOLD analysis project Ga0209575, IMG submission 187172) | Freshwater pond sediment microbial communities from the University of Edinburgh, under environmental carbon perturbations - Medium... | ecosystem: Environmental > Aquatic > Freshwater >...
TGCAGTCTGAATCCCTTAAAATAACCAGCAAGTTCAAGGCCGCCCATCAGAGCATGGTCAACATTTGCAATATCGTCTGTATCAAGATATTTCTTCCTGTTGATTGATGTCAATGACCTGGTGCTGTATCTGAATGAACCGGGAATCTCAGCATCTGTGGTGGGAGTGCGGTAAGAACCAGCCATTCCAAGGTGAAGACCAAGATCAGGCTTTGCATATCCTGGCATCAGGACGATCCTGCCTGTATAGGCAAAACCCTCGTCCACACCAAAGTCCTTGTTGGCGTCTTCTGAGAAGGTCCTCTCTTCAAGGCCGCCGATATTCTGGAAATGAACGCCACCCAGAGCCAGGAACCAGTTCTTGTAGTAGCTTGCCATGACCCCGATATGTCTTGACGGGCCAAAGGTGGCAACCACGTTTGCCCTCTCAATAAAAGTGAGGTACCTTGATGTGGTGGTAGTCTCCATGGAGAAGGGTTCCTTGAAATTTCCTATCTGAATCTCAAGGCCGTCACCTTCCGAATGCTTGTTGAAGCTGTATTTCAGGTAGGCATCCTTGAGCTCCAGCTCTGAATTGGAGATGTCCATGTCAATCTCACCGTACCAGTGTTCACCGAAGAGGGTTTTAAAAGCCATACGGGCTCTGCGTATCGAGGTTCCGTTACCAATGGGATTGTAGGTATCCCCGAAGAAGACGGCTCCGTCGGCCTGCACGCGTATGTCGGTCCAGACACGTGACTTCTGATCCTTCGATTCAAAGACCAGAACGCCGTTTCTTCTCTCCGCATTCAGCATTGTTCTTTTTACGGCAACACCATACTCATTGTAACGGACAGAGTCGTTGTCCTGCCCCGAAACCATGCCACCGGTACCCATCATCAGGGCAAACAGCAGCACAAAACTGATCATTTGTGGTTTTTTCATAATTAATTTGTTAAATGTTATTTATAAACTGTGTTAGATTGGCTCCTCTATCCAGGCCGAGTTTCTTGCGCAAGCGGTATCTGTTTATCTCGACGCTTTTGGGAGAAATATTCATCAGTGTGGCAATCTCTTTGGAGGCTATTCCCAAACGCAGGAATACAGCCAGCCTGATATCGTTGGGGGAGAGATCGGGATTCAACTGTACAAGTCTTCCGATAAAATCCTTGTGCATCCGTTCAATCCTGATATTAAAGTCCTCAACCTTGTCAGCAAAGCTCATCCTCTGCCTGATGTCCAATTCCAGCTTCCTGAGCTTCTCATCCCTTGATTCAGATCTTTTTTCGCTGAGAATTGCCTTGATGGTCCCTGCAATCTTTCCGAAGTATTCCTTCTGCTCAACTATGTTCATAGCATAATTGATAAGATCCCTTCTCTTGTTCTCGATCTCGTTTTGAAGGTGAAGGTTTTCCGTCTGTGCAGCACGCACTCCGGCATCTGTAAGGGCCTGTCTGGCAATATTTGTTTCCTTCTCCCTTTCCAGCAGTTCCTTCTCCGTTGCCAGGCGCTTCCTCTGCTGACTGAATGAATAGGTTATCACGGACGAAAGCACCACAAGAACAAGCAGGGATATTCCAGGCCAGATAAGGTTAATGTGTCTTGTTGTTTCTGATGCTGCTGCGCCGGCTGTTGCTGCCATATCAGCAGTTGCACCCGCTACGTCAACTGCCGTGCCAACGTTGAGGTTGAAAAGGTTTTTCACGAAAAAGAGTGCGAGGAATGAAAGAAGCCCGGCAGCAATCGGGGTAAGTACCCATCCGTATGCAATACCCTTTATCGTCTTGAATTTGATCTCATTTACTCCCTTTATCATTCCGATGCCGATAATTGACCCCACTATTACCTGTGAAGAAGAAACCGGCACAAGAGGCACCGGCGGCAGGCCAATACCCTGCAGAAATTCGGAAAACGCCGTCGATGAAAAGACAAACAGTACAACTGCCTGTGAAAATACAGTTACAATGGCTGCCTCGGCAGAAAGTGCCATGATTCCGTTGCCCACCTGCATCATCAATCCCTTGCTGTATGTGAGGATTCCAACGGCTATTGCAACACCCCCCAGAAGGAAAAGGACCTGAAGGCCGTCAAGTCTGAATATGCCCATGTCAATGACTACGTTGGGTGCCGATGCGGCGAAAACACCCATCACGTTTGCAATATTATTTGCTCCAAGGCTGTAAGCGCCAAATGCACCTACTATTATAAGAGCCCATTTGATGTATACATCAAGTACGACAAGGTGAATCTGCAGTTTCTTGAGTAGAGCCCTGAGAAGAATGTAAAAGCATGCGGAGAAGACGGCACCGATGACCGGGCTGATCACCCATGTGGCCAGGATTGTAGAAAGAATCTTAACATCAGTACTGTGGCCGGTAAACAGATTCCACCCGATTATGGCTCCGACTATTGCCTGGGTTGTCGAAACAGGGAGGAGGGCTTTTGTCATCAGGAAAACCACCACAGAAGCTGAAAGGGCCACTGTAAAGGCACCAGGCAGGGCATCCACCGAGCCAAGCTGGCTGAGGGTGGTGGTGGTACCACTTCCCTGGAGCGTGGCTCCGATAATAACAAAAATGCCGGCAACCAGGGCGGCCGTACGGAATCTGATCATCTTTGACCCAACGGCTGTGCCAAATATATTGGCTGCATCATTGGCTCCCAATGACCATCCAAGAAAAAGTCCGCTTGTAATGAAAAAGAAAAACACTGTTGGTGTTGTGTTTTATATTGAACGTTTGATTGCCATGATTGAAAGCAGATCAGCAACCTTCTCCGCCGTGTCCGATACTGTCTCAATGTGCAGGGTAAAATAACGCAGGTGGAACTTCTCGCTTAACCTGAGGCCGGTCATCTGCCTGAATACCTTTCTTTTGATTGCATCAGCCAGTTTATCAGCCTCCTTCTCATAGAAATAAACCCTGTGTATCTGATCCTTCACAGTTTCAGGGGTCCTGAAGTAGGCCCTGGCCGCAGGAATTACAGCAGAAACCGATGAAACGCACATATCCGTAAGAAGGATGAGATCCTGGTTCATCTCAGCCGGAATATTCGGAACCTCCACGTCAAATTGGAATAGATTCTTCTTGGCCGTATCAATAATATTATCCATCTCCTCAAGCAACCTTAATATGTCTCCTCTGACCTGCGGCATAAGCGAGTGGGCGTAAAGCTTGTTCTCTATGTCGCGCCTCAGATTGTCAGCATCAGCTTCAAGCTTGGCCATATTGGCTATGTTGTTGTTGAAAGCCTCCTGATTCCCGTGCAGGTAGTTGGTGACACCCTCCTTGAAGACAAGGACACCTTCGTCAATCGTATTGAAGAAAGTCTCGATCGCATTGATCACACTGGTTGCGTTCTTGAAAAAAGCCATCGTGTAACACTATATTTGAACGCCAAAGTTAAATCATTAACTTAACTGAATGCTATGTTTCTTCACTTAGTTCTGCCGGGAGGATGTAAGAGGCATGTAGAGTTATACAATATTTGTTATTATTTGTATATCATATATATAGAAATTAAAATGAGGTTGTGTGTAGTGTAATATGAATCGCTATTTTGTTTTTTGTAGAGTTTCAGTATAGATATTTAGGAACCCGAAAACAGAGCTCTGAGCCTCTACATAGGAGCATTTTTTTAAAAACATCTGTTAAATATTATTCATTATGAAATATTCACTACTTTTACGTTGAAATCATGAACGCCAATTACAAATACAACTATTCGTTTTATTATTTCTTTTACCGCAGGGCGAAAGGGACCAAATAGTTGTATATCTGAATAAGAAATAGATATGATGAAGCAGGTCCCGTGAAAGCGGGACTTTTTTTTTGCGTATAGCGAAATGAAAAAGGAAAGAAAGAAAATTACCGTCGCCATCCAGGGTATCAGGGGATCCTTTCATGAGATAGCTGGCTGTTCAATACTTCAAGGACAGCGAGATAGAAGTGTTACCGTGTGACACTTTCAGTGAACTTTTCACCTTACTTTCCGATGGCAGAGCCGACTTCGGCATTGTCGCCTTTGAGAATTCAGTGGCGGGCAGCATACTGCCCAATTATGAGCTTCTGCGCCGATCCGGGCTGCCGGTGACGGGAGAGATATGCATCCGTGTCAGGCAGAACCTTGTGGCATTGCCCGGCCAGCAACTGTCTGATATCCGGGAGATACACTCACATCCGATGGCAATACAGCAGTGCTCCCTTTTTGTCAATGAGATGAGGCAGCGCGGAGTGAAGGTAGTGGAGGCAGTTGACACGGCCCTCAGTGCCAGGATCATAAGCGAGGAGCATCATTACGGATCCGGTGCCATAGCCAGCAGCAGCGCTGCAGGCATCTACAGCCTGGAAATACTGCAAAAGGAGATTGAGGATGACAGCCTGAATTTCACCCGTTTCCTGATCATCTCGGGCAGCGCCACAGGTGCAGACAGTATTGAAAGGCCAGCTGGCACCGACAAGGCGATGGTCTGCTTCTCCCTTCCACATAAGGTAGGCTCACTTTCACAGGTATTGTCTGTCCTTGCTTTCTACCAGATCAGCCTGACAAAGATACAGTCGCTGCCGATTGTCGGGAGACCGTGGGAGTACATGTTTCATATTGATCTGATATACAGCGACTATAACAGATATCGCCAGGCACTTGATGCGATACGTCCGCTTACGGAAGGGCTTGAGATAGTTGGTGAATTCAGGCATGGGCTCATGCCTTATGAAACGGGTATAAACTAGTCATACCAAAGACTATATGGACAATCCAATAATAAAGGCAGCATCACGTACCGGACTGGTGAACGAATATTATTTCTCGGCCAAGCTGGCGGAGATTGCCCGCATGCGGCAGGAGGGGGCCGATGTAATTAACCTGGGCATCGGTAGCCCTGACATGGCTCCGGCTCCTGAAGTAACTGCCGAGCTTGCACGCAGTGCTTCAGTGAGCGGCAACCACGGTTACCAGAGCTACAGGGGCATACCGACGCTGCGCAAGGCTTTTGCAGATTGGTATTTAAGATTTTTTGGTACAGTGCTTGATTCGGATACTGAGATACTTCCGCTTATCGGCTCAAAGGAAGGCATAATGCATATCAGCATGGCCTTCCTTGACCCGGGCGATGAGGTGCTGGTGCCTGATCCCGGTTACCCCGCATATGCTTCAGCCACCAGGCTGGTTGGCGGGGTGGTCAGGAAGTATGACCTCACAGAGGAGACCGGCTGGTTACCTGACATCAGAGCCATTGAGGCAGCAGGTACTGATAAGGTTAAGATTATGTGGATCAACTATCCCCATATGCCCACCGGGGCAAAAGCAACGCGGGAGCTGTTTGGTGAGCTTGTCAGCTTTGCCCTCAGGAACCACATCCTGCTCTGCAATGACAACCCCTACAGTTTCATACTCAACGGTGACCACCTGAGCATCATGTCGGTGCCAGACGCAAAGAGTACGGCTATTGAACTTAACTCGCTCAGCAAATCGCACAATATGGCAGGCTGGAGGATCGGTATGCTGGCCGGCCACAGTCGATATATCGATGACATCCTTCGGGTCAAGAGCAACATGGATTCAGGCATGTTCAAACCTCTGCAGGAGGCTGCTGCTCTGGCGCTGTCCTCGCCGGATGAGTGGTATGCAGGGTTGAATGAAGTATACAGCCGGCGCCGAAGATTCGTGGAAGAGATAATGGATGAGCTCGGCTGCACCTATAACCCTTCCCAGTCAGGGCTCTTCCTATGGGGAAAGATTCCCGGCCGATACAGCAATGCAGAAGAGCTGACTGAGGAGCTGCTGCAAAGGAATCATCTCTTTGTGACACCCGGATCGGTGTTCGGGGATAACGGCAGGAGCCACATACGTATTTCGCTCTGCGCAACTGAAGAGCTTATCGGGAAAGCGCTGCAACGGATAAGGACGGGGGGAAAAAACAGATCAACTGATAAAAAACTGAAATAACATGTCTGCAAACATCTGCATCACCGGACTGGGCCTGATAGGCGGATCTATGGCGCGAAGCCTGAGACTCAACGGTTTCACGGGAAGGATTACAGGGGTAGATGCCAATCCCCACCACTGCACGATCGCCATGTACCGGGGACTGGCCGATGAGTTCCTTCCGCTTGAGGAGGCTGTTGAGAAGTCCGACATAATTATCCTCTGCGCTCCGGTTGATGTGAACTGCCGGCTTCTTCCCGGTATTCTTGACATGATCGCCGGCACTGGCAAGGTGGTGACAGATATGGGCTCGACAAAGGCTGATATCACTGCAGTTGCTGCCAGCCATCCTGCACGTGGCAGGTATGTCGCAGCACATCCAATGGCAGGTACTGAACATTCGGGCCCGGCTGCAGCTGTAGACCGACTGTTCAATGACAGGATCGCAATTATCTGTGACCCGTCTGAAAGTGATACAGATGCCCTTGAGCTGATAACCGCCCTGCTACAGTCGTTCAATATGAAAATCCAGTATATGGATTCCCGTGAACATGATATACATGTTGCATACGTCTCTCACATATCGCACATTACATCCTTTGCGCTGGCGCTATGCGTGCTTGATAAGGAGAGGGATGCACGCAACATCATGTCACTTGCCGCGGGCGGGTTCGAGAGCACGGTGCGCCTCTCGAAAAGCAGTGCCGAGACCTGGGCTCCCATCTTCACAGGCAACGCAGGTCCCATCCTGGAGGTCATAGATACATATATTGATAAAATGCGTCTCTTCAGGCAGCATATTGAGTCAGGCAACAGTGAGGCTCTCAGGCAGCTGATGACATCTGCAAACCAGATCGGGAATATCCTTAAATGAAACTCCAGCAATACAATGAATACTGACAATCTCACAATGACCGCAAAACAAACAGGCAGCAGGCTGAATATCTCCCCAATAGAGGAGTGGCCTGTCTTTAAGAAACGGCCTCTCCTCATAGCCGGGCCATGCAGCGCAGAGAGCGAGGAACAGGTAATGTCAACTGCATCGGCACTTGTCGCCTCGGGACGGGTCGACATCTTTCGAGCAGGAATCTGGAAGCCTCGTACACGTCCCGGGCAGTTTGAAGGTATAGGATCACCCGGGCTGAAATGGCTGAAGAGGGTCAGGGAAGAGTTTGGCCTTCCCGTTGCAGTTGAGGTGGCTACGGAGAAGCATGTCTATGAGGCTCTCAAGCACGGAATGGACGCAGTCTGGATAGGAGCGCGAACAAGCGTCAATCCGTTTGCCCTTCAGGAGATAGCTTCAGCACTTAAAGACTCTGATGTGATGGTGTTTGTTAAGAATCCGGTCAACCCGGACCTGGAGCTGTGGATCGGGGCCATCGAGCGCATCAGTCGTGCCGGCATAAACCGGCTGGCAGCGGTGCACAGGGGCTTCTCAACCTGGGAGAAATGCTCATTCCGTAACCAGCCACGGTGGCAGATTGCCGTGGAACTTCGTCAGCGAATCCCGGGTATAGGGATGCTATGCGACCCGAGTCACATGGGTGGCGACAGGGAATTCATAGCCGACCTCTCGCAGAAGGCGATGGACCTGAATTATGACGGCCTGATGATTGAGTCACATATTGATCCTCCGAGTGCACTGAGCGACAGAAAACAACAACTTACGCCTGTTGAGCTGATGAATGTTCTTGGCAACCTTGTACTCAGATTGCCCACCTCCGATGACCCGGAATACCTTGAGACAATCGAGGACCTGCGCAGCCAGATAGATGTCTATGACAACCTCCTTCTTGACATACTGGAGAGCCGGATGCAGGTTGCCGAGACTATCGGCCGGTTCAAGAAGGAACACAATATTACAATTCTGCAAAGCTCAAGGTGGAAGGAGGTCACGGACAATGCCGTGGACAAGGGTGTGAGAAAAGGGCTGACACCGGAATTCATTCATAACTTCCTTGAGGCAATTCACCAGGAATCCATCACCCATCAGATGAGAGTGATGAAAGAAGAGTAATTTAGCATGTGAATCTGTCGAACCAGGAATAATTGCTTAGATGAATATTACAGTCAATCCGTCAGACCTGAGAGGCTCAGTTGAGGCACCTTCAAGCAAAAGCCTTACACAGAGGGCTATCGCAGCAGCAATTCTTACAGGTGGCACTACCGTTATCCGAAACCCGTCTTACTGCAATGACTCACTTGCTGCCATGAGGATTGCAGTTGAGCTAGGCGCGACGGTACACAGGGAAAGTGACCGGATCACTGTTATTGCCGGCACGGTACCCGGGGGTTCGCTGACGCTCAACTGTTCAGAGTCGGGATTGGCTCTGAGGATGTTTGCACCGCTGGCGGCACTACTCTCAGGAAGCGTGACTCTTATCGGGGAGGGATCACTTACCCGAAGGCCTGTAAGTATGATCAGCGAGGCTCTGAGCCAGCTGGGGGTTAAAGTTGAGACATCGGGAGGCTTGTTGCCGGTGAAGCTCACCGGGGAGCTCAGGGCAGGAAGGGCATTCGTTGACGGGTCAGCGGGATCACAGCTCCTTACCGGGCTGCTGATGGCGTTGCCGGTGGCAGGGGCGGAAAGCAGGCTTGATGTGGTAAACCTTACAAGCAAGCCATATATTGACCTTACGCTGGGCATGCTGTCTGATTTTGGCATAAGCGTTATGAATGATGGTTACAAAACGTTCGTCATACCCGGGAACCAGCATTACATACCGCATGAACTGACCGTGGAGGGCGATTGGAGCGCAGCAGCCCTCATGCTCGTCGCCGGCGCGACCGGGGGGAGGGTGACAGTCAGTAATATCAGTCCCGACAGCCTGCAGGCTGACAGGGCAATACTTCAGGCACTCAGAGATGCGGAAGCTTCACTGGAGGTGGAATCAGGCAGCATAACAGCCCAGGTGTCCGGATTAAGTGCATTCACCTTTGATGCCACCGACTCTCCTGACCTGTTTCCTCCGCTGGCAGCGCTGGCGGCCAGTTGTGACGGTGTGACCAGGATCAGGGGCGTGGGCAGGCTGAGGCACAAGGAGAGCGACAGGGCGGAGGCGATAGCAGAGGTGCTTGGCGCGATGAAGATAGATGTGCGGCTCTCAGGTGATGAGATGATCATCACCGGCGGGCAGGCTCAGGGGGCTGTGGTCTCCTCGCACAATGACCACCGGATAGCTATGATGGCGGCGGTGATGGCCGCCGGTGCTGCCGGAGCGGTGACAATCACGGGAGCAGAGTCTGTGTCAAAATCATATCCTGATTTTTTTGAGGACCTGGCAAGGCTCGGGGCGAAGATAGCCTGATTAGCCTTCAACCAATTTCGTCAACCAGACTATAGGTACACCGGCACCATCAGGTCCAATTTCAGAGACTGAGATACATGTCTTCTTACCGGGACGAAAATCCTTTGAATTCTGATTTATAAGTCCCATGTTTGCGCCTCATTACTCAAAGCCGTGAAGGTTGTCATAATGGTCAGGGATTTCAGACAGAAGCATATAGAAGAGGTTTTCCGTACACCGATAGTCCAGCAGACGGCGTTCTGGTCGGAGGTCAAGCGCCGTATGGGCATTAGCTCGATTGCCTGCAATTTCAGGGTACTTGCTTCGGACATTTATAATGAAGGGAAAGAAGGTAAGGTTATAACCTCCGATGTACTGGTTGTTCTCAGGCAAATCGACTCCAGCCACTCAATAGCCTATGTACCATATGGTCCTGAACTTGAGCCGGCAGATGAGTTCCAGGGGGTTTTCCTTGAGGAGTTGTCGGAGTGTCTGAGGTCACACCTGCCTCGTGAATGTATAATGATTCGATATGACCTGGCCTGGGAGTCATACTGGGCAGGAGATGAGGATGCCTACACTCCCGATGGTATCTGGCTCGGTCCGCCGGCACACCCTCTGCAGGAACTGAGATTCAATTTCTCTACCAATAACAGGAACTTCCGCAAGGCTCAATCGAATATTCTTCCGTCAAATACAATTTTCCTCGACGTGAAAAAGGACGAGGCATCCCTGTTGCAGTCGATGAAACCCAAGACCAGGTACAACATCGGTGTTGCTGAGAGGAATGGAGTTACGGTGAGTGTGGCAGGAAGAGGTAACCTGGAAAGGTGGTACGCCCTTTATACCGAGACCGCGCGCAGGAATCGTTTCTACCTGCACAATATGGAGCATTTCAGGGCGGTGCTTGACAGCACGGCTGAAAATTCCCTGTCTCCGGCGGAGGTATTGCTGCTCATCGCTGAACATGAGAGGCAACCGCTTGCCGCTATGTTCCTGGTCATAACAGGCAGCAGGGGAACCTATCTTTACGGGGCATCTTCATCAAACAAGCGAAATCTAATGGCTACCTATGCCCTCCAGTGGCGTGCCATTACCCTGGCAAAGGAAAGGGGTTGTACCGAATATGACATGTTCGGTATTGCTCCAAATCCCGATCCTGAACACCCGATGTACGGACTCTATCGATTCAAGACCGGATTTGGCGGCGAAATTTATCATGGACTGGGGTGCTGGGACTACCCGCTTGACAATGAAGTCTATTCATACTTTACAGCCCGTGAAATGACGAGTCAGGGGTATCACATAAACTGACATGCTGGTTAGATAATGTTAGGGTCGTCTCACGGGACGCCCTTTTTCTGTTAGTACCCCTCAGTTTCGGCCTCAGGGCAAAAAGCAACAGGCATTTTAAGGTCAGTGATGTGGGAATAATGTAATTAATAAACAGAACCATGTAACGATTACACACCAGCCGGGGTTTACATTTGCCTGTGTAAATTAATCTGTTGTAAATATTCATATAGTCCGCTTCGGAAAAACCCCGAAAATTGTATTCATCGAAAGACAGGCGTTTTAGGTTAGGGAGTTTTGGGCGGGATAATCCGGAGCGGACTTATTATCTTAAAAAGACTATGAGTACAGGGAAAGTAGTAGCAGCATTACTGGCCGGCATTGCTGCCGGTGCAGCATTAGGGATCCTGTTTGCCCCGGCAAAAGGATCGGAAACACGCAAGGGACTTACCGGTAAAGGGGAGGAACTTAAGGAATCGATAAAGGAGAAATTCAATGAATTTCTGGATGATATAGCTGAAAAATATGAAAATGTAAGCCAGGCGGATGCCGACGTGGATGACGAGATCGGCGGTTCAAGGGAAGAGTCTGGCAAAAAGACCAAGACAGCTGCGGTCTGATGATTGAAGACAGCGCTGGTTATTAACCTGAACTATATGGCCGCAAAAATGGAAGATAACACAGGAATCATTGATGAGCTCCTGGACAAAGCTACCGAATACGGTAAGGCCGAGTTGGAACTTGCCAGGCTGAAAGTCCTTGATAAAGGGTCGGAAATAGTTTCAGCAAGTGTACCCAACCTCATAGTTATGATATCAGCAGGCGTTTTCATGCTGTTTCTTAACCTGGGCATTGCCTTCTGGGTGGGCGGAATTCTTGGCAATATGTTTCTCGGTTTTTTCGCGGTGGCGCTATTTTATGGAGTCATCGCTTTGATAATTCATCTTTTCTTGCATAAATGGCTTAAAATCAAGGTCGGGAATTTCATAATCAAGCGGATTCTAAATTAAAAACTGATGCAAACAATTACCTCAACGGCTGACCTTAAAAAAGCAATTCAATCACTTGAAGCTGAGCATACTGTAAAAGGGAAGCAGTTAAAGGTGTCTTTTTATGCCGCCTATGAAACCTTCAGCCCTGCCAATCTGCTCAAGAGCACTCTGAATAGTTTTACTTCATCCCCAAATATGATCGATAACGTTCTTGGAACAACTCTGGGGCTTGCCGCAGGGTTTGCTTCTAACCTGTTATTCAAAGGTTTGGCAGGTCCGGGACTCAGGAGGGTTATCAGCCCTGTGCTTCAGTCAGGGGTGACAAGCTTTGTGGCAAAAAACACAGGCTCGTTAAGATCGCTTGGCGAAATGACCCTCTTGCGTATTTTCCGCAACATGAGAGTGAAACCCCCGCGCAAGCCATAACAATGTGAATTATGTAACATATCTGCACAAATCTGTAACACTTCTTCACCTTGAAAGCGGCACCTTTGATGTTGTCATAAACCTCCTTGAAGAACAGGGACATAACGAAAACCAATAATATAGAAATGAAACAAAAATTGAGATTATTACCAGTATTAATTGCAGCGTTCCTGATTACAGGCGTTGCCAGTGCACAACACAGTGCTTCGCCCTCCGGACACGCCGTTTTCGGTGTCAAGGGAGGATTGAATTTCTATAATGTTCAAAATGACAACAGTACCACCTACGATCAGAGAACTGGTTATCACCTTGGTATTCTTGCTCATATCCATCGTAACAGCCAGTGGGCATTTCAACCTGAACTGTTATATTCAGCACAGGGTGCAAAAAACCTGGACCTCGGTTATCTGAATATTCCGTTATTGATACAATATATGTTTGACAACGGATTCAGGCTTCAGGCTGGTCCGCAGATAGGATTTCTTGTCAGTTCAGACAACAATGATAACTGGAACCCCATTGATCTTGCCCTTAGTGTCGGTGCAAGTTATGTTGTTCCGGCAACCGGGTTTGGCATTGATCTTCGGTACAATCACGGCTTAAACGACATAAATAAAAGCAATGATGTAAAATCAACCAACAGGGGTATTCAGCTTGGACTGTTCTACCTCTTTGGCCATGATGCCGAAAGGGCTATCCGCAATCTCTAGCAGGTTATTTCCCTATACAGAATTTTGAGAAGATCTGCCCGAGGACATCCTCGGGTGTGATCTTTCCCGTTATTAGCCCAAGGTGGTAGATTGCCTGACGAACGTCAGTTGCAATAAGTACGGTGGGAATACCGTCGGTGAAACCATCCAGCACCCGCTGCAAGCTCTCTGAAACATTTTTCAGCGCCTCGAAATGCCTGGCATTTGTTACTATATGCTGAGGAGAACTAAGCCGGCCTGTCTCCACCGAGGCCGTCAACTGTTCCTTCACCTCTTCAATACCTGATGAATTCTTAGCCGATACAAATATTACCGGGAAGGAGCAGAGACTCTTCAACTCCTTCTTCATAGCTGAAGCAGCGCTCCGGGTAACCAGGTCTGATTTGTTGATTACCAGGATGATCCTGGCTCCGGAACTCCCAGTAAGGTCACTGACAGAGCCAGCAAAGGCAGCAATGTCTTCGGGTTTGTCTGTAGCTTCGGCCAGGGCAAGCACAACCTCTGCCTCACGAAGCCTGCCGCGCGTACGTTCAATCCCCATCTCCTCTATCTTATCACCGCCCTGTCTCAGTCCTGCCGTATCAATGAACCTGAACAGCATGCCGCCAACATGCAACACCTCCTCGACTGTGTCACGGGTAGTGCCGGGGATGTCAGATACTATTGCCCTTTCCTCCTGAAGAAGCACATTGAGGAGTGACGACTTGCCCACATTGGGTCTGCCGGCAATGACCACCGGAATACCTTTCCTGATTGCATTGCCCAGCCTGAATGAAGACGCCAGCCCGTCGACCAGACTTTTGATCTTATAAACTGTTTCAGTCATTGAAAAGCGGTCGGCGAACTGCACATCCTCCTCACTGAAATCGAGCTCCAGTTCAATGAGCGAGGCGAAGGATAGAAGCTCCATCCTGAGTTTCTCGATCTCTTTCGAGAAACCACCGCGGAGCTGGGTGGCAGCAAGTCGGTGTGCGGCCTCCGAATCAGAAGCAATAAGATCAGCCACAGCCTCAGCTTGCGAAAGATCCATTTTGCCGTTCATGAAAGCCCTCATAGTGAACTCCCCCGGTGTGGCTGCTTTCACTCCTTTGCCGATAAGAATTTCGATGATCCGATGCTGTATGAAGGGCGAGGCATGGCAGCTTATTTCTGCCATATCCTCCCCGGTATAAGAGAGTGGAGCCCTGAATAGAGAGACAAGTACTTCATCAATGAATTCGCCTTGCGAAGTTATGGTCCCGTAAATCAATGTGTACCCCTTCGCATTAAGTATATCAACCTGTTTATCAGCTGGTTCGAATATTCCTGCCAATGTTTCAATTGCCCCGGGCCCTGAAAGCCTGATCAGAGCTATTGCACCCCCTCCCGAGGTGGCCGGCGCACATATGATTGTCCCCTTTTGTACCATAATCTTACAGGGGATAAAGTTAATTGAATTCTACCTCGCGAGGTTATCGGCAAGAAAGGTATTATCCGGTATAGATGCAGTAGTATTTACCTGGTCGAATTTGACCCTGGAACTTCTGCCGTTGAGATGGTTTCTGGCAAGCATATCTGTCATTACATATCCCTCTTTTCCCGTCAGTGGCTGGGTAGCCAAAATCTCAATTGTCTTGAACATCTCACCGTCAAAATTGTAAAAATCAATCTTCTTTGTCTTGAGGCTGCCCTTCTCGAGGTATGTTACCTTTTTGGAGAAGCCGTATTCGTCGGCCTTTTCATCGCTTACGGGAACATTCTCGATAATCCAGGTATCGGTTTTCCCGGATTCCGGCAGGTGCCTGATTATAAAGTCGGTGTTGCTCCCGCTTGACATATCTGCGTTGGAAAATTCAGAGCTCATGAAGCTCTTTCCTTTTTCGGTGCTTACAATCCGCCGCGTCTTTTTCAGTGCCGGAAGATAGATCCACATGTCGTCCTGCGCATCCTTGCTGTCAACTATGAGCATTGCTGTGCCCCTGACATCAGCCGGATCAAGGAACTTTACCATTCTCTTTATAGTTCCGTCGTCGTAGGATTTGGTGATCATATTCAATTTCCGTGACCGTACAGAGCCGCTCTTTTCGGTAATTGTAAGTGTGACCGTTGACTGAATGTTTCCTGACATTGTCAGGTCACGACTCTTGTCCATCAGCTGTACGGGATCTGACTGCTGTGCCAATGTAACCTGCAGTGACAGAGCCAGTATCACTGGCAATAGAAATAACATTCTTTTCATTTTCTTTATTGTTTTTGTTTATTCGTTTCAAATTTGCCTCAATAAACCCGGGTTTGAACCAGAGCATGAATGCCGGCATGACAATAATTGCATAAATAAGGCAGGAGCCGATTGCAAGAAGTGTCAGGTAACCGAAGAACCTTATTGAGAGGAACCCTGAGAAGAAGGTGGCAGAGAATCCGGCCATAACGCTCATTCCGTTAATGACGATGCTCCGACCGGTTGTCCGGTACGTTTCAGATATGGCCTCCTGCCTGGTTTCCGCTTTTGTGAGCTCAGTCTTGTATCTCCACAGGAACTGGATTGTGAAGTCGACCCCAACCCCGATCATTATTGAAGAAAGGAGGGCGGTTGCGGCATCGATGGCGACACCTGTGAGACCCATAACACCAAACTGGATTATTATTGAAGCTGCAAGAGGAATTGATCCGATAAGACCACCCTTCAGCGACCGGAAAATGACAGCCAACAGGATCAGGACTGTTATAAGGGCGAAAACAAGTGAAGAAACCTGTCCGTTGATTATTTTCTGCGCAAAATCAATCATGATTATTGCATATCCTCCGGTAGTTACCCTTGCCGGGAAGTCTGCAGTATAACTTTTTATGTCATCCCTGAGATCTCGGACAATCTTATTGTCAGGCTTCGAAAGACGGACCAACAGGTGAGCCTTTGTATTCTCAAAGTTCATCAGCTGTTTGAAATCGTCCGGGTCACCGCTCATGTTATAGAGCTCGAACATCTGGGCAATAGCAGCGGAAGATGCCGGGATCATGTCATATCCCTCCTCCGCTGGCTCATATAGTGCCATACTCATCTCCCTCACTACGTCGGAGATTGAGAAGACGCCTCCGACACCTTCGGAACCCTTCAGATGCTGAGTAAGGTCATCTATCCTTTGCATAAGAATAGGGTCCTTAATATCACCGCTGATCATTACCGAGATTGTCTGTGAGCCGCCGAATTTGGAATTGATGATTTCGGAAGCCTGTCTGACAGGGTGTTTATGAGGGAAGAAGTTTTCCTGGTTGGTGTCGATCCGAAGGAAAACAATGCCGGTGCCCACAAGCAGTGTCAGCACTAGCGACACCAGCAATACTCTCCCGGGGCGTCTGATTACCAAAGAGGATATGCCTGCCAGCGCTCGGATTATCAGGTCATTTTTCTCTGAACGCGGAGGGCGGGGTTTCCTGCCGGGGGTATGTTGCATGTATATGAGTGCAGGAATCAGTAACAGACTCATTGCCAGCGCAAGGGTAACGCCGGCAGCTGAGAGTATACCAACCTGTCTGGCAGGTATGATTGAATGGGTAAGCAGTCCCAGCAAACCGGCAATTGTAGTCAGTCCACTGAAAAGGATAGGCATATTAAGTGAACCTGTTACCGACCTGACCATTTCTTTACCGGTCACAGGCAGGTCTGACCTGCTGAGTTCCTGATGTCTTGACACCAGGTAAATGCCATAGTTATTGGCTACCGAGATCAGGATAATGGGAGCGAGGCACATTATTATTGAGAATTTCCAGCCTAGCAACGGTATCATACCCAGTGTTATGACTGTTGACAGAATTACAACTGAGAATGGGATGAGGACGCTTCTCCAATCGCCCAGCGAGAGCTTCAGGACTGTCAGCATTATCAGCAGGGCAATTGGAATAAGGATCATGGCATCATGGTTCACATCCCCGGTGATGAATTGTCTTATGTATGGCAGACCGCCTGTTAGAATTTGTGCATCACCATGTTGTGCCGCTATGACAGAATCAACCCTGTTAAGGGTCTCATATTCAGGCACATTTGCAGTTATTGTTCCTGTGATCGCAGCTGCCGTCATATCTGACGCAACCACGATGTCGCGGGCAAACCGGTTGGCCAGGATGTCGCGTTTCAGTGACTCCATCTCCTCAGCATTCTCCGGTATCCTGTCAATAAGAGGATCAACAACCATCATCCCTTCACTGCCTTCTATTTTCCTTGCGGTATAGAGGGAGTTGACCATCCCGATACCTTCCATCCTTGACAATGCCCTGTCAACCTCTTTTACCTGACCCAGATCGCCCGGCTTAAGTATTGTGGTATCGGTAAAAAGCACTATTATCATGTCCTGAACACCAAATTCCTTCTCGATTGAGTCATTTGTAACCCTGGAGGGGAGGTTGCGCGGTATGTAATTCCTTATATCAGGATCGGTTTCTGATGATGGTATCAGAAGGCCCAGTCCGGCTGCCATAACAACCGACACTGTTATTATGGCCCATCTGTATTTGATGATAAAGTTTGTCATAGTATTAGAAATCAATTCTTAAACAGAAGTATGCCGCCTTCATGAAGTCGTCAATTATATCGTACATGCCGCCTTTTGTGCCTTTATAGTAATCGTATCCTGCACTGAGCGTCACGCCGTCGGAGGGCTTGTATTTCAGCGCCGGGCGAACCAGCAGGTCTTTCGATGTAAAGTTGTATATTGTTGTTAATGAGGGAATCAGCCTTCCGTAGAACAGTTCAGCCTCGAACCTCAATCCCGCCGAGTGATAATACTCTTTCAACTGGTTATTATACAGCCTGTTGAACGCTTCTACCTGAAGCCTTGTAAACTCCACCGGATCAAATCCAGGTGTGCTGAATAGCTCCGTAAGCTTCTGTATGTCAGGCTCAGTGCCAAGTATAGGGTCATAAGGCGCTTCGTAAAAGTCCAGAATCTTTTTCCCTGAATACTCGGCTGTCACCCGTACTGCCCCCGGGGTCCAGTCGAGACCTGCCACCCATTCAACCTGCCTGAAGGGGATTTCCTCATTTTCTTCCTTATCCTCGACGGGATTTGTTAAGGCAGCTGTGCCACGCAGCACAAAGGGTGATAACACGGTCTCAAAGTCAAGGCCGGTGCTGTTAATAATGTAAGGTATCCCGCTGACCGCTACAGCAGGCTGCAAAGGATTGGTGTAATCAGCGCTGTTCAGATTGAGTCCTGGCATCAGTTCGGGGCCATGATAATACTGGATGCCGGCATCGAATCCCTTTAGAATGAAATCGCCTCTCACACCGTATGACCAGAAGCCGTTGCCAGCCTTCAGTCCCTCCGGCAGCATCACCTGCATGCCAGGAGGGAGCACAATAGGTTTAATAATAAGAACAGACGGATTCCAGAAGGGTGCTGCAACAACTGAAAGCCTGAAGAACGGGGCGGGAGTGAAGGTTACCTCGCCCAGGATATTTCCCAGCTCGGCATCCTCAAAGTCAGGAGACCGCAGGGTATAATCAGAGGGACTGAATCTCGACAATGGAGTGAATATGTCGGTCTTTCCCCACTTGATTATCTTTTGGCCAGCGGAGACACTCATGAAGCTGTTATAGTACATTCCCCATGCCTCCCTCAGAGTCAGTGAGTTTACATTTTCTCCAAACTGCTGGCCAAAGCGAAATCTGATGTCGGAGTAACCCTTAAAGCTGAGGTTGTCTGTTGCTGTAAGAGTGAGGACCGCATCGCCGAAGGCTGCGTTAACGTCATGCGGGTAATCGCCTGTACTGAAATAAGCACCACCTCTTACAAACCCTCCGGGGGTAAATGATTTCTCCTGAGGAAAGAGGGAGAGAGGAAGAATCAGTGAAACAAAGAATATAACCTGTCGTCTCATCATGGGGATCTTTTTGTGTAAAGGTCGGCATGACGAGACGCAATATCGACCGAACCGCCCGGTCAGGACAGGTAGTGGTTTGCATGGTGGTCTGAGCCACTCGGATCACACCTTTGGAGGGGAACTTGTCGGCCCCGATCAGATCAGGGGATAATGTAAGGCACAGTATGTATCACACCGGGTTTGACTCTCTTGATATCTCTTCCCTGTAAACACTTGGTGTCTTGCCGGTATAGGCCTTGAAAAAGGTGTTGAATGTTGATTTCGAGTTGAACCCGGCGTCAAATGCGATAGCCAGTATCGTATAATGCTTGTATTTCGGGTCGCTGATGCGACTTATGACCTCGCGAATCCTGTACTCATTGACGAAGGAGAAGAAGTTGCGGTGGTGCTTTTCGTTCAGAACTTCTGTTATATGGTGGCGGGGGATTCCTGTTTTCCTTGAGAGGTCATTGATAGTCAAATCCCCGTCGAAGTAGGGCTTCTCCTCGTCCATGTACTGAAGAAGTTTTGTCAGGTACTCTTCAGCCTGCTCATCCCGGAGTCCGCTTCTTGCATATTTTTCTGTACCAGGGTTGCCAATGATGCCGTTTTCCTCCTGTGAATTAACGTTATTATCGAACATTTCCGGCTGGCGTATACCATAAAAGCTGTATGCGAATGAAAAGAACGTAATAAAGACAAATGTCATTACATAAGGATCAAACTGAAGCAATCCTCCAAGGATATCAATACCTCCGAGAATAAAAACGACAAGATACCCGGCATAGAAGGTTACAGATAATATTTTCAACCAATTGAGTGTAAGTTTCTGAGATGTGTATGATATAACATCCCGGAGCCGTGACTGATGGCGGCGTATCTGGATAAAAGAAAGGGTGCTGTATACTGTTATTGAAAAGAAGAAGATTGCACTGTAAACGATTCTGAGCGGGGTAAACCTGTCAATTACGAAAAAGCCATGCAGGTCATCGAATATTGAATTATTCCGGAATATGACTGACACAGCAAAAAAAACAAAGAAGGGAATAAAATGCAGCAGGTGCCATGGAGAGAACTTAAGTGACGGATTTGTCATGTGCCTCACATACAAAAAGAGCAGCGGCCCGTAGGTAAATGAAATGAACGGAAATGAATACATCCCGAGCACAGTCCGGTTGATGAGGGCGAAAATCATTTCGATACAAAAGAGGAAGACCCAGGCGGTCATGATCCTGTTACCAGTTGTGAATGGTCTTCTGGTAGCAATCAGGAGTCCGGCAAAAAATGACTGGGAAATCCCAATATAAAGTATCGGTTCAATGAAATCCATGGTCACGATAATATTCTGTAAATTTAGCAAAAGCAGCAAAAATTCGCTTACTTTTGAGATATAAGCGACCAAAACAGCAACACGATATGAGCATTTTACTGAACTCGGGGTCAAAGGTGATTGTACAGGGCTTCACCGGAAGTGAAGGTACGTTTCATGCCGGTCAGATGATAGAGTACGGGACCAGGGTGGTGGGAGGTGTCACACCCGGGAAAGGCGGACAGATGCATCTGGGGCTGCCGGTATTCAATACCGTCAGGGAGGCCGTAAAAGCGACCGGTGCGGACACGTCAGTCATTTTTGTGCCTCCTGCATTTGCATCAGATTCAATCATTGAGGCGGCTGAGGCCGGGATAAAGCTCATCGTGACAATAACTGAGGGTATCCCGGTAGCTGACATGGTGAGGGTGAAGAAGCTGATGCGCGACTACAGGGCGACCCTCATCGGTCCCAACTGTCCCGGTGTCATCACCCCTGGTGAGGCGAAGGTTGGCATTATGCCAGGTTTTATTCACAAGCCTGGCAGGGTAGGGGTCATATCCCGTTCAGGGACACTGACATATGAGGCTGTAGACCAGCTTACGAAGCTAGGCCTTGGACAGTCGACATGTGTAGGTATAGGCGGTGATCCGGTAATTGGCTCCACATCGCTTGATATTCTCAGTCTGATGATGGCGGACCCCGGAACGGATGCTATTGTGCTCATCGGTGAGATCGGAGGGGTGATGGAGGCTGAT